>ENA-OPDJ01001705-OPDJ01001705.1-human-gut-metagenome-genome-assembly--contig:-NODE-1705-length-11054-cov-2.548777_pt1 | contig 11054 bp, 6 predicted proteins | sample MGYA00241621_ERZ501505 | MGnify/ENA primary metagenome ERZ501505 (study PRJEB25962, sample SAMEA2042624) | human gut metagenome | biome: human gut; feature: human-associated habitat; material: faeces... | reverse complement strand
GGCATTCGTATTTTTTTCCAGCGGCATGATACTCACTTTTTTATAAAAAGCCTTCGTGGCCGTTTCATACGAATCCAAATTAATCCGGACTTCCCGTAATTCACGCCCCATGTAGTCCTCATTCCTTTCCACAGAGATACAATAATCCCCCATGGAAATACTCTCCGAGAAATGTCCTTGCCGGATCACCTCTCCCTTCGGGTCGGTTACGACAACTTCCTCATTTGCCGTCAAAAGAATATACAGGCAAGTATCCTTTATACCCTCCGGGTGATCAACCAATATCTTCACGGGAGAATCATTATAAAGTTCATGATCCCGGAAAAAACATTCTTGAGTATAACGTATATTTAACTCCAAATCCCGAACCACCTCCCGCATCAAATTCTTCGACTGCAATTCCACCATTTCGTTCTCCACGTACACATCCCCCGCCCGAGACAACCCCAACTCCTTCATCATCACGTTCGTTCCCAACTCTCCCTTTTTCGTGTCACTAATCATCACCTTCCCGTGAATATCATACACCGGCGTACTGATTAAACAATAAAATAGTGCCGCCGCCAGACACAGCGGCACCGAGATGATAAACCAACGCCACCGGACTAGAATCTTATAAAACAACTTACCCAAGTCAATGACATCTTCCTGATCAGACTGTATTTCTCTACTGACATTCTCGTTCATAAAATTGTTATTTTATAGATTCATAAATAGTTGCAACCAGCTTTTCCGGTCATCATCTTATTATTAAAGCCAACACGGCTACGAAAGTGGATACACTTGATAATATATAAGGTAAGAAAGTTCCTGCGTTGCCTCCCACGATTCGCCCCCGGCTCGGTTCAACGTACACCACGTCATTTTGCTGCAAATAGAAAAACGGGGAATGTAACAACTCACTCGAAGTTAGATCGACACGGGAAAACACCTTTTCATTCCCATCCTCCCGCATCACCAAAACGTTCTTTCTCTTGGCATTAATTTGCAAATCACCCGCCATTCCCAAGGCATCAAGAATAGAGATTCGCTCGCTGTTCACCTTGTAACTCCCGGGATTACGTACCTCACCCAAAACAGTCACCTTAAAATTCAGGAATTGAATCGTCACGATCGGGTTCTTCAAATAACCGGACAACTTCTCCTTTAACATATCAGCCAATTCATTACGAGAAATCCCATCCACCTGCAACTTACCTAAAACAGGAAAATCTTTATCAACTAAATATCCTAAGGCTGCTTGCTGGTTTCCCGAAGTGACCTCTTTCCCTAAACCGATCATCGGAGTATTGAATGGTAAGGCTGCCTCAATGTCATCACACGACACGATAATCGACAATAAATCATCAACATGAATCACGGTTCGATACTCACATGCCGCCTTAACTCGCTTATCCACTTTAATATTCTGTAAATAAACGACCTTTTTACTGGATGCACATCCGAAAATGCACATTCCACACACCCAAACAATAAACAGCTTATAAACAGACATATACACCTCTCTTTTTATACATTCACGCTATCAAAAAACCAACGATTTTTGATAGCGAAAAAAGAAAGGTAAAAACAAATAATCACGGAAAGTCACCTAGTCATAAAGGTATGTGTATGAATGACTAAGCAAAAAACGTAAATAAAAAAGAATAAGAGGATTTATAATATTAAGAATCGTTCGTTTATTTGATTACAAATATAGAGATTTTTTCATACACCTCTAATCATTTTCAATATTTTTGTCAATAACATCAAATTTAGAAAATTTCACTTGCACATTTCATAGCCGATCCCAATTTATTCAACATCACATTTTTAACAAAATAGTGAACACTTCACTCGTTCGAAAAACAGGTTATCTCACAACTATGTTATTATTTCCCCTCGAATATACCGTTTTTCAATTCCACCCTGTACACGGATGATTCGTAAAAGAAAAACGGTATTTAAACATCAAACGCCCCACCTCAATTTACATTTTTATATTAACAATCAAAACCGGGTCTCTTAAAATAACGAGCTTTTGGAAAAAAGTGATCAATCTCCAACCCCAATTGTTCCAAAATCACGATCAAGTGAGATATATTCGATTCAAAATTTGACAAACGCTCCCTCAAAACCATCCACGCATTTTGAGAAATCTCGACAGCCAACAAGGCTACCTTCGCCGATCCATTATAATCATCCTCTTCCTGCGTGGCATTAATCTTATCCGAATAGATATAATACCCGTACAACGCCCTCCTAATCTTGGAGTGAATCAAATCCAGATACCAATTTACCTCCAACAACGCATCACCGACCTCTTTCGTTCTAGGAGCATCACCTTCTTTTATCTTGGCCTCGTCAAACCATTGATAAATACCCTCTTGGCATTTCTCGGCCAGAGTCTTATAAATCCGGTCACATTTCACAAGATCTTCCTGTTCTATCTGCCTGACCGCCTCTTCATCCTCATCTTCCAAATCCTCGTAATCCTCCCCCCAGAATCCCCGGTCCACCTTCTCCGAGGAATAAATATCCTCTATCCCCATACCTCTTTCCTCCGCCAACTCTCGCAACACGTCAAAAGTAGAATCAAAAATATTTTTCAGACGGGCTAACGCCGACTCGTCATCATCCGGCATCTCCTCTCCCAAGTTCACTTTCGTCCGTTCCTTCAATTTCTTCCCCATCATGTAACTCATACAACGAAGCTGCAATGGACAACGTTCACACCATCTGTCGCAATAATTATAGATACCCGGCACGAAACCGGTATCTACAATCTTTTTTTCTTTTTTCTTAGGCACGTCCTTATAATCTTAACCGATTAATTTTTTATAACGTATACGTTTCGGGGTAACATCTCCCAAACGTTTTCTCTTACTTTCCTCGTATTCGGAGTAACTTCCCTCGAAATATACCACTTTAGAATCACCCTCGAAAGCCAGGATATGAGTTGCAATACGATCCAGAAACCAACGATCATGCGACACGACCACGGCACAGCCCGCAAAATTTTCCAATCCCTCTTCCAGGGCCCGTAACGTGTTCACATCAATATCATTCGTGGGCTCGTCCAGCAACAACACGTTAGCATCCTCCTTTAATGCCAAAGCCAAGTGTAAGCGATTACGCTCCCCACCGGACAACACCCCGCATTTCTTTTCCTGATCCGTCCCGGAGAAGTTAAATTTGGAAACATAAGCCCGGGCATTCACTTCCCGTCCTCCCAGGTTTATCAAATCACTTCCCCCGGAAATCACCTGATAAACCGTCTTCTTCGGGTCTATTGCTTTATGCTGTTGATCTATATACGCAATCTTCACGGTCGGCCCAACTTCAAATGTCCCCTTATCCGGTTGCTCCACGCCCATAATTAAACGGAACAAAGTAGTCTTTCCCGCACCGTTAGGGCCGATCACCCCAACAATTCCGGCCGGGGGTAACTTAAATTCAAGATCATCGAACAACACCTTATCCCCGAAAGCCTTCGCCACATGCTCGGCCTCGATCACCTTGTTTCCCAAACGAGGACCGTTCGGAATAAATATTTCAAGCTTTTCTTCTTTCTCCTTCACGTCCTCATCCATCATCCGGTCATAAGCCTTCAAACGGGCCTTACTCTTTGCCTGACGAGCCTTAGGAGCCATACGTACCCATTCCAGCTCTCGTTCCAGCGTCTTCCGGCGTTTGCTGGCCTGTTTTTCCTCCTGTTCCAATCGTTTTGCCTTCTGTTCCAACCAAGAAGAATAATTTCCTTCCCATGGAATTCCCTCACCCCGGTCTAGTTCCAGTATCCAACCGGCCACGTTATCCAAGAAGTAACGATCATGCGTCACGCAAATCACCGTACCGGGATATTGATGCAAGTGTTGTTCCAACCATTCCACCGACTCGGCATCCAAATGGTTCGTCGGCTCATCCAGCAACAAAATATCCGGTTCTTGCAACAACAAGCGGCACAAGGCCACCCGACGACGTTCTCCCCCGGAAAGGAACTTCACTTCCGCACCCGGTTCAGGACAACGCAAAGCATCCATAGCCCTCTCCAACTTCTGGTCAATCTCCCATCCGCCGTGATGCTCGATCAATTCCGTCAACTCCCCCTGACGAGTCATTAACTTATCCATCTCCTCATCACTCATCGGTTCGGCAAACTTCATGTTCACCTCCTCGTACTCCTTCAACAAATCCATCACCTCCTGAACACCCTCCTGCACGGCCTCTTTCACGGTCTTGGAATCATCCAACTGAGGCTCCTGTGGCAAATACCCGATAGAATGTTCTTTCGACCAGATCACCTTCCCCTCGTAATTCGGGTCTAACCCGGCAATAATTTTCAATAACGTCGATTTTCCGGAACCGTTCAAACCGATCACCCCGATTTTTGCCCCATAAAAAAAGGAAAGATAAATATCCTTTATAATCTTTCTTTGAGGTGGTATCGTTTTACTCACCCCCATCATGGAAAAAATAATTTTCTTCTCGTCTGTCATACCCATTAACTTACACGATATTATGTTTCACTTCTAGCACACAACTAATTATCCTTAAAATGGATACAAAGATATATTATATCTTCAAATTAAAAAAATATACTTAATCTGTTATACGAAACAAGCGTGTATTTTGTTTCAAAATTCTAGAAGAAATTCACAATTATTCTTTAATAAGACGCTTGCCCTCTCATCAAACATAATTCATTCAAACATATAACAAACTAGCTATCATAGCCATTACACAAGAATCCCCGGGAGCCTTCTCTCTCCCGGGGATAAAAAAACACAAATCTCTATAAATTAATTAATCGAATAAATAATTCAATTTTAACACTAACAATCGATAATGTTCACGTGTTTTATCATTTCCTGTATTCATCCGACTTTTGGCCGTGCTGTATGTTTTTCGCAAATATTTCATCACGATCGGACGCTTATTTGACTTGTCAATTCTCGGAGATAACACAATTTCACCAAGAGCATCCACGGCATCAAAACTATGACGAGACTCGCAATAGGCATGACAACTACAAGTTGTCTTGTTCAACCATTCTCTCAACGAATTACTCCCGGCACTCTTGAATTCACCTTTATCCATGTATCCGGTCAGATTTTCCACGAAAGAATTCTGGAATGCCATATCTGCCAACTGCAGATTACCGGTTTTCTTGGTAAACATCTCGTCAAAAATAATTCCCAGATATTCATCCAACGTGAATACATTCTTTCCGTCCACCTCGTTTATTTGCAAACGACCTAACGTCTCCCGGGTCAACATCTCGTTGAAGAATTGCGTTTGAGCCGCATAGTGCTTGGCTGTCGGGCCGATAATTGCGGTAATCTTATCATTAATAATCCAGTTCTGCAACTCGTTCAAATTCTGCAACACGAACTTCAATGCCGCGATCTGTTTCGCCTTGGGAACATACTGGTAAAGAGGTTCCGGATCACCATAATATTTCGGATTAATATACATTCCCCCGACACTCACCATAGCGTGATCCATAAACCGCACGAACTGACCGATAATCTCCTTATAAGTACTTTCAACAGCCGCGTACCCCTCATCATTTACAGCCATCCAATCCACGAAATTAGCCACCACGTATTTCAGATTTTTAAGACCATAAGCATTTGCTTTCACCACATCATCCCCTAAATCCTCTGCCATGGAACGAGGGTCAAAATTAAATTGAAACACCTGTTTCCCGTAAAAACACATCTTATTTCCGATCTGTTCTCTCACCCATCCCCGCAAAATTTCTTTCTCATCATCCGCACTCTTCACGTTCGGGAGTACCTGATAACCGTATTTAATAGCAAATTTATCATACTCGCCAATCAGAGGAGGTGTCAACTTCACACCTTTCTCCAAATCTCCAGGCTGTGCCACGTAGTTAAACCGTGCGTAATCCATGATCGACGGGGTAGTCCCGTATTTTTGAGTAAACTCCGGGTCTCTCAACTTCTCTACCGGGTAAGCCGCTGATGCTCCAAAATTATGCATTAACCCTAACGTATGACCGATCTCGTGAGCCGCCACGTAACGCATGGCTTCTCCCATATTCTCGTCCGTCATCACGGGACAACGCACGGAAGGATCAACCGCCCCAGTCTGGATCATTCTCCACTTGTTCAGCAAAGTCACCACACCGTACCACGAAATCACGTCTCCACACAAAATTTCTCCCGAACGGGGATCAATCCACGACGGTCCCATTGAATTCTCTCTTGTCGATGCCACAAAACGATAACAATTATAATGAATATCATCCGGGTCAAAATTCGGATCATCTGTCGGGTAATCTTTCACGACAATGGCGTTCTTAAAACCAATAGCCTCGAAAGCGATATTCCAGTCAGCAATACCCAACTTCACGTATTTTCTCCACTTCTCGGGAATCGCGGGGTCCACGTACCAAACAATCGGTTTAACAGGTTCTACTAACTCTCCAGCCACGTACTTATCCATATCTTTCGGTTGCAAATCCCACCGATTGATAATCCCGTATTGTTGCAAACGATCATGATGTTCGTCAAATAATTTACGAGACTGATCAAAAAAGCCAATCCGTTCGTCCGCATAACGGGGAACCATCGGGGTCTCCGGCAAGGTAATGATATTACGAGCCTCTATCGTGGTCAGGGGGCCTTCCTTCTCAGTCGTGTAAGTCATCATGCTCTTCACGATAATATTATCCTTGAACGCCTTGAATTCCTCGATCTTGGAACGATCACTCTGAAAAGAACCTCCAAACGGGACCACCATACGAACCTCAGCCGGAAGATCCGGGAATGGAGAAAACTCAGCAATTGAAGACAAGAACAACGGAGTAGCATCAATCACACAACTAGAAGAATCTTTTGACATCACCTCGATTTTAAACGCTTTCCAGATCGGCGGGTTACTATGTCTCTTGTAAGCCTCGTACATTTCCGACGACTCTTTGCACACGTAATCCAAATGAGGAAAATGGATATACACCTTATTCTCATCGCATGAAAATGTTATCAGCAGAGGGTCACGATTGATTGTTCCCGGATCAATCTGCCACGTGCGACTCGTGGAAGAAACCCGCGAACTAATCAAGAAATCCCGGCTCATAATCGCCTTCGGAATCTCCAAATAAATCTTATCCTTCTTTTTAATCACGTTAAACATTCCCTTCTTTACCACCGCATCCTTCATAAACTTCTCGTACTCGCTCGTAGAAGCCGCCTTAGAGGTGGAATCACTCGATTCCACCTTTTCCGTTCCGGCCTTCTTTTTCTTCTTTTTTCCCCAAGAAGAGTTTGAAGCATTTACACAAGTAACACTAAAACACAGTAATACCGTAATAATATATACAATACTTTTCATCTAATTATTAATTTATACCGTTAAAAAATAGTTTCTTGTAATCAATTCCTAAATTTGTCAAATCTGTTATGATTGCATCACATTTTTCTTTAATCTTCGGATAAGTTGTAGTCACTCTCGTGTATTCATCACTATCCTTTGTCAAGAAAAATATGAATGTATTTTTCAAATCGGTCGTTACCGATGGAAAATCCGTATATTTAGAACCTAACCAAGTAGTTCCAGTAGAAACCGTTACAAATCCTTCCGCATACCCCTCTTCCTCTGTTAAGTGTTTATCATTTACCCGACTTTTCTTTTCATAAACAGACTCAAAAGTCTCACCAAAACTCATATCCTTGAATACACTGAGATAAGTGTTGAAGAAATCGTAATGTACTAAAGCCAAAAAGGCCTTTTGCTCCGCTAAATCTAAATTAGCTTTACCAGCCACGTTAACACCATAATAATTTATCCGAGCAATATTGTCTACAATCTTCGGGGTTAAATAAGTACCGGTATCATAAATAGTGTCTGCAATTATCACACTGTAAGGAAAATTCTCTTTTACAAACTCTGTCGTGTAGCAATCCAGAAAACCTGACTTAATAAGTTGAACTGTAGATAACAGATAATCTCTATTCGCATCACTCACGGGGTACATCTTCACGCCATTCTTTTCTGCAAAATTATACAGGTAATCGGATGAATCCGGATCTACAATAAATTCTTTTCCCGTATTAAAAAAGAATTCAGATACAATTTTCTTTACCGGATCAGTAGAATTTATATCATAATCACGACGTGGTCCCTCTTCTTCTACATGAATATTCTCCTCGTCATCACAACAACAAAATCCCACCAAGAACATCAATAATATAAATATATTTATCGCTTTCATAATAATCATCTTATTGTTTGGTTTCTACTCGTTCAAATCTCTCGATTTTATCGTCACTACGTTGAATTTCCAATGGTAAACTCAAAACATAATTCGGACTTCCGGCCTTCAAAACATAATGATTTATAACCGTCGGAGTACTATAATCCTGATAAAGATGTTCTATTTCAAGTCCCCACCGACGAATATCAAACCAACGCAATCCCTCGAAACTAAATTCTAAACGTTTTTCCAAACGATAGAATTCCCTCGCCTCATCCACAGAATTTGCAACTAATTCATACTCTCCCTTAATTCTTTCCGCACGTATCGCATTAACATCATCCATGCCCAATTCATGCTCACCCTTTTCTATATATGCTTCTGCCCGATTCAGATAAGCCTCTTCCAATCTCAACGCTTGATCGTACGCCTCATTAGCCGTTGACGCTTTACAATAATTTTTTGTCGCAACGTAAAATATACCTTCATCGTAATTATTAAAATCATATTTGTCATAATATCGAGAAAAACGAAGATCATTCCCCTCATCATACAACCCGATTAACTCGCTGGATGCACAGAAAAAAGCTTTTGAATGTCTCATCAGATCATATCCAAAGCCAGTTGCATCAACATCTAATTTACCCCAAGAAAAAATCATTCCCGGATTGTTAGTATTATACACTTTATATACGACATCATCACTCGATATAAATTTTTCCAACGTGCTATAAGGAATAATTTCAGTCTCTGTCGTTTTAAGCAGATCATCAACAACCGTTATTACATCATCATATTTCTTCTGATATAAATAAACCCTGGATAGCAACAACAAAGCTGCATCCTTATTCGGCCTATAAATACCTCCTTTTTTTTGTCCTTTTTCAAAATAGGTGATTGCCGCTTTCAAATCCTCCTCCATCAACGTATAATTCACGTCCAAAGTAGCTCTATTATAAACATTGGCTTCTACTCCAACATTTTCATTTATCGGAACCCCCAACGCAGTCTTCGCCTGCGCAGCGCTTTCATAAGGTTCACCGTACAAGTTCACAAGATAAAAATAAGACAATGCACGCATAAACAGGGATTCTCCCAACAATCTATTTTTTACTCCTTCAATATCCTCATCTAATTCTTTGACTTGTTCAAATGTGATATTACACATCAATATCCGATGATAAAAAAAGCTCCATGCCTTATCATTTACTTCTACTTCATCTTTCCTCACCTGAGGCTCTTTAGCCCAAGTGAAATATGAAAACATCTCATCACGAAGATCTTCTTTCGATAGCCACATGGAAGACGATACGTAACTCATCGTTTCATCTGTCATATAAGATAAATAATTCATCAAAGAACCTTCCGTCTTATTAATAATTTCACCATAGACAAACTCGTCAAAATGAGATAATTCCTTCGGAATGATTTTATCTTTATCCTTGTATTCAAGAAAATCATCACATGAAGATAATCCTAATAACAATAATCCGATTATCAATATATTTCTCATTACTTCTATTATTTAAAATGACACATTCAAGCTAAAACTATACGTTGATTGCGGTGGGATTGCTCCAGATCCCAAAGTAGATTGTTCCGGGTCACGCCCCTTCAAATCCTTACTCTTAATTACAAATGGATTACTTACACCTAAACCAATAGATGCACTTTTAATATAAATTTACTCAAAAAACTTTTTGGTAAAGAATAAGTTAACGAAATAGATTTACATCTTAAAAAACTCCCGTCAACTACCCGTAAATCAGATTTATTATACATTTGCCAAATATTCGAAGCGATCACGTTAGTCCCTCCTTCCAAATATGCATATGAATTAATTGACGGAGAAACATCCGTTAATACCGGAATATCGGTGTATTTCTCGTCTCCTGGTTCTTTCCATCTATTCACGAATTCACTGGACATATTACTTTCCGGATAAGGAATACGTCCCCCACTCTCCTGGTACAAATCATTCAATCGTACCTTAGCCCCCAAAGACATTGCAAACAAAGTATTCAAAGAAATACTTTTCCATTTAAAATTCATCGACAAACCTCCCGTAAAATCCGGTTCTCGCTTACCACTATAAACAAACGCTGCTGCCAAAGCTTCCTCTCGGCTGGAAATAATCACGTTACCCTCATCATCAGTAGCCCTCACCCCGGCAAACGTTGGTAAACCGGATTCATCCAAACCGGTATAACGATAAGAATAGAAACTATTAATAGATTTACCATTACGAATTAACGAACCGTTTATATAATTATTGTATGTCTCCACACTCTCGTACTCGGAATTCGTTACCTTGTTATAATTTTTACTCGTGTTGAAACTAACACTCCATGCAAAATCTTTTGTTTTAACCGGAGTAGCCATGATCGATAATTCCCAGCCTTTATTACTCATCGTCCCAGCGTTCAACATCACGGATGTAGCCCCATTAGTTGAAGGTACAGACGCCGAAATCAACTGATCTTTCCCCTTCTTCGTGTAATATTCTACCGTGGCAGAAATTGCACCTTTGAACAGAGAAAAATCCAAACCCAAATTAATCGAAGTCGTCTTTTCCCATTTTAATCCCGGATTAGGTAAAGAAGACAATGTAGCAATATATTGCATTGATTTCGTATCCAACGATCCGAGAGAGATAATCATATTCGGATTATGGGCATCAGTTACATTCCCTTGCAAACCGTAAGAAGCCCGGAAAGACAAATCATTAACCCAATTCACGTTCTGCATAAAGGATTCATCTGCAACATTCCACCTACCCGAAAACGACCATATAGGTAAAAAACGAGCAGACTTATCTTGTCCTAATTTATTAGAAGCATCTCCACGGACA
>ENA-OPDJ01001700-OPDJ01001700.1-human-gut-metagenome-genome-assembly--contig:-NODE-1700-length-11062-cov-5.096575_pt1 | contig 11062 bp, 7 predicted proteins | sample MGYA00241621_ERZ501505 | MGnify/ENA primary metagenome ERZ501505 (study PRJEB25962, sample SAMEA2042624) | human gut metagenome | biome: human gut; feature: human-associated habitat; material: faeces... | reverse complement strand
TTATATGTGCCAGAATTATGCAATCACATAATCCGTCACATGGCAGTACCCTTTGTCAGCCCGTACAGCGCCGAAACCGAACTTGCCGCGTTCGTTTTCTGCGTTCTCCCCTTTACATAGTGCTTCAACGTCATCGCCGCTGAGGCCGTGCTGGAAGGCACTGTATAAGGCCGCAAAAAGGATGCCCGGAACGCGCCCGGGCATCTTTTTTTGCCTATTTCATGGCCTGGTATTTCTTTTTGGTGGCCATGCCTCCCCGGATGTGCCGCTGGGCCTTGTTCACCTCCAGGATCTCCTTCACCTGCAGATACAGCGCCCGGTTATATGCCGGCAGGCGCTCGGACAGGTCCTTATGTACCGTGGATTTGCTGACGCCGAATTTCCTGGCCGCCGAGCGCACCGTGGCCCGGTTTTCTATCAGGTAAAGGGCCAGCTGACAGGCCCGTTCCTCCATGTTCCCTTTGATAGCGCACCACTCCTAAGCCATACTATGCACCATCACTATATGCCCGGCTTCCCGGCGGCAGAACTCCGGCTTTTTCCTTGTCACGGAAGCCGGATTCTGGTATAATCACCCCAGGACCAGAACAGGAGGGGACCGTTATGAAGAAAATTGCCGTGATCACCGGCGCGTCCAGCGGCATGGGGCGCCGGTTTGCCGAAACTGTGGATACCTTTGACCGCTTCGATGAGGTATGGGTCATTGCCCGCCATGAAAAGGCGCTGGAGGAGCTGCGGGACCGGGTGCCGTATCCCATCCGCGCCCTGGCCCTGGACCTGACGGACCGCCGCAGCTTCCAGACCTATGCCGACGCCCTGGCGGAGGAGCCGGTGGAGGTGGGCCTTTTGGTCAACGCCAGCGGCTTCGGCAAGTTCCGGGCCGTGGTGGACACGCCGCTGGAGGTAAACCTGAACATGACGGACCTGAACTGTCAGGCCGTGGTGGCCCTGTGCCAGCTGACGGCTCCCTATATGCCACGGGGCGGACAGATCATCAACATTGCCTCGGTGGCGGCGTTCCAGCCCATCCCCTATATCAACGTGTACGGGGCCACCAAGGCCTTTGTGCTGAGCTTCAGCCGGGCCCTGAACCGGGAGCTGCGGAGCCGGGGCGTCCGGGTCATGGCCCTGTGCCCCTTCTGGACCCGGACGGCCTTCTTTGCCCGGGCCACCACCGAGGGCGGCGAATCCGTGGTGAAGAAGTATGTGGCCATGTATGAGCCGGAGCAGCTGGTGCAGCGGGCCTGGCGGGACGCCAGGCGGGGCAAGGACGTGAGCCAGTTCGGCTTCGTGGCCCGGTTCCAGACGGCACTGACGAAGCTTCTGCCCCACAGCCTGGTGATGGATGTGTGGATGCGGCAGCAAAAGCTGCAATAAGGCCTTGCAAAGCCCGGAAAACCGGCATATAATAATAAACTATCTGTACAACAAGGAGAGATCAAGATGGATCGCATGAAAATCGCAGCCATCTTTGCCGATCAGGAGCAGCTGGGCGGCAAGGAGATCACCGTGTGCGGCTGGGCCCGCACCATCCGGGATATGAAAACCTTCGGCTTCATTGAGCTCAACGACGGCTCCTGCTTCCGCAATTTGCAGGTGGTCATGAGCGCCGATGAACTGCATAATTATAAGGAGATCGCATCTCAGAACGTGGGCGCCGCCCTGATCGTCCGGGGCACCGTGGTGCTGACGCCGGAGGCCAAGCAGCCCCTGGAGCTGAAGGCCGCCGAGATCGCCGTGGAGGGCCGGTCCACCCCCGACTATCCCCTGCAAAAAAAGCGCCACAGTGTGGAATTCCTGCGGACCATCCAGCATCTGCGCCCCCGGACCAATCTGTTTTCCGCCACGTTCCGGGTCCGCAGCGCGGCGGCCTATGCCGTGCATGAGTTTTTCCAGAGCCGGGGCTTCGTATATGTTCACACCCCCATCATCACCGGCTCCGACTGCGAGGGCGCAGGCGAGATGTTCCAGGTGACCACCCTGGACCTGGAGAACGTGCCCAAGAACGCCGACGGCACCGTGGACTACACCCAGGACTTCTTCGGCAAGAAGGCCAACCTGACCGTCTCCGGCCAGCTCAACTGCGAGAACTTCGCCATGGCCTTCGGCAATGTCTATACCTTCGGCCCCACCTTCCGGGCGGAGAACTCCAACACCCAGCGCCACGCCGCCGAGTTCTGGATGATCGAGCCGGAGATGGCCTTCTGCGACCTGGCCGGGGACATGGACGTGGCCGAGGCCATGATCAAGCACATCATCACCCGGGTGCTGGAGCGCTGCCCGGATGAGATCAACTTCTTCAACAGCTTCGTGGACAAGGGGCTCAAGGCCCGGCTGGAGCATGTGGCCACCTCCGATTTCGCCCGGGTCAGCTATACCGAGGCGGTGGAGATTCTGAAAAAGCACAACGACAGGTTCGAGTACCGGGTGGACTGGGGCACGGACCTGCAAACGGAGCACGAACGGTATCTGACGGAGCAGATCTATCAGCGGCCTGTGTTCGTCACCGACTATCCCAAGGAGATCAAGGCGTTTTATATGCGCCTGAACGACGACGGCAAGACCGTGGCCGCGGCGGACTGCCTGGTGCCCGGCATCGGCGAGATCATCGGCGGCAGTCAGCGCGAGGAGCGGCTGGACATGCTGGAGGCGCGCATCCGGGAGCTGGGCATGAAGCCCGAGGACTACTGGTGGTACTGCGACCTGCGGCGCTATGGCAGCTGCCGTCACGCAGGCTTTGGCCTGGGCTTTGAGCGCATGGTCATGTATCTGACGGGCGTCAGCAACATCCGGGATGTGGAGCTCCACCCCCGCACCGTGGGCAACGCCGAGTTTTAACAAATCAACAGGAAGGAGCCTTCCCGCCGAGGGAGGGCTCCTTTTTTGTATATTCACGCATATTCATAAGAAGTGCTAATGCCAGGCAGAAGGAAAAACTGATGAATTGCGGATTGTTTTTCACGCTAATGCGTTATATAATTGGGAAAAATTTGCCGGAGGATTCTGAATATAACCGCGATAATCCGGCGAATTTTCACGACACGCCGTGCTTTTTGCGCAAAGGAGTCTTGGGGCGTGCGCTCCAGCGGGCAAAACAGGCGGCGTGAATTATTATTCAGGAGGAAGATCATGAGAGAAAACACATCCGTACACCGACTGCTCCGGCGGGTATTGTCTCTGTGCCTGGCGGTAGTCCTGGCGGTATCGCTGTGCGTTCCGGCGCTGGCCGCCCAGAAGAACTACAGTGCCAGTGACTACGTGCAGCGGCTGAAGGACTCCGTCCGCGGCAGCGCCACGGTGGACCTGGACGCCGGAAAGGACCCCAATGAGGTGGTCCGGGCCATGGTGGTCACCGACGTGCCCGCCGCCGTGGAGCAGGCCGGCACCGTGACCTACACCGCCGCCGTGCAGTCCGCCGAGGCCCGGACCCTGCGCTCCCAGGAGAGCGTCATCCGTCAGGTCCGGCGCATTACCGGCAGCTCCGTTATCAACCAGTCCGGCTATCTGGTCAGCGCCTTTTCCATGGACATGACCCGGGCCCAGATGAAGCAGGTGGCTGCCCTGGACGGCGTGGTATCCGTCAGTGAGGTCACCACCTACAAGGCCCGGATGACCTCCGCCAAGGAAATGACCTCCGCCATGGAGCTGGGGAAGGCGGAGAACGGCGGCAGCACCGGCGAGGGGATCGTGGTGGCCGTCATCGACAGCGGCATCAACTACACCCATCCCGATATGCAGATGCGCCAGGACGCCAGGCTGAAATACACCAAGGCCGACATGGAGGCGAAGATCGCCGCCCTGGGCTACGGCAAGTATTACACCGATAAAGTCCCCTTCGGCTTCAGCTATGTCGACGAGGACGACATCAATAACCGCCAGGTCACCCACGGCCTGCACGTCTCCGGCATCGTGGCCGCCAACGGCGACGAGGAAAACGGCGGCGTGACGGGCGTTGCCCCCGACGCCCAGCTCTTTGCCATGCAGGTGTTCGGCAGTACCGGCAGCGGATTTAACGACGATATCATCCGCGCCGTGGAGGATTCCGTAAAGCTGGGCGCGGACATTCTGAACCTGAGCCTGGGCGGCACCGCAGGCTTCTACAGCGACGCGGACTATCTGCAAAAGGCCCTGGCCTATGCTGAGGAGAACGGTGCGGTGGTGTGCGCGGCTGCCGGCAACGACGGCACCTCCGCCTCCGACACGGGCGTCAACACCAACGACTGGGGCGTGATCGATACCGGCGCGGTGTCCAACCCCGCCACCTATCCCGGCGCCCTCAGCGTAGCCTCCGTGGACAACAGCATGCTGCGGGGCAAATCCGTGACCATCACCAGCGGCGAGGACACCGTATACAGCGGCGTGGTCATGGACTTCTCCCAGGGCAACCACACCGACTGGACCTCCCTGGGTGAGGTGCCCATTCTGGAGTTCGGCTACGGCGACCTGTTCGAGGACATTTTCCCCAAGCTGTCCACCCTGCCCGAAGGCCCCTATGTGGCGCTGGTCCAGCGGGGCAAGGACATTAGCTTCGAGGATAAGATCAACTATCTGATGGGCATGTGCCATGCCTCCGCCGTTATCGTGTATAACAACGAGGCCACCGACGAGGTGCCCACCAACGTATCCGCCGAAAGCGCCAGCCAGTACACGGCCATGATGGTCAGCGGCAACACCGGCGCCAGGCTCATGGAACTGGTCCAGGCCGGGGCCACCGTGTCCTTCGACGGCCTGCACGACGTGGTGTATCCCAACGAGGCCACCGGCGGCTGCGTATCCACCTTCTCCTCCTGGGGCTCCACCCCCACCCTGGATATCAAGCCTGAGATCTCCGCCCCCGGCGGCAACATTTACTCCGTGTCCAAGGATCAGAAGTACGAGGAGATGAGCGGCACCTCCATGGCCACACCCTATGTGTCCGGCTGCGCCGCCCTGGTACTGGAGAGCCTGCAGAAGTCCCTGGCCGACGGCAGCCTGGTGCTGGGCGATACGACCCTGAACACCTTTGTGAAGAATACTCTGATGAACACCGCCGACCCCATTGCGGACGGCAGCGTCATCTATTCCGTGCGTCAGCAGGGCAGCGGCATGGTGGATCCTCTGTCCGCTGCGGAAAACCGTGTCCTGGCCACCTATAACGGCGTGGCCTCCGTGGCGCTGAAGGAGGTGGGCAATACCACCGGCTTCACCGTGACCCTTACCAACTACGGCACCGCCGTCGCCGGCTATACTCTGCCCGCCTCCGTGCCGGTATACACCGACGTTACCGGCCAGGACGGCAGCTACGCCATGGAGCTGTTGTCCGGCGCATCCGTGACCTTTGACAAGACCGCCGTCACCGTCCCCGCAGGCGGTACGGTTCAGGTCACCGGCACCCTGACCATCCCTGCCAATGCCGCCAAGAACCACTATGTGGAGGCATTCCTGCCCTTCGACGGCGATGTGGACCTGTCTCTGCCCCTGATGGGCTTCTACGGCGACTGGTATGGCTGCCAGCGGATCATCGACCTGCCCGCCTGGGACGACGGCAACATCATGACCGACTACTATGAGAATCTGCCTGTGACCACCGTGGCAGCAGGCGATTCCTATGCCGGCTTCGACACCGAGAGCATGACCACCGACCCCGACCACATTGCCTTCTCCCCCAACGGCGACGGTGATTTCGACGCCGCCCAGCCCATTGTGGGCATGCTGCGCAGCGCCGCCGAGGTTACCGTGGACGTGCTGGATGAAAACGGACAGGTGGTCCGCCAGATCAACCATCGGGAAAATGTAGCCAAGTACCTGGCCATCGACGCCAATGAGAGCCGCTCCCCCATCAGCCTGCTCAGCAGCGGCACTGCCGGCGACGGCACCTGGGACGGTACCCGCTACGACATTGCCACCGGCGAGTATGTCATGTGCGACGAGGGCCAGTATACCCTGCGCATCCGGGCCCGGATGCCCGGCAGCCACCGGGTGGAAACCACTCTGATGCCGGTGAAGCTGGATCTCACCGCGCCCCAGGTCCATATCACCAGCGCCGCCGTGGATGACGGCATGCTGTACCTGACCTACACCGCCCAGGACTACTCCGGCATTCTCAATACCGCTGCCGTGTTCGTCAACGGCCAAGAGGAGCTGGACTTTGTTCCCGGCAATGACGCCGCTTATAATGAGGAGACCGGCGAATACAGCGTGGTCCTGCCGGTGGAAACCTATCAGGACGGCCAGATGAACGAAATCGCCCTGACCTGCATGGACTACGCCTTCAACGGCACCACCGATATCCTGTACACCAATGCCCGGCTTGACGCCGCCGTGATGTTCTCCAACATCAACAACGACGACAGCCTGACGGTGCTGCGGGACATCAGCTACAGCGCCGACTATGATGATATCGCCGAGAGTTATGTGAACATCACCGACTGCGTGGCCCAGATCCGCGGCATTGCCAGCAGCAGCGTCAGGAGGCTGACCGTCAACGGTCAGGAGGCTTCCTTTGATGAGCGCAACGGCTTCCGTCTGGCTCTGAGTGTGGAGGAGCCCGGTCTCATCACCCTGCATGTGGTGGCCTATGACGCCGACGGCAGCGTGGTGTTCCAGGCGGACAAGCCCGCCCTGTTCGACGTGCAAAGGCCCTCCGTCATGTCCTATGTCTGCGATAAAAACGGCGAGTGGGACAACAGCATGCTGTGGACCAGCGACCACACCATGGACGGCTATCTGCTGGCCACCAAGTATGCCAAGGACGACCTGGTGCCCATGATAATCCAGGTCACCGACGAGTCCCTGACCCGCATCACCGTCAGCTGGCTCACCGGCACCGTGGACGGCGAGACCTTCTCTGACTGGCTCATGGGCGCCGACGCTGCCGACGTGGATGCCGAGGTCCATACCCAGGAGATTTCTCTGGATTCCCGGGACGAGGAGGGCCGCGTGTTCATGAGCTTCCCCTTCGCCTATAAGGAGTCCGTGTTCGTAGACGACGAAACCGGCGAGGTCTATGATTACAGCGCCTGGAGCCAGGTAGTCCGCGTGGAGGCCTATGACGCCGCCGGTCACCGCACCCTGCGCAACGCGCTGCTGTACGACACGGTATACGGTGAGAAGATGTATAACGAAGACGGCTTCAACGATGCCCGGTATTCCGACGGCACCATACGGGGCGACATTCTGGACCTGGATCCCCTGTGGAGCAACGAGTTGGGCGGCCTGTCCGATTCCCGCTTCCTCATCACCGATGATATGCTGGATGAAAACGGCAACCTCCATGTAAAGGCCACTCTGGATCGGGATGCCAACGTGCTGATCTTCAACGGCAGCGAGTATTGGCCCGAAGAGGGCAGCCGCCAGGTGGAGTTCGACATTCCCATCCATGCCGGGCTGAATCTGACGTACGTCAAGACCCTCAGCAGCATGTTTACCGTGAACGACTTCGGCACCCAGTACAAGCTGTATCTGTACTACCTGCCGGATACGGAGCCCACGGCCCTGCGCTTTGACGACGCGCGCATCGCCGACGGCGCGGTGATCTGCACCAACCAGGAGACCTTCCCCATCACCGGCGATGTGACCCATCTGTTCGGCAACATCAGTCTGAAGATCAACGGCGACATTCTGATCTATCCCACCAACGACGTCAACGTTCTGGGCGATCCCATCACCCAGGTGTTCTCCTACGGTGCGCAGCTGCAGGAGGGCAAGAATGTGGTGACGGTGGAGCTCAGCGATGAGGCTACCGGCACCGCCACCACCGTGACCTTCACCGTGGTGCGGGATACTGCGGCCCCCGAGGCTCCCGTCATTGCCCAGGGCAGCGACGGCAAGGTGACGCTGACCGCCGCCGAGGAGCATGTGACCCTGTACTACAGCTATGACGGCACGGAGTGGGTCCTGTACACCGGTCCCTTTGCCCCCACCGCCGCCAAGGTGTACGCCAAGGCCGTGGACCAGGCGGGCAACGAGAGCGCCGTCAGCCAGTTGGCTGTTGCCGTGGCTGCTTCCCAGCCGGTCAAGACCGGTGACGCAGCGCCTCTGGCGGTATATGCAGCCCTGCTGCTGACTGCCGCTGCGGCCCTGACCGCCATGCCCGTCCTGCGCCGCAGACGGGTAAGATAATGCGGCTGCGCCCGCAGATACTCTATCCATGCCAAAATACCCGGCCTGAGGGCCGGGTATTTTGGAGCTTGTCAAAAATCCTTTTTGACAAGCTCCAAGGCCTTTTCAGATCTTTTATAAAAGTTCTGAAAAGGCGGTGATTGAAAACGAAAGACACCCCTGATGGGTTTCTTTCGTAACTATCTTCCTTTCCGAAGGCAGAGGCAATCCTATTTTTTGACAGTCTGCAAAATACCCGGCCTGATGCGGCGGTGACTTAGGAAAACATTGAAGCAAGGAACGGTGTAGCTTAACGGCTATGCCGTTCTTTGCTCTTTTTTACTTGTGTTGCGGGCATTTTCGATTGCCCGTGTGAAGTCAAATGCACCGATGAAGTTATAGACGATGGTGATTTCCCGCGTTCTGGATTTCTTGTCAACATGGGAAACTTCGATCCTGTCAATGAAAGCACGGAGAACAGCCGCGTCAAGCTCCTGCAAATCCGTGTACTTCTTCACGGCAGCGATAAACGCCTTGACATTGGTTTTTTGCTGCTCCTGCTGCTTCAGATCCTTGCGCAGGACTTCTGCCATTGATTTCAGGTTGCTTTGTTCCAACTCGTAGTCATGGGACATTTTGATAAAACGTTCATCTGACAGCTTGCCAATCACGTTGTCCTCATACAGTCGGGAGATAATGCGGTCAAGCTCGGCAATTCGCGTGTCCGCCTTTGCCAGCGTTTCACGCTTCCGAACAAACTCTGCATCTCTGTCCCGCATATCGCTCTCGGCAGCGTCCTGAATGAACTCCGCTTCATGCTCTGAAACATAGGAGATTGCTTCCCGCAGATTTCGCAGAACAATTTCATGCAGCACGACATTCTTGATAGAATGGGTCGTGCAGAGATCCTTGCCCTTGCGGTAGGTGGAGCAGATGAAGTATTTCTGGTTCTCCGCAAAGTTGGTAGCGCGGCATTGATACATTTTGCCGCCGCACTCTGCGCAATACAGAAGCCCGGAGAACATACCCATTTCACCCATCTTGGTAGGACGGCGACGCGCCTTGCGAATGTTCTGAACAATCAGGAACACGCTTTCTTCGATGATCGGCGGCTGGGTGTTCTCGAAGATCACCCAATTCTCAGGATCATTCCAGATTTTCTTCTTGCTCTTGTAGGACTTCTTTGTGGTCTTGAAGTTTACTGTATGCCCCAGATAGTCTACGCGCTCCAAAATGCGGGAAACCGTTTCATTTGTCCATTTGTACGGGTCTGCTGTCGGCTTGTTGCTGGTCGGCAGACCTTTCGCATGGCAATAGGCGGTTGGGTTCAAGATTTGCTGCTGTTTGAGCCATTTAGCAATCTGCGTGGGGCCTTTGCCGGACGCGCACAGGGAGAATATCTTCTGTACGACGGCTGCGGCTTCTTCATCGACGATCCATTTCTTTTTGTCCTCCGGGCTTTTCATATACCCATAGGGCGGAATGGTCGTCAAATGCTCGCCGGACTTGCCTTTGCTCTGCCATGTAGCGCGAATCTTTTTGGAGGTATCGCGGGCATACATTTCGTTGAACACATTGCGGATCGCGGTAAACTCACTTTCGCCGCGTGTGCTGTCCACGCCGTCATTGACGGCAATGAAATGAACGCCAAACTCCGGGAAAACAACATCGGTATACATTCCCACTTGGAGATAATCGCGCCCGAAGCGGCTCATGTCCTTTACAATGACACGCTTGATCCGCCCAGCCTTGATGTCGGCAAGCATACGCTGGAAGCCCGGACGGTTGAAGTTTGTGCCGGAATAACCATCGTCCTCGTCATAATGGCGGTAGGCGGTAATCCCGTGATCCTTGCAGTAGCGTTCCAGAATCTTCTTCTGATTGGTGATTGAATTTGACTCACCATTAAGATCATCATCTCTCGACAAACGCTCATAGAGTGCTGTAATCTTTGAACTCCTTGACATTCTCTTATCCTCCTTTCCTTATGTAATCCGATTTAGCATTACAGGGATTACTCCCTCTGCTAATAGGAGAAAATAGGGGTACAAAGCGGAACTGTTTTTCAAGAAAATCAAAATATTTTTTTGAAGTTCCAAGACCGATTTTGATAGCCTATTTTCAATTTAGAAACGCATTATTTATCGTCCTACTAAAGTATAGCCCTCCGGGGCAAGCTCGATAGCCGTGACCGTTTCGCCGTAGTTGGCGGCCCATGCGTCAAAATGCTGGAAGCCCTGCTCCTGCAACGCTCCCATTTGCAAGTACCGCTGGATGGTGTATAGCTCCACCATGCTGTTAGAGATAGGCGTACCGGTGGCGAACACCACACCGCGCCCGCCGGTGATCTCGTCTAAGTACCGGCACTTCATGAAAAGGTCGCTGGACTTCTGTGCTTCCGTCTGTGCAATACCGCTGACATTCCGCATTTTGGTATAGAGAAACAGATTTTTATAGTAGTGGCTCTCGTCGATGAACAGCCGGTCAACGCCCAGCTCCTCGAACGTGACCACATCGTCCTTGCGGCTCTGGTCGTTCAGCTTGTCCAGCTTATTCTGCAAGCCTTTGCGGGTCTTTTCCATCTGCTTGATGGTGAAATTCTCTGCTCTGTCCGCCTTGGCCTCCCGGATGCCCTGTATCACCTCGTCCATCTGCTGCTCTAAAATGGCACGCTGCCGCTGGATACTGACGGGTATCTTCTCAAACTGACTGTGTCCGATGATGACGGCGTCGTAGTCGCCGGTGGCGATGCGTCCGCAGAACTTCTTGCGATTTTTTGTTTCAAAATCCTTTTTCGTGGCCACCAGCACATTGGCGGCAGGATAGAGCTGCAAGAGCTCGCTGGCCCACTGCTCCGTCAGGTGGTTTGGCACCACAAATAGGGACTTCTGGCACAGGCCCAGCCGCTTGGATTCCATAGCCGCCGCCACCATCTCGAAGGATAGCGATAGGTAATCCTTTGGGCGGGATATGCAGCCGCAGG
>ENA-OPDJ01001699-OPDJ01001699.1-human-gut-metagenome-genome-assembly--contig:-NODE-1699-length-11079-cov-2.996644_pt1 | contig 11079 bp, 8 predicted proteins | sample MGYA00241621_ERZ501505 | MGnify/ENA primary metagenome ERZ501505 (study PRJEB25962, sample SAMEA2042624) | human gut metagenome | biome: human gut; feature: human-associated habitat; material: faeces... | reverse complement strand
TCCAGAAGGAAAACCCGGATGTATATATCAATTACGAATATATTTATGATTATGCCTATCTATACACAAATACGGCATTTACGAAAGGATGGTTTACATGATTAAAGCAGGAATCATCGGTTCTACCGGTTACGCCGGAGGAGAACTGGTTCGCATTTTAACAGGACATAAAGACGTAGAAATTAAATGGTTTGGCTCAAGAAGCTATATCGATAAGAAATATGCAGATGTATACCGCAATATGTTTCAGATCGTAGATGCGGTATGTTTAGATGATAATATGGAACAACTTGCAGATCAGGTAGATGTGATTTTCACAGCAACTCCACAGGGACTGTGCGCATCATTAGTTAATGAAGAAATCTTATCAAAGGTTAAGATCATCGACCTGAGCGCAGATTTCCGTATCAAAGATGTCAAGACTTACGAAAAATGGTACGGTATTGAGCACAAGAGCCCGCAGTTTATCGAAGAAGCAGTTTACGGACTGTGTGAAGTGAACAGAGAAGATATAAAAGGCGCAAGACTGATCGCCAATCCTGGATGCTATACAACATGCTCCATCCTGACTGCTTATCCACTGGCAAAAGAAGGACTGATCGATATGGATACGCTGATCATTGATGCCAAGTCCGGAACATCCGGAGCAGGAAGAGGGGCAAAGGTTCCGAACCTATACTGTGAAGTCAATGAGAATATGAAAGCATACGGTGTGGCAACACACAGACACACACCGGAGATCGAGGAACAGCTTGGATATGCGGCAGGAAAAGAAATCCTTATCAACTTTACTCCACATCTTGTTCCGATGAACAGAGGAATCCTCGCTACAGAGTATGCGACACTTAAGAAAAAGCCTGACGGAACACTTCCTACATATGATGAGATTAAGGCAGTTTACGATAAGTATTATGCAAATGAGAAGTTTGTCAGAGTGCTCAAAAAAGGTGTCTGCCCTGAGACAAAGTGGGTTGAGGGCAGCAACTATGTGGATGTAAACTTTGTGATTGATGAGAGGACCGGCAGAATTATTATGATGGGTGCTCTTGACAATCTGGTAAAGGGTGCTGCAGGACAGGCGGTTCAGAATATGAATCTGTTATTTGGCTTCGATGAGGCAGAGGGACTTAATATGGTTCCTATGTTCCCGTAATAATTAATAATAGGAAAATAATTATCAGAAAGATGCATTATAATGCTGATAGTTATATAAAAATATAAGGATGATTTAATAAAATGAGTAATGAGAATAAATATGAAATAAGGGTTATGACGATAGATGACTATGACGAGGTGTACAGCCTCTGGCAGACCATTCACGGCTTTGGAATCCGTTCTATTGACGACTCAAGAGAGGGAGTCCTTAGATTTCTTAAGAGAAATCCGACTACGAGTGTTGTAGCGGTAGAAGATGGAAAGATAGTTGGAGCCATACTCTGCGGTCACGATGGCAGAAGAGGCTGCCTGTATCATGTATGCGTGGATGAGCATTACAGAAAGTGCGGCATCGGAAAGAGTATGGTGGTTGCCTGCATGAGAGCACTTCAGGCAGAGCATATCAACAAGGTGTCAATCATAGCCTTCAAGGTGAATGAGCTTGGAAACCACTTCTGGAAGGAAGAGGGATGGACATTCAGAGAAGACTTAAATTACTATGATTTCACACTTAACGAAGAAAATATAACAAGATTTAACAAATAAGGAGCAGTACAATGGCAGATAAGAACATGGAACAGGTAATGGAAAAGGCACAGGTGCTCATAGAGGCACTTCCGTATATACAGAGATTTAACAGAAAGATTATCGTTGTAAAGTACGGCGGATCTGCAATGGTTGACGAACAGCTAAAAAGCAGGTGATCCAGGATGTCACACTTCTCAAGCTGGTTGGCTTCAAGCCTATCATCGTACACGGTGGAGGCAAGGAGATCAGCAAATGGGTAGGAAAGGTCGGCATGGAGCCTGTATTTGTAAACGGACTCAGAAAGACTGATGCCGATACAATGGAGATTGCCGAGATGGTACTGAATAAGGTAAACAAATCTCTCGTTACACTTGTTGAGGAGCTTGGTGTGCAGGCTGTCGGAGTGAGCGGCAAGGACGGTGGCCTCTTAAAGGTAAAGAAAAAGTATTCAAACGGAGAGGATATAGGCTTTGTAGGAGAAATCACTGATGTCAATCCAAAGATACTTTATGACCTGTTAGAGAAGGACTTCCTTCCAATCGTGTGTCCAATCGGTCTTGATGACGAATACAATACATACAATATCAATGCAGATGATGCAGCATGTGCTATCGCCAGAGCAGTTTCAGCAGAAAAGCTTGCATTCCTCACAGATATCGAGGGTGTATACAAGGACCCTTCAGATAAGAATACACTTATTTCAGAGCTCACAGTCTCAGATGCAAAGAAGCTTATAGGTGATGGCTTTATCGGCGGAGGCATGCTTCCTAAGCTCAACAACTGCATAGATGCCATTGATAACGGAGTTTCAAGAGTACATATTCTTGATGGACGTATCGCGCACTGCTTACTGCTTGAGATATTCACAAACAGAGGAATCGGAACAGCTATTCTTGGAGATTCGGAGGAGAAATTTAACAATGAGCAATAATATGGATAAACAGTCATACATTGATGAGGCAGAAAAGGAGCTTCTTCACACCTACAACAGATTTTCACTTGTACTTGATCACGGCGAGGGAGTACATCTGTATGATACAGATGGCAATGCATATCTGGACTTCGCTGCAGGAATAGCCGTATGTGCACTTGGTTACAGCAATGAGCACCACAAGGAGGCATTAAAGGCACAGGTTGATAAGCTTTTACATACATCAAACCTTTACTACAATGCGCCTGTCATCGAGGCGGCAGACAAGGTACTTAAGGCAAGCAAAATGGACCGTATTTTCTTTACCAACAGTGGTACAGAGGCTATTGAGGGAGCTATCAAGGCTGCAAAGAAATATGCCTTTACAAGAGATGGTCATTCCGGACATGAGATAATTGCCATGAACCATTCCTTCCACGGAAGAAGCATCGGAGCGCTTTCTGTTACAGGCAATGCACATTATCAGGAGCCGTTTGAGCCTCTTATGCCGGGAGTTAAGTTTGCGGATTTCAATGATTTAGAGAGTGTTAAGGCTCAGGTGACAGACAAAACCTGCGCCATTATTATGGAAACTATTCAGGGTGAGGGCGGTATTTACCCGGCAAAGAAGGAGTTTATCGAGGGAGTGAGAGCTCTCTGTGATGAAAAGGATATTCTTCTTATCCTTGACGAGATACAGTGCGGCATGGGCAGAAGTGGCGAGATGTTCGCATGGCAGAACTATGATGTAAAGCCTGATATCATGACCTGTGCGAAGGCACTCGGCTGTGGCGTGCCGGTTGGTGCTTTTCTCATGACACAGAGGGTGGCAGATAAATCCCTTGCACCTGGCGACCATGGCACCACATACGGCGGCAATCCGTTCGTAGGAGCCGCAGTAAGTGCAGTGTTTGATGAGTTTAAGCGTCTTGATATAGTAAGCCATGTAAAAGAGGTTGCACCTTACCTGGAGAAGAAGCTTGATGAGCTTGTCGCAAAATTTGACTGTCTCACAGCCAGAAGGGGTATGGGACTCATGCAGGGCGTGGAGTGCAGCCTTCCTGTAGGAAAGGTCTCAGCAGAGGCTTTAAATCAAGGCCTTATAGTCATTACGGCAGGCAGCAATGTGCTTAGATTTGTGCCTCCTCTTGTTATCGAAAAGAGTGATGTTGACGAAATGATAGAAAAACTTGAAACAACACTTGTAATACTGTCAAAAAGTCTGTAAAATAAAGAGGACATCGATTTCTCCTTTGAGATTATGATATTAATCAAAGGAGACCATATGAAAAAAATAATATTATTAAGTGCGTTTATTTTAACAATAGCGTTTGGCCTTTGCGGCTGTAAAAAGGATGATGCCACAGTTCATTTTGCTTCTGAAACGGAGCAGACTGCTGTGGTTTCAAGTGATGTAAACAGACATACTGCTGATTCCAAGGAGAAGAAAGCTTCATCCGATGGAGAACAGGAGCAGAAGGCAAAAGACACAGCAGATGACACTGATGAATCTACTGAGTGGTGTGTCTATATCTGTGGTCAGGTTGCCAATCCCGGTGTATACAGAGTAAAGCCGGGCGCGAGAGTTTGTGAGCTCGTTGATATGGCAGGAGGCATGCTGGATACAGCTGACAAGAGCTTTTGGAATCTGGCATCAGAGCTGTATGATGGGCAGATGCTGTATTTCCCGACTGTAGAGGAGCTTAAGTCGGATCACATACCTGAGGGCACATATACCACCGGCATAGATGGCTCGCTGATGAAGGGCGGCGCTGAGGAGCATATCGGCGTAAAGGATGGCAAGATCAATATCAATACCGCAACTGTCGAGCAGCTAATGGCTCTTTCCGGAATTGGTGAGAGCAAGGCAAAGAGTATTGTTGAAGATCGCGCCAAAAATGGATTGTTTTCTTCGATTGAGGATATCACGAGGGTGTCAGGCATTGGTGAAGCGATGTTTAATAAAATAAAAGATGATATAACAGTAAATTAGGAGTGTATAAATGGCAAAAAAAGTGCTGGTCGTTGACGACGAAAAGTTAATTGTAAAAGGAATACGTTTCAGTCTGCTGCAGGATGGCATGGAGGTAGACTGCGCATATGACGGTGAGGAGGCCTTAAATATGGCGAAGGCCAATTCATATGATATGATTCTTTTAGATGTCATGCTTCCAAAGATGGATGGCTTTGAGGTGTGTCAGGCAATAAGGGAGTTTTCTGATGTCCCGATTGTCATGCTCACTGCAAAGGGCGATGACATGGACAAAATTTTAGGACTTGAGTACGGCGCTGATGACTATATCACAAAGCCATTTAATATTCTTGAGGTAAAGGCCAGAATCAAGGCAATCATGCGGCGTACTTCACCGGAACGCGCACCACAGGTACAGTCATCTGTAATTGAAAAGGGTGATATCAAGCTCGACTGTGACAGCAGACGTCTGTTCATAAACGATAATGAAATCAATTTGACTGCAAGAGAGTTTGAACTGCTCGAGATTCTGATAAAAAATGAAAATAAAGTGTACAGTAGGGAGAGCCTTTTAAAGATTGTATGGGGCGAGGATTACCCGGGTGACGTGCGTACGGTTGATGTGCATGTCAGACGTCTTCGTGAAAAGATTGAGGCAAATCCAAGCGAGCCGAAGTACGTTCATACCAAGTGGGGTGTGGGATATTACTACAACCAGAAGTAATACTTTCAGAAAGGTTCTAAAATGTTTAAGAGTAAAGTACATTTTGCATTTTATAAGAGTCTGAAATCCAGGCTGATTTTCATGATTTTTGTTCTCGTTCTGGTACCGGAGGTGGTGCTGTGCTTCGGCATACTTAACACCTACGAGTCCAGAGCGGTTTCAATCCGCGAAAGTGAAGTGCTTAGTCAGGCAAAGATTCTCGCAAACAAGATATCCACAAGTAAATACTTTGATAAGGATGGCAGTGACTTGAGCAATATTGATGCTCAGATTGACACTCTTACTACTATATATGAGGGCCGTGTGCTCATAGTTGACAAGCATTTTAAGATTATTAAGGATACGTACAATTTAGATGATGGCAATACTATTGTCTCAGAGGAGGTTATCAAGACCTTCTCTGCTTCAGAGATTACAAACTACGATTCTAAAAACCACTATATCGAGCTTTCTGTTCCGATAAGCAATCCAAACGACAAGGATTCAAAGATAGAGGGAGCACTTGTTGTAAGTGTGTCGACGGACAATATATCGCTAAATATGTCGTATCTGACACAGATTGCGGTGACGGTTGCTATTATCGCAGGTGCGGTGGTGCTCTTTTTTGGTGTGCTTGTGCTTTTGCACCTTTTTGTTCCGATTAAGAAGCTTTCTGACGAGATATCAGACATTAAGGATGGCTTTGGAAAAGAGCAGCTGGATGTAGATGACTATGCGGAGACTGCTATAATAAGCAGGAATTTTAATGAGCTGATGAGCGGAATGAAGGTCATGGATGAGTCCAGACAGGAGTTTGTATCGAATGTGTCACATGAGCTCAAGACACCTCTTACTTCCATGAAGGTACTCGCAGATTCCATCAACAGCATGGGTGATGAGGCTCCGATTGAGATGTACAGGGAGTTCATGGGAGATATCACAAGCGAGATAGACAGAGAGACAAAGATAATAAATGACCTGTTATCACTGGTCAAGATGGATAAGTCGGCTGCCACGCTGAATATCGAGAGTGTTAATATCAATGACCTGCTCGAGCAGATTATGAAGAGACTTCAGCCGATTGCTGACAAGCAGCAGGTGGAGCTTGTACTCGAGAGCTTCAGACCGGTAACTGCAGAGATAGATGAGGTGAAGCTGACGCTTGCTTTTACAAACCTCATTGAGAATGCAATCAAGTACAATGACAATGAGACCGGTGGCTATGTGCATGTATCCTTAAATGCGGATCATCAGTATTTCTATCTGAAGGTGGAGGACAACGGTATCGGTATACCGGAGGAGTCCTTAGAGCACATCTATGAGAGATTTTATCGCGTGGACAAGTCGCATTCGAGAGAGATTGGCGGTACAGGTCTGGGACTTGCCATTACAAGAAGCTCTATTCTTATGCATAGGGGAGCTATAAAGGCTCACAGTGTGATGGGAGAGGGCACTACCTTTGATGTGCGTATACCGCTCAACTATATTGTATAGGAGGCTTGACGTGAAAAGAATAATTATATTCGTTCTCACTGCAGTAATTCTGCTCTCCATGGGCGGCTGCACAAAGAAAAAAGCAGATAATACGGTTGAGGTGTTTTGTCTGAATATGGATGTTACGAGCAGCGTGCCGGAGTCATATGTGCTTAGAAGCAAAAACTCAGATGTGGACAAGCAGGTGGATGAGCTCCTTGGAAGACTGCAGGATAAGCCTGAAGACTCAAGACTGCGCAAGGCAATTCCGGATGAGGTGTCTGTGAGAGGTCATGACGAGAAAAACTATAACTGCACTGTGGATTTCAGCAAGGAGTATTATGACCTTACGGCTGCGCAGGAGGTGCTTTTGAGAGCTTCTGTAGTCCGCACGCTCACACAGCTGGATAGTATTTCATATGTGACATTTACCGTAAACAGTATTCCTCTTGTGGACTCGGATGATGAGATTGTCGGTAGCATGGGTGCTGATGATTTTGTTGAGAATCCGGGTGAACAGATTAATACAAGTGTGAAGGAGACACTCACGCTTTATTTTGCTGACAAGGATGGTACAGGGCTTGAAAAACAGACCAGAGTGATACATTACAGCTCAAATATAGCGCTTGAAAAGCTTGTTGTTGAGCAGCTTATTGAGGGGCCGAAGGGCTCTAAGCTCAAGGCAACTCTTCCGGGCACAACAAAGCTTATCAATGTGTCTGTGGCAGATAGAATATGCTATCTGAACTTTGACTCATCGTTCAGAAATACTATTGACAATAAGCTGACAGAGGATGTGGTGCTGTATTCGATAGTTAATTCACTCACCTCACTTCCTACTGTGGACAAGGTACAGATCTCACTTGACGGTGAGAATGACGGCATGCTGCTTTATAATTACAAGCTAAGTGACATGTATGAGTTTAATAAGGATATAGTGGATTCTGATGATTCCACGGAAAAAACTGAAAAATAGAATAGATTGGATTAGGAGGAGAAGAGTATTAGTAAAAGACCGATGTTTTTATTTGCGTTGGTCTATACTGCAGGAACTGTTTCAGGTATGTATGGCAGGGGCTTTGGCTTTTTGGGTTTTGCCATGCTGGTTGTGGCTTTAATAGCTGAGTGTGTGGTGTCTAAGGGCAGCCTTTCCGGTATCGGGCGCATAGTTGTTTTGCTTATCCTGATATCGTCAGCTGTTTTTGCAACAGCACAATTCAGATACGCTTCAGTGGATGAAAACCGTGACAGCTATATGCAGTATATGACAGATGAAAAATCTGTCATCGTCTGGGGGAAGATTTATAAAACTGAATACAAATATTTCTCATACAGGTATTATATGACGGACTGCGTAGTGCAGCCCGGGTACGGCAAGGCTTTTGACAGAAAAATATCCTGTGGTGATGTTGTGGTATACTGTGACAGCAAAAGCGCACATTTGGGCGATTATATGAAAGCTTGCGGCAAGATAGGCTTGTTTAAGTCTGCAACCAATGAGGGAGAGTTTGACAGAGAGCGCTTTTACCGCTCACAGGGAATTGATTTCTCGGTGAATGCAGACAGTATTAAGACAAGCGCCGGTAAACATGCATGGTATTACCACAGACTTGAAAAACTTCGTGATACGCTGTCAGCTTCACTTCTTGAGGTGACTGATGAGACAACGGCAGGAGTGCTTTCGTCCATGCTGCTTGGAGACAAGTCGTATCTGGATGATGAGATAAAGGGTTTATACCAGGTCAGTGGTATTTCACATATACTGGCTATTTCCGGACTTCATATTTCTATAGTTGGTATGGCCTTTTACAAGCTTCTCAGAAAAAGAAGGGTGAGCTATACAGCGGCATTTGTCTGTTCTGCGGCACTTATACTAAGCTATGCTGTTATGACAGGAAATGCCGTGTCCACAAGGCGTGCCGTGGGGATGTTTATACTTACAATGCTTGCGGCTGCTTTAGGCAGATGCACAGATATGCTCAATTCTCTTGGCATCATGGTCATTTACCTGTTGTGGGACAATCCTATGGTTTTGGGATATGCCGGATTTGTGTTTTCGGTAGGGGCGATACTTGCTATAGGTATTGTGACGCCTGTGATGAGTGCTCCTAAGGGCGGGAAATTCTGGGCATCAGTATCCATACAGCTTCCGATGCTTCCGGTTGTTGCTATGAACTATTATGAGCTGCCTCTTTTTGCGGTGTTTGTAAATCTCATTGTGATACCGGCTTTACCTGTCGTATTTATTTCGGGTCTGCTTGCGTCTGCCGCAGGCTGCTTTGGCGTGATGCCCGGCAAACTGCTGGTGTTTCCTGCATTTGCGGTGTTAAAGCTCTATGAGGTGCTGTGCGGTCTTGTTATGAAGCTTCCGGGGGCATCGGTTATCACAGGAGCTCCTGATGGATACAGGATTTTCCTTTTTTATGCTGTTATGAGTGGCTTTTTGGTGGCATTTTCGCTAAAAAAACGTGCCATAGAGTGTGGCTCAAAAGAAAAAGGCCAAATCCTTTACAGTGTCCAAAGAGTGGTGTGTACAGCAGTCCTGCTTGCAATTTTGCTTGTGAAGCCAAAAACTGCTGCGCAGCTTGATATACTTGATGTGGGGCAGGGAGATGGCATATTTTACCGCTTTGAGTCAGGCACATGCATCTTTATTGATGGAGGAAGCTCTGACCGAAAACAGCTTGGCGAGAATGTGATTATGCCGTTTCTTAAGTATAACGGCATACAGAGTATATCATACTGGTTTGTTTCACATGCAGACAGTGATCACATAAGCGGATTGTCTGAGGTGATAGACAGCGGGTATACTATAGAGCATATAGTTGTGGCAGAAGCAGCGGCTAAAGAGGAAGCTATGGAGGAGCTGCTTTTTAAAGCTAAGGAAGCAGAAATTGATATATGCCTTATGTCAAAGGGGGATTCGATTGAAATAAATGATGCATCAGGTTCGCGCAGTACTGCAAATGAAGAAGCTGATGGCATCATGTGCCTGTATCCGGGGCCTTCGGATACTGCCTTAGACAGAAACGATATGTGTCTTGTGCTGAAGCTCACGGATGGCAGGTTTAATGGTATTTTCGGCGGAGATATATCATCTGAGGTAGAAAAGAAGCTTGTTAAAGAGTATGGGGATGAGCTTTCTGTGGATTTTTACAAGGCAAATCATCATGGTTCCAGGTATTCAAGCTCTGCAGACTGGATTGAGGCATTAAGCCCAAGGTGGGCTGCAGTATCATGCGCGGCAGAAAATCGCTATGGACATCCGGCTGATGAAGCCATGGATAGGCTTATGGATGCAAAGTGCCGTATTTTATACACAATGCAAAGTGGTCAGATTAAGTATAAAGAGAGTACTATATATGAAAACAATAGACAATGATATAAAAGCAGGAGATTTCAAAAAGGTTTATCTACTGTATGGACAGGAGAGATACCTCATAAAACAGTACAGGGACAAGCTGATAAAGGCTATTGTCAGTGAGGGCGACAGCATGAACTTTTCATCGTTTGAGGGCGATGGAATCAACCAGAAGGAGATAATTGACCTGGCGGAGACACTTCCGTTTTTTGCGGATAAAAGAGTGATTCTTATAGAGGATGCAGGCATTTTTTCAAAGGCAGGCGATGAGCTTGGAGAGTATTTAAAGGATTCACCTGAGAGCACGCACTTTATATTTGTTGAGGAGAGCGTTGATAAGCGCTCAAAGCTTTATAAGGCGGCAGCCAAGTGCGGTAATCCTGTGGAGTTCAAGGAACAGACGGATGAGACACTTGCCAGATGGATAGGAATGAGGATTAGAAAAGATGGAAAGGGTATGAGTCAGGCTGCCTACAACAGCTTTATAGAAAAAACCGGTACAGATATGGAAAATATCGACAAGGAGCTTGAGAAGCTGCTGTGCTACTGCATGGACAAGGACGTGATTGAGCTTTCGGATGTTGAGGCTGTAACGACAGAGCAGATCACAAACAAGGTGTTTGAGATGGTTGATGCGATTGCATCACACAAACAAAAGCGTGCGCTTGAGCTGTATTACGATCTGCTGGCACTTAAAGAACCGGCCATGCGTATTATGTATCTTATATCGCGCCAGTTCAATATACTGATGAATGTGAAAGCCATGACAAATAAGGGCTTTGGCAACAAGGATATAGCATCAAAGGCCGGATGTCCGGAGTGGGCGGTGCGCAAATATCAGGCGCAGTGTAGGGCATATTCGCTGGATGATTTAAAGAGGGCTGTGAGAGACGGTGTGGCGTATGAGGAGGCTGTGAAGACCGGCAGGATGAATGACCAGATGGCTGTGGAGCTTTTTATAGTGCAGTACTCTGCAG
>ENA-OPDJ01001695-OPDJ01001695.1-human-gut-metagenome-genome-assembly--contig:-NODE-1695-length-11086-cov-2.505847_pt1 | contig 11086 bp, 9 predicted proteins | sample MGYA00241621_ERZ501505 | MGnify/ENA primary metagenome ERZ501505 (study PRJEB25962, sample SAMEA2042624) | human gut metagenome | biome: human gut; feature: human-associated habitat; material: faeces... | reverse complement strand
GGTTAGGCGGCGGCGATGAGAACACACCGGCCGGACTACGCAAGAACGGAGAAATCGACCCGCTGCTGCGGGGTATCTTCGAGTACAACCCCTCGCACGTCGAACACGTATTGACCTATTACGGCGGCGGGATGGGGAAGTTCATCAAAGACATGGTGCACACCTCGCAGGCGCTATTCACCGGAGAAGAAATCAGCAGCCGCGATCTGCCCGTAATAAATCGCTTCTATGGAACGGCACGCCCCGAAAATCCAGCCGAACGGTATTACACCCTCCGCGACCGTCTGACGAATATCGAAGCCAAATATAAACGCATGGGGCCGGCACTCGACCGCACCGATCCTGCCGTACAACGGAATCTGCAACGTATCGCAATTTTCAAGGCACACCAAACGGCGGTGAACAAGCTGCGGGCGATACTTGCCGATACGCGTCCCAATACCGCAGCTTATGACCGATTACAAGAAGAATTGAACGAAACGATGATGAACGCATTAAACGAGGACGACCATGTTACGGAATATTGATACCCGGCGGTTGAAACTGTTGGCCCAAACGGATAAAAGCGTCGCTCGAACACGCCGCGAATGGGAGCAAGGCACGATGCGCTACGCCGACGACAATCTAACGCTCCTGTGGCGTTGTGCGCGGGATTGGGACGCAATGGACTACCTGCGCAAAGAGCACTCCCGGAATCTGCGATACAAGAACGGCGACCAATGGAGCGACACGGTACCCGACCCCGACCATCCGCACCGGACGATCCGCGAAGATGCGCTGATCTCCCGCAGCGGGAAAGTGCCGCTCAAACACAACTATATCCAGCAATATATCCGTAATATTCACGGACAACTCCTTTCGTCGCCCACGCAAACGGTCGTATATGCCCGCAGTCGCGACGACCAGCCGCTCGGAGAAATGCTGACCAACGCCCTGCAAGCGTGCCACCAGCTCAACAGAATCCGAAAAATAGACATCAACGTTGTTGAGGAACTCTGTCTGACGGGGATAGCCTGCGCGAAGGTACGCTACGGCTATTGGAGTACCAAGAACCGCACGGACGGAAAAATCGACCTCGTGAACATCAACCGGCTATTTTTCAATGCCGACATCGAAGATCCGCGACTGACAGACATCCGCCGCATCGGAGAGCTGCACGACTACACGTTCGACGATTTGGTGCGCAACTTCGCCACATGCCGTGAAGACGTGCAGGCATTACGCGAAATTTATGGCATCTGCCACGACCATACAAAGCTGGAAAACCTCTATGAAAATCACGCCTCACGGCTTCAAAATCTGAATTTCCTATACACGAACGACCTCGGCAAATACCGCGTTATCGAGGTGTGGGAACGCCTCGGCCGCTGGGTACTATACATACATGACTACGCCGACGGAACGGAGGAGATATACACCGAACTCACGATGCAAGAAGTCGAAGCGATCAACGCCTCGCGCATCGAGCAAGGTATGGCCGCAGGGATCGCCCCAGACACAGTGAAACTCATCTACGCCCGTGAACAGTACGAATATTATTGGCGGGTGAAATACCTTACGCCGAACGGCTACTGCATCAAAGAGACCGAAAGTCCCTATGCACACGAAGAACACCCCTACGTGCTTGCGGCCATGCCCGTAATCGACGGACGGTTCAAAGCCGTATTATCGGACGTAATAGACATTCAGCGCTATATCAACCGGCTATTGACCCTTTTGGATTTCATCATCGGAGCCTCGGCAAAAGGGCTGTTGATGGTTCCGCAGGAGTGCATACCCGACGATATGGACATTCAGGATTTCGCACGCGAATACGTCAAAACGAACGGCGTCATTCTTATCAAAAAAGGGGCCTACGACAAACTCCCGAAGCAAATATCCATGAACGGCACCAATATCGGAGCATGGGAAATGTTCGCGCAGGAAATGAACATCATGCAGCAAATCAGCGGACTGAACGGAGCGGTACAGGGGCAAGTTCCGCGAGCCAATACGCCGTCGAGTCTCTACGCCCAGCAAGCACAAAACTCGATGATGAATTTCGTCGTGCTGTTCGAGAATTACAATATGTTCTGCGAGGAACGCGACGAAAAACTGCTTAAAGTCCTCATGCAATACTACACGACCCGTCGATACATCGGCACCAATGGTAAAACCGCCGGAGAGATGGCGAAATTCTACGAGCCGGAAATGGCGCAGAAAATCGAAGATTTTAACCTCACGGCCGCAAAATCGAACGATACGCCCGTATTCCGGCAAATGACCGACGACCTATTGATGAAACTGCTCGAAAGCGGCCGCATACCGCTCGAAATATTCCTCAATAACTGCTCGCTGCCGGGGGCCGACAAACTACTCGCCGAGGTCAAGTCTTTCAACGAACAGGCCGCAGCCGGTCAAATCGACCCCGAAGCCCTTACGCAGTTGCAACAGGCGGCACAACAGAACGCCGACCCGAACGCTATGGCCATGATGCAACGGTATATGGATGCCAATTAACATATCTGCCAAAAATAAATTCACTTTTTTAGCGAATTTTTGAAAATAAGCACTATCTTTGCAATGTAAAAATCAGCAATAATGATTGTAAAATTCCAAAAAGAGTATCTATCGGAATTATACTACGAAGGAAAGTGTAAAGATAGAAAACACCGTTACCAACCGACAATAGTTAAACGCTACAAGCAACGTATAGATATTCTTAACGATGCAAGTTGTATCGAAGCTCTTTATCAGTTACATTCATTGGGGTACGAGGTACTGACTGGAAATAAAGAAGGTATTTCCTCAATCAGAGTGAATGACCAGTATCGGATTGAATTTTTGGTTTCGCACGAAGCCGACGGGAAAGAGCAAATAACGATTTGCAATATTATTGAGTTGTCGAACCACTATAAATAATTGCTATGGGAAATTTAGGTTATCCATACACTCCTACGCATCCGGGAGAAATACTGAAGGAGGAGATCGAATACAGAGGCATCTCGCAGAAAAAATTGGCCGAACAGATAGGTATTTCCTATACGATGCTCAATGAAATTCTGAACGCGAAACGCCCTGTAACCGAAACTATGGCCTTGTATTTCGAGGCTGCATTGGGAATCGAAGCCGAAATGCTTACCAATATGCAGACTCGATACAATATGCAAACAGCTCGCAAAGACAGTAAACTGACGGCTCGATTGCAACAGATTCGGAAGTTGGCCGCAATACTATGAAAAATTATGAGCATAGAGTGCATTGCAGCTAAAAGATTATCGGACAAACCAAGTAAAAGAATCCCGATAAATACTTATCGGGATTCTTTATTCATAAACGTCAATTTGCTATTTTACTTTACAGTCCTAAATAGACAATCTCGTCCTTTGGAAAAATCTTCTAAATAAGAATAAGCTATTTGAATATACTTCTCTTTGAACAAATGTTTTTTTCGAGGAGACCAATTTTGAATCTGTGTAATGGTTTGCGCCAAGTCAATATAAGTATTTTCTTTCCGAACATACGCAACAGACGCGAGAATTTCCAGAGACAAAGCCGATTGAAATCCAGAGATCAATTTTATCAATAATTTCAAACGATCAACCTGTTCCGACTTCAACTTTGTTTTCACATATTCGCTAACTTCCTTCATCGTGCTATATTGCAACTCCAAAGAATCGAAAGCTCCGATCTTCATCTGTTCGAGACCTTTGATATATTTCCCGTTAATGTCGTGCAGAATATATCCGACCTGAGTGCAATAGGGGCCATAATGTCCTGCAACGAATTTCAGTTTGCCAAATGAAGGTTCACCCAGCAATTGCATAAAATATGCTAATTTATTTGCGACGAATAAACTGCTGTTTTCTCCTAACGATTCATAATAAAACAGAGCGTACAGCAACATGGCTCTCGCCGGAGTTAATTTTGCCTCCCGACAATTCGTTTCCTGCTTCAACAATTCGCTGACGGCTTCGTTCGGCTGATAGATATGAATATCCACATTTAATTCCCCGAGATACTTTTCCATCAACTCTTTCACCTTGCTCCAATCCAATCCACCGTTGCCGCATCCAAGAGGAGGAATAGCGATACTTTTTATCCTATATTGATCAAGAACCCGCACCAAATCTTTCAGTCCTTCTTCAATATATTCATATTTGGAACGATGCTTCCAGTCCTTTTTCGTCGGGAAATTAATTATCCATTTAGAATCGGTCGAAAGGTTACTGTCTCGTGTTACCAACAATTTGCCTGGGAAAATGCTGCCCTCTTTACACGCTTGTTGATATACTTGAAAATTATAAGGATACCTATCCTTGAATTGCAAGGCGATTCCTTTACCCATAACACCAACGGTATTAACGGTATTGATCAAAGCTTCGTCGGAAGCAGCCAACAAATTACCTGTCACATAATGTATCATGGATAAAAATAGTTATTTTTGCTATCAACGTATATCGGTATCTCAATGGATAAACGAGATAAAATTGTTTTTACATATGCTTCACGGTCTGCCGTTTTGACAATAATTCCGGCGACACACGAAACCGGCACACAGTCTTTCACCAAAAATTCGGCCTGTTTTCTCCGCATCCGATCCATATTGGCTTCATCATTCCCCCAAAATTGCGTGCAGACGACTTCCCAATCCACATGGGTCAAATCCTTGATGTCATTATAAAATTCAGTAAGTTTATTCTTTGCATGTCCATCGGTAAAGCACCATGCAGGACATTGCGCAACAATATCCTTAATACGACAAACGATATAAATCAATTCGTCCTGCGGTCTTTTTCGGATACCCCGATACCCTGTTTTAATATTCAATAACATCGGAGAATGGCCTCCGAAATAAAACGGAATATAATCCCCTAAATCCCCGCCCGGAGGATCAATTCGAACATGAAAATTTTGTCGCTGTTCGATTAACTGAATATCCCCGATATTGATATATTCAGGATCTTTCATACGACTATTCTTAGTGTACAATCCATGTTTTAGAATGAATTCCAAATTGGAATAGTGGATCATTCTAAAAATGAATTTTGAAGTATAGTCTATTTGAATATCCATATCTTTATATCACAAATGTAAGAAAATTTTAACTTACAAAAAATTTCTATTGAGAAGAATCGCGTAATTTATCTATTGGTATTCAAATAGCGATAATATGAATTATTTTAAGGCCCACCTGTTTGATCCCATCGTCCTGCATAAGAAAATCCCGGCGGATACCGCTGGGATTTAATAAGAAACCCGAAAAGAGCCGGCCTGCATCGATGCGCCTCCGCAAAGCCGGTCTGTCCGGATTTCCCGTCATTTCATATCTTCAAAATCGGAGCATCTCCCCGAAACGTCCGTTTTTCCACAATCGTAAACCCATGCAGAAAGGTGATATTGCTGCGGTGCAGCGTGATCCGAAGGATAAAACCCTGCGGCTGCAAGCCGCAGGGAATAAATCCAATCAATCCAATGAATCGGATGGTCGCTTCGCGCCTATTCTTGGACGGGACGCACCACGAAGCCGTCGGAGCGGTAGTTGATGCTCAGCGGGTAGATGTACGACGAGCGGAAGCTCAGGCTACGGCCGTAGCTCGTCGAGTACGGCACGGCCGACCAGAAGTAGCCGAGGCTGCCGACGTTGTTCACCGTGCCCGCCGAGTAGCTGCGATAGCCCGAAGCCGGAAAGAAGATCGTACCGCCCGCAGTGTCGTAGCTCCCCTCGCCCGTCATCTTGTTACAATAAAACTCCCAACCGAAATTATCGGTAAAATCGGTGGTGGAGGTATAGGGCGAATTGAATCGGGAGCCGAAGTAAGAAGACCCGAAAACATTGCTGCCGTTATACGTAAAGCCCGTAAAGGCGTTCGACGAAGGCAGATGTTAGCCGACGGGCGAAGGATCGTAAATCGTCTTAACCACCGCATTGTCGTTAGCCGTCGTCACCGTATTGTCGCCGCTCCAAAGATTGGAATAGGACGTGGCGCACCAATCGTAGATCGATGAACTGCCGTAATTGTAGAATATATGCGGATGCTGGATGGAAACGCCGATGGCGACCTTGCCGGTTCCCGATTTGTCGAACGCATAGCCGTCGGAATAGCAGCCCTTATCGACTGTGGAGCCGGAAGCGTTGCGAATACCGGCCAACATCGGGTCCTTGCGTCCGAACTGGAAATAAGGCTGGTTACCGAAATTTACGACCGAATGCGATGCCTGGGTGAGCGTTATGACCTGCATGGCACCGGTCTCCGCCTGCGTGAAGCGAACCTTCACGCTGCGGGCGTCGTAGGTGGTGGTTTCCGCATCGCACCAGCCGATATTGACCGGCATCATTTTATACGCTATACCCTGGTAGTTGGTCACGGTCCTGACATCGCTGCCCAGCTCGTAGTCCGTCACCCAGATATGCCAGCTCCACATGATACGGCTGTCCGTGTCACGCACGGCCACGATAGAGTTGCCCTGCTTGATCGTCGCTTGCGGCACGTCGAAGGTCAGGCTGTGCTTGTCGGACGAAAGCCGGACATTCGTCACCAGATTTTCCTCGTCCTGCCAAACGAGTACGTCATCCAGGGGCGTACACCCCGCATTGTTATAGATATAGGGATCGGTGATAGCCGCATCGAGATGGTTTACGAAGGTCTTCAATACGTATGTTCCGCTGGACTGCGAAGTGTAGGCCGAAGCGTTCGTACCGCCGTCCTTGATAGCGTTACCATAGACCAACGGCAGGGAGTACTGTCCCGGGGCGTTGATGACGTAACAGTTGGCGGTCCGCATCGCGGTCGTGCCACCGGAGGTCGAAAGATCGTACGTGCCGCTGACAGAAGCTGCCATTTTCAAAGTTTCGTTATGCGAATTGGAAGTGACACCCGTTTGAGCCGCAATCGTAGCCGAGAACGACGTGGCCGACGTACCGCCGTTGCCGCTCGCGGTAAAAGCTGTGAGCCATTCCGGACGGGCGATCACGTTGTAGCCCCCGCTGCCGTCATCCTCGACAAATTCGGCGGTCCAGGCCACCGGAACGGTTCGCGTAGCATCGCCCGGACGGGAAACGGCGGCATAGCTGGTCACCGAATAATTTTCGCTGCCTCCGGCATAGGTAAAATCGGCCGGAGCCATCACGGTAAAAGTCGGAGTGATTACGATGCTCGACGTCGAAATCCGGTAAGTGACGGTTCTGCCCATCGGCCATTGGCTGCCTGCGATAGAGGCGGTTAAAGTTCGTTGTGTCGAAGTCAGGTCGTCCGTATAGACGCCCTCGATCGAAGCGCCCGACGGAAGCGTCTGCGGCAACATCATGAAGGTCGCTGCGACAGGAGTGATCTCCTGGTCCGCAGACCCGTCCACAGTAGCCGCAAGTGTCTGCGAAAAGTCTGTCGTAGCGCCGTAACCATTCCACGAATCGGAACCCATCGTATGCGAACCGGAACCGTAAACGCCCTTGAGCGTGATTTTCGTGATCTTGCCCGCCAGCACGTCGTCGCCCGTAGTGAAGCGTACGGCAGTGAGCGCGTGAGCGAAACTCAACGGAGCCGCCGCAGCGGTATTGCCGGCCATCCCGGAGGTAGCAGCGACCAGCAAATCCTGCTGGTCGGCGACGGCTGTCGGGACCGTATAGGTGATCGACGGAGTACCGGCCGACGTCTTATCCGAAAGAACGATCCCCTGGCCGCCATAGGGCGCGTAAGCGAAGAAACGGATGTTGCGTCCGGCACCGGGCCAGTAATAGGAGGTCGTCCAGGACGATGCTTCGGTCACCTCGACATCGTACATATAATCCGGCAAGCAGGAATCCTCGCTCCAAGTCCCCGTATAAACCGAAGCCAATACGCCGAACGAATCGTAAAAGGTCCCCGTTTCGACGGGCGTGGCACGCGTCTGCAATCGGTCGGTTTGCACATTCGGGTACGGTGCGGCGATTCCGTCGGCGACCGAGGCGTGCAGGAACAGCGTGTCCGCAGGGTTTTCTCCCCGGAGCGAAAATACTTCCGCGACGTTTTCCGGAGAGGCAGCGCTCTTCTCTTCCGACCCGGCAGCACCGCATCGCAACTGCGTATTCCAGCCGTCCGCTTCGGCGACTGCGAAACGAAGCATATCACCGTGCAGTTCTCCATCCACTGCCGGGTCTTTCGAACAGGAGGTCGCAGACACGGCTGTCACCAGAGCAAATACCCGCAGAAAATTGCGTAACGGGAAAGTTGCAAGAATCTGTTTCATAATTTACATTGACATTATATAATTCACGCGTTTTTCGGCCGAGCCGAACGGTAGCTCTGCGGCTACCTCAAGTGATCGGGAAGGGACAGAGGAGGGCCGGAGGCCTTCCTCCCCTCGCCTGCCGTACACTACACCTTCGGACATACGGCAAGTCTTTGCGGTCCAACCCCGCCCGATCCTAATTTATCGATTACATCGTAACATCCTCCGAAGCCGGCGTCCACGGAGTTACCGTAACCGTAAATTTAATGGCACTGCCCAATACATCCTCGCCCGGTTTGAACGGATCTGTCGGACCCGGCATGGGCTTTTCGGGATCGACCTTACCGGCACCATTCGAGAAATCCAGCGTATAAACGTACTTCTGACCGGGCTCCCACTTGGTATTGACAGCTACTGCGACCCAGTCATATTCGCCGACAGAAGGATAGACACGGGCACCGTCCTTGGTCGTAATATTGACCTTCACGGCCAGATATGCACCTTTGTTGGTATTGGTCTTGTCCGTGTCGGGAGTCCAGGCTATAAGCTGCTGCGGAATGAGCATCGCATTGTCGTCTTCCACCGCCATAATCGATGCGGCCGTACCGGTCAGCGTCTTTTCGCTACCCGCATAGGTCGCTTCATAATTAGTCTTTACCGATCCCAACTGCCAGGAGGTAGTTCCGAAATCGAACGTCGCCTTCGAAACCGGCTGTCCGATACGCACGCCCTGAACCTTATAAACATAACCGTCGTTCGTGTTTTTAGCCTTGATCTCGATCTGGGAAAGTCGGTGCCCGAACGTCAGGGCGACACCTGCCGCCTCATCGGTTTTGCTGCCCGTAGCAGTGGCGGTGATGAAATCCTTCTGGTCGGCGATCGTCGTTGCGGGCTCGAAATCAGCGAGCGTCTTGGTCGTCGAATTAATCGTCACGGTAGCATCCAAGTCCGCAGCCGAAGGAGAGTAAGCGAAGAACGAAAGGTTGCTGCCGTCGCTGGGCCAATAGTAGGCCGGAGTAGAAGTGAAGAAAGCGCCATCTTTGGTAAACTCCGCATCGGAGAAATAGTTGGCGTTGTTCTTGTCGAGTGCCGTCACGAAAAAGTTCGTGATGTTAGCCATCGTCGTTTCCGAAGCACGAGTCTGCATGGCTGCACGGAAATCGATCGCGTTGCCATTGTTGATGCCCGTCGATTCGTCCTTCGAGCACGATGCCATGGCAAGAGCCGCCACGACCACTAAAAATAATTGTTTTTTCATCAGTGAATTAATTAAAAGGTTTAACATTGATCTATGCAAATTCCCCCCCCCATAAAATCGGGAAGATCATTAACATTTTACATCTCGATATCGACATCCACACTTTGCCACTCATCCACCGAAGGCTGGAAACCACCGCCATTGACGATAGGTTTGGGCAACGGAAGCCCGTCCAAAACGATATGCACATTACGCTGATCGGGAGCCGAATGGATTTGATCCGTCACGTCATAGGTGTAATACCACTTGCTCTCGTCCGCCAAAACCGCATAGATGGTCAGTTGATGTGCGTTCTGAGTCGCAGCACAATGTCCGAAAGCGAGCAAGCTCCCGGTAACGAGCGTCTTGTCGGCAGATACGGCGGCGTCAAACGGTATCGTGACGCACTCCTCGCTGATCGCATCGTAGCCTACACCCGGCAGCAAGCCTCCCGCCAGGCTCGACAACGAGCCGCTGATACCCGATACGTATTTCAGATTCTCCGCATTGCGAATTTCGACCGTATATCTGCAAACCGATAGCTCCGGATAAAGCACGATCGTCTGGGCCGCAGCCGTCTGCTTCAACTCGATCCCCTCCGTACAATCGCTCCAAAGCTCATCCGGGGGTAACGCCACACGCTCGGTTTCCGTACCGTCAGCACGAGGAACAGCGTCGGACCGCACACCCAAAGCGGAAAGGCCGGACAACAGATCGGTCGTACGAGTAGATACTTCGAAAGTCGTCTTTTGATCCGTATTGCGATAAGTGACATTCTCCGTGTCGCTATTCAGGCAGAGCGCCCCGTAGTTTCCGACGGGCACCCGGATCGTACCGCCCCCGCAATCGGTGAACTCATAGCGCAGTGCCTCTCCTCCGTTTGTCGGGAACAGGTAGAGCGACATAGATTCAGGAGCTGCCTCGGAAGCATTCCGCCAATCGAAAACCACCTCTACGTCGATCGTATGCGAGTGGTCGTAACACAAGTCTTTATGTTCGCACGAAGCGACTGCAAGCGCTGCAAACAGATATATGAACAACTTTTTCATCGTTTGCCTCCTTTCTTTTCATTGTAGTTCCCGCGACCGATCAGCCAAATCAACGACACCTCCGCCTTCGTGGGCCCGAACCAATGACGTTGCTTGGTCGATTGCCATACGTAGTGGCCGTCGGAGGGAATATATTCGTGGTACTCTCCACCCCAGTAACCCACGCCAAGCGTGAAATCGAGGTTTAAACGACGGGAAATGGGAAGCGAGTAACCGTACTCGACACCTATCGCATAGTTAAGTTTGTCCCACAACGTGCCGCCCGGCTTGCCGCCTATGTAACCTTTGTGCCCGGTCTCGAAGTCGTAGGTGAAAGCCTGACCGTAGATGCCGAGGTGGTGTCCCGTAAGCGGTTTGGTCTGGGCACGGCGCCCGAAATATTTTCGGATGTCCAATTCGCCGCCGTAGATGCGCCAGTAATTATGACGTTTGTTGCTGTTCCACCAAGCATACATCCAGTTGGCACCGACACTCCAACCCTTCCCGAGATAGAATTCTGCACCGATGTTAGAAACCAAGGCCGCATCGTAGAGCAGATTCGTTTTCAGCGACATGTAGAACGGCTTGCAGGCCGGCGATTCCGGTTGCACTGGGATTTCGACGGGGACGGAGG
>ENA-OPDJ01001687-OPDJ01001687.1-human-gut-metagenome-genome-assembly--contig:-NODE-1687-length-11144-cov-6.745964_pt1 | contig 11144 bp, 8 predicted proteins | sample MGYA00241621_ERZ501505 | MGnify/ENA primary metagenome ERZ501505 (study PRJEB25962, sample SAMEA2042624) | human gut metagenome | biome: human gut; feature: human-associated habitat; material: faeces... | reverse complement strand
TCTCTCTCAATACGAGAAAAAGGCCACCAAAAGGTGACCTTTTTCGACAGGCTGAGGCTCCTGTTTCAGACAGGAGCCTTTTGGTTTGCATGGACCGGCGCGTGCCGCGGACCGGTGGGGAGACGGGACACGCGGGACGCTGTCCGGTCAGGGGCTGGAACACAGGGTTATTTGTACATCGCCATGTACGGGCCGTGGGCCTCGATCAGCTCGTCGCACATTTTCACGATGTCGTCGATCGAGAGCTCGGCGGCCGTGTGCGGGTCGAGCATCGCGGCGCGGTAAATGTCCTCGCGTTTGCGCGTGCGCGCGGCCTCGATCGTCATGAGCTGCACGTTGATGTTCGTCATGTTCATCGCGGCGAGCTGCACCGGCAGGCGGCCGACGTGGCAGGGGTTGACGCCCATCCGGTCGATCAGGCACGGCACCTCGACGCACGCGTCGGCGGGCAGGTTGTCGATCAGGCCCGCGTTCAGCACATTGCCGCCGATCTTGTACGGCACGCCGGTGAGGATGGCCTCCATGATGTATGAGGCGTATTCCTCGGAGCGCGAATGGCTGACCTGGCCGTCCTGCAGAATCGAGGCCTTTTCTTCCTTCCAGCCCTTGATCTGGTTGACGCAGCGGCGCGGGTACTCGTCGAGCGGGATGTTGTACGCATCGATCAGCTCCGGGTATCTGGATTTGATGAACAGCGGGTTGTATTCGGCGTTGTGCTCACTCGACTCTGTGCAGTAATAGCCGAGGCGGCGGATATACTCGTAGCGCACCATATCCTTGTGCTTTTCCGCGGCGTTTTTCTCTGCGGCACGGCGGCGGATCTCGGGATACAGGTCGTTGCCGTCCTTGTCCGTGATCTGCAGGAGCCACGCCATGTGGTTGATGCCGGCGATGAGCTCGCGGCGGCCCTCGAGCTTATCCTCCATACCGAGGCCCTTCAGCAGGTCGCGCGAGCAGGTCTGCACGCTGTGGCAGAGGCCGACGGTCTTCACATTCGTGTAGCGCTGCATATAGCCGGAGAGCATCGCCATCGGGTTCGTGTAGTTGAGGAACCACGCGTCGGGGCAGACCGCCTCGATGTCGCGGGCGAAGTCCTCGAGCACCGGTATCGTGCGCAGGGCGCGCATGACGCCGCCGATGCCGAGCGTGTCGGCGATCGTCTGGCGCAGGCCGTACTTCTTCGGGATCTCGAAGTCGATGACGGTGCAGGGCTCGTAGAAGCCGACCTGGATCGCGTTGACGACAAAGTCTGCGCCGCGCAGCGCCTCCCTGCGGTTTTCAACGCCGCAGTAGGTTTTGAGCGTGGCCCGGTCCTGGTTTGTGTTGTGGTTGATGGCGCTGAGGATGATGTAGGATTCCTCAAGGCGTTCCGCGTCGATGTCGTAAAGCGCGATTTCGCTTTCGCAGAGCGCGGGCGTGCACATGCAGTCGCCGAGCACATTGCGCGCAAAGACCGTACTGCCGGCGCCCATAAAGGTGATTTTTGGCATAGCGATTCCATCCTTTCCCCAAAAAGATCGTGATTCGTAAAATCTTTTTGTAGCTTTATTATAGTGGGGGAACGCGCGCGTTCTCAATAGCTTTTGTTTCGGAAAATTGTTGTTTTGTTGTATTTTTGCCGGAAGTATGGTATACTGTAGAAAACGCAGGAGGGGAAGAACATGAACGCCATCAAGCACCGCGCTGAAAATCTGAACAACGGCGGCTCCGTGACCGTCTATTACTGCGGCTATGAGAAATGCGAAAGCGGGCATTTCTGGGGGCCGGCCGTGCGCAACCAGTATCTGCTGCACTATGTGATTTCCGGCTGCGGCACGTATGTGGTCGGCGGGGAGACGTATACGCTGCACGCGGGCTCCTGCTTTCTGATCCGCCCCGGGGAGCGCACGCTGTACACCGCGGACCGCAAAGACCCGTGGGAATACATGTGGGTGGCGTTCGACGGCTTCGACGTGCTCGAGATCCTGCGGCGCACCGGCCTTGTGAACCGGTACGTCGTCGCGGTCGAAAACGGCGAGGAGTTCGCGCGCTATCTGCGTGAGATGATCGAGGAGTTCAGCGGCGGCAGCCTGTTCAAGGTGATGAGCTGCTTTTACGGCGCGATGTCCGTGCTGGAAAAATCGGCGCACGGCGGCGCCTATACGCGCGAGCACGAGTATGTGAACAAGGCGATCGGCTACATCAAGAGCAATTACGGCTACCCGATTCAGGTCAGCGACCTCGCCCGGTATATCGGCATCGACCGCACATACCTTTACCGCATCTTCTTCGCCTCGGAGAGCATGTCGCCGAAGCAGTACCTGATGCAGGTGCGCATCAACGCCGCCAAAAAGATGCTCCTGAGCGGCGCGTACACCGTGGGGGAAACCGCGCTGTCCTGCGGCTTTTCGGACGCCTCCTCCTTCTGCAGCCGCTTCAAGCGCTGCACCGGCATGACGCCGAAGGCGTTTATTTTGAATAGTCGGAATTCGTCCCAAAGTAGCGTGGAAGGAGAATGACGATGTGTGAATTTAGTAGTCCGCAAATTCCAATAACGGATATTGAGAATGCCATGGAACGGATCGGAAGTCCGGTGAGAGAACTCCGCCGCTTGGATGCGGGGGATGACAGCGAAGTGCTGCTTTGCAATGGGCTGTTTGTCATCAAAATCCCCAAACGGCCATCTGTGCGCGTGACACAGCAAAGAGAATTTGCAGTATACTCCTTTCTCAAACAGTATGATTTACCTGCCTTGATTCCGGAAGTGATTTTTCAATGCAGCGAATTTAATGTTATGTCGTTTATCCCCGGAGAAAACTTTGGCTTTCAAGAATATGCTTTGCTTTCAGAAAAGGAAAAAGAAGCGCTTGCTTCAGATATGGCGATATTTTTGCGGAGATTGCATGGTATATCGGTGCCGCTTTCAGAGAAACCGTTCTGTGAAATCTTCGAAGATAAACGCAAAAGATATTTGGAAGACCAAGAACAGCTGCTTGAAGTGCTCGAAAACCGAAAACTCTTGAATGCACCACTCCAGAAAAATATCCAGACGATATACGAGCATATCGGTCAGAATCAGGAACTGTTTAACTATGCGGCCTGTTTAGTTCACAATGATTTTAGCTCTTCCAATATGGTGTTCAGACATAATCGTCTGTATGGCGTGATCGATTTTGGAGATGTAATTGTCGGCGATCCGGACAATGATTTTTTATGCCTTCTGGATTGCAGCATGGATGACTTTGGGAAAGATTTCGGGCGAAAGGTTTTAAGGCATTATGGCCATCGGAATCCACAATTAGCAGAAAGAAAAGCAGAAATCAATGATGCTTACTGGCCGATACAGCAAGTCCTGCTTGGTGTTCAGAGAGAAGATCGGTCGCTTTTCTGTAAGGGATACCGTGAACTTCTGACCGTAGATCCAGATGCCTTCATTTTATAAAAAACACAGCAAGGATCCTTGCTGTGTTCAGCCTGTCGAAAAAGTCCAGCAAAAGCTGGGCTTTTTCGCATGTATAAGATATAATGGAAGTGGTGGTGAGAAAGATGCTGAAACGAGGAAAAATGGATCGGGATGTAGTGGAGATCGTGGGGATAGACAGTCTGGTGCCAAAGGAGCATCTGCTGCGGAAGATAGATAAGGCAGTGGACTTTAACCGTTTATATGAAATGGTGGAGCCGTTATACTGTGAGGACAACGGCAGACCCAGCATAGACCCTGTGGTGCTGTTCAAAATGGTGCTGATCCAGCACTTGTATGGACTGCCGTCTCTGCGGCGAACTGCGGAGGAAGTAAGCGGCAGCATTTATTACCGCTGGTTTCTGGGGTACACCTTACAGGATGAAACACCCCATTTTTCCACGGTGAGCTATAACTTCCGGCATCGCTTTACAGAGGAGACGGTAGACCAGGTCTTTCGTTGGATCCTGGAGGAAGTGGCGGAGGCGGGATACCTTTCCCCCAAGGCGGTCTTTATAGACGGCACGCACATCAAGGCCAACGCCAACACGAAAAAGCAGGTGAAGGCGCAGGTTCCTGCCGCATCCAAGCACTACGCCAAGGAACTGATGGAAGAGGTAAACGCAGACCGGGAGGCCCACGGAAAGAAGCCCTTTGACGATGATGACGAACCTCCGGCCCCAGCAAAGAAACGCCGGGACAACACCTCCAAGAAGAAGCTGGCCCGGCGGAAAAAAGAGAAGAAACGCACGGTGACCCGGAGTGTAACGGATCCGGACAGCGGCTTGTTTGTGAAGGGAGACCACAAGCGGCAGTTTGCCTATGAGGCCCACACGGCCTGCGACAAACATGGATTTGTGCTGGAGACCGCGGTTACCCCCCGGAAATATCCATGACAGTGTGGCTTTTGATGAGGTCTATGACCGGGTGACAGAGGCATTTCCAGAAGTAGAGACGATTGTTGCCGATTCCGCCTACAAAACGCCACATATCTGCAAGAAAGTGTTTGACGATGGCAGAGTCCTTTCCACAGCCTACAAGCGTCCGCAGACCATGAAGAATGGACACGAGTGGTGGAAGTATGTCTATGATGAATTCTACAACTGCGTGATATGTCCCGAATACCAGCCCTTGAAATACAGCACCACGAACCGGGATGGATATAGGGAATACAAGAGCGATCCGAATATCTGCGCCGCCTGTCCGACCAGAGAACGGTGTACGCATTCCAGGGACTGTATCAAAACGGTGCAGCGGCATATCTGGAAGGACTATGAGGAATTGGCGGACGATGCCAGATATACGCCTGAGTACAGGGAGCTTTACAAGCGGCGCAAAGAGACTATTGAACGGGTCTTTGCTGATGCTAAGGAAAAACACGCGATGCGTTATACGCAATACAGAGGCTTGGCTCAGGTGACGAACTGGGTGAAGCTTAAGTTTGCTGCCATGAACTTGAAAAAGTTGGCCGTATGGAAATGGAGGGATCTGTTGTCCTCGTTTCGCTTTGCTGTTTTTTCGCTCATATATGTTCGAGACCCAGTCTGCTCCTGAGTACAGACCGGGTTCCTCGACAGACTGAGGAGCGCACCTGCTCGTATGAACAGGCGCGGCCCTCTAAAAAGTTGCGCGTATTGAAGGGAATCTAATTCAGCCTGAAATAGCAGGTATTCTTCCCGCGCCCTTCTTTTTTTAACTCGCCGGCTGCAATCAGCTTACGCAAGGCCCCCTCTATGGAACTGTCGCTGAGCGTCGGGCAGAGTTCCCGGATATCCTGCTTATTGAATCGCCCGATTCTATTCTTGCTTGCTCTGCGCACCATTTCCAGTGCGGGCAGCTTGGTTTCCACAAGCACCACGCGATCCTCGAAGTCTTTGTAGGCGGCAAGAATCGTCCCGAGCAGGTACTTGATGAAGGGCACTACATCCTCGATTCCTTCGTGCCAGCCGGTTTGCGCCTGTGCAAGTGCATCGTAGTACAGATCCTTGTTTTTGGCGATTTTGGCTTCCAAGGAGATATACTTGCCGACATAAAATACGTTCCGGTACAGAAGTAGCGTCGTGAGCAGTCGACTCATTCTTCCGTTTCCGTCATTAAATGGGTGGATGCACAGAAAATCATGGATGAAAACTGGAATCGCAATCAACGGCTCCAGTTCCATATTTCCAATCACACGGTTGTATTCCTCGCAGATTCTGTCCAGCGCTTCCGGCGTTTCATAAGGGGCAAGCGGCGTGAACAGCGTTTCCACATGGCCGTCCGGATAGGTGGCGGTGATATAATTCTGCGTGATTTTGGTGTGGCCCGCAAGCGGGTTGTTCATGTGGCTGTACAGGATTTTGTGAAGCTGAAGGATGTAGTTCTGCGTAATTGGAATTGCGTCAAAGCTCTCGTGAATGATACTCAGCACATCGCGGTATCCAGCGATCTCCTGCTCATCTCGGTTCCTCGGCGTGGTTTTCTCCTCGACGAGCTGCCGGATTCGGGTACTCGTGGTGACGATGCCCTCGATGGCATTCGATGCCTCGGTGCTCTGTATCTTGGCAATTTCCACAAGTTTTTCGAGTTCCTCCGGGCGCTGCTTCAAATACAGTTCCTGCTTGCCGGCTTCCTTGTATATGGCCGCAATCAGGCCAAGAACATCCGAGTCCCACTTCTGTTCCTTGATTGCGGAGTAATTGAAGGTTCTCATTCCCTTACCCCCCTTTCGTTTTCCCTTAAATGATATCGAAAAATAAGGGAATAGTCAATAGGCTGTGCCATAAATCCCTTACTATTATGCCTGTATTAAGGGATTTATACCCAGGAAGCAAGAAAAGTACCTCTGCCTATCTACCTGCCTATTCTTTGTCTATAGCGCCGCAGCTGCTGAGCTGTCACCCACGCAGAAACCTCTTGCATAACCCCTTGCTCAGAGTTACAATCCAACCAATCTAAAACGCGAAACGCTTCCCGTCCGGTTTCCGGTGAAGATTCACCGGAAACCGGGCGGGAAGCGTTTTTGACCACATAGATTACCACAGACGGCGCTGGAACACCCGGAAACAGCGGAGATAAGAGCGTCAAAGAGTAAGTGAAACAAATTAAAAAGTGCCGAAAACCGCTATAAACGAGCGGAAAAAGTATTCCCGATAAGTTTGGGAGCAGGAGGCCCAGGGTTCGAGTCCCTGCACTCCGACCACCTTTCTTTGAAAAACCGCCTTTTTAGGCGGTTTTTCTGCGTTAAAAGTTTGTTTTTGAGTTTCACTTGACCACATTTCAACTGTGGTCAGAGAGGTAAAATTGTCGTTGTAGCCTTGTATGGTAGAGTGGCAAAAACCGCTAAATCCCTAACCAATCCCTAACGGGTGCAACTCGGTATTTTCGCCGCAGATACGACGGAAACTTGAATTTTTCGGCATTATCCCTTATAATTATTTTACGGTGAGCCTTTGTATCACCAAGGCCGCCGTGTGGGTGTACTCCCACGCGGCTTTTTTGCAAAAAGGGGCAGATGTATATGCGGACTAAAAGAATTATTGCTAAGTGTGAACAGCATTCAGGATACGGTGCAGGCGCTGGCGACACAGAATATTATGAATACGAATGTCCATGTGGAAAAGGAACAATTATCGAGGAGCATGACAACATTCCAGGATTTAGAGAGCATAGTGTATATCTTCACTGCACTACATGTAGCAAAGAGTATATCATTGATACTTCCGCTGGAACAAGAAACTGGAAGATCGTGCGAAAGAAGGTAAACCGGATGAAAACTCAACCGTATATTTGTCGAGTTCATATCGAAAACTTTAGAAACTTCCATTCAGCAGATTTTTCTCTTGGCGAAAAGCAGGTATTAATTGGCGAAAACGCAGTCGGCAAAAGTAATCTTCTTTACGCACTTCAACTGATTCTTGATCCAACGCTTTCTGAAAAAGACAGAATGCTTGAAGAATCCGATTTTTGGGATGGTATAGAAAACCCTATGGATAATGGGCATTATATATTGATTGAGATCTATCTCGCAAATTTCGAGGATAATAAGAATTTGCTTGCCCAGTTGGCTGATGCGTCGGTAATGGTAGAAGGCAAAGAAACATTAAAAATCAGCTACAAGTTTTTTAAAAAAGATGCTACAAAACCAGACTATAGCTACATCATCTATAAGGGAAACGATGAAAGCAGGGCTTTTACATATGAAGATCGAAAAATGCTTAATATTCGTGTGATAAAAGCCATCCGTGATGTTGAGGCAGAAATGAAAAGTTCCCGAACTTCTCCTCTAACACAAATTATTAAGCAAAAATATTCTGTCAGCAAGAGTGTACTTTTAGAGATATCAAAGGCTCTTGATGAAAAAGGTGCAGATACTTTACAAATTGGTCAAGTAAATGATTTAGAGAATAGGCTGCAACGGTTATTGAATGACATGGTGTCCTTTAGTGCAGATGAGTTCAGTATTTCTCTGAAAACAATGAATATCGATGCAACTAAACTTCTTTATGCCCTACGACCTCTAATTAACAGCCGAGAAACGGGCAACACAAGTTTGGGAATCAACAATATTCTCTATGTAGCTTTGATTCTACTACTCATTGAAGATGATACTATCAAAACATTCCTATCCGGCGATTTATATCGTGAATTGATAAAACAGGATCATGAACATTTACTTGAAAGAAGTTATGAAAAATCCGCCAGCTCCGATGACTACGCCTTGAATCTTGCGGCTCTGCAAGATGCCACATTATACGATGGTCTATATGCGTTCTTTTCGGATTTTGTTCCAACAGCGAATGGCATCACCATTCTTGCTGTCGAGGAGCCCGAATCGCATCTCCATCCAATTTATCAACGGCTTCTCTATCGCCATATTATGAACAAAACTAACACCTCTGTAATAATCACAACTCACTCAACACATATATCCTCAGTTGCACCCATTACGTCTCTTGTTCATCTAATTACGACAAAAGATGGTACCGAGGTAAAAACAACAGCAGGCATTGATTTGTCTGAGGACGATTATGCGGATTTAACAAGATACATTGATGTCAAACGAGGCGAACTCTATACTGCTAAAGGTATTATTTTTGTGGAGGGAATTTCCGAAGAATATTTGGTTCCCAGTTTTTCAAAAGCCAAAGGATACGACCTTGATCGTCTCGGCGTAGTGATTTGTAACATAAATTCTACGAATTTTGAACCGTATTGTCGTTTCGTAGGTGCACTTGGTATTCCTTATGTTATTATCACTGATGGTGATTATTATCATATAGTTGATGAAAAAAAGCATTTTGGAGATATTGAAGATGCAAACCATGTGGGCAAGGGCTTTGATGGGATTGATCGTATTTATCGAATGTATCAAGGCTCTGTTGATCCGGAGTATATCCATTTGAATAATGAGGAAAAGCGCAAATACTTTGAAACATTTGGCACTTATATTGGTGAATACACACTTGAGGTGGATATCTTCAAAAAGGCCACTGGGCCAGATCGAGATGTTCTATGTTCTATTTTTAATCAACTAACAAATGGTGGCCAGGTTCAAAAAAATAACTTCTCTGCAGAGCTTTCCTCTGGAAGGTATAACAAGTGTCTTTCCAAAATAGAGTCAACTTATAGTGGAATCGGTAAAGGCCGCTTCGCTCAACGGTTAGCCACTCATATATCTGCCTCGATGATTCCAGAATATATATCGAATGCAATAGATGCGATTGTTGCAAAAGTTAGGTGAATGTGGTGAATGCTTATTTTGAGAAAAAATTGCAGGAAATAAGCGAAGATGACATGCAGTTTGCTGCATATAAAGCTGTAAATAATACAGTTGTAATTGCTGGACCTGGAAGTGGGAAAACAACAGTTTTGACTTTGAAAGTTATGCAGCTATTAGCCGAGATGATTTATCCACCACGCGGCCTTGCGTGTTTAACATATAGTACGGAGGCTGTCCGAGAATTCAAAAGTCGGTTAGTAAAGTTAGGGTTGGAAAAGCGCAAAAATGTTTTTCTTGGTACAGTTCACAGTTTTTGTCTTTCAGAAATTATTACTCCTTTCGCAGCCCTATATCCGCAATACAAAATACCACTGCCTATCCGGATTATCTCTGAAGCTGAAAAGAATCGTCTCTTTAATTCTCAGAATTATGAGGGAACTCCAAAGCTCATTGATGTAGATAAAGAGCGCACAAGGAATATAAAGGGAATTAGTCGTGTTGCGATAGAAAGCTATGATATTGCACTAAAGGCTGCCATCTCTTTTGAAGAACTCTTGATACAAAACGAGTATCTCGATTTTATCAGCATGGTGAAAAAATCTGTAGAACTCATTAAAAATGAGTCCTATGTACGCAAAGCACTTGAGGCTAAGTATCCTTGGATTATTGTCGATGAGTATCAAGATTTGGGAAAACCGCTTCATGAACTTATTTTAACGCTATTAAATCTTACAAGAATTAAAGTTTTTGCTGTTGGGGATGCAGATCAATCAATTTATGATTTTCAAGGAGCAGCTCCTGATTACCTTATAGAATTAAGCCAACGCCAAGATGTTTCTTGCATTCACCTGAAAAACAATTATCGAAGTTCACAAACAATAGTAGATGCCTCGGAATATGTTCTAAAAAGTAGCCGGGGATATATTGCTTCTGGAAAGCTCCAAGACTACCACGCCAAACTGGAATTCATCGAATGTTCCAAAGGGATGGATGAACAATATGAAAGAGTTATTGAGCAGATATCCAGATTTCACACAGAAGGCATACCATACCACGAAATAGCAGTTTTAGTCGGAAATAATAAACAAGTAACAGAATTGGCACAAGAATGTTCCAGACAAAATATTCCGGCGTATATTGCTCGTCAAACATTTAGATTAACAGATCTTATTATCTGGATTCAAAACTGTGCAAAGTGGGTTTCGGATAAATGCTCCGTCTCATTTGATGAAATTTGCTCAACTTGGAAATCGTTTATTTCTCAAAAGCGGATCATTAGTGAAGACGATTACTTTTTACTTAAAAGAACAATTTTTCAAACTTTAACTGCAAGTAAGGTTTATAAGGATAATCTATCGGAATGGTTATGCTATCTTGACAAAAAGGTGGGAATTGTTTCTGCTTTTACTGCTTCAGAGCGATATCCTGACGAGATTGATAATTACAATAAGTTGCTCGAAACAGCACGAAGCCACGATACGCAGCTAACGATTAAGTTTCTAACACGGCTTGGTATCCCAGAAAATCAAGTTGTCCTAACAACCAGGCACAGCTCCAAAGGGCTTGAATTTGATGTTGTGATATTGCCGGGCATGGAAAAGGATAGCTTTCCCAGCTACTATGATAACACTCCAAGAAAACTGGCAGAAGCCCGAAGGCTTTGTTTTGTATCAGTTAGTCGTGCAAGAAAAGCGTGTATTCTTATTCGTTCAAAGAATTTGCAAAATCAATATGGGAGATGGTTCAGTAAAGAACCTTCGCCGTTTTGGGTTGCATTGCAGGAATTTCAAGATAGTCGAAGTGATTACTGAAGGCTCCATATTAGTAATTAGTGTTTTCTAATACATCCTAAAGGGATTCCCTGGACAACAAAAGTGATCCAGGGAATCCCTTTGCTCACTTAGACTACCTTTTCAAAAGGTATCACCTTGCACCGGCTCTCCTCCGGCGATAATGTACAATAACTTGCGCAAATTGAAAAGAGCATAAAAAAAGACATAGCTT
>ENA-OPDJ01001685-OPDJ01001685.1-human-gut-metagenome-genome-assembly--contig:-NODE-1685-length-11147-cov-2.117292_pt1 | contig 11147 bp, 7 predicted proteins | sample MGYA00241621_ERZ501505 | MGnify/ENA primary metagenome ERZ501505 (study PRJEB25962, sample SAMEA2042624) | human gut metagenome | biome: human gut; feature: human-associated habitat; material: faeces... | reverse complement strand
TTTCTGATCCGTAATGAACTCGCCTCCCAAATCGAGCCTCTCTTAAGCGGTGGAACCGGAAGTGTTTCCCATACAGAAGAAGTTCCGTCTTTTCTTCCTGATCGATTCGAACCAGGAACACCAAACATTCCCGGAATTCTCGGTCTGCATGCAGCACTCTGTGATCTGGAGCAGACAGATATGGGCAAACTTCACCAACATGAACTGGAATTAACGCAGTATTTTATCAATGGACTCATGCAGATGGATCCGTCTGAATCAACTCTTCGTGCAATAGGAAAACATAATACGATAGAACGCACTTCTGTCGTATCTGTCCAGACATTACAAACAGATATGGCACGCGTTGCCTATGAAATGGATGACACTTACGGAATCATGACACGTGTCGGACTTCACTGTGCCCCAAGTGCACACAAAACACTTGGCACTTACCCAGAAGGAACGATTCGTTTTTCTTTCGGACCAGAAAACACACATCACGAAGTTGATCTTGCTCTGCATGCCCTTGCAGAGATTACAGGTTCTCCATATCATTTATAAACTTTCATTTTTATCTGCTACTACTCACCCGTTTACAGTAATTTTTCATTATCAAGGGGTATCACATCATGGAATTCAAACAATTAGAGGCTTTTGTTGCCGTTGTTGATTATGGAAGCTTTTCCGAAGCAGCACGAAAGCTTTATCTCACCCAGCCAACCATCAGTGCACATGTACGTTCACTGGAGGAAGAGCTGCATACAAAACTTATCATCCGCACCACCAAAAAAACGACGATCACTACAAAAGGTTACCAGCTCTACGACAGTGCTGTACGCATGCTGGAGATTCGTAACAACCTTCTCGAAAATTTCACTGGTGTCCAGAAACATATGATCGACCTTGCTGCATCCACGATTCCGTCTTCCTATCTGCTGCCGGAAATCCTGGCTGCCTACGGAAAAACGCACCCGGATACTTATTTTCACTCTATCCAGACAGATAGTGCAGAGTCCATCAACCGCGTCCTTGACGGCACTGTGGACCTGGCGCTGGTTGGACAGAATACCAGCGATGAGAGCTGTGTCTTTCTTCCTTTCTGTCAGGATGAACTTGTCATTGCAACCCCGGTAACCCAGCATTATCTGGAAATGCAGAATCATGCAATCACCTTTCAGGATTTTATGAAAGATCCGATCATTATCCGTGAAAAAGGTTCCGGCACTAAGAAGGAAATGGATATCTTTCTGGAAAAACTCGGTATTACATCCAGTGACCTCAATGTGATTGCCCGCATGAACGATCTGGAAAGTATCAAAAAATCCATTGTGAACGGACTGGGAATCTCCATTCTTTCCGCACGCTCTACGATCGATCTGCAAAAAACAAAGCAGATTCTTCTTTTTCCACTTGAAGAATCTGCTCATAAAAGAACTTTTTATATTGTCTACAGTAAAAATCGTATTCTGAAACCACATGTGCGCCAGTTTATTCGTTTTGTCCAGGATTTCTACAGGACTTACTAATTTTTTACCAGCACTTTTTGCAGGCTTCATATCCCTGTGAAAGTGCCTGTGCCTCTGTTTCCTGTGTCGCTTTGTTCGGGTTCATATTTCCGCAGTCCGGTCTGCTGTGATATTTGCTTCCGGTTGCAGAAATCCATACGGTGCGTCCCTGTGTATCAGAAGAAGTATCCGGTGTCTCTGTTTCTACTGCCGGTGCAGAAGCAGTATCTTCTGAAGAATACTGTGCTGCCTGTGAGGTATCGCTGTTTGCACTCTGCTGCTTTGCATCTCCTGCCGTATAATCATTACATGGTTCCTGATTCCAGCTTATTGTGTCTCCATCAGAAAGAGCAATGATTGTTCCCTGATCATCTGTACGATAAACCGGAATATTCATATCTCTCAGTTTTTCCATGGTCGATGCAGCCGGATGTCCATAAGAATTGTCCTGTCCGCAGCTGATCACTGCCCAGGACGGTGTAGATGCCTCCAGAAGATCCCAGGAAGTCGAAGATGCAGAACCATGATGTCCAAGACTTAACACATCGCAGTCCAGATTCATTCCTGTACTGATCATATCCTGTTCACTGGTCTCTTCAGCATCTCCCATAAACATAAAACTGTCGTTTCCGTTAACCAGACGGATGACTACCGATTTATCGTTGCTGTTCTGGGAAATCCCATCCGGCGCCATGACAGTAAAGCTGCCAGTTCCAAACTCATAAGTATCTCCGACAGACGGATACTCCACAATGATCGCATGTGCAGTAGCAGTATTCATAAATGTATTAAACAGATCTGAAGTATGTACATAATCAGAACCCAGCACATGTTCCACTTCAAAATTATCCAGACATTTGACCAGTCCACCCAGGTGGTCTTCATCATAATGAGAAGAGATCATATAATCAATGGTCTCTACCTGCTGATTTTTCAGATACTGTACCACTTCATCCGCATGTGCCCGATTTCCACCATCATAAAGAAGATTTTCTCCTCCTGACTGGACGAGGATTGCCAGTCCCTGGCCAACATCAATAAAATGTACAGCCATATCACCCTGTCCTGCTGCCTGCGTGGAAACTGCATTTCCCGGAACTGCAAGCATAAATGCCAACAGAAGTGACATCAGAAATGTCATAAGTTTACTTTGTTTTTTCATAATCTTCTCCTTCCCTCATATCTTTACAGATAACAGTTCCATATGTTTACAGGTTACTGTTCTCTCAGTTTTACAGTTCTTCTATCCTTCTTCGGATTTCCTGGCTCGCATCTTCAAACAACAGATCCCGGTTGTAGCGGATATAGCGTTCACATTCATACGTTTCCAGGAAACGAACGCAGGAATAATCTGTATTAATACCAGATACGAAAATTACCATCTCCTGACTGTTATAGAATGCTGCCTCCATAAAATCAAATGCATATTCCAGCGTAGAACCTGACTCGTCCCAGACAGCATCCCAGGACGCACGGTATTCTCCGAAAGCATTCTTTACAATGTCAAAGGCTTCTTCCCAGTTTTCTGTCTGCTCTTTTTTTAGAAGCGTCACATATCCTTCCAGCACTTCAACAGCTTTTCGGATCGTGCGATCCTCTCTTCGCTCCAGAAGCCCCTCTGTCTGTTTACGTTCTCTTTCTGCCCGAAGGTTATCCACAAAATCTCCGAGACGCTGTACCAGATTTCCACCTTCCTGTGGTTCTTTCAGGCTTTTAAGCACTTCAAAAACTTTTTCCAGCACATCTTCTTGAAGAACAGCATCACGTACTGCCTGGCGAACGCCTGAGAATAGCAGGTTAACCACACTGACTCGCTCATCGAATGACGCATGAGAAACTTTTTTGACCATTGCCTCTGACGGCTGTCCTTTCAGGATTTCTGCGATCTGATAATCCTGCTGATATTTCTGATAGAGTTCATAATATTCTGCAAATTCCTTTGCAATCCGCTCATGCTGGATATACTGTCCGACCACATCTGCCGTGATATTCTTGTCAAGCTTCTCATAAACTTCCATGATTCTTGACAGATCTTCCCAACCACGCGGCGTTGCAAACTGTTTGCCGTCAACCGTTGTTTCCATCTGATAGAAACAGTTATTTCGAAGTTCCAGATAAGAAAGAATTGCAGGATGAATATTTTCTTTGAATGCATATTCTTTCCAGACACGATAATCCGGTTCTACTGTGATCTTCTTGACACGATCCAGTGTAACAACATCAAAATCACGGACGGATTTGTTGTATTCCGGTGGGTTACCTGCTGCTACGATCACCCAGCCTTTTGGAATTTCATGATTTCCAAAAGTTTTGCACTGCAGAAACTGCAGCATCGCCGGAGCCAGTGTCTCTGAAACACAGTTAATCTCATCGATAAACAGAATTCCCTCGGTAAGTCCGGTTTCTCTCATACGGTCATAAATGCTCGCCACAATCTCACTCATCGTGTACTCTGTCGCTGAATATTCCCTGCCTCCATATTCTTTCTTAGAGATAAATGGAAGACCGATCGCACTCTGTCTGGTGTGATGTGTGATCGTATAAGCGACCAGTGCCACACCACACTCTCTGGCTGCCTGTTCCATGATCTGTGTCTTTCCGATTCCCGGTGCTCCCAGAAGAAGTACCGGTCTCTGATGTACCCGTGGTATCACATATTCATCATACTCGTTTTTCAGAAGATACGCCTGTACAGTATCTATGATTTCCTGTTTTGCCTGTTTAATATTCATAATGCTCTGCTGTCCTCTCTCTTTCCAGTGCCTTGGTATCCAGTATCAACTTGATCGCCCATGGCGGCACATCCACATCCCGATAATCATCTTTCATAAAAATGAATGCCGTATCATACGGCGGCATCTTCGCCGGGAACATCCCATATCCATCTGTAAAGTACAGAAGTCCTCGCAGCCGCTGAAAGCTGCCCATTTTCAGAAGCTGATCCACATAGGCAAATGCCGGACGAAAATCTGTCCCGCCAAATCCCCGGATTGTAAAGTCCTGGAGATACGCCTCCATCTCCCGCTGATCATGAATCACCTGATCATCCTGAATCTTTTCATCACACTGAATGATATGTACCTGAATCTTACGGAAAAAGCTCTCCGACTCAGACAGCACACTGTACGTTTCCTCCAGAAAACGACGGATCAGGCTGCCGTTACAGGACATCGATGTATCCAAAACAATCACAAAGTCTTCGATTTTCTTCATCTCTTTTGTTTCCAAAGGCTCGATCAGAGGCATATTTCCATATAATTCCAATCCCAGATTATAGTAGATCGGATCAAAGGAATCCATATCCACCTGCATCTCTTCTTTTAAGACACAGAATTTTTTCAAAAAACTGCGGTAATCGTACCGCTCCCTGTTCTCTACGGCAAGCTGTTCACACAATCCTTTGGAATCTTCTGCCGCCTCTTTTGAAAATGTCGATAATTCGGTCTCCATCTTTTCCCGAATGTCCTGCCAACGGTTTTCATTTGGCATTCCGTTTCGCTTTTTTTCGCTATCGCTTTTCCAGTATCGGTGGTCATCCACATGAAATTCCAATACCAGCCGCGCGATCATGCGGGGGTCCATATCATTTTCTGCTAACAATTTATAAATCCCCTCTGCGGTAAGAACACGGATTTTTTCCTGTAATCCATTATAAACCGCCCTGCGGTAAGGTCTTGAGGGCATTCTCAAACACCGCACCGGCAGGCTGTCAATGACGGATTCTACTGCAATGTCACATGCTAAATCCCAAAGCATTTTCTCTTCCCGTTTTTCCTTAAAGACATGGGCAAACAGGCAGTGGAACACACTGTGCAGATATGCACGGTTCACCATGACATTTCCTATTTTATACTGTTTGATCAGATGTGGGATTTCATAATAAAAGACGGCTCCATCCACTGCATAATCAGACACCTCAAACGTCGGCTGCAGGGAAAGGCTGTTCAATGCCACATCTAAAAATCTCATATTCAGATATAATTCATTTCTCGCATCCTGTAATATCTCTGTACAGACTGCTATTTTTTCTAATAATTCCTCTTCAAACATACTCTACGATCTATTCTGCCTTACAGGGAAAATCCCTTTTTCTTTCCTATAGAAAATCTGCGTTTTGATATATCCATAAGCATACTGACTGCTGCCGCATCACCGGACACTGCTTTCATCAATAGTTCGAGTTCACTCTTTTCATGCACAAATTCTTCTGCCAGCCAACGGAGCAGTTCCGTCTCTCCTTCTCTTTGAAATAACTCCGCTACCCTTTCCATATGCTCTCTTAAAAAATTCTCATAGGACTGCGCTGCCTCTTCTTTTAATCCAAGTCCGTTGCCTCTGCGACTTTTCTCATAGACAAATAATTCTCCATATGATTTTCCCGAAGATGACTTATTATCTTTTATCGCCGGACCACCACCCTGCTTCTGCACTGATATGTCACAGGCTTTTCCAAGCACTTTATTACCATAACAAGAACACCATACTGACACGATCCAATCTGCATTCACTCTGCTGATGCCATAGTCATCCATCAACTGCTTCACATACCGGAAAGCAAATGTATTATTGAGCAGATTCGCCTTCTGAATATCCTGTGCAATTCCCATGTTGTATGCCATAAGAATCAGATTGATATTCTTTGCCTCTTCCGGAAATATATCTTTTACCAATGCAGTAAACTGTCGCTTATCATCTATTGAATTTTCATACTGTCGAAGCATTGCTTCAAAATCCTGCTCAAAAATACCTAATCACCTTCTTTACTCTACGCCCAAGGCTTTATAAACTGCTTCTTCCGGAGAAGAATAGAATATCAGACTAAATGCTCCAACTAAATCAGAAGGTACAGTTCCAAGATCTGCTGCCGATGTAATTGGAAGAAGTACTTTCTTAGCTCCACTATCAAGGCACACCTGCAATGTACTTGCCAAATCTTCTACTTTAATAAGTGTTCCACCGATACTAATCTCACCAAGTACTGCAAGACTGCTGATTGGAGGCTTACTAAGTGCTGCCGATGAAATAGCAATCAGTGTAGGAAGTGCAAGATTTCCCGTCATACCAAGTCCCTGCATATCCTGATAATTGATGATGTAATCCTTAGTTGTTGTACTGATATTTCCAGATATTGCATTACCATTAGCCTTCAGATAATTAAATGCTGTATTGGTAGCTTCCTTTGGCTCTTTTCCTGAACCAATACCTGTGCAAGTCAATTTTCCATTTCCCGGCATCATCTGTGTTTCCAGACGATAGCAGCCTATCATTCCCGTCTTTGACTTTGATACTGTATATAAGCATCCCGGCTTGCCCATACCTTCAGGAATCATCTTGCCACCGCCCTGCTCCGGTACGGATACAAAATGCTCATCAAAACTGTCATTGTCTATGTATGAGAAGTTCACATCATAGAACTCCATTCCACCAATCTTCTTAAGCTGCTCTTTTACTCGTCTACGAAGTTCAAGTGAAATATCCATAATCTCTGCAACTTCTTCCTTGCTGACTTCTCCATCCGGATAAATCAATTTGATAAATCCGGAAATCAGTTTACGAACAGCAATTGCATCTCTCTGATTTAAATTATTTCCCAATTTGAAATACTTCTCTGCTATATTGCTGTAATTATCCTTACGAAGCTCACGCATAAACTCTGATAGATAATCTGTGATAAATCCATAATCATTTGTAAATGAATCCGGTCTGTACTTAGGAATCTCCCAGCCCGGTATATATGCATGGAAACGGTCAAGGAAAGCAGTATCCGTACCCATTTCAGGCGGAAATGGGTCAAACAGGCTTGATGTCTTCTGCAAAGTCTCAACACTCTGATTGATATTACCTACAAAGACCATAGATGCCTTTGCCTGTATCTCAGCCTTGCCACGGGAAAATGCACCTGATGCCATGTATCCCTTCATAATCTGGATACCATCTTTATCCTTAAACTTGATACCGGCAACCTCGTCAAATGCTACAACATCCCACATTCCGACAAGACCTACTGTATTGTTAGACATGTTATAAAACAGATTGGCAACTGTAGTCTGTCCTCCGGCAACAAGGATACTGTTTGGAGAAATCTGCTCATATATGTATGATTTACCTGTAGAACGAGGTCCTAATTCACACATATTAAAGTTGTTCTCAACAAGCGGAATCATACGGGCAATCAATAACCATTTAGCTCTGTCAGAAAGCTTGTCCGGCTCCATACCAGTAGAACGAAGCAGAATATCCATCCACTCTTCCTTTGTAAATGCCTTACGACCATTCTTTACCTCATCCATATCCACATGTGGCATCTGAATCGGTGTCAGCTTTCTGATACGGATAGGCTGTGTATTCTTCTTGTCTTCCTCGATAAACTCATAGTCAAGCTGGAGAATACACCAAATACCACCACAGAGCAGGCGGTCATAATCCTTCACATAGTCAGCACTGATAGGAATATTCTTAATTCCAAGATTAGAGAATGTTGCCTCATATCTGTCTTCCTTGGTATTGAGGACTACTGTAATCCTGTCAATAACTGTATAACTTCCTCTCTCTCGAAGGAGGGACAATATCTTCTGTGCTTCATCCGGGCGAACATAGTTATCACGCAGAATACGCTTCACATTGTCTACGCCCTCATCAATAATCTCCTGGTCGTCTGAATTACAGTACTGACCAAGAAGATATTCCAATACATAAACAGGTACATTGGCTCCTTCGCGGATTGACTTTGTTAAGTCCTTGCGAACAATACGTCCGTCATAGTATTGGCGGAGTTTCTGCTTTATAATTTCTCGTCTGTCATCGGTTTCTGATATATTGTTGTAATCATTTATTTCATCCATAATTTACACTCCTAACTTACTTCAAAATTGATTTAAATACACATTTGAAAATATGCAAACTATCTACAAGAATTTCATATACGATATGATGATTGTGATTTTTTAATTTCTATTTTATCCCCATCAAATCCATAAAATTGTAACAAATGATATATATCTAAAATATTAACTTTACAATTTGGTCCAGTAATCACTTCTTCGATAGGAAGATTATTTTTGTCAACATCAAATTTCAAATCCAAATATGGAATAATTCTTCCACTTTTCACCATAAATTCCATTCCATTTGGTATCAAGCTATAAATTTCTTTTTCACCAAATCTCAAATTCTTATTTTTCCAATTATAATATATATCCCATTCCGGATAATTTTTTCGTGTCTCTTCATCGTCTAATATTAAGCGCCATTCTTCTTCACTTTTGTATTCTTTACCTTTTTGAAAAACTGATTCAAAAAGCAAGCATTCTTTCTGCAAATAAATCATATATGGCAAGCTGCTAGAATCATCAATAAGTTTTTTTATCTCTCCATTTTCCATTGTTTGAATCATTCCATTATAAATTCGAGCCGCATACTCTTCTATTAATATATTATCTTTTGAATAGCCATAATTAACTTTTGAAAATTTAAAAGGATTTTTATTACCTAACTTTTGAAGCCATTCTATATTAAATCCTATTGCAATTCCTGTTCCTTTATCAGCATATTCCCTCCACTGCCCTAATAAATCTCCCTTCTCTGAAAAACATGTTCCGAATAACATTTGATTTATATCATTGTTCATTTTATAAATCATTCTTTTAAGTATAAAATCAAAAGACTCATCTACATCCATACCATATATTATCGTTTCAAAAAAATCTTCCCGTTTCCTATACTGATTTAATATTTCATTTTTCAAGTTGCTAAACAAAATCTTCATCTCTGCTTTATCATTTGAACTACATAGATCTGATAAGCGTAAAGTATGATTTTTTATAATATTTAAAAATGTTTCTACTGTGCAATAATGATATACAATATTATTTTCCATGACAATTTCTCCTAATATCAAAATCCAAAATCATCCACAAACGCAATATCAATCATAAACTCATACTGCTGCAAGATATTCTTCTCATCATTTGCATCCGCCAACACAAGATAATACTTATCTCCATACTTATATTCTCTTGACTTCAATATAAACTTCTCATGGAAGGTTCTCTTCTCCGGTGCATCTTCCCTGCTATTAGCAATCATAGGCACATCAAATGAAATTTTTTCTCCATCTTCCATAGTAAAGTACGCAACAATACTTCGTGCTTTCATAGTGTCTGTGACTTTCTCTGTCTGAATGAAATCAAAGTATGTGATAAGATTTGTCACCTTACGAGTAACAGATGTCAGAACAACATCCACATAATCGTATGCCACACCTCTGGTATTTGTGGTAAGTTCAATGACCGGTACTATCATCTCCTGCAAGGACGTACCGCCATGCACATAATTCTGTCCACCTCCGGCAACCTTGAAAATATCTGCTCCAACCGGTGTATCTACATAAAGTTTATTAAGGTACGCCATTGTTCTTGCCATGATTCCCTGCTCATTTACTGCATCTTCTGTAATAAGGAATCTCTTGTTTGTATAAAGGCATTTATCCTTTGGATATGATACCTTGTCAAACTCCTGTAATCTGTCTCTCTTATATAAGAAGCCATGATCTGAGGTTATGAAAAACTTTGGTGCCGATACATAACCAGTCAGTTTCTTAACCAACTTATGTATCTCTTCTATCGCCTCTGCACAAGCATTGAATACCTCATTCTCACTTGCTGGCTTGTCCCCTCTTGCATCCACCTGATTGTGATAGATGTACACGATATTCTTGCCCTGAATCAACTCCCTGATTCGTGCCTGATTTGCATTTGCTACTTCATCAAATGATAATGCCACATTATTTTCATTATAAGATTTCAGAATCTTATCCTTTTGCTCCATACTTGCACATGCCTGTCCATCAACAGTCACATTCAAGCTTCCATCCACCTGCATCTCTTTATGTGGAAGCAGACTCGCCATTCCAACTGATGTAACAGAAGGCAGACAGCTAAGCATACACTCCATCTTTGGTGTACACTTCTCATCTAATTCCAATTTGCCAAAAAGTTCCCTTGCACACTCATACCGAAAAGCATCAGAAATAATCACAATGACTCTCTGTTTTCCATCGTAGCCTCTAAGATAATGCTTATAGAAGTTTTCCTGTTTAGGCAGGTCTGTAGCATTCATTACATCATTTGTGAAATTCTCATTCCACTTCGGTGTTATCTTCTGCAAATATGTATTCGCATAAATATTCTCTACTCTCTGTCTTACATCAGAGAATTTGTTGTTATCTTCAATCTGGTCATATGCATAATAAAACCATCTATAATATGAATCTATCAAATAAGACTCTTTCTGATAATTTGTAACCAATGTCTTAATATCACTTGAAAATTCCATAAGTGATACAGACTTCATCATCAAATATGCATACTTGATAGTCGTATATTCATTCTTGTATCTTTCGCTATAATGATATGCCTTAGACATTCTCTGATCAGCTACCTGAGCAATATTAAGTCCATCAATCTGTGCATCTAAAATCTCATCATTTAACTGTTCCAATGCCCAATCAATAATAATGTCATCTAACCCGGCAAAAGCATCACAAGCGAAAACGTCCGCCAACTGGAGAGAACTATCTTTTTTCTTCTCCACATCTTTCTTTAATCCATCCTGTATTCTTGTCACAAAACGCAGGGACTTATCTATTCTTTCTACCAGCTT
>ENA-OPDJ01001683-OPDJ01001683.1-human-gut-metagenome-genome-assembly--contig:-NODE-1683-length-11153-cov-4.109029_pt1 | contig 11153 bp, 9 predicted proteins | sample MGYA00241621_ERZ501505 | MGnify/ENA primary metagenome ERZ501505 (study PRJEB25962, sample SAMEA2042624) | human gut metagenome | biome: human gut; feature: human-associated habitat; material: faeces... | reverse complement strand
CAGACGCCGAAAATGCTCTGCAAAATCTGGAGCAGCAGAAACAGGCTGCAGAGGTTGAAGTGGCAAAGCCCTTCGCGCAGGAAGAAGAACTGGCTGAAAAGTCTGCTCGCCTTGCCGAACTGAATGCTCTATTGAATATCGACCGTGACCGCAGTTCCTCGCAGGATGCTCCCGAAGAAGCAGAGGAAACCGAAGCACCCGCAACTCGTCCGTCTGTGCTGTCTGCACTGGAAGAAAAAGCCAATCAGCCAGAGCCTGTTAAGCCGTTCAAAAGCTATCTGGATAAGGAGGGCCGATAATTTGAAAAAGCGGGAACACCGTCTCTTTATTCGTGTGACTGATGAAGAACGGAACTGCATTTTAGATAAGATGTATGGCATGGGCATCCACAGCCTGAGTGCCTATATCCGCAAAATGGCATTGGATGGCTACTGCCTGAATCTCGACCTTCCGCAGCTGCGGCGCATGGCTTATTTGCTCCAGAATTGCAGCAACAACTTGAATCAGGTAGCAAAACGCGTCAACGAAAGCGGCAAGATCTATTCTGCCGACCTTGCCGATCTACGCACCCGGCTGGATGAACTGATTGATATCGGTAAGCAGATTCTTTCCAAGCTGGCAGAGCTATAAAAATTCCCGCAGTTGGAGGACTGCGGGTGTACATATAATGCTTGACATCCTTGCAACGTAGTAGTCGATACCTTTATAATAAGGGCGAACAGAAAGGAAGTGCTTGATATGATGTCTATGCTGAAGAAAGTTGTTCTTTTCCCGATTTCTCTCTTTGTGGCGTTTTTGGCTCTCATGGCAAAGTGGCTGCTCACTTTGTCCAGTTATGTGGTCGCTCCGCTGATGCTCTACATCTTCGGCTGCGGCATCTACACCGCCTGCCGTCAAACTTGGGATCAGTTTCTTATCTTGCTGGTAGCCGAATTCCTCTGCTTTGTCCTCTTTTTCGGCGCAACTGCCATCACCGAGGGCATCGGGCGGTTCAGTGAGTGGTTGGCCGAACTGTAAGGAGCATTTTCAACCTTTTGCCGCCTTCGGGCGGCTTTTTCTTTTATGGGGGTGATTTAGGATGGCCGCAACACGGCTGATCGCGCTGCACAAAAACAAGGGCATGACCGTTGCGGCCTGCCTGAAAAATCGCACGGACTATATTGAAAACCCGGACAAGACCGAGCAGGGACAGTTTGTCAGCAGCTATGCTTGCAGCGCCCTGACAGCAGATGAAGAATTTATGCTTACCAAGCGGCAGTACGATCTCGTAAACGGACGCAGGCAGAAAAGTGATGTGATCGCTTATCAGATACGGCAGTCCTTTCGTCCGGGAGAAATCACTGCAGAGGAGGCTAACAAAGTAGGCTACGAACTGGCCATGCGTTTTACCAAGGGCAAGCACGCCTTTGTGGTGGCAACGCACACGGACCGGCAGCACATCCACAACCATGTGATCTTCAACTCTACGGCACTGGATGGCACCAAAAAGTTCCGGGATTTTTTCTTTTCAGCGTTGGCAGTGCAGCGGTTGAGTGACCTGATTTGCTTAGAGCACCAGTTGTCCGTCATTGAGAAGAAACCCTACCGGGAGCGGCAGAAGCGTGTTCTCTATCCTCCAAAGGAGAGCAACCGTGACCGCCTGTGCGGAATCATCGACACCATCCTTGCGGAAAAGCCGAAGGACTTTGAAGTTTTTCTGCAAAAGCTGGAGCAGCAGGGATATAAGGCGAAGCGTGGCAAGCACATGGCGGTAAAGGGCAAGGGGCAGAAACGCTTTATTCGATTCCAAACTCTGGGCACCGGGTACAGTGAGGAAGAAATCAAGGCAGTGCTGGAGGGTAAAGCGAAACATCAGCCGTACCAGAGAAAGCTGCCCAAAGAACAGCCCTTCCAGTTGCTGGTGGATATTCAGGGGAAAATGGCAGAGGGCAAAAGTGTCGGTTACAAAAAGTGGGCGACCAAGTTCAACCTGAAAGAGATGTCCAAGACGCTGCTGTTTTTGCAGGAGCAGAAAATCGGTAACGCAGAGGAACTGCGGGAACGTGCAGCGGCGGCAACGGAACGCTATCATGCCATGGGCGATTCCATCAAGGCGGCGGAAACGAGGTTGGCCGAAATCGCCGTCCTGAAAACCCACATTATCAACTATGCCAAGACCCGTCCGGTCTATGATGCCTACCGCAAGTCAGGGTACAGTAAAAAGTTTTTGGAAGCCCACCGGGAAGAAATCACCCTGCACAAGGCAGCGAAAGCTGCCTTTGACGAGGTCGGGCTGCAAAAGCTGCCGAAGGTCAAGGAGTTGGACGCAGAGTTCGCAGAACTGCTGACTAAGAAGAAAGCAGCCTACCCGGACTACCGCAAGGCACGGAACGAGATGCAAGAACTGGTTCGTGCGCAGAAAAACGTAGAACGCTTTTTTGCAGAGGAAAAGGACACCACCGAGAAAACTCAGACCCGATAAACGAATACCGCCGAGGAGCTTTCCTACTTGGGAAGCGTCCTCGGCGGCTTTTTTAGTTTATATAGCAGCGGTCCTGTTTTATAAGCCAATCTTCACACAGCCGCTGGGCTTCGTCCTTTGTGCAGCAGGTGCAGTTGAAAAGTTTGCCACGGATGGAACAGTAAGTGTAGTGTACCTTCGGGACTCCATTAGCATCTCGAAAATCAACGCAGCGTTCCTCACCGGGCAGCAGATAGATCGTATCCACGTTCAGCAGCTCCTTTTACCTTCGTTCATGTGCCAAGGGCACAACATTTGCTATTGTACCATGTGCCGTCCCAAAAGACCATTGCTTTTTTGACCAAAGATACGCGCAAAAATTTTCCACCTTGAAATCGCCCAACTAGCGTTGAACAAACACAAATGGATTGTGTATAACAAAAATTGCGACAGGTATGCTATTGGTGTGTAACAAACACAATTAGAATGTGAGGTCGCTATGAATACGCTTTTGGGTCAACGAATACGAGAGCAGCGCAAGGAAAAAGGCTGGACGATTGAACAGTTTGCAGAACGGGTCGATTTGTCAGCAAATTATGTTGGAGATTTAGAGCGCGGAGTAAAAATCCCCAAACTGGAAACCTTTATCCGAATCGTAGAGGTGTTGGACGTATCTGCTGATGTGCTGATCCGGGATTCCGTTCCATCCGCATCCCATGTGGCAGATGACGAACTGAGCAGAAAGCTGAGCCAGCTCACACCGGGGCAGAAGAAAGCTGCCATTGACATTCTGAATGCATACACCGACAACATTCCCTATATTACAAAATAACACCTATGTCAAGGAGCGCAGCAAACGTGCTGACGCTCTTTCTTTTTGCCCTCAAATAGTTTATAATAAACACCGTAAGCGTGTATATAACGCTAATAGCAAGTATTTGAGGTGAATGACATGACGATGCTACCCAATATCGAAAAAGCAATGGAAGATGCCCGGAATGGAAAGTTGAGCCCGTATTGGCAGAATAATCTAAAACGTGAATGCCTGCATGGAGAGCTATCGGCGGAAGAACGGCTGGCTCTTTCGGAACTGAATTGCATTTTGTCCGAGACACCACAATGGAGCAGCGAAGAAGAACTGTGCCATGACATGGAGAATATCGGCGGCAGGGTTCGCTTCTGCCGCTTTTGGAATGAGCACTACTCCATGGTGCAGTTGACGGAAGATCGCAACGGAAAATACTCCACAGCCTACGTTCTGGATACAGAAACCACCCCGGATGTGCGTAAGGCGGCAGCATTGCAGGCACAGAAAGAACTTGCGGACTGTATGCAGGCGTGGGGCGTTTCTCTTCTGGAAACGCCAGTTCCTGAACAGATGAAGTACGATTCTCTTGCAGAAGCCGCTTCTCACCTCATGCAAGTTTTGAACGACCCAGAGCACATCACCGGGTAAAAAGCGTCCCGAAGGGATGCGCAGCCTGCATTGGAAAATGCAGATCAAAGGGGCTTGGGGCATTCCCCAACAAGCGTTTTGCAACGCAAAATAAGCAGATGTATATACGTCTGCACTGCTTGCCACAACAATGCGACCTGCGGAAGTTGTCGTAAAACTTTTTATTCGCATTGCAAACCGGGTGGCACTTTTGTATAATTGGTTCAATAAACACACGCATAAAATCGGAGAGGCTGTCCGATTAAAAATTCTAAAAATGCGCTATTGCAGGCCACTGGGAGGAATAGCATGAACAAGCAGCAACTCGCATCGAAAATCTGGGAATCTGCCAACAAGATGCGCTCTAAAATCGAAGCCAACGAGTACAAGGATTACATTCTGGGCTTCATGTTTTACAAATTTCTGTCGGACAAGGAAGTTAAATGGCTGAAGGAGAACGACTGGACAGACGAATATCTGCCGGATTTGACCGAAGACGATGCCGAAACGCTGGATACCGTTCGGAAGAATGTCGGCTATTTTATCGCTTATGACAATCTGTTCTCCACATGGATCAGTAAAGGCAGTGACTTCAAGGCCGATGATGTAACGGTAGCATTGCAGGCATTCAGCCGTTTGATTGACCCGCACCACAAAAAGGTGTTTGACGGTGTCTTTGCTACGCTGCAAACCGGCCTGTCCAAACTGGGTGAAAGCTCCGGTGCGCGGACAAAGGCCATTCGCGACCTGATCTATCTCATCAAAGATATTCCCATGGACGGCAAGCAGGATTATGATGTTCTCGGCTTTATCTACGAATATCTGATCAGCAACTTTGCAGCAAACGCAGGCAAGAAGGCCGGCGAGTTCTACACGCCGCACGAAGTTTCGCTGCTTATGTCTGAAATCGTGGCGTACCACCTGAAAGACCGGGAAGAGATCAAAATTTACGACCCCACCAGCGGTTCCGGCTCACTGCTGATCAACATTGGTCAGTGTGCCGCACGGTATATGGGCAATGGCAACAACATCAAATACTACGCACAGGAGTTGAAGGAAAACACCTACAACCTGACCCGCATGAACCTTGTCATGCGCGGCATTCTGCCCGACAACATTGTAACGCGCAACGGCGATACGCTGGAGGAAGATTGGCCGTACTTTGAAGAAAACGATCCGGTCAACACCTACGACCCGCTGTTTGTGGATGCGGTGGTATCAAATCCCCCATATTCGCAGGCGTGGAATCCGAACGACAAAGAGAACAACCCGCGCTTTTCGGATTACGGCCTTGCCCCCAAAGGCAAGGCAGACTACGCCTTTTTGCTGCACGACCTGTATCACATCCGCAATGACGGCATTGTGACCATCGTTCTGCCCCACGGTGTTCTATTCCGTGGCGGTGAAGAAGGTACAATTCGCAAAAATCTGATTGACCACAACAACATTGATGCAATCATTGGTCTGCCCGCCAATATTTTCTTCGGCACAGGCATTCCCACCATCATCATGGTGCTGCGGAAGAATAAACGGGATTCGGACGTTCTGATTATTGATGCGTCTAAGGGCTTTGAGAAGGACGGCAAAAACAACAAGCTGCGTGCCTGTGATATCAAACGCATTGTGGATGCTTACAAGGAACGCCCGGAGAAAATCGAAAAGTTCGCACGCAGAGTATCCCGTGCGGAGATCGTTCAGAACGATTACAACCTGAACATCCCCCGCTATGTGGACTCTTCCGAAAAGGCTGAGAGCTGGGACATTTACGCTTCGATGTTTGGCGGCATTCCCGAGGCCGAACTGCAAGACCTGTCTGCCTACTGGACAGCATTCCCGCACCTGAAAGCGGCTCTGTTCAGCCCGGACAACGAAGCCTATTGCCGTCTGAATGTGGCCAATTTGAAGAACGCTGTTCTGTCCCACCCGGATGTGGTGGCGTTCAAGAACGCTTTCCAGAATGCTTTCGGTGACTTTGATGCCTACTTGAAGTCCGCACTCATTGACGGCATGACGCAGCTGAATGCTGCCGGCGAGGAAGAACGCCTGAGCCGGGAGATCTTTGCACGGCTGGCAGGAATTCCACTGGTTGACCGCTATGCAGCATACCAGCTTTTGGACGACGACTGGAAGAAAATTGCCATCGACATTGAAATCATCCAGACCGAGGGTTTTGCCGCAACCAAGCAGGTAGACCCCAACATGGTGCTGAAAAAGGATGCCGAGGTACAGGACGGCTGGGTGGGTCATGTGCTGCCCTTTGAGCTGGTGCAGAGCGTTAAAATGCACGAGGAAGTAGCAGCACTGCGGGCAAAGGAAACCAGACTTTCCGAGATTGCCGGAGAATATGAAAGCCATCTGGACGAACTGAGCGAGGAGGACAAGGAGCAGAACTTTGTGAATGACGCAAAGGACGCCTTTGTTGCCGCTGAGGTCAAAAAAGCCATCAAGGCGCGGGAGGTAGAACCTGCCACCATGAGCATCCTGAAAGATGTGGACGCGCTGTTTGCCGAGGAAAAGACCCTGAAAAAGCAGGTCAAGGACGACAGCGCGGCACTCCGCCAGCGCACCAAGAGCGTGATCGAGCACCTGACCGATGAAGAAGTGCGTGACCTGCTGCATCGCAAGTGGATCCTGCCCCTGATGGAAAATCTGAACAGCCTGCCGGATGCCGTTCTGGACGATTTTGTAAAGCAGCTGGATGCCGTCTGCAAGAAATATGAAACCACCTTTGAGGACGTAGAGAGCCAGATCACCGATACCGAGCATGAATTGCTGGGGCTGCTGGACGATCTGCAGGGAAATGAATTTGACATGAAGGGCATTGCAGAACTCAAAAAGTTGCTGGGAGGTGAATGATTATGCAGGATAACGAGAAGAAACCTGCCCTCCGGTTTAAGGGTTTTACTGACCCTTGGGAACAGCGTAAGCTGGATGAAGAGTTTGATTTTACAGTTCCAAATAATACGCTTTCCCGTGCTGAACTAAACCAAGAAAGTGGCTCTGTTCGGAATGTCCACTATGGCGATGTCCTGATAAAATATGGCTCTGTGTTAGACGTTCAGAACGATGAACTTCCGTTTATAACCGGGAGAAGCAAAGACGATTTCAAAGGTGCACTTCTGCAAAACGGAGATATCATCATTGCTGATACTGCTGAAGATGAAACGACCGGAAAAGTCTGTGAAATCGTCAATATTCAGGATAAAGATGTTGTGGCAGGACTTCATACGATGGTGTGTCGTCCCAAAAACAAAACAGCAGAAGGCTATTTCGGCTACTACATGAATTCAAGCTCCTATCATCACCAGCTTTTACCGTTGATGCAGGGCATTAAAGTTCTATCCCTTAGTAAAACCAATGTTCAAAAAACAACGGTGAAATACCCGAAAGATAAAGCAGAGCAACAAAAAATTGCAGATTGCCTTAGACGTATTGATACCCTTATCACCCTTCATCAGCGTAAGTATGAGAAGCTAGTGAATATCAAAAAGTCCATGCTGAACAAGATGTTCCCCCCAAATGGGGCATCTGTACCGGAAATTCGCTTCAAGGGTTTTACTGACCCTTGGGAACAGCGTAAGCTGGATGAAATTGCGAACTTTTCTAAAGGTGTAGGCTACTCCAAGAACGATTTATGCGAGGAAGGCACTCCGATAATCCTGTATGGTCGCCTTTACACAAAATATGAAACCAGCATTTTTGATGTAGATACCTTTGTTAAAGGAAAAGCTGGAAGCGTATATAGCAAGGGCGGAGAAGTCATTGTGCCTGCTTCTGGCGAAACGGCGGAAGATATTTCAATCGCATCTGTTGTGGTTAAACCCGGCATTCTACTGGGTGGCGACCTAAATATAGTATCGCCGACAACTGAATATGATTCAGCCTTTCTTGCACTAACTATTTCGAGTGGAGCAGCACATAAGTATTTATCCTCTCTTGCACAGGGGAAATCTGTTGTTCATCTTCACAACGCCGATATTCAAAGTGTATCAGCTAAATTCCCGACAAAAAGGGAACAAGAAAAGATTCATTTGCTTTTTGGAAAAATTGATACCCTTATCACCCTTCATCAACGTAAGTTGGAAAAGCTGCAAAACATCAAGAAATCTTGTCTTGAAAAGATGTTTGTATAAAAACAAGTGGTGCAATTTGCCCGCAACCAGAAGATGGACGTACCGGCGTTTGTTGTTTGGCTAAGGAGCAACGCAATTTCTCTTGTCCGTTCAGAATATGCAAAACAGGCTGATGAATGAAAATCAAGGCAATGTCAAACGCTTGGAACTGCTGTGTTTTAAGACTATCGGGAGTCAAAAATCAAAATTTGAGCCGAATACGCAAAACCAAGAGTGAAATTTTCGGCGAACATTCGGTAGGCGGTGGAAAATAGCTGCTGAAAGTGTGCATTTACTCCTACTTGGGAACAGCGTAAGCTGAAAGAACTCTACTTTCAACTAACTGAGCGCAATACCGATTTGCTTCCGTACCAGAAGACACTTTCTGTTGCCACAATGTCTTTTAAGACGGATGGCAATGGTGCCGCAGATACTTCACTTGCAAACTATAAAAGATTAAGAACCGGAGATATTGCGTTCGAGGGCCACACGAGTAAGGAGTTTCGGTATGGCCGATTTGTACTAAATGATGTGGGCGATGGAATTATGTCACCAAGATTTAGTGCTTTGAGGCCGTTGCACGAGATGCCAATAAATTTTTGGAAATATTACATTCACTATGAACCAATCATGAGAAAAGTGCTTGTAAACTCGACAAAAGCGGGCACTATGATGAATGAATTGGTTATTAATGACTTCTTGCAAGGAAGCATTTTAGTGCCTAGCATGGCTGAACAGCAGGCAATAGGCCGTTTTTTCAAGCAACTCGACACCCTTATCACCCTTCATCAGCGTAAGCTGGAAAAGCTTGTACAAATTAGAAAAGCCTTCGCAGAGAGGTGCTTTTTGCAAAGTCGAAAGGAGTTCGTTATGGCGTTTACAAAAGAAGCCGATTTTGAAGAGGCGGTGGTAAAGCTCCTGATAGAACGCGGCTGGAAAGATGGTGTGCTGAAGAACTACACCGAACAGCAGCTGATCCAGAACTGGGCGAACATCCTTTTTGAAAACAACCGTGGCATTGACCGACTGAACGATTATCCACTGACGGATGGCGAGATGCAGCAGATCATGGAACAGGTCATGAACGCGAAAACGCCGATGAAGCTGAATAAATTTATCAACGGCAAAAGTGTGCTTATCAAGCGTGACAATCCTGACGATAAGCTGAATTTCGGCAAAGAAGTGTCCCTGAAAATCTATGACCGTCTGGAAATTGCAGCCGGACTTAGCCGCTACCAGATCGCAGAGCAGCCAAAGTTCCCCACCAAGTCCAAAATTTTGAATGACCGCCGCGGCGATTTGATGCTGCTCATCAATGGTATGCCGGTCATTCATATGGAACTGAAAAAGAGCGGTGTTTCCATCAAACAGGCTTGCAACCAGATTGAAAAATACGCGGCAGAGGGCATTTTTACGGGACTGTTCTCGCTGGTGCAGATTTTTGTGGCCATGAACCCGGAAGAAACGGTCTACTTTGCCAATCCCGGCCCGGAAGGACAATTCAACCCCAGCTACTATTTCCATTGGGCGGACTTCTACAACGAGCCGATGAACGACTGGAAAGACGTTACAACGGCACTTTTGTCTATCCCGATGGCGCATATGTTGGTGGGCTTTTATACCGTTGCCGATGGTTCCGATGGCATTTTGAAGGTGATGCGCAGCTATCAGTACTACGCTGCCAGCAAAATTTCGGATGCCGTTTCCAAGGCGAAATGGGAGAATGACCAGCAGCGCGGCGGCTACATCTGGCACACCACAGGTTCCGGCAAGACCATGACTTCTTTCAAGTCCGCTCAACTGATTGCATCTTCCAAGGATGCGGACAAAGTGATTTTTCTGATGGACCGAATCGAGTTGGGCACTCAGAGCCTGAAAGAATACCGCAACTTTGCAGAGGAAAACGAGGAGGTGCAGGCTACCGAGAACACGGATGTTCTTGTGGACAAGCTGAAAAGTACTTCGCCGTCCGATACGCTCATCGTGACTTCCATCCAGAAGATGAGCAACATCAAGGATGATGCACAAAACAAGCTGAACCCCAACGACATTGCGCTGATCAACGCAAAGCGGTTGGTTTTTATCGTGGACGAGTGCCACCGTTCCACCTTTGGCGATATGATGCAGACCATCAAGCATACATTCCCGAAAGCACTGTTCTTTGGTTTTACCGGTACGCCGATCCAAGGCGAAAACCAGAAGAAAATGAGCACCACCGCCACCGTTTTCGGCAACGAACTGCATCGGTACAGCATTGCAGACGGCATCCGGGATCACAACGTGCTGGGCTTTGACCCTTACAAGGTGCTGACCTTCAAGGACAGCGACTTGCGGAAAGCGGTCGCACTGGAAAAAGCAAAGGCATATTCTGTGGACGAAGCTCTGGCCGACCCACAGAAGAGCAAGGTGTTTTATAAGTATCTGAATTTGCCGATGGCAGGCGGAAAAGATGCGCTCGGTGAGGAGATAAAGGGCATCGAGGATTATCCCACCTTGATCAACAAGGGCTATGTGTATATCGCGGAGTCGCCTTTGTACGAGATCACCACGAAGGACCGCACTTATTTTGCTTATACCGAGCCGGAAAAGGCCGCTTTTCTGGAAAAGATCGGGGACAAAAAATACACCATCCAGCGCTCCAAAGGCTTGGGCGAGAACGACCCCGAGATGATGTGGCTGACCACCATGAACCCGGAAAGCCGCCGCCTGATCAAGGTAATGCCCACCGATGTGGTGCAGACCGCGCAGGTGTTCGATATCCTGCTGGGCGACAATCTGGCAGGCCGCAAGGAGCATATTGCTCAGCACGGCGCAGAGTATCTGGATGATCTGGACGTGTCCTGATAAACAGAACGATACCGTGCCAAAGCCTTCCCCCGGCCGGGGGAAGGTGGCGAGTTTACGAGCCGGATGAGGGCGCGGGCGGCAGCAATGCACCCCAAAAGCCCGAAACACGGCCTCTGGACAGTATGAGGAAACACAATGGCAAAAAAATCGACCAAGAAAACCTTAAAGCCGGTGCGCCCGCAGCTGGGTGACGGCGTTGAAATTTTAAACGCAGGCAGCGTGCTGGAGGATCCCATTACCCGTACGCTGGAAACCAACTATATGCCCTATGCCATGAGCGTCATCGTCAGCCGCGCGCTGCCGGAGATCGACGGCTTCA
>ENA-OPDJ01001667-OPDJ01001667.1-human-gut-metagenome-genome-assembly--contig:-NODE-1667-length-11248-cov-2.660591_pt1 | contig 11248 bp, 10 predicted proteins | sample MGYA00241621_ERZ501505 | MGnify/ENA primary metagenome ERZ501505 (study PRJEB25962, sample SAMEA2042624) | human gut metagenome | biome: human gut; feature: human-associated habitat; material: faeces... | reverse complement strand
TTATTATGGATTACGCAGTCATAACATCACCAAGTACTTCTGCGAGCTCCTGCAGGAAGTTGATGACAGGATATCTTTATTACTGTTTATACAGATGTCAATGGTTACAGTGGCGAATGCTTGTATTATTATCTGACATTTTTTATAAATTTCATCTGTTTTCTATTATTTCAGCAATGGTTTTGTCTCGCACGTAGCAATGTTTTCATCACGCGTACATATGTCTTTTGTACTCACCGATTTCACAACACTTATCCACATCTTCACAAAACAATTTTCATAGGAATCCCATTTTCCTCTACTACTTCACATATCTCCTGCACTTCATCCTCCCCGTTCACGGCTCTTCTTTTACTTTCCACATCTCCAATATGTATATTTTTCTCATAATTATGCATAATATATTCCTGCATTTTTTCTTTTTTCAACGATGCTTATAGTAAAAAACAGCTACTTGTGTACGGTCACGGAGCTGCAATTTATCCAGAATTGAGCTCAGATAATTTCTCACTGTCCCTTCTCCCAGGTACATTTCCGCAGCAATTTCCTTATTGCTGTATCCATTTGCAACCAGACGGATGATTTCCTTTTCTTTTTCATTAATTTCACAGACACTATAATCAAAATTTTCCTTCTTTTGAATCAAATCCGGTATTTTAGACACAATTTCCTGTCCAAATACAGTTTGCCCGGAATACACTGCTCTCAATGCCGGCAAAATGCTTTCATAATCCTGTTTCAGCAGATACCCTTTTGCTCCCAGGCGTAACGCTTTCACAATATATTCATCATCAAGGAACGTTGTAAGAAGCAATATATTAGCCTTTGCGTCTGCTTTTAATATTTCAGCTGAAGCCTCGAGTCCATTCATATTCTTCATTCGAATATCCATTAACAAGACATCTGGCTTATATTCTGCATACAGGCATACCGCATCTCTGCCATCGGACCCTGTTGCCAGCACCTGTACGTCTTCATTCACTTCAAGGATTGTTTTCAAAGCCTCTGTAACCAGGCAGTCATCATCTACTATCACTATTTTCATTTCCTGTAAATCCTCATTTTTTCTGCTATTCTGCTCTATTTTGTTTCGGAATCACAACAAAAATACGGAATCCTTTTTCGCCATTGATCTGGAGATTTCCATTCAATGTATTTACACGTTCCTGCATATTTTTCAATCCGATTCCTGTTGTATTTTTGTCATAATCTGCGCAGCCTTTTCCATTATCTTCAATGCATAGCTGATATATTGCCGGATGCTCTCTCATAATAATTTTAATCTGTGTCGCAGAACTATATTTCATAGCATTCGATATAGCTTCTTTTACAATGCTGATAAAACAATATTTAATTTCTCTGGGTGTTATTTCGGACATATCGTATTCAAATTCTACATTTTCTATCTTTATGTCCGTTATAATCCCCTTTATTGTTTCTTGAAGATTCACTGCATCATCATGAAGATCATGCACACTCGAGCGGATACTATCCATGGCAGAATTAAGTGAATTATCCAGCCCTTTTAAAAGACTATCCAGATTCTGATCCTTATTTATGGCTCTGGCGGCCCCGGTTAGCAGAATCGTTCTAGACAGCACATGTCCCACATTATCATGGATTTCTCTTGCAATTCGATTTCTTTCACGAAGCGTTGCTGCATAAATTTCGGAATTCTGTTTTTCTGCCAGCGCCTTATTTTTTTCTGACAAAAGAAGTGCTTTTTCTTCTCCTGAATCCACAGTTTTTCGTAATTCAATGTCCATTTTATCGTACTTATAAGTTTTTCTTTCCAATATAGCCGCAAGCAGACATCCAACCACATATTTTGCCATTATTTCTATGTGCATATTCCCATATTTCCCCAGCAGAATTACCCCTGCCATACTTATGGCCAGTCCCATCTGCCAGTTTATTTCTTTTATCAGTGCATATATCAGAATCGGATAAAACATTTCTATTTCAGGCACTACAAGTGCCATTAAAGCAAATACTGTACAAACCAAAACTTTTGTACTTTTTCTATGTATGAAATAGATTCCGCAAATCAGGATTACCGCCCAGAGAATCGCAAAAATCAGCGTCCTGTCAGGTTCTTTCCACAAAAGGACTATCAGACTATATATAAACAGTAGTCCCATATCCTGAAAATATCCCATATTCCTCCATTCTAAAGGTTTCTGCAAAGAATTTATTCTCTTTTATTGCCTGTCTTTTATTATGTTTTTCTTTTACATATTTATAATATAACACATTCCAGTATATTCAAAGTGACAAATGTCACCTCTCCATTTTTGTCTCCATTCCGTGACAAATGGTTACTGTTCACTCCGTTCAGTGACAAATGTCATCCTTTTTCTGTGACATCCTGCACTTGGTATTTCACACAATTTATCTTATAGTATAGTCAGGAAGAAACACTTGTCTGCTTCCGGTATTTATGCATATCTGCCCCTGTCAGATACTCATGATTTAAACTTTTTGTATGGAAGGAGTTATTATGATTCATATAGAAAATCTGGTAAAAAGATATGGTGATCTGGTTGCTCTGAATCATCTGAATCTCGATATTCATGAAGGAGAGATTTTTGGTCTGCTTGGCCCTAACGGTTCCGGAAAAACAACCGCGATCAACTGTCTCCTCTCTCTTTTAAAATATGACAAAGGAACGATCGAAGTCTTTGGCCAGCCTATGACCCCTGAGAGTTATCAGGTCAAACAGCAGATTGGCATTGTTTTGCAGAATGTCGCTGTTTTTGACGAATTGACAGTATATGAAAATATCGATTATTTCTGCGGTTTATATGTTTCTGATAAAAAACGCCGCAAAGAACTGGTCAATGAGGCAATTCAGTTTGTCGGGCTCGAAGATTACTGTAAAACCCGCCCCAGGAAACTTTCTGGCGGTCTGCTGCGACGGCTGAATATTGCTTGCGGTATCGCTCACAAGCCTCGTCTGATCATTATGGATGAGCCTACCGTTGCAGTTGATCCGCAAAGCCGTAATAAAATTCTCGAAGGTATCCAGAAACTGAACGAACAGGGTTCCACTATCATTTATACTTCCCACTACATGGAGGAAGTAGAACAGATCTGTACCCGCATCGCAATTATGGACCACGGACGGGTAATTGCATCCGGAACCACTGAGGAACTGAAGAAAATGATCAAAACAGGCGAAACGATCACAGTGGAAGCAATTCTTCTCGAAGAAAAACACCTTCAGGATATCAGGAATCTTTCTCATGTTTTTGATGTGCATTATGAAAATCAGATTCTCTCTCTCCGCTGCACAGGTGCTCAGCATAATCTGATTCGTCTTCTGAACTACCTTCAGAGCCAGGACATTACTTTTGGAAGAGTCTTTTCCGAACTTCCAACTCTGAATGATGTCTTTCTGGAGATTACAGGAAAACAGCTTCGTGATTAATATTTATGTATATTTATACATGAATATGCATAAATTCACAGAAAGGATTTTTTATGCTACATTTAATAAAGTATAATCTTCTGGTTAAATTACGTAACTTTAATATGACCTTCTGGCCGCTTGTTTTTCCTCTGATTCTTGGTACCTTCTTCTTTTTTGCATTTGGAAACCTGAATGATGCAGATTTTGAGACCGTTCAGGTAGCTATGGTGCAGGAAACCAGCCCTAATCCACTGTTCAGCTTTTACATAGACCAGGTTAAAAAAAGTAATTCAGATCTTCTGAACATTCAGGAGATGGATGAATCTGCAGCGCTTACTGCTTTAAAAAACAAGGAAATCTCTGGTATCTATTACAATGAAATGACTCCGTCTCTGACAGTTAATGCACATGGCATTCCGGAAAGTATCCTCCAGTCTGTTCTGGAAAGTTACAATAACAACCTGCACACGATACAGAATATCCTGAAAAAACATCCTTCCGGAATTCTGGAAGGACTTTCACAGATGGCAGATACCCGCGATCTTGTACAGGAACTTTCCCTGGGTGGAAAAACGATCGATGGTAAGTCGCAGTTTTTTTACGCTCTGATCGCCATGGCGTGCCTGTATGGATGTTTTATCGGCTTTGGCGCCGCGATCACGTTACAGGCCAATTTAACAGCTCTGGCGGCAAGACGTTGTGTTACTCCCACCCATAAACTCAAACTGATTTTATCCGAGCAGATTACTTCCTTTCTGCTCGGATATACCGATGTAATTATTTTACTCATTTATCTCAGGATCATACTGAAACTGGATTTTCAGGGACAAATAGGAAAAATGCTTATCATTTCACTGTTCGGAAGCCTGATCGGTGTTTCTGTGGGGCTGTTTGTCGGAAGTCTCGGCAAACTGAGTGAAGGTATAAAAGTTGCTGTTATCCTTGCGATTTCCATGGTCTGCAGTTTTCTTGCAGGACTCATGAACAGTAACATGAAAGATCTCGTAGAAAAACATGCTCCGATCATCAACCGCATCAATCCTGCTGCCCTGATTTCGGATGCATTTTACTGTATCAATGTTTACAATGATACAGCCCGCTATTACCGCAATCTTGTTACACTTGCAGTTATGAGCGCTGCTTTTGTTATGGCTTCATTTTTACTGATCAGGAGGAATCGCTATGACAGTATTTAAAGGCTATATGAAAATATTAAAAAAGAATATCGGTCTGGTGATCATATATCTGGTTATTTTTTTCTCCGTTGCCATGGCTCTTCAGGCAGCTGCCAGCAAAGAGCATCTGGAAGATTTTGAAAAAGCGCGAGTGGATATTGCCGTTGCAGATAATGATCAGAGTACTCTTTCTCATGCTTTAACAGACTATCTCAAAACAATCCATAATGTTTCTGAGATTTCCAGTGATCCTTCTGTTATGCAGGAAGAGCTTTTTTACAGAAATGCAGAATATATTGTACAGATTCCAAAAGATTTCTATAAAACTTGCATTGTACAGGATAGCCCGATTTCCGTCACAAAGATTCCCGGATCCTATACTTCATTTTATGTAGACCAGCAGATCAATGCATGGCTGAATAATGTGCGCACATACATTGCTTCTGGTTTTTCTCAGAAAGAAGCTGCAAAAGCCGCTCTGGAACAGCCTTCCTCCAGGGTTTCCATGTATCAGGACACCGAAACCACTTCCGAAACACCGGCATATACCTATTATTTCCGTTATGTTCCCTATCTGTTTCTGGCTGTTCTGTGCTATTCCATGGGCTATATTCTTCTTGCTTTTCAGAAAGAAGATATCCAGAAACGTATGCAGGCTTCATCCGTTTCCATTCGCCGGCAGAACCTTGAAGGACTGCTTGCCATGTTTACGATCGGAGTCGGTTTATGGCTGATCGCCGTCACAGGTGCAATTGTCATGTATCAAAAAGATCTCCTGGCTTCCGGTGTTCTGACCTATTATCTCCTGAATACCTTTGTGATGATGATGGTCTCGCTGTCTCTGTCTTATCTGCTCGGACTTTTTGTAAAAAACAGCAACATGCTCAATGGACTTTCCAATATTATTTCTCTTGGCATGTGCTTTTTGTCCGGTGTTTTTGTACCAATGAGTGTTATGGATAAAAAAGTACTTAAAATAGCACAGTTTCTTCCAGTCTACTGGTATGAGGACATCAATGAAACGCTCGCCAGATATCATAGCGTTTCCGGCAATATTGCCACAGATATCTGGAAATCTCTGGGAATCGAAGTTATGTTTGCTCTGGCATTTGTTTCTGTCATTCTGGCTCTTTCGAAATATAAACGACAGAAGTAGGGAAATGTACCCTCACTTCTCCAGAAAAAAAGAACTCCTGCTCTTGTGTTATTCATCACATTTTACTGTGAAAATCAACATAAGCATGAGTTCTTTCTTTTATCTTTTTTTCAAGTCGAACAGTCAGCTCTGTCAGAAGAAGATTCCAACCTGTTCCAGGAACTGTTCCGGTGCTTCTACATGTGGAAAATGTTTTGTTTCTTTAATCATAACAGCTTCAACAGACGGATTGACGTTCTTATATGCTTCTACGATCGCTTCTCCATTGTTCTCAGCTTCACCTTCAACAATATAAAGACTGTTATCGATTTCTTTCAGTCCACGGGTAATATCAATATTCATATATTTAGATGCTTTATTTGCATAAACATTCTTTGCATAACAGCCGCCTCTGTGCGCTGCCTCATAATATGCATCCTGCAGGTCTCTGTCCGGATGGAACGGATCAAATGCATAATTCTCAATGAATTCGTTATTAACAGCATCTCTTGATACGACCATGTGATAAACCAATGTTCCAAACACCGGAATTTCCAGACATCTGCGGAGAAGTTTTTCTTTCTTTCCAGGCATCTGTTTCAGACTTGAAAGACTGACCGGATTTACCATCATAATCTTGTTGAACAGATCTTTTTCATTGTGACATGCCATCACAACAAAAGATACTGCATATCCGTTCACGATAACATCTGTCTTCTTTCCGATCACATTTTTAATAAAATCGCAGATGGCCTGTACATAAACAAAGTTTGTATAAGTTATTCCTGACTTCTCAGAACGTCCGCATCCCGGAAGATCCAGGTTATAGACCGTATGTTCCAGTGCAAGATCATCCTCGATCTTACCCCACTCATATCCGGAACCACCCGGAAGCATATCATGGATCAAAAGGATCGGGCTTCCTTTGCCCTTTTTTGTATAATAAATATCACCAAAGCGCCAATGATAATAGTTTCTTACATCAGTGTCCAGCATTTCCTTCAGACAGGCGGATGCTGCGATCACTTTATTTATAATATGAATAGTGGCAGTTGTTGTCATAACCAGTGCTGCTGCAGTCAGCAGACGTTTGCTGTGTTTCTTCATGTTCTACCTCCCTTTTTCCATCACCTGAATATCTATATTATACGATATAAAAGGTCTTTTTACAATCTATAACAGAGAAAGAAGTTTCTCTACATCTTCCATTCTGGTTGCCCAGCTGGTTGCAAATCGGACTACCGTATGTGTATCATCCTTCTTCTCCCAGAAGCTGAACTGGACATCTTTTTTTAATTCTTCCATCTTACGGTTCTCCAGAACAACAAACTGCTGATTAGTAGGTGAATCTATGTAAAATGTATATCCTTTTTCTTTCAATCCCGCTTTAAGAACGGCGGCTGTTTCGATAGCATTTTTACCAATTTCGAGATACAGATCATCTGTAAAAAGTGCATCAAACTGTACCCCCGTAAGTCTGCCTTTTGCAAGCAGGGCTCCATGTTGTTTGACTCTTGTAAGAAAATGCTTTGGCATACTGTTTCCAGTAAACACAACTGCTTCTCCACATAAAGCACCTGCCTTGGTTCCTCCGATATAAAATACATCACAGAGTTTCGCAATGTCCTGTAAAGTCACATCTGTTTCTTTGCCGACCAGTCCATAGATCAGTCTGGCCCCATCCATAAAAAGAGGAAGCTTATATTCTCTGCACACTGCTGAAATTTCTGTCAGTTCTTTCTTTGTATACAGGGTTCCATACTCTGTTGGATGGGAAATATAAACCAATCCCGGAAATACCATATGCTCATGATTCTCATCTCCGTAAAAAGTCTCAACCAGATTCTTAAGATCCGCTGCATTGATTTTCCCATTCTTTTCCGGAAGTGTCAGGACTTTATGACCGGTAAATTCAATCGCACCGGCTTCATGTGTACTGACATGTCCCGTCTGAGCCGCTACAACGCCCTCATACGGCTGTAACATCGTATCAATGACAATCTGATTGGTCTGCGTGCCGCCTGTCAGTAAAAAGACTTCTGCGTCCTCACAGCCACATGCCTTCTTGATCTTTTCTTTTGCTTCTTCACAGTAATGGTCGGTTCCATATCCAGGAAGCTGCTCCATATTGGTATCGATCAGGTGCTGAAGGACTTTTTCATGTGCACCTTCTGAATAATCATTTAAAAAATATAACATCTCTGATTCCTCGCTTATTGTAAAATCGACTCTATTTTATCACCAGGAAGATTTTTTTACCACTGGCAAACAAAAAAATACCCCGCGAGCAACTCGCGGGGCAGGTTCGTATGAATTTAATTTTCTTCTGTAGCTGTATCGGATGTACTTTCTTCGGCATCTTCCGTATCCGGATTCACCATCTTCTGATAAGCTTCATCCAGATCTTTTACATTCATCTTGTTCACCAGATAAACTTTATCCTCAACTACCGCCGCATAGAAGTTTGTATCATATTCATAATACTTCACCGTAGTTTCTTTTCCGTCTGTATCTTTAAAGATAAAGGTATATGCCGGATCTCCTTCTGGAGTATACTCCTCAGTAAGACGTTCCTGTGCGGTCATGTTGATGAGTTTATTGTAGAAAGTCGTGAATGTGGATTCATCGAGGTCTTCGCCATCTAACTTGTAAGTTGTTGTAGTAGTCTCTTCCTCATCATCAGAAGAACTTTCATCAGAGGAGTCTGTATCTGTGGAACTCTCATCCGATGTTTCTGTACTGCTTTCATCTGTAGTATCAGAATCTGTATCGTCTGTGGTATCTTCATCTTCTGCCTTTACGGTTTCCGTTACAATGTTTATTGTATGATCTCCGTCTGCGCTCTGTACTTCCAGGGAATCCAGATCATTGGAAGAAACATAGCTTACTGTCAGGTTGTAGAAATCAGACATTGTACTGTCGAGGATATCTGTCAGAGAATCTTTCGTGATCGTGTAAACTTCTCTGCTGTCATCTACTTTCACATAACGGTCATCGCCGGTCTCATCTCCCACATAAATGGTAAGCGTCTTCTCTACCGTCTGTGTTTCCTGTTCTTCCTCGGTATACTTCACAGTAATAACTGCATACGGATCGTCAAATCCATACTTGGAATCGTCGGTGCAGTTATAATCTACAAATTTATCGTATGCCAGAGATCCTATCGCTGAAGTTACAGTTCCTGCTTTTGTAGTATCTGCCTTCTCTGTAGTTTTACCATCAGACACATTCCAGAACAGATTATCTGCATCCTGTGTAAGCTCATAACTATTCTCTTTATCTACTTTAACATCTGTGATCGTAGCAGATGTTACGGATGGAAATGTGCCACTCTCCGCAAAATCATACAAAGTTCCCATAAAAGGCTCTATTGAGCTGCTGGATACCAGATAAACATTTTTATCATCATCCTCTTTTTTCACATAGTACTGATTATTTGAAGATTCCATTCCAATCTGAAGACTTGTATCACCATCAGCTGTTGTCAGCGTAATGGTATTCTGCGGATTATCCAGATCATACTGACTCATATCTTCCACATCGGAAATCTCCTGGTCAGCAGTCAGGGATGCAACTCCCTTGACTGCACTGTCAACCGTGTCCTGATTCACCGGAAAATTCGCATCAGATTTTTCTGTCCAGCTATCATCTTTTTTATCAAATTCTACTTTATTCTGGTCTGCGGTAAATGAAACTGCTGTTATATCATCTGCCTCCAGACTTACCAAATCTACACTTGTGTCATTCTCTTCAGTTTCTTTTTCTTCCTGTGAGGTAACATAAAAGTTTACGCCTTCATACGCTGCACACAGCACTCCCAATACGACTACTGCCGAAACCAGTTTGACTGTTTTTTTCTTCATTTATGCCTTTCTCCTTTTCAGCCATACCATAAATCCCATTACCAGGAAGACTACCGGGATGATTCCCATTACCATGATCTTCCAGAAGCTTACATCATAAGCAGTCAGTGTCAGATAGGAAATCTGCAGGTTTTTAGATGGAACAGAAATTGTTGATGTCTCATCCGAGCTGCACATCCAGCTCAGAGAACTCATGATCATCTGCTCATTTCCACCGGATACCATCTGGTTGATCTGGCTGTCCATCAGATTTGAAGAAGTATAATAAACGATCTGTGTCTCTTTGTCATCATCCAATGTTTCTGTAATACTTACACCAAGATCAAACGGACCATCAATATCATCATCGGTTTTTTCAATCGTTCCACTATTGACATCCACTTTGGAATAAGCACTGTCAGAAGTTGTCAGAAGACTGTTGATCGTAACGGTATCTCTGACATCATCTGTCTTCTTGATTCCCTGTGCATAAGGCATCAGAACATAATAACCTTTGGATGCAAAATCAGAGACTGCATCGGTGCTGTTGACTGTCGGTACCAGATAATAAGGCATCTGCGCATAATGCTGCGAATCGCCTTCAATTACAATACCCTCTGTTCTCTCTACTCCATAGTTCTTGAGAACCGCATCAAAATTATCCATGGATTCTTCTGTATAATCAGAGAAGATCATAGCTTTTCCGCCATTTTCAAGATAATCAAGGATCGCATCTTTCTCAGATTCGGAAATATCGGAAGTTGGTGCGTTGATCAGCAGGCACGCAGCATCATCCGGGACACTTTCTTCTGTGATCAGGTTCAGAGATTTAATATCAATATTTGCTTTCTGGATATCTTCCTGAAGAGTAGAATCCAGGTCTTTTTCACCATGTCCATCCAGTGTATAAAGAACCGGAAGGTCTTCGGAAGTTACATAGGAAATAGCACTGTCGATCTGTCCTTCTCCATCGAATCCTGTCGTTGTGGACTGATACGTATTATAATCAATCGAAGATTCATAAATACTGCTGTAATTTACAACTTTGCTTCTGTCACCACATACCACGATCAGGCTGTTTGCAGCAACATCATCACTGGTATATTCTGACGTAAATTTCGGATTTACAACAGGATCTTTCTGTTCTACTTTAATATGATCTGATCCTTCTTCATATTTCTCAAGTAACTTTTTAATTGTTTCATCTTCAGAACCGCTCTGTACGACCTGATAAATGGTCACATCTTTGTCCAGATCTTTCAGGAATTTCTTTGTGTCATCCCCGATACTGTAAAGTTTCTGTTCGCTGACATCCACTTCTGTATATTTAGATGGAAGGGAACCAACGATCATATTTACTACAAGAACGATCACTACAAAAACAGCACTGATCACAACACTGTAAGAACCGTTCTTGATGTATTTTTTATTCATGGAATCCTTTATTTTCTGTTTTAAAGGTTTCTTTTCTTTTTTGGCTGTCTCTTTTGCCGGATTTTCAATCTTATCTGCTTTCTTTGCTTTCAGTTTTTCCGTAAATTTCATTGTCTCCCACCTCCTTAATTCCAACGTCTCTTGGCAATCGACTGTACAGTCAGGAACAGGCAGACTGCAATCACAGACACGAAATACAAAACGCCTTTGACATCAAAGATTGCATTTGCAAAGTTGTCAAAGTGGCTGG
>ENA-OPDJ01001665-OPDJ01001665.1-human-gut-metagenome-genome-assembly--contig:-NODE-1665-length-11256-cov-3.875190_pt1 | contig 11256 bp, 11 predicted proteins | sample MGYA00241621_ERZ501505 | MGnify/ENA primary metagenome ERZ501505 (study PRJEB25962, sample SAMEA2042624) | human gut metagenome | biome: human gut; feature: human-associated habitat; material: faeces... | reverse complement strand
TGTGCGATAAAGACGAAATAGAAGTGTTTTGCAGAAATGCAGGTGCATTGTGGTAGTTAAATTGCGTTATTGCAATGCTTATATGTACCATCTCTTACTAACGCCGATATACATTTCTATGAATTTCCAATAACTGCTTCAACACATCCTCTATCGTTTCAGCATTTTATTTCAAAAAACCAACTAAAAATCTGATTGTCCGCTAAAACACTGTATCTATCAGCATTTTCAAGGGTTTAAATACTTCAAATTACTACGATTTTACTACCATTGAATGAGCCTTGATACGTTAGAAATCCCAGATTTGCAAAGATATGGTACAGCACATCAGTATTGATAAACTAAGGGAAAGCGTATCAGAGCCAGCGACAAGAACCTTGTGTACCGCTTCTGTGCGGGTACGCTCCTGCTCCTGTTCGTGGCGGTTCTCCTGCTACTGAACATAGGACAGCTTATGCGTACTGATTGGGAGCATTTCAGTTTACTAGATAATGGGCTGACGCTTTCTACATACAACTTCATAACGATTTTGATAGCGACTGATGTTTGTGCATTGGTCGCTTTTCTTTATTACCGCTTTTTCCATGACAGTTTCAAGAAGCTATTACACCGTCAAAAGCTGGCACGCATGATACTGGACAACAAGTGGTATGAAGCCCAGACCATACAGGACAGCGGTTTTTTCACTGACCTACAGAGCAGATCAAGGGAAAAAATCGTCTGGTTTCCTAAAATCTATTATCAAATGGATACGGGACTGCTCCATATCCGCTGTGAAATCTCTTTAGACTTATATAACAGCAGTGGGGAGACAAAAATAATGACGGGGATATGGTTATTATACAGAACCCGACCCTTGCCCCTGCTATGGAAAAATCCGATTATGAACCAAAGGCACAGGAAACCGACAACAGTGTGGACGCTGACACAGTAAATGACGCTACGGCGTTTCTGGAAACATTCTTCAAGCTGTACCCTACCGCAACAGACAAGGAACTTGCCTACTATGTAGAGGGAAACGCCCTTGAACCGATAAACGGGGACTACCTCTTTTCCGAGCTTGTCAATCCTGTATTCACGGCTGACGGCGACAATGTGAAAGTGAGCGTGGCGGTGAAATTTATCGACAATCAGACAAAGGCGACACAGGTATCACAGTATGAGCTGACGCTTCATAAGGATAGCAACTGGAAGATTGGTTAAATTTATGATGAAAATTGTGAGCTGTAGATTTACTGGCTACAGCTCATTTTCCCAATATGATATGGCTCGTTCCTCTTAACTTTTGTTAGTATAGCTTGTTTCACATTCTGTAAACCCATTTACGGTCAAAAGAATAATTGCTATAATAGCTCGTAACAATAGTTGTCAATAGAATCTATAGTTAAATCAATTTTTCTGGTATAAGGAGATAAATGACAAATGAGAAAAACAATTTTGATTTTAGAAGATGATGTTGATTTAGCAGAGGGAATAGAATTATCTTTGCAATGCGAAGAATTGAATTTTATTATATGTTCTACAATTGCAGACGCAAGAAAGACTATACCTGAGCAAAAAATTGATTTAATGATTTTTGACATCAATCTTCCTGATGGTAATGGATTAGAATTTTGTCGTGAAATAAAGCAGAAAGTGTCAATTCCCATTGCCTTACTTACTGCAAAAGATATGGAATTAGATATTGTAAAAGGACTTGAAAGTGGTGCAGATGATTACATTACGAAACCCTTTAGTTTAATGGTTCTTCGTGCCAGAATCAGAGCTTTGCTTAGAAGAAGTCCTGCAAGAAATGAGCCGGAATATAAAGATTCTATTTTCCTGTTTCGTTTTGAAACAATGGAATTTTATAAAAACGGTATATCAATAGAATTAAGTAAAACAGAACAACGAATACTATATCTTCTAACATCAAATCCAAATATAATTATAACTAGAGAACGTTTATTGGAATGGGTATGGTCTGAGGGGACAGAATATGTGGAAGATAATGCTTTATCCGTTGCTATAAGACGGCTAAGAGATAAACTGGAAGATGATTCTTCCAATCCTCAATATATTAAAACAGTATACGGAAAGGGTTATATGTGGGAGAACTTATAAATGAATATATATGCTATTATTATCTTAGCTATCATTATAAATATTATAATTATATATTTGATAATTCGCTGGTATAGAAACAAATTATTTGCTCAATATCAAAATTTTCTTGATAAAACAGACGAAATATTAAGTGGAAAAAAGATAGAGCTTTCATATGATGAATCACTGGATTCTGCAATTTCTGAACGGCTCAATCGAATTATGGAAATATCCCATATGCAAAAAGAAATTGCTGAGGAAGAAAGGGATATTATAAAATCTTTGATTACGAATATCAGCCATCAGATTAGGACTCCTCTTGCGAATATTACTTTATATACAGGTCTGCTCAAAGAACGGATAAGTGATTCAAAATCTACTCGATTGGCAGACAAGATAGAAAATAATGCAGGAAAATTAAATTTTTTTATGAAAGAGTTACTTAAATCTTCTTATGCTGAGCAAGAGATGATCTCTGTGTCGCCGAAAATTATTGACTTGGATACTGTGATGAAAAAAAGCTGTCAATCTGTAGAATTAGACGCAATGAAAAAAGAAATTCAGCTTATTTCAGAATATCATACCTGCAAAGTATATGCTGATTTAAAATGGACAGAAGAGGTTTTTACAAATATCCTTGAAAATGCGATAAAATACTCACCTAATGGAGCGATTGTAACCGTTCAATCGATTTTATATGAATCTTTTGTCTGTGTTCAGATTGTTGATCATGGAATCGGGATTCCAGAAGAAGAACAGGGAAAAATATTCCAAAGATTTTACAGAGGTTCAAATGTAACAGACAAGCAGGGATTTGGAATTGGGTTATATTTAGCCAGAGAAGTATTAAGAAAACAGCAGGGATATATAAAAGTAAAATCTACACCGAATAGAGGAACCACTGTCGAGGTTTTCTTATCACGGGAAGATTTCTAATCGAACGAATCAAGGCTTTTTTCTCAATCTTGAATTGTGTCAGAAATGTCACTTTTGAGAAAGATTTGAGAAAGAAGTCTTTGTTATTATTAGACAAACAAAGAAAGGAAGACCAAAAATGAATATTCTATCAGTTAGAAATCTAAAAAAATATTATCAGATGGGAGAAAACACGGTAAAAGCATTAGACGGTATCGACCTGGATATTAAAGAGGGTGAATTTTTGGCAATTGTAGGAACGTCAGGAAGTGGAAAATCCACATTGTTGCATATGCTTGGAGGTTTAGACAATCCTACTTCTGGCGAAGTGTTGATTGACGGAAAAGATATTTCCCAATTGTCCCGTGACGAATTAACAATTTACAGAAGAAGAAAAATCGGCTTTGTCTTTCAAAATTACAATCTTCTTCCACTCATGAATGTGTATGAAAATATTGTACTTCCGATAAAACTGGACGGAGTTAAGCCGGACGAAGATTATATTGAAGAAATACTTCGATTATTAAAGTTAGAGAGTAAGAAGTATTCTATGCCTAATCAATTATCCGGCGGACAGCAACAAAGAGTAGCATTGGCAAGAGCATTAGCAACTAAACCAGCAATTATTCTTGCTGATGAACCGACTGGAAATCTTGACAGTCGAACAAGTCAAGACGTTTTAGGTTTGATGAAAATATCTAGCCAAAAGCTGGCACAAACAATTGTAATGATAACACACAATGATGAAATTGCTCAAATGGCAGACAGAATTATCCGTCTGGAAGATGGAAAAATCGTTAGAGGTGGTGAATAAAATGCTCAAAGTCAATAATAAAAAAGTAATAAACGACCTTGCAAAGACAACATACTCGGCACATAAAAAACGAAATATCTTGACAATTTTGGCTATCTTCCTGACGACTTTCTTAATATGTACAATAATATCTATTGGAATAAGTTATTGGGATACAGTGGCACTCCGTCAACAAAGAATGCAGGGCATGGATTATGATATAGAATTAACGGAGCCTAGAGATGATCAAGTGTCTGCCATCCGTAAAATGGAAAATGTAAAATATGCAGGACTTAGCGTAAAATGTGCAGTTTTGTCTAAATATGAAGATAAAGAATTAGATAAAATAAGATTATTTTGGATAGACAATACTTGCTGGGAAAAACAGACAATTCCTGCTTTGGATTATTATAAAGGTGAATACCCACAAAAAGAAAATGAAATTATGCTTTCTAAAACCGCATTAAATTCTATGGGAATTGAAAATCCAGATGTAGGAATGGAATTGCCTTTGGTATATCAAACCTTGTCAGAAAATAGTGATTCCGGAGAGATAACAAAGACGTTTATATTGAGTGGCTGGTTCCTAGATTATTCAGGAACAGATAAAGGATATGTTTCAGAGGATTTTTATCGAACAACAGGAGTTTTACAAACAGATTTTACGCAGGGAGAATTAAAAATTTCTCTTAAAAATCCTCTTTACTCTGAACGTGATATTACAGAAATGCAGAACCAGATTAATATATCAGGGAAGCAGATTATTGAAGCGGATTATGATACGATTTCAAATTTCTGTAAAACAATTATCGGACTATGCGTATTACTGTTACTTATTTTTATGAGTGGATATTTGTTTATTTATAATACCTTGTATATTTCTGTCAATAAAGATATACGTTATTATGGACAACTTAAAACAATCGGTACTACTTCTATTCAGATTAGAAGAATGATAAATAAGCAGGTATTGTGGAATACAGTAATTGGAATCCCTTTAGGATTGATTTGTTCTGCTGTAGTAGGGAAGATTGTAATACCACAGTTATTACACGCCATTAATCCATCAATTATGCCGAATGATGTTGAAGCAGTATCGGTGTGGGTATTTATCATAGCTACTGTGTTTTCTTTTGCGACAACAGTAATCAGCAGTCAGAAACCTGCAAAAATAGCTATGAATTGCTCTCCTGTCGAAGCGATAAAATACATTGGCGCTTCTTCTTCAAACAGGAAAAGCAAAATTAGAAATGGTGGCGATATACGCTCAATGGTAAGGATCAATTTATTCCGTGATAAGAAACAATTTGGGGTTATCATGTGTTCTTTGAGCTTGGCATTGTCTGAGTATTCCGGGGCATTTTCCATCACCAGTCCGGCGATAGGAAATCTCTATTCCGAATAAACGGAAATCACTGTTCCGGGACAGGAAATCATATTCCAGAGCCTTATAATAGAGACATGCATCGCAAGATGTAAATCTATTATAAGGAGGTCACAAGACAATGACCAAGTATCGTGAGATCCTCAGGCTTACCGCTTTGGGACTATCACAGCGAAACATTGTTCAAAGCATCGGTGTTTCGCAGAAAACCGTAGTCAAGGTTCAAAAACGAGCACGGGAAATGCATTTATCCTGGCCGTTGGGTGAAAACTTGACAGATGCAGCGCTTGAGACGCTGATGTTTCCCAAGGAATCAAAGGTATCCAAACAAAAACGGATGCCAGATTTCAACTACATCCAGAAGGAGTTGCTCCGCAACGGTGTCAACAAGAAACTCCTCTGGACGGAGTACCTGGAGGAATGCCGCCAGTCCGGCGACGAGCCGCTCATGTATTCCCAGTTCTGTTATTACATCCAGCAGGATGAGCAGAAGCGCCGCGCAACCATGCATATCAACCGAAAGCCCGGCGAGCAGATCGAAGTTGACTGGGCAGGAGATCCTGCGCAGATCACCGATCCGGATACCGGCGAGATCATCCCCGCATTTCTCTTTGTGGGTGTCATGACATACAGCCAGTATCCTTACGTTGAGGCTTTTATTAATGAAAAGCAGCGCTCATGGATTACTGCACACGTTCACATGTATGAGTACTTCGGTGGTGTAACCCGTATTCTGGTGCCTGATAATACCACGACTGCAGTGATCCACAACAACGACTGGTACAATCAGGAACTCAACACCATCTACCACGAGATGGCTGAGCACTACAACACGGCTATCATCCCTGCCCGCGTCCGGGCACCGAAGGACAAGCCAAATGCCGAAGGCTCTGTAGGTGTCATTTCTACCTGGATCACCGCGGCGCTCCGTAATGAACAGTTCTTTTCGCTGGCCGAGCTGAACAAGGCCATCCGCAGGAAGCTGGAGGAATTCGTAAACCGTCCTTTCCAAAAGAAAGAGGGCACCCGATACGAGATCTTCCGCGACGAAGAACTGCCATTACTGGCCAAGTTACCGGCTACCCCTTATGAACTGGCGGAATGGAAAAAAGCCACCGTTCAGTTCAATTATCACATATCCGTCGACGGAATGCTATACTCCGTTCCTTACGAATACATCAAACGCAAGGTGGATGTGCGGGTAACTGACACTATTATCGAAATCTTTTACAATTACAACCGCATTGCTTCCCACCGCCGTCTGTATGGCCGAAAGGGGCAATACAGCACTGTTACGGAACATATGCCTGCCGATCACCAGAAATATCTGGAATGGAACGGTGACCGTTTCCGCAAATGGGCTGAGCGGATTGGAACCAATACGTGCAAGGTTGTTCATGCGATTCTTGCCTCCCAGAGGGTTGAGCAGCAGTCCTACCGAAGCTGTATGGGGCTTCTGAAACTGGCAGATAAATACTCTGCTGAGCGTTTGGAAGCAGCGTGCCGGAAGGCGCTTTCCTACACAGCAAGCCCCAGCTACAAGAGTATCAAAAACATCTTGGCAGCCGGGCAGGAAAAGATTGAACCGGAGCTGCAGACTTCAGACTCTGCATCAACTCAGAACAAGCACGCCATCACTCGTGGTGCTGACTACTACAGGAGGTAAGAACCATGACCAATCAGAGCACAATCGACAAACTTATTGAAATGCGGCTGACTTCTATGTCAGATGCCTTTATCACACAGATGGATGATCCCAGGATGAAGGATGTTCCGTTCGAGGATCGCTTCGGCCTTCTGGTCGACATTGAATACAATAACCGCAAGAGCAACAGCCTGAAGCGTCTGATCAAGGGAGCCGGGTTCGATCAGCCGGAAGCTTACATCGCTGATATCAACTATACTTCCGGCCGGAAGCTTAACCGCAGCCTGATCGAACGTCTCGCAACCTGTGAGTACATCACGGAGCACCGGAATCTGTTCATCACGGGTGCTACCGGGAGCGGGAAGACCTACATGGCTTGCGCTTTCGGTATGGAAGCCTGCAAACAGCGCTATAAAACAAAGTATGTGCGCCTGCCCGATATGCTCCTGGAGCTTGATCTGGCGCGTACAGATGGCACCTACAAGAAGGTTCAGGCCAAGTATGCCAACCCCGTCCTGCTCATCATTGATGAATGGCTCCTGTTGAAGCCGACGGAAGCGGAACAACATGACATCCTGGAACTGCTCCACAGAAGACGGAAGAAATCCTCCACGATCTTCTGCTCCCAGTACGATCCCAGCGGATGGTACGACCAGCTCGGTGGCGATGACAGCCCTCTTGCTGAAGCCATCCTTGACCGCATCATGCACGATGCCTACAAGATCAATATCGTTCCGACTGACCCTTCCAACTATCGCTCTATGAGAGAAGTATACGGATTGGATCCGGCGATGAGCGAATAATCGTTAACAGCCAACTGGTGTCCCCATCCTGGAGGTTCTAGTCTTCAGGATGGCGGCTCCGCCGCAATCATTATCTGTCCGAAACCATGATTTCCTCTTTCCGGACAGGTGATTTCCAAAACACCGGACAGGCGCTTTCAGCGCACTGGTATATCCACATTGTCTTTGTTTTTGATAATCAACACTGTTATTTATGCGAATAATGCAACGAACATCTTAAATCATTCCTATGATTATGATTTGATGATTTTAAATCAAACTTTACTTTCTGATAATGAAGAACAAGTTATCACAAATGATTTAATTGAAAATGTAAAGAATTTAAATGGCGTGAAAGATGTTAGAACTTTGGAATCAACAACGGCAACTGTGCCCTATCAGGAAGATGTTTACGGAGAATATTATAAAGAATTATATCAATCCAGATATGCTCCCGGTAATTATGATAAAGACATAAATATGTATAAGCAACAGGCGGATTATGACAATAATATGTTTAGTTGTAGGATTGTAGGAATTGATGATTTAGAATTTGAACAGTTAAATCAAGAGTTAGAGACTCCACTTGATAAGGAAGCTTTTGATAATGGAGAAATAGCCTTTGCTTCTAAAATATTTACTGAAGGAGATAATGGCATGATAGGTAAAAAGGTCAGCTTTTTTGTTCCAAATTCTGATGATTTAAGTAAGAAAGAAACTATTGAGATAGGAGCTTTGACAGATTTTCCAGCTTATTATTCCGCCGGTTACAGTCCAGATTTGATTGTCAGTGATGATTATTTTGAGAAAATAGTACAACAGCCATTGATTGAAATGATTAAAATTGATTACAAAGAAGCATTTTCTAAAAATACAGAAGATTCAATCATGAATTTGATAAAAGACAGTAAGGTCTTATCTGTCGATTCAAAATTGAGCCAGTATTCAGATATGAAAAATTCAGAGAATCAAATTACAGTTTTTGGGGGAAGTATCGGACTGATTGTTATGTTGCTTGCAATTTCAAACTATTTGAATATGATGTCTGTAAGTATGCAGAACCGCTCAAAAGAATTTGCCATTTTAGAAAGTGTTGGTATGACTAGAAAACAAATAAAAAAGATGGTTGTTTTTGAAAGCTTATGCTATACGATTTTATCTATTGCTATTGCAATGATAATAGGATTACCAGCAAGTTACTTCGTATTTGAAAATCTTAATATATATGTAATTCCATTTGCTTTTCCGATGATAAAAAATTTGATTTTGTTCTTAGTCATTATTACAATTTGCGTGGTATCGACTTTATTGATTTTGAGAAAAACGAAAAATGAAAGCATAATAGAATTACTACGACAAGATGAAATGTAATCAAACCATTTACAAGGAAAATTAAAAGTAAAGGTGACAAACTATAAATAGTCAAGAGGTTTATAGATTTTTTCTCTGTAAAAAAAGGGTAACTTTAATAGACCATCTGAATACATCGTATTTCAGATGGAACAAAGTTTATTGATGTAAACAATTATCTGAGTTTTTTGGTGTTAAAGTCTGTTCCCTGTCTCTCCAATGCATAAGCAACTTATTAGTCTTGGAATCGCAGTTATCCTAACTTTAGCATTGTTGACATTAGGTGGAAATTCAGTTTCCAGATTAATTCAATCAAGCACTTGGACCGATCCTGTCACTCATGAAACTGAGGAAAATCCTCTGCGAATAGAAGGTTTTGCCCGTACAGTAAATAACATTCATGTTTTGATATCACCGTTTGCACAGGCTGAATTTCACAGTCATATGCTATCAGAATTAGAATTAGGTACAAAGGAAGAAAATTCCCTTATTTTCAAAGACTTTCCTTACCACATAGAGTTTTGCCTATTCAATATCCTTGAAATACTATTTTTCTATAAAATTGGATTTTACATTTTCAGAAAGCAGGACTTGAAATAGTAACTTTAGCAGTTTTTGTCCCCCGCATTATATATCTGCTTAATAAGGACTACATTTACCGTTCCTGAAAATCGATATTTGAAAAATATATTATATATCTACTGCATTTTCATAAAATTCAGAATAATAGAAAGAAGGAAAATAATATAGGGCGTTTATTAGTTGTAGAGTTTAAAGAAAACGAAACACATCCTTTTGATGAAATCATGGAAGTGTTTCGTAAATATCCAGATTTTCAAAAATATGAAGTAGACTACACACAGACAATCTCTTTTCCCGATCTTGAAATATTTCCAGATCAAAGAAAGGTATATTGCGGGAAACGGGAAGTATCTTTGACTACAAAAGAATTTAACCTATTGTGTTATTTTGCAGCCAACGAAGGGAGGGTTCTTACATACGAACAGATTTATCAGGAGATATGGGGCAATTATGTGCAGGATATAGAGAACAACACGATTGGCTCCCATGTATGCAAATTAAGAGAAAAATTATACAAAGCCTGCCCGGATCGGCAATTTGAGATCCGGTGTGTGCGTGAAGTGGGATACAGCTTCGAGGCTAAGTAGGATGAAAAACAGTCTGATCTTGACGGTTAGGCTGTTTTTTGTTGTCATAATTTGCGATTTTTTTAACAGAAATATAGGCATATCGTAGTTAAACCATCGTTTTTCTACAGTATACTTCTCCTATTGTCAAAATAAGAGGAGAATAATGTATAGATATGTCGTATTCCTTCCTCTTTTGGAAAGGGGAAGGGCTGCATAAGAGTAGGGCAGAATACATACCAATCAAAAAATAAATTATTTTCTTATCAGTTCGCCGTAATTCCTATAAGAGTTGCGGCGTTTTTTTATTCGACAAAGTTCTGCTTAATCTTACCATTTTTTACAAATGATTACATAAATCTGCGAGAGGGTGTATCTGGAAGAAAACAGGTACGCCTTTTTTATAATGATTTAAAGAACTTTTTTCTTTTTTACCGGGAGCGGGGGCCGCCGCTTCGATCTGAACTTTCAAAAAAATTTCAGATCGGAGGAAAGAAAATGAAGGGCAACCACCCAAAAAGAAGAAAGGACAAATATAATCCTTATAGTATATTTGAAGCAGATGGGAAATATTACATAGAGTTTGCAGATGGACAGAGGAAAGAGCATTGCATGGAAATCAGCAGAGAACTGTATGAGGCGTTTGACAGATTTGAATTGGATGATCTGAGACATCTCAATATCGTTGACCGGCATATCGAACAGTCAGAGATCTATGATATCACTTTACACAGGCGCTCCAGACAGGCGGGAGAATCTGCAGAGAATGAGGCAATCCGGAAGATTGCGCTGGAAGAACTTTATACTGCCATATCCATGCTGCCTGCAATTCAGAAACGCCGGTTAGTCCTTTACTACTTTGTCGGACTGACTTATGAGCGGATCGCAGAGATGGAAAGTTGTTCTTTCCAGGCCATAGCAAAGTCTGTGACAACAGCAGAGAAGAAACTGAAAAAACTTTTAGAATAGTGGGTAGAAAAATCGCTTGAGACTGAGGAAACAGGTGGAAGAGCTAATCTTTCGCCTGTTTTTTCGTAAGGGAAGAGCGGGCAGGAACCTTGAAAAGTTCATACCCATTCATCAAGTACGTTCCTGTTGCTATCGTGATGAGCGTAAGCCACGTTAGCGGGTACGCCATGATCCGGACGGGTAAA
>ENA-OPDJ01001657-OPDJ01001657.1-human-gut-metagenome-genome-assembly--contig:-NODE-1657-length-11279-cov-2.571632_pt1 | contig 11279 bp, 10 predicted proteins | sample MGYA00241621_ERZ501505 | MGnify/ENA primary metagenome ERZ501505 (study PRJEB25962, sample SAMEA2042624) | human gut metagenome | biome: human gut; feature: human-associated habitat; material: faeces... | reverse complement strand
ATTGGCAGCATTTCGCACTCCTGTGCAATTTCGATGTCACTTTTGAATCCCATAATTGTCTCCTTTCATTGTAAGCGCCACGTCCCTTTCTAACCATATACCCTCTGCACATATTCGAATATCCCGGGCATCTGTCATTATCCCCATCCAGAACATTCTTCCGGTTAAAAAAAGCAGTATCTGAGAATTTCTCAAATACTGCCCAGACGGTCGGCTCTGCAAATCTCTGATTCCCATGTGGTGATTTCCACTACTCCGCCAGTTACCAGAGACTTTATTAACTTGATGAGAAAATAGTATCATAAACGCTCTTGGTTGTCAAGAAATTGTCAATTTTTTTCTTTTCTTTTAACAAAAGTACAAAAAATTGATTTTTAATTTTGTATATTTTTTACACAAATATGATGTTGACAAATTTTCGAAAATTTTCCTTTGTGAATAAATAAACATAAGGGGACTTCCCCTGGGCTAAAAGATATATATCTCTCTTTGTACATCAAATATGAAATAAATAGAAAAATACCAGGACTCTTCTCTCTCACATGGGGAAGATCTCCTGGCATTTTATCATTCTACTGACAAACTATTAAAAGATATTTAGCTAATCCCAGTAAACTACATTTTCCTATTCTTACTTGCTCTTAGCGTGGCCAAGCAGGGGGCGTCTGCGGGGGACTTTCGGCCTTCGCAACTGTGAGATAGTCCCCCTCAGGGTTTTCTTATTTGCCAAAATCATTGACGGTTCTTAAGGAAGTACCTTAAAAAAGTGGTTTAAGGGTCGGATACAGTTTCTTAAACTTCTGATACTTCTCTTCGTACTTCGCCACAAGTTCTTCTTCCGGCTCTACGGTATCAACTACATGAGCCATCTTCTTTCCGATGGTTTCAACATCCGGATAAGCTCCGCATCCTACAGCAGCAAGCATTGCACCACCCATGGACGGTCCTTCTTCTACTTCAAGGACATCAACCTTAAGGTTCATAACATTTGCAATGATCTTCTTCCACAGCGGGCTCTTTGCGCCGCCGCCGCAGATCTTGGTACGGTCAATTTTGATTCCAAGTTTACGTGCAACTTCCAGTGAATCGCGAAGTCCGAAAGCTACACCTTCCAGAACGGCCTGTGTCATATCTGCTCTTGTGGTATCCATAGACATTCCGAAGAAGACACCTCTTGCATCAGGGTTGTTATGTGGGGATCTTTCTCCCATCAGATATGGAAGGAAGAATACATTATTTTCACCAAGTTTCTGAATCGGTGCCTGCTCTGCAGCAAAATCCTTTGTCTGAAGAATTTCTTCTGCCCACCATTTATTACAGGATGCTGCACTCAGCATGCAGCCCATCAGATGATAGCTTCCATCTGCATGACAGAAAGAATGCAGTGCATTATTTTCGTCAACACCGAAATTTTTGCTTGAGATGAAGATGGTTCCGGAGGTTCCAAGAGAAATATTACACTGTCCGTCACCAACGGTTCCTGTTCCGACTGCTGCTGCCGCATTGTCACCTGCTCCTGCTACGACTTTGACATCTGCGGAGAAACCAAGTTCCTTTGCAACTTCCGGTTTCAATGTTCCAACAACTTCCCAGCTCTCATACAACTTCGGGAGCTGTTCTTCTTTTACATCACAGATTTCCATCATTTCTTTAGACCAGCAACGATTCTTTACGTCCAGAAGCAGCATTCCGGATGCATCAGAAACATCTGTGCAGAAGGATCCGGAAAGTCTGTATGCAAGGTAGTCTTTCGGAAGCATGATCTTTGCGATCTTTGCAAATTTCTCTGGCTCATTTTTTTTCATCCACAGGATCTTTGGTGCTGTAAATCCAGCAAAAGCGATATTTGCTGTATACTGAGATAATTTATCTTTTCCAATTTCGTTGTTCAGATATTCTGTTTCTTTCTGGGAACGTCCATCATTCCAGAGGATCGCCGGGCGGATGACATTGTCATCTTTATCCAGTGTTACCAGTCCATGCATCTGTCCACCGAAGCCGATTCCGGCTACCTGAGAGCGGTCAATTCCTTCGGTCAATTCTTTCATTCCCTCAACACTCTGGGTAAACCAGTCTTCCGGATTCTGTTCTGACCAGCCCGGATGAGGGAAAAACAGTGGATATTCTTTTGATACGATATTACAGATTTTTCCTGATTCTTCCATCAGAAGAAGTTTTACTGCGGAAGTACCAAGGTCAACACCAATATAATACATATTTCCTCCTTACTACGACATCCCAGGAAAACTCCCGGGATGCCTGTATTGGTTTTATTTTATTTTTTTAAATTTAGCCCCAAGGATTTTCTGTTGGGTATCTTACGCCTGCCGGCTGATTGTAACCGATTTCTTCAACCGGAACGCCGATATATTTGAATACTTCGAAGAGAGCTTTTCCAAAGTGTCCGAATGCTACTGCGCCATGATGCGGGAATCCTCCCTCGATAAGTACGTGACGATAGAAACGTCCCATTTCCGGAATAGCGAATACACCAATTGCTCCAAAGGAACGAGTTGCAACCGGAAGAACCTCGCCGTGTGCAATGTAAGCACGAAGTTTGTTATCAGCTGTGCTCTGCAGACGATAGAATGTGATATCTCCAGGTTTGATATCTCCTTCCAGAGTTCCGTTTGTAACTTCGATCGGAAGAGATCTTGCCATGATCATCTGGTATTTCATCTCACAGAAGGAAAGTTTGCTGGAAGCAGTATTTCCACAATGGAATCCCATGAATGTATCTTTCAGTGTGTAATCGAATTTTCCTTCGATAGATTCTTTGTACATATCCTTCGGTACGGAGTTGTTGATATCAAGCAGTGTAACGATATCGTTGCTTACTACCTGTCCGATGAACTCACTTAATGTACCATAGATATCAACTTCACAGGATACTGGGATGCCCTGGGATGTCAGACGGCTGTTTACATAGCATGGAACAAATCCGAACTGTGTCTGGAATGCCGGCCAGCATTTTCCTGTCAGGGTTACGTATTTACGATATCCTCTGTGATCTCTTACCCAGTCTTTCAGGGTCAGTTCGTACTGAGCAAGTTTTGAAAGAACCTCCGGTTTCTTGTTTCCGGCACCAAGCTCTTCTTCCATTTCTTTAACGATTTCCGGAATTCTTTCATCACCTTCATGTTTGTTGAATGCTTCAAACAGATCCAGTTCAGAGTTTTCTTCGATTTCCACACCAAGGTTGTAAAGCTGTTTGATCGGAGCGTTACAAGCAAGGAAGTTTGTCGGACGTGGTCCAAAGCTGATGATCTTAAGGTTGCTTAAACCTTCAACTGCTCTTGCGATTGGAAGGAAGTCATGGATCATATCTGCACAGTCTTCTGCATCGCCAACCGGGTATTCCGGAATATAAGCCTTTACATTACGAAGCTGCAGGTTGTAGCTTGCATTCAGCATACCACAGTAAGCGTCCCCACGTCCCTGGCAAAGGTCATTCTGTGTTTCTTCTGCTGCAGCGATGAACATTTTAGGTCCATCGAAATGTTTTGCAAGAAGTGTCTCGGAGATTTCCGGTCCGAAGTTTCCAAGATATACACAAAGTGCATTACATCCTGCTTTTTTGATATCTTCCAGAGCCTGAACCATATGAATTTCACTCTCTACGATACAGATTGGACATTCGTAGATGTCTTTTGCATCATATTTTTTAGCATAAGCTTCTACAAGAGCTTTTCTTCTGTTTACGGAAAGGCTTTCCGGGAAACAGTCACGGCTTACAGCAACGATTCCAACTTTTACTTCTGGCATGTTATTCATGATAAAAATTCCTCCATATTATATAGTAGATATTTATTTTATGTTTCGTTTCTTAGTTCACGATCAGTCGATTCCGACCTTTTTAATCGATTCCGACATTCTCACCCTTCAGTCCGTTGAATGCGCCTTCGATAGCTGCTTCTTCGTGACCGATCAGCCATTTATTTTTAGCGGTAAGGAGCTTGTCCTCTCCTTCTGCTGCTTTTTCAAAAGTCAGTTCTGTGTTTGTTCCTTTCGGAAGAACTACAACACACTGGAAACCACTTTCATTTACATGACACGGTGCATAATGAAGTGTTGTTGCATATACTTCAATTGCTGTACCTGCCGGAACAAGAAACGCCTCTACTTTGGATGTGTCATATGTAAAATCCTTTTCTACATCCTGCTGATGTCCGATCAGCAATACCAGGTCTGTCACTGCAACATTGATTTCGGAGCTGCGGTGGTATTCCAGACCATTTAATTTCTTATTATGTCCGTTGCAATATCCGATTTCGATCGGCAGACCGCCATATCCTTTGTTCTGCAGTTCTTTTGCAACCGGCAGTGCTTCCATTTCTTCTACGGAAGGAACGTAAGTTACATCCTCCGGCACCGGAGTATGCTTCATTTCCTTCAGGAGTTCCGTAAAATCATACCCCTCCAGTACTTTACCATATCTACGGAACGCGTCATCTGCTACATTCTGAATCTTCACCTGAAGTTACCTCCTTTATTTTTATGTTGAAACCATCATATCATGAAGTCCTTTTCCTTTCGCCAGTTTTTTTGTCCTCTTTAGTGCACTTTTTTGACCTTTGTATTTTTCCAATTTCATAAACAGTTTGATCAACACATAAAAAACAGGCGTTTCTGATTCGCCTGTTTTTGTATTTTTATTCTTTATTTTTCTCTTTCAACTTCACTTGGCAAAATACCATATCGTTTCTGGAATTCTCTTGTAAATGCACGACTGCTGCTAAATCCGTTATCCATTGCAATCTGGCTGATCGTCTTATCAGAATTCAGAAGTTCCCGATACGCATAGGTCATACGAATATCCTGCAGATACGTCTTAAAATTGACATTTGCATATTTCTGAAACATTCTGGATAAATATGCATCGGAATAACCGAACATATTCGCCACTTCAGTCAGTTTGAGTTCTTCCTGATAATGCTCTCTCATATAGGAAGTAATTCTTGCAAGCGCATCCAGACGGCGGCTGTGGCGCACTTCCTGCTCTCCCGCCTCATCCAGACGGTAATGATTGACCAGCAGATACAATACATCATAATAAAAGGAACGAATCTTAAACTCATACCCGGTTCCTCGCTTGCCGTATAATTTATACATTTCCCGTATCAACCGCCAGAGCTGTGAATCCGTCTCCTGCTCATTTGCTGCAAATCGGATAAAACGATGCGCGGTAAAATAGTCCTCAAACTGTTTCAGTGGAATCTGAAGGACTGCTGTATGATTTTCCTCCGGGGAATCAATAGAATGTACTTCGTTGGAGTTGATGATCATCAGCTCCCCTGCTTTGAGTGGATATTTCTCATCATTTAAATAGAATGTAAGAGAGCCTTCCATCACGGCGAATATTTCTATAGATGTATGCCAGTGTTTTTCTCTCACATAATTTCCCTGACTTCCCTCAAACAGGAAAAATTTAAATGGCAGTCCCTCATCCGGGATCACCAGTTCATGCTGGAATTCCATGTCACAGCTCCTCTCATGCAATCATTCTTGGTAATGTTTCAATTAACATATATCATAACACGAAATGAAATATAACGGAAGCAGGTATGTCATATGCAGGGACATTAAATAATGCTGCGTTTTCTATTCCGTGCATGCGCCTATTTGCCGCCAGCCGCCCAAACTCGGCTCCGCCTCAAACAATGGGCTTGGTGCCGGCAGCTTGCCTGCACGTCATAACGAAAGCCTCGCAGACATTTCCTGTCCCTGCACATGAATACCTAACTTCCTGTATATTGCCATAGTAAGAAACATCCGAACACGCTCTGCACTGTCCTGGCTAACTCCGGCATCCACCACACTCTCCCAGATAAAGTACGGTGAACAGAGAAATAAAAAAACTTCAGGTGAAAGAGTCTCCAGTGGTTGTCAACTGAATCTGGTTCGCCTGAAAAAATTCGTCCAAGTATCGGAACGTACAGGTTTTTGCGTTGATACAGAAAATGCTGCTGTCTGAGCGTTTACGCGAGTTCAGCACTTTTCTGTATCGCTTTTAGCAAAGTTCTGTACTTCCTGATACTTTAGAATTTTTGAATTGAACCATGTTCAGTTGATAACTCACGGAGGCTCACATCACACTGAAGTTCCATTTAATTTCCTCGCCACCGGGAATCCTTTATCTATCTAATCGCATCCTTCATAGATTTCACATACTCCGCAACATGCGGCACGCACTCCGCCCCATACGCCTCACACAGCTTCACGATCGCAGACCCTACAATAACACCATCTGCCTGAGCAGCCATTTTCTTTGCCTGCTCCGGTGTGGAGATTCCAAAACCTACTGCACAAGGAATGTCTTTCTGTGCCTTTACAAGCTGTACCATAGCTCCAATATCCGTCGTGATCTGACTTCGCATACCGGTAACTCCAAGTGAAGATACACAGTAAACAAAACCTTCTGCTTCTTTTGCGATCATTGAAATTCTCTCATGAGAAGTCGGTGCGATCAAAGAGATCAGATCCAGTCCATACTTCTCTGCAACAAATGCGAACTCTTCTTTTTCTTCAAAAGGAACATCCGGAAGGATCATTCCATCCATTCCAACCTCTGCTGCTCTCTTGCAAAAACGCTCGATTCCATAAGAAAAAACAACATTCGCATAGGTCATAAATACCATCGGGATGGAACTGTTTTTGCGGATTTTTTCTACCATATCAAAGACTTTATCTGTGGTAACTCCACCGGACAGAGCACGCAGGTTTGCACCCTGGATAACAGGTCCTTCTGCTGTCGGATCAGAAAATGGAATACCAAGTTCGATCAGATCTGCACCTGCTTCTTCCATCGCATAAACAATTTTTTCGGTAACATCAAGGGACGGATCCCCGCAGGTAACAAACGGGATAAATGCTTTTCCCTTTGCAAATGCTTCTGTAATTTTCTTATTCATGGATATCCTCCCCTCTGTAACGTGCAATTGCTGCACAGTCCTTGTCTCCTCGTCCGGAAATGGTGATAACTACAATCTGATCTTTGCGCATCTGCGGTACGATCTTTCTCGCGTAGGCAACTGCATGAGCACTCTCGATTGCCGGAATAATACCTTCTGTTCTTGACAGATATTCAAATGCATCTACTGCTTCGTCGTCTGTTACCGGCACATATTCTGCTCGGCCGATATCATAAAGATGTGCATGTTCCGGTCCAACACCCGGGTAATCCAGACCGGCGGAGATGGAATAAACCGGTGCGATCTGACCATACTCATCCTGGCAGAAATAAGACTTCATACCGTGGAAAATACCAAGTTTTCCGGTTGCGATCGTTGCTGCAGTCTCAACAGTATTGCCACCGCGTCCAGCTGCCTCACAACCAATCAGGCGAACTCCCTCGTCCTCAATAAAGTTGTAGAAAGTTCCGATTGCATTGGAACCACCGCCAACACAGGCAAGTACTGCATCCGGAAGTTTTCCTTCTTTTTCCAGAATCTGTTCTTTGATCTCCTTGGAAATAACTGCCTGGAAATCACGGACAATAGTCGGGAACGGGTGGGGTCCCATAACAGATCCCAGTACATAGTGGGTGTCTGCGATACGGTTTGTCCACTCACGCATAGTCTCGGAAACGGCATCTTTTAAAGTTGCGGTTCCGCTTGTGACTGCATGGACTTTCGCTCCGAGGAGACGCATTTTGTATACATTTAGGGCCTGACGCTCGGTATCCTCTTTTCCCATGAAGACTTCACATTCCATGCCCATCAGCGCTGCTGCGGTTGCAGTTGCCACGCCGTGCTGACCTGCACCGGTCTCTGCAATGACACGGGTCTTTCCCATTTTTTTTGCCAGAAGCACCTGACCTAATACATTATTGATCTTGTGTGCACCTGTGTGGTTCAGATCCTCACGTTTCAGATAGATTTTGGCTCCGCCCAGATCTTCGGTCATGTGTGCCGCATAGTAAAGACGGGAAGGTCTTCCTGCGTATTCATTGAGAAGCTCTGTGAGCTCGCGGTTGAATTCCGGGTCGTTTTTGTAATGGTTGTATGCTTCCTCAAGCTCCAGAACGGCGTTCATCAGTGTTTCCGGGATGTACTGTCCGCCATGGATGCCGAATCTTCCTTTTGACATGTTAAAAATCCTCCTTTATGTTCCTCACGGTCTGTACCGCTTTCACTATTTTATCCGGGTCTTTGTGCCCATCGGTTTCTACACTGCTGCTTAAGTCCACAGCCCAGGGATGAAGCATTTTTATGGCTGTTTCCAAATTATCACACCCAAGGCCTCCGGCCAGAAACCAGGGACGTTTTATGGACGGTACCAGGCTCCAGTCAAAGGTCTCACCGGTGCCCCCGGCTCCCTGATCCAGAAGAATGTAATCTGCTTCCGAACGGATCGCCCGCTTTACATCTTCTTCTGTTTTTATGGAAAAAGCTTTTATCAGAAGCTGGTCTGTCATAATCTTAAGCTGTCTGATATAATCTTCGTTTTCCTGTCCGTGAAGCTGTGCCAGGGAAATGGTTCCTTCGTTTAAAAGCTGTGCGGGAAGTTCCACCGGTGCATTGACGAATACGCCTACCGGCAAAATACTCTCATCCAGCTTTTCCCGGAGAGTTCGTAACTGAGCTCCTGTGACGTTTCTTCTGCTTTTTGGAAATTCTACAATGAATCCACAGAAGTCTGGTTTTGCTTCATTAACTGCCTGAATGTCCTCCAGGCGGGTAAGGCCGCAGATCTTGATCCTGGTTCTGACCGGCTTCTCCTGCTGTTTCCGATCCGCACAGCCTCTTTCCTGTCGTATGGTGTTGTTCTGTTCTGTTTTCATCTCAGTGCTCCGCCATTTAACTCTTCCAACGCCGCTTTTTTGTCCGGGCTTCTCATCAGGGTTTCACCGATCAGAACGGCGCCTACCCGGTTTCTTTCCAGGATGGCAATGTCTCCGGCATTTTTGATGCCACTCTCGGAAACAAATACCACATTGTACGGTGCCAGGTTTCGAAGACGGATGCTGTTATTCATATCAACTTTGAAGGTTTTCAGATCACGGTTATTTACACCGACGATCTTCGCTCCTGCTTTCAGTGCTCTTGCCACTTCTTCCTCATCGTGAGCTTCCACCAGTGCATCCATTCCCAGAGATTCTGCCAGCTCTCTGTATTCCAGGAGTTCCTGATCATCCAGAATGGTGCAGATCAGAAGCACTGCCGATGCGCCAAATGCTTTTGCCTGATAGATCATGTACTTATCCACCGTAAAGTCTTTCCGGAGGACCGGGATAGCCACCGTTTCCGTGATCTCACGAAGATAAGTATCACTTCCCATGAAATAAAAAGGCTCTGTAAGGCAGGAGATTGCGGATGCACCTGCTGCCTCGTATTCTTTCGCAATTTCCACATATGGAAAATCCGGTGCGATCAGCCCCTTGGAGGGGGATGCTTTTTTTACTTCACAGATGTAGGACATGCCCGGTTTTTTCAGGGCTTCCAGAAAGGAAGGCTGCTGTGGTGCTTTTTCTGCCAGAGCTTTCAGCTGTTCCAGAGGAAGCTGAAGTTTTTCCTTCTGGATACGTTCTCTTGTCTTTTCTGCGATTTCTTCCAGAATGTTTTTTTCACTCATTCTTTGTTTGTCTCCTCGATATTTCAACTCTCATTCGGCAATTTCAAGGAGTCTGACAACTTAATATTTCAATTAATGGGGTTGCCGATTCCTCTCCTCCCGCCATTATCCTCAAATTTCATTGCTTAATCTGATAAATTCCTCAAGCTTCGCTGCGGCGGCTCCGCTGTCGATCAGATTTTCTGCCATCTTCACTCCGGCTTCCAGGCTCTCTGCTTTTCCTGCGATATAAAGTGCGGCACCTGCGTTCATGCATACAGCCTGACGCTTCGGGCCTTTTTCGGTTCCGTTTACAATGGCTTTTGTGATTTCTGCATTTTCTGTCGGTGTGCCACCTGCAAGTTCCTCTTTGCTGCAGCGAGTGTAACCGAACTGCTCCGGTGTGATCTCGTAGGACTGGAACCATCCGTCCCGGATTTCACATACTGAGGTCGGCGCGCACATGGAAATCTCATCGAGCTTTTCCTGTCCGAAAACAACCATTCCACGGTTCACGCCAAGTTTCATCATAACCTGCGCCAGAGGCTCTACCAGTGACTGATCGAAGACTCCCATCAGCTCCATGTTTGCACCTGCCGGGTTGCTTAATGGTCCGAGGATATTAAATACTGTACGGATTCCCAGCTCTTTTCGGATCGGTGCCACATATTTCATGGCAATGTGATAATTCTGTGCGAACAGGAAACAAATATTGATCTTTTTCAGGATTTCGGCACTTTTTTCTGGCGGAATGGTAATCTTTACGCCAAGAGCTTCCAGAACATCTGCGGCTCCGCTCTTGGAGGATGCTGCACGGTTTCCGTGTTTTGCAACCGGAACGCCTCCTGCCGCGATCACAAGAGAAGAAGTTGTGGAAATGTTGAAGGAGTTTGCTCCGTCACCGCCGGTTCCTACAATCTCCAGGACATCCATATCGTGAAGAAGTTTGATGCAGTGTGCACGCATACCTGCTGCAGATGCTGTGATCTCATCAATGGTTTCGCCTTTCATGGAAAGTGCGGTCAGGTAGGATGCCATCTGTACCGGTGTTGCCACTCCATCCATGATCTCATTCATTACGGATTCTGCTTCGTCATATGTAAGATCTTCTTTTTTTGAAAGTTTGATGATTGCTTCTCTGATCATTCTTGTTCCCTCCTGTTCTGTAACGATCCTATCTTTTATGGATTACCATTCTCTGTCTTACAACTTCCGTACTGTCCGTTATCCGGGACAGTTTCTGTTCAATTTTACTTTTCCCTTACAACTTTCATAAAGTTTTCGATCATCGTTTTTCCATCTGGTGTCATAACCGATTCCGGATGGAACTGTAATCCGAAGATCGGATATTTTTTATGTTCCAGTGCCATCACCTCTCCGTCCTCAGATTCTGCGGTAACGACCAGTTCTTCGGGTAACGTATCCCGGAGCGCTGCCAGTGAATGATATCTGGCTGCCAGGAAAGTATCCGGCAATCCCTCAAATATCTGACTCTCACCAACTTTATGGATTTCCTTCTGCTTGCCGTGCATCAGCTCTTTTGCATAGGAGACGGTACCTCCAAATGCTTCACAGATGGACTGATGCCCAAGGCAGATACCCAGGATCGGCAGCCTGTCTTTGAAATATTTTATGGATTCAATGCAGATTCCCGCATCTTCCGGACGCCCCGGGCCCGGAGAAAGGATCAGGGCTTCCGGTTTCATATCCTCCAGCTCCTGTATGGT
>ENA-OPDJ01001633-OPDJ01001633.1-human-gut-metagenome-genome-assembly--contig:-NODE-1633-length-11414-cov-2.982305_pt1 | contig 11414 bp, 8 predicted proteins | sample MGYA00241621_ERZ501505 | MGnify/ENA primary metagenome ERZ501505 (study PRJEB25962, sample SAMEA2042624) | human gut metagenome | biome: human gut; feature: human-associated habitat; material: faeces... | reverse complement strand
TCATCCGCCACAGGCGGCGCTCAACTCCGAACCCCGCAAGCGGTGGCGCCTTTTGGCACTGTACTATTCAGTTTTTACTTGCATATTCACTATGATTTGCGTATAATATAAGCATAAAACCGCGCCTGCCGGAGACGGTTGGCCGGGAATTAGAGTTACAAGAAGTAACCGCTATCCTTGCCCGGAGCGGTTACTTCCTTTTTTGGAGTTTCATTACGAATTCCAAGACTGCTAAGAACAGTCTGAGAAGTCCAACGATAAATGAGCCGCATGCAAAGAACAAAGCCCATGTCACCATTGTGGTCACCTCCTTCCCCTGACATATATCGTAAGGTCAGGATAAGTGGCCAACCGTCCCCTTTTCTGCGTCAGGGCAGGCGCTTAGACTTATTATAATGTAGAATGGTGTCGAAGTGCAAGGGCTTTTTGCGTGCTCCCACGCTCAGGTGAAAGCTACCGCCTTCACTACTTACTGCTTATTTATACATCTCTTTGTTAATTCTTAGTTACTACTGTACATAAGACAGCACAGCTGTAACAGGTGATTCGGCCTTTCAGCCCTCATATGATGCCTGCGGCATAAGGCTCCCCTTTACGGGGAGCTGTCGAACAAAGTGAGACTGAGGGGTTGTAATAAACAAAGAGCTGTAAGCTGCTTTATAACCCCTCCGTCAATTCGCTGACGCTCATTGCCACCTCCCCTTTCAGGGCAGGCTTAATATGTAAGCTTATAAAGCGCACTATAAGGCTCCCCTTTATGGGGAGCTGTCGGCGTAGCCGACTGAGGGGTTGACGATACCGAGCGAAGCGACTTTCTTTTTCAACCCCTCCGTCTGCTCGTTACACTCGCATCCACCTCCCCTTTCAGGGCAGGCTTATTGTGTCGAACTTGCACTGACCAAAACGCTCCCCACCAACCTTCGTCATCTTTCTGTCATTTCCGATTGACTAAGCATATCATTTATGTTATGGTTATAATGTGCGTAATGATATCGCACATTGAACCCCAACGTATGAAAAAAGCATACAGAAAAAAACAGAAAGGGTTTTGAAAGATGGTAACACTCAAAATCGACGGAAGAACAGTCCAGGCGGAGCCGAATGCAACCGTGCTTGAAGCATGCATGGCGCAGGGAATAAAGATACCCACGCTTTGCAATCTGAAGGACATCAACAATATAGGCGCGTGCCGCATGTGCCTTGTTGAGGACGCAAAAACCGGCAAGCTTCAGGCAAGCTGCGTGCTGCCCGTGAGCGAGGGGCTTGAAATAAAGACCTCCACGCCCAAGGTGCTGGAGGCGCGCCGCGCTGTGCTGGAGCTTATTTTGAGCGATCACGACCGCTCCTGTCTCACCTGCAAGCGCAATCAGACCTGCGAACTGCAATCCCTTGCCAATGAAATGGGCATAGAGAATATTGAGTTCCCGGGCGAGCGCATAGTTAAAACCATTGATGAACTAAGCCCCAGCATAGTAAGGGACAACAATAAATGCATACTGTGCCGCCGCTGCGTGGCCGCCTGCGCCAAAACGCAGGGCGTGTTTGCCATAGGTATGCAGAACCGCGGCTTTAAGACGCAGATAGGCTCCGAATTCGGCAAGAGCCTTAACGACGTGGCCTGCATCAACTGCGGCCAGTGCATAGCCGCCTGCCCCACGGGCGCGCTTACAGAAAAGGACGCCACAAAGGAAGTATGGGCCGCGCTGAACGATCCCGATAAATACGTTGTGTTCCAGACGGCTCCCGCTGTTCGCGTTGCCATAGGCGAGGAATTCGGCCTGCCCATAGGCACGCGCTGCACCGGCAAAATGGTGGCCGCAATACGCCGCCTTGGCGCGGATAAGGTATTTGACGTGGACTTCGCGGCGGATCTTACCATAATGGAGGAAGGTACGGAGCTGCTCAACAGAATAAACAACGGCGGCGTGCTGCCCATGATAACAAGCTGCAGCCCGGGCTGGATAAAATATTGCGAGTATTTCTATCCGGACTTTATACCCAATCTTTCCACCTGCAAAAGCCCGAACCAGATGCAGGGCGCGGTAACAAAAACATACTTTGCCAAGCAGAACGACCTTGACCCGCGCGACATTTACGTTGTGAGCGTAATGCCCTGCACGGCTAAGAAATTTGAAATTGCGCGGCCGGAGTTCGGGCGGGACGGCTACCGCGACGTGGACGCCAACCTTACCACGCGGGAGCTTGCCCGCATGATACGCCAGGCGGGGCTGGACTTTGTGCATCTGCCGGATGAGGAATTCGACGATATGCTGGGCGAATCCTCGGGCGCGGGCGTTATATTCGGCGTGACGGGCGGCGTTATGGAGGCGGCGCTGCGCACGGTTGTGGACGTGCTGACGGGGGAGGATATGCCGCGGCTTGAATACGGCGATGTGCGCGGGCTTGAGGGCATAAAGGAGGCCACCGTGAGCGTTAACGGCACGGATATAAACGTTGCCATAGTTCACGGCACGGCAAACGCCGCAAAGCTGCTCAACGCCATACGCGCGGGCGAAAAGACATATCATTTCATAGAGGTGATGGGCTGCCCGGGCGGCTGCGTTCCCGGCGGCGGTCAGCCGATAGTGGATGCAAGGACGCGCTACTATGTTGACCCGCGTGCCGCGCGTGCCGCCGCAACATACAGCGAGGATGAATCCATGGCCATACGCAAGAGCCATAAGAACCCAGCGGTGCAGAAGCTTTATGCCGAGTTCCTTGGCGAGCCCAATTCGCATATTGCGCACGAGCTGCTGCATACCACCTATGTGGACAGGAGCAAGGATACATAAGCGCGAGCTGCGCACTAACACAACGACCGCCGACCCAATCAGCAAGGGCCGGCGGTCTTTTCCGTATCCGCAAAAGCGGTAGAGCCGTTAGCGTGTCGTGTGGTATAATAATTAAGAATCTCATTCGTGCGCAGGAGGGGCAGCCATGGGGAAAACATTGGACATAAAGCAGTTTTGGAGGGCGGTTCTTGCCCAGAATGAGGGCGAGATAAGAAAATACTTCCATGCCGATGCGTATGTGAATTGGCATTGCACCAACGAACGCTTCACCGTGGATGAATTTATAATCGCAAATTGCGAATATCCCGGGGAGTGGGAAGGGGAGGTTGAAAGGGTGGAAACCGTGAACGACCTTATAATCACGGTCACGCTTATATATCCAAAGGACAGGAGCGCATATTATCACGCAACCTCGTTTATTCAAACAAAGGACGGTAAAATTACGGCAATGGACGAATACTATGCCGATGACGGTGCGCCGCCGCAATGGAGATTGGATAAGCGCATAGGAACGCCCGTTAAATAGGCTTCATAATACGGGCGGGGGCAGGGGAACGTATGCCGTCCGTAAGGCGGCGGGTCGAAATTATAACGGCTGATAATATGCAGGCTGTGGAGGTGCTGAAAATCGGGGCGTTTTTGGAAAGGGTAAGAAGGCCTAAGAAAAACATTCCTTTGCGTAGGCACACAAAAAAGGGACGCAGCCGCCCGCGGAGCAGCCGTGTCCCTTTTAGCTTGGCGTAAATTATTTTTTCTTCTTGGCGAAGAAGCGCTTTTTATAGTAGCTTTCCGCAACGTATATCGCCGCAAGCGGATTGTGTCCCATAACCCTGTCCTTAACCGCAAGCACGGTGGTGGGCGCTTCAACGTATTTCATAACAAGGCTGTCGTGCCCAACACACAGGCCAAGTATTATGTTCATGTCCGTATGCTCGCTGTTCATAAGCAGCGCCTGACCTATCGGGTTGCACATCACCTCGTCCGCGCAGCCGGAAAGCGTCTCCTCGTCCTTCAGGCCGACGGAGGATTTTGGGTCGGAGCCGTTTTTGCACACGGCGGAAACAACGTCAAACCCATTGTGGGTCAAAATCTTGCTCACCTCGCGCGCCTCATCCGAAAGACCAACGCAGAATATAAGACCTATCCTGTTATAGCCGCACTTCCTGGCGAAGAGCATAATCTCCTCCATGCGGCAAAGCCTGCCGTAGCCTTCCGCCTCAACCACGGCCGCGTTGTGCGCCAGCGTGTAGTTTTCCGGGTCCTTATAAAGCTCGCTCGCCTGCTGCTGTATCTCGTCGTTCTTGGTTGGGCAGCATATCATCGCGTTTGAAACATCGTGCACCTGGCAGCCGTGGTGCGGGCATTCGGCGCATTTAAGCATATGTTTTTATCTCCTTTGTATGTTCTCGGTTTGATGATAATACCGCATAAGGGCGGTGTCAATAGCAAAAAGCGGGGCGATGTTTCCACCGCGCCCGCTTTGCGTTTCGGTTTATCGCCTTACAGAACCGGAGTCCATGCAAGGTCAAGCACCTCGTCCGCGTTGTCCATGGAGGTGATGAGGCCAAGGCGGATATAGCGCTCGATGAAGTCCTTGAGGGTGTCGCCGGTGAACGCATCGGAAAGGCCGAACTGGAGGGAACCGTTTATCATTATGTTCATCTCGTAGTTGCCGCCGTTCCAACCCATGTCCATCAGCACCTTGGTGGCTTCTTCGGGGTTGTCGCGCATGTAGCTGTGCGCCTTCTGCACGGCCTGGGCCACCTTCTTGGCGATGGTGGGGTTTTCCTTTACGAAGGTGCCGTTCATTGCCATAACGCAGCATACGCGGTCTGCAAAGTCGGTATCAAGCTGGGAACGGATGCACTTGAGCTTGCCGTCCTTAACCATGGCATAGGCAAAGGTGTCGCTCAGCAGGGCTGCGGCTATTTCGCCGTTTTCCATTGCGGTAACGCAGGCGTCCGCGGAAACCTGAACCAGCTCAACATCGGTGCTGTAATTGATTCCGTCCGCGTCAAGGAGCAGGGCGGTTATGTTGTAGTCGGACTTCCCGATGCCGTTGGGGACTGAGATCTTCTGGCCCTTAAGGTCGGCAGTGGTGGCGTATTCGCTGTCCGCAAGAACATAGAGGGACTTGCAGCCAATGTGCGCGCCGCCGGTGAAGGTTATGTCCACGCCGTTGGTGATGGGAACAAGCATCTTGGCCATCATGCCGGTGGCAACGTCAACCTGATTGGTGCCCAGCGCTTCAACGTCGCTGCTGCCCTTCACGCCCTCGGCGGTCAGGCCGGCTTCCGCATAGTAGCCAAGGTGATCGGCCATGGTGGGGCCGGAGGTGCAGCCGTCGCTCATGAAATACTTTATGGTGCGGCCGTAGGCGGGCTCGTTCTTCATGGCCTCCAGCTCCTCCGCGGTGGGGGTCAAGTCGAAGTTGGCCATGTCTATGGCGCGGCCTTCGATATTAAGGGGCACAAACAGGGCTTCCCACTTGCCGGAAGCTGAGGCTTCGGCGGCGTCCAGATGCTCGTCAGCTTCGTTGACCTCAACGTCGTCAACGGTACCGACCTCTATCTGGCCGTCGTTGTTGGAATCCTTGATAACTTCGGACTGCTTATTGTCGCCGGTGTTATCGCCGTTGGTCTCCACGCCCGCGCAGGCGCATACGGACAGCGCCATTACAAGCACGATCATAAGAGCAACAATCTTCTTCATTGTTTTTCTTCTCCTTGCGAAAAGTTTTTTATTTATAGGCATTCTTTGCCTTATAAACCGTAAATTAGGCGTTTTTGCCGCCGTAATGCAGCTTGTTGAGTATTTCGTTGCGGTATTCAACAAAGCCTGCGGAGCTTCTGTCCCGCGGGAAATCCTCGCTTATCTTTATGTCCGCCACTATGCGCCCGGGGTTGGCCTCCATAACCAGCACCCTTGTGCCCATGTAAACGGCCTCGTCAATGCTGTGCGTAACCATAAGGGCAAGCTGCCTGCGCTGCGTCCAAATATTGAGTATCTCATCCTGCATATTCATGCGGGTGAATGCGTCAAGCGCGCCGAGCGGCTCGTCCAGCAGCAGTATCTCCGGCTCGTTTATAAGCGTGCGCACCAGCGCCACGCGCTGCGCCATGCCGCCGGAAAGCTGGGCAGGATAGTCGTTGCGGAACTTTTCAAGGCCGGTTATTTCAAGCATGTGCTTAACCTTTTCGGCCTTTCCATCGGCCGCGCCCCGCATATCAAGGCTGAAGGATATGTTCTTTTCAACGGTCAGCCATGGGAAAAGCGTTGGGTTCTGGAAAACCAGTCCGCGCTCGGGGCTCGGGCCGTCCACCTCTTTGCCGTCCACGGTTACGCGGCCGAGCGTTGGCGTTATAAGCCCCGCGACAAGGCGCAGTATCGTGGATTTCCCGCAGCCGGACGGGCCGACCAGGGACACGAACTCCCCGCTTTGCATTTCGGTGCTAACGTCCTGCAGGGCGTGGGTCACGCCGTCGCTTTCAACCTTTGCAAAAACCTTGCTTACGTTTTCCAGTTTAAGGCAAACCTTCTTCTTATCGTCGCTCATTTTTCGGCTCCGTTCTGCCACCTGAGAAGATAGCGCTTTATCCTTTCAAGCCCGTTTGTTACCAGCGTGAATATGAAGCATATTACGAACAGCGCCGCAAAGGACTTATCATAGCTGGCCCAGCCGGTCTGCCACGTCATGTACCAGCCAAGGCCGGATTTTACGCCCAGCATCTCGGCTATCATTATTGCTACGCAGGATGAGCTCATGGCCTGCGTGCAGCCCTGAAGAATGGAGGGCATTGCATGGGGAATGGCAACGTGCAGCACAAGCTGCCTGTTCGTTGCGCCCAGCGTGCGCGCGGCCTCGAAATATTCCTTGCCCACGTTTGAAATGCCCGTGAGCGAGGCCACCGTTACCGCGAACCATGAGCCGAGGGCTATTATGAACACCGCCCCGCCGAAAAGGGACGTTGCGACAACCATTATGATAGGTATCCATGTGGAGGTGGGGATAGGCCCCAGGAATTTGATTATGGGGTCCAGCCAATAGCGCGCCTTCTTGGAATACCCGCAGGCTATGCCAGTTATAAGCCCCAGCGTAACGCCTATGGAATAGCCTATGAAAAGCAGCTTCAATGTATTTAGCGTGCAGTCCGCAAGCATTTTATAGTCAACGAGGAAGGCGTTGATTATATAGTTCATGCAGGGCACGAACGGCTGCGTGAGCGTGCCGGTTTTCAGCGTAAGGTAATCATATATGGCTAAAAATATGAACAGCGCGGCATGGCGCGGCGCCTTGTAGCGCAGCCTTTCATAGAGCTGCTTTTCGCCCCGCGCCCGCCTTATGAGGGACACTATGAAGCACACAAGGTAGATACACATGGCCGCGCCAAGCACCCAAACGTAGCTCCACGGCTTTGAATTGCGGCTATTGTTGGGCAGTATCACATATTCCGCCATCGCTATGCATCCGCACAGCAGCGGCAGTATCATTATTATTGCTTCCGCGGTTTTCTGCGCGGGAGTTTTCTCCTTTTCTTCCAGCTCCTTTAGCTGGCGGCGGGTCAGGCCGCTGAGCAGCGCAACGTCTGCGTTCCGCTCGTTTTTAACCTTACTTTCAGGCATTTATAGCCCACGCCCCCTTCTGTCGTAATCAAACATTTTAATTATATTGGCGGCGTTAGATTAGTCAAATTGGACTTATTGATTAAGATGAAGTATTATTGATTGCATCGATAAATGGCGAAAAATGCCTGCTGAATGGGATGAAACGCGGCAAAAAAAGCACCCGGCCAATGCTGAGTGCTTAATGTGGTAGCGGCGATTGGACTCGAACCAATGACACTCCGGGTATGAACCGAATGCTCTAGCCAACTGAGCTACGCCGCCATATTCAGTTGCGTCCGCCGCAACGGACAAGGGATAGTATACTTGCTTGGCGGGCGAAAGTCAATAGGGAACAACAAATTTTTTTGCCCCGCCGCAAAATTTGTCCCATCAAGCCAAAACAAAACTCTTGCATTTCGCGCGGATATGTTGTAGAATATTCCGTGCCGTGGGGATATAGCTAAGTTGGTATAGCGCGGCGTTCGCAATGCTGAGGCCAGGGGTTCGAGTCCCCTTATCTCCACCATCAAAAAAGCCCAGAGTTTCTGGGCTTTTTGCTTATTTTTGAGTTTGCTATGCCCGCAAAATCCTACAAAACGATTTCACACAAAATTTCACACGGGATTTCACTTTGAATTTCACTCTCTCAATGAGGATGCCTTTTGGTACAGTGCAAACACGGCGTACAGTGCCGTACCCCTCTTTGTTTGTTTAAACCCCTCAGTCGCAGCTTGCCCCCTCAATTTTCCCCGAATCGTTGACACACGGCGCGGGGGAACTTATAATGCAAAGTGGCGGAAACGCCGCGAAATTATTTATATTATAGAGGTTGTTTTAATCATGGCAGAAAACAGGAAGCGGCGCTTTGGCGACAGGAAGGACGGGCGGCTGCTGCGCTCGATCGATCCGCTGTACAGGGTGTCCAGCTACATAATGGTAAACAGGAACGGTGCATCCAACTTTTTTGTGGATAACGTTGATATCGATGAAATAGAGCGCTACATCCGCCATAAGCGCAGGGACGAGGGCCTTGCAGGGTTCGGCATAATGCATGTGCTGGTGGCGGCATATGTGCGCGCGCTGTCCCAAAGGCCGGCGGTAAACCGCTTTATATCGGGGCAGAAGATTTATGCGCGTAACAATATTGAAATAAACCTGACAGTTAAGCTTGAAATGAAGAAGGAATCTTCAGAAACCGTAATAAAGATCCGCCCAGAGCGCGAGGCTACCGCTACCGATATATATAACCTTTTCCGGAAGGAGATAGAGTTTGCCCGCAGCGAATCGGATTCAAGCATGGACAATACCGCAAGAATACTGAGCCACATTCCCGGCCTGTTCCTCAAATTCGCCGTGTGGTTCCTTAAACTGCTGGACTATTTCGGTTTGCTGCCCAAAAAGCTTACCGATCTAAGTCCCTTCCATGGCAGCATGTTCATAACCAGCATGGGGTCGCTGGGCATACCGCCTATATTCCATCATCTGTATGATTTCGGCAACGTGCCTGTGTTCCTCTCCTTCGGCCCCAAGCAGAGAAAGCGTGAGATACAGCCCGACGGGCAGATAGCCGAGAAGCGCTTCATAAGCTACACCGCTGTTACCGATGAGCGCATCTGCGACGGATTTTATTATTCCACCGCGTTTAAGACTCTCAAGAGCATTATGCGCAACCCCTTCCAGCTGGACGAAAGGCCCAAGGAAGTGTTCTACGACGTGGACTGAGGCATAATATGTCATCAATAGCAAAAGTAAAGGAATACCTTGCCCGCTTCGGCGCGGCGGGCAGGGTAATGGAGCTTGACCATTCAAGCGCAACGGTGGAGCTGGCGGCGCAGGCGCTGGGCGTTGAAGGCGCGCGCATAGCCAAGTCCCTCTCTTTCCACATGGGCGAAGGCTGCATGATAATAGTTATGGCAGGGGACGTGAAGGTGGATAACGCCCGCTTTAAGGCTACCTTCGGCTTCAAGGCAAAGATGCTCACCGCGGATGAGGCGCTTGCCATGACGGGCCACGCCGTGGGCGGAGTTTGCCCGTTTGCGCTGCCGGAAGGCGTGAAGGTATATCTTGATGAGTCGCTCAGGCGGTTCAAAACCGTTTTCCCCGCCTGCGGCAGCGGCAACAGCGCAATTGAGCTTACCTGCGACGAGCTTGCCGCATTCACCCCCGGCAGCGAATGGATAAGCGTTACAAAGCTTCCCCACGCTTGACAGGCGGCTAAACTTAACTTACAATAAAACCAATATAACCCGAAGGAGATGAAGGGATGCGCAACTGATTTTCGCATTATAAAAGCGTATTGATTAAACCGTTTGCCGTTCGGCTTAAAACCGGCGGCGCGGGTGGGTGCGTTCTTTTTTGCGGAAATCCTTGCGTATGCTTCGTTCGGCCTTGGGGTATTTTTATATCCCACGGGCCGCCCTGCTCCGCCGCACCCTCCCGCCAAGGCTGATTTTCGGCCGAAGGAAGGAGGATTTTTATGTCTCAAATTACCGTAAGCTCATTAACGTTCTGCTATGAGGGCAGCTACGACAATATATTTGAAAACGTTTCCTTTGCAATAGATACGGATTGGAAGCTGGGGTTCGTTGGGCGCAACGGGCGCGGCAAGACCACGTTTTTGAAGCTGCTTATGGGGGAATACGATTACCGCGGAAGCATAGCTTCAAGCGTGGAATTCGATTATTTTCCCTTTGACGTAGCTGAGCCGGACGCCCTTGCAGCGGACTGCATAGCCTCCGTTTGCCCCGATGCCGAGGAATGGGAGATACTGCGCGAAATAAACCGCCTGAGCGTGGACGCGGGCGCGCTGTACCGCCCTTTTAATACGCTCAGCCACGGCGAGCGGACGAAGCTTATGCTTGCCGGAATGTTCCTAAGGCGCAACCGCTTCCTGCTTATAGACGAGCCGACAAACCATCTTGACGCGGAGGGGCGCGCGCAGGTGGCGGAGTATCTGAACGGGAAGAAGGGCTTCATTTTGGTCAGCCACGACCGCGCGTTCCTTGACGGCTGCGTTGACCATATACTTTCCATCAACCGCGCGGACATAACCGTTACAAAGGGCAATTTTTCCCAATGGTGGGAGAATAAGCGGCGGCAGGACGCCTACGAGCAGGGCGAAAACGAAAGGCTTATGGGCGACATACGCCGCCTTTCGGAGGCCGCGCGGCGCACCGCGGCATGGGCGGACAGGGTTGAGGGCGAAAAGATAGGCGATATTCCCGACCGCGACAAATACATAAAGGGCGGCAGGGCATACATAGGCGAGCAATCGCGCAAAATGCAGCAGCGGCGCAAAAACATAGAGCGGCGGCAGCAGAGCGCCATAGAGGAAAAGAAAGCGCTGCTCAGGAACATAGAGCGCAGCGAGGAACTGAAAATACACACACTCGGCACGCAGGCGCAGCGCATAATTGAGGCGCGGGAGCTGAGCCTGAGCTACGGAGAGCGGCAGATATTCGCTAACCTGTCCTTTGAGCTGAAAAGCGGGGATATAATAGCCCTTGCGGGGCGCAACGGCTGCGGCAAATCAAGCATAATAAAGGCTGCGGCAAGGCTTGCCGGCTGCGATATGCACGGCGCGGCGGATGTGCCGTACACGGGGCTTCTGAAGCTGCCAAGCGGCGTCACGGCCTCCTATGTGCCGCAGGACACGTCCTTCCTTCGCGGCATGGCGGCGGACTACGCAAGGCGCATGGGCGCGGACATCAGCCTGTTTTTGACCATATTGCGAAAGATGGACTTCCCGCGCGTGCAGTTTGAAAAGGACATGCAGAGCTATTCCGCAGGCCAGCGCAAAAAGGTGCTGCTTGCGGCAAGCCTGTGCCAAGGCGCGCATGTTTTCATATGGGATGAGCCGCTCAACTACATAGACCTGCTAAGCCGCATACAGCTTGAGGAGCTGATAAAGAAGAACCGCCCCACCATGCTGATAGCAGAGCATGACCGCGCGTTTATAGAAAATATCGGCGCGGAGGTGGTGGGGATGGGGTAAAGCGGACTTTCGTCCGCAGTGAA
>ENA-OPDJ01001632-OPDJ01001632.1-human-gut-metagenome-genome-assembly--contig:-NODE-1632-length-11417-cov-9.170217_pt1 | contig 11417 bp, 10 predicted proteins | sample MGYA00241621_ERZ501505 | MGnify/ENA primary metagenome ERZ501505 (study PRJEB25962, sample SAMEA2042624) | human gut metagenome | biome: human gut; feature: human-associated habitat; material: faeces... | reverse complement strand
TTCTTTGGGCAAGACCAAAGAAATGGGGTGGAACAGGCAGCACCAACGTAAAGCCCAGCAGCAGCAAACCGGCGAGTTCCTCCACCCCCCAGCCCCCCGCCGTCCTAAGGCAATAAAAAACCCCCGCTCTCCGAGCGGGGATTTTGCTGTCGTCATTTCGCAACGGCGTCCTTCAGGGCCTTGCCGGCCTTGAACTGGGGGATGCGGGAGGCGGGGATCCAAATCTCCTCCTTGGTCTTGGGGTTGCGGCCCGTGCGGCCCTCGCGGGTCTTGACATCGAAGCTGCCGAAGCCTACGAGAGAGACCTTCTCGCCCGCGATGAGCTCCGCGGTGATGGCGTCTATCGTCGCGGTGATGACCCTCTCGGTATCCTTCTTGGACAGCCCGGCCTTCTCGGCCACGGCGGTGATAAGCTCTGCCTTATTCATTGGTATTCCTCCTGAAAAGTTAAAATGCTGGACTATATAGAGATTTGCCCCTATTCCACAATTCGGCGCAAATTACTCACGATGACTGACCGGCACGGGCTCCTTGCCCTCCAGGTCGTGGCGGCCCTGCTGGTAGATCTCCTCCATCTCCTCAAGGCTCATGTCCTCAAGGCGGCGGCCAAGCTTTGCGGCGCCCTCCTCGACGTAGCGGAAGCGCCTTATGAACTTCCCGCAGGCCGCGTGCATGAGCTCCTCGGAGTCAAGCTTGTAAAAGCGCGCAACGTTCACGGCGGAAAAGAGCACGTCCCCGAGCTCTTCCTTAATATTCTCCACGTCGCCCGCGTCTATACCCTCCTGGAGCTCGCCTACCTCCTCGCGGAGCTTGTCCATCGCGCCGCCGACGGCGGGCCAGTCGAAGCCGAGCTTCGCGGCCTTGTTCTGTATCTTCTCGGAGCGCATGAGCCCCGGCAGGCCGTGCGAGACGCCGTCCATGGCCGAGGCGGCGGTCTGCTGCGCCCTGTCGGCCCTCTTTATCGCGTCCCAGTTTTCCAGCACCTTCTCGGGCGTGTCCGCCGCGACGGCGCCGAAGACGTGCGGATGCCGGTGCACCAGCTTCTTGCAGGCCATATCCGCTATGGCATCCATATCGAAAGCGCCCTCGTCCTTCGCCATGCTGGCATGCAAAATGACCTGCATCAGCAGGTCGCCCAGCTCCTCGCAAAGGTGCTCCGGGCTGCCCTCGTCTATCGCCTCGCAGACCTCGTAGGCCTCCTCCAGCACGTTGCGCCGGATGCTCTCGTGGGTCTGCTCCCTGTCCCAGGGGCAGCCCTTGGGGGAGCGCAGATAGTCGATAAGGGCTATGAAGTCCCGGAGGTCATAGCTCTCTTTGCAAACAAAATCTACCACACTATAACCCCTTCCGCAAGTAGTTTTCGGCTGAAAAACAGCTGAAATTGCAGCCTTTTTTATTATGTCACCCGTCAGGGCCTTATACGCAGGAGCCGAGCCAGCTTCTCGCCCCTGGGTATGAGCTTCATGTCCTCGTAGGTTACCGCGCGCGTCAACACGGTGAGGACAAGGTAGACTATGACGGCCGCGCCTATGGCAAGGCACATGCAAAGCGCCATCATGAGCCGGCCCGCGTCGCCGCCGCCGAGGAAGCGCATGGCAAGGCCATAGACCGCCCAGGCTGTGAGGCCCATGGCCGCACAGCTGAGCACCGGGCGAGCCAGGATGCTTCCCAGCCGCGGCCGGTCGGGCATGACCCGGCACAGGAAAATGTAGTCCATGACGCACATTACGGCGTAGCAGCTGAGGGTGCCTATGGGCGCGCCGAGGATGTTGATGCCAGGGTCCGCCACCAGGAACCAGTTGACGGCAATCTTCACGACGCCGCCTATTATCATGGAGTAGATGGGGTATTTCTCGTTCCCGCCCGCCTGGAGTATGGCATTCATCATGAGCGCCATGCAGACGAAGAAGCTGGCCGCGCCCATGAGCAGCAGCAGCTCCGGCCCGGACTCATGGCTGCCGGGGTAGATGATGGTCATGATGGGCTCCGCGAGCACCGAGAGGCCCACGCCCATAGGCAGGCAGATGACCGTGGCTATGCGCAGGGAGTTTTCCGCGATGCGGGAGCTCTCGCGCCCGCGGTGCGTCACGCGGCAGGCCGCAATCGCGGGGACGACGGAGATGGTCAGCGGCGTAATAAAAGCCGCAGGCAGGTTGTAGAGCGTCTGCGCCTTGCCGTAGACGCCGTAGAGCACCTTGGCGTCCGCGTAGGAAAAGCCCGCCGCGTCCTGGAGCCGGCCCATGCACAGGCCGGAGTCCACGAGGTTTATGAGAGAGAGCACGGAGGAGCCCAGGGTGATGGGTATGCCCACCTTGAGCAGGGTGGAGAGTATCTGCCCGCGGCTCTCCGGCTCGTCCCCGCCTCCGGGCAGGGCGGCGTAATTGCGCCGCTTGTAGGCGAACATGTAGACCAGCGCGGCCAGGGAGCCCGCCGTCACGCCGAATATGGCCCCGGCGGAGACGAGAGGCAAACTCTTGCCCAGGTCCTTGAGGTACCAGGCCAGGACAAGCCCGATCACTACCTTGACAAGCACCTCCAGCACCTGCCCGACGGTGGTGGGCCTCATGTTCTCATGGCCCTGGCAATAGCCGCGGTAGGCGCTGGTCAGGCAGACCAGCAGCACCGCCGGGGAGAGCGCCAGGATGCTCTGCGAGGCCTCGACGTCGTTGAGCGCGTCCGCCAGCTCCGTCGGGAAGAGGAACATGATGAGCGTGCAGACGACGCCCAGCACGCAGAAAGTGAGCCAGGCGACGGAGAAGATGCGCTTGACCTGGTTCGGGCGGTTCATCGTGTTCGCCTCGCTGATCATGCGCGAGAGCGCCACAGGCAGGCCCGCCGTCGCGACGGTGAGGAACACGCTGTAGATATTGTAAGCCACGAGGAAGTGCGTGTAGCCCTCGTCCCCGAGGATGTTCCCCAGCGGCACCTTGTAGATAAAGCCGAGGATCTTCATTATCACGACGCCTGCGGCCAGGATAGCCGCGCCGTGCAGATAGTTTTGCTTTTTGGGCTCAGCCAAGCATATACCCCCAATCGGCGGCGCTTTGCCGCGCTGAAAGCCTACTGTACACTAAAAATATGAAAAAATCAAGTAAATATGCCGCTCCAGCCAGTATATACCTCCAAACTGCAAAAAACAGGGGCCAAAAGCGAAAAGGGACCGCCCCGAAGGGCGGTCCCTTTCGCCGGTATCGTCAGAAGAGATGCACGTTGGCTATGACGGCGGAGAAGACGATGGAGACGGTGGAGCAGAGCTTGATGAGGATGTTGAGGCTGGGGCCGGAGGTGTCCTTGAAGGGGTCGCCCACGGTGTCGCCAATGACGCCGGCCTTGTGGCACTCGCTGCCCTTGCCGCCGTGGTGGCCGGCCTCTATGTACTTCTTCGCATTGTCCCAGGCGCCGCCGGAGTTGGACATGAACACGGCCATGCCGAAGCCGCAGACCGTTGTGCCGGCCAGCAGGCCCACAACGCCCTCGACGCCGAGGATGAGGCCCGTGATGATGGGCACGATGACTGCCAGGAGCGCAGGCACGACCATGGCGCGCAGCGCGCCGGAGGTGCACAGGTCAACGCAGCTCTCGTAGTCCGGCTCGGCCTCGCCCTCCATGATGCCCGCGATCTCGCGGAACTGGCGGCGGACCTCGATGACTATGTGCTGGGCGGCCTTCTGCACCGCGCTCATCGTGAGCGCGCCGAAGACGAAGACCAGCATCGCGCCGACAAAGAGGCCGACGAGGACGGCGGGGTTCGTGACGGAGAGGTCTATCTGGGCGCCGCCCATGGCGCTCTCGGCGACCTCGACGTAGGAGACGAGCAGGGCCAGCGCCGTGAGGGCGGCAGAGCCTATGGCGAAGCCTTTGCCGGTGGCGGCGGTGGTGTTGCCGAGGGAGTCGAGCGCGTCCGTGCGCTCGCGGACCTCCTCGCCGAGGCCCGACATCTCCGCAATGCCGCCGGCGTTGTCCGCGACGGGGCCGTAGGCGTCGGTGGCGAGGGTGATGCCCAGGGTGGCCAGCATGCCGATGGCGGCGATGCCGATGCCGTACAGGCCGTTGTTGAAGCTGAGGGTGTAGGCCTCGGAGTTCGTGACAAGGGAGCCGCCGGAGGCGATGAAGCTCACGATGACGGCGACGCCGACGATGAGGATGGGCGCGGCGGTGCTGATCATGCCGAGGGAGATGCCGCCGATGATGGTGGTGGCGGCGCCGGTCTCGGTGGCGTCAGAGAGGGCCTGGGTGGGCTTGTAGGTGTCGGAGGTATAGTACTCGGTGACGTAGCCTATGGCGCAGCCCGCGGCAAGGCCGCAGAAGATGGAGATGAGTATGCCAATCCAGCTGGCGCCCTCCACGTCCTTCATGACGTACCAGGTGAGGGGGATGCAGAGCACGGCGCAGAGCGCGGCGGCAAAGTAGGTGCCGGTGCGCATGCTCTTGAGCAGCTCGCGCTGGCTGGCCTTCTCGCCCGTCTTTATCATGAAGGAACCTATGAGCGAGCAGATGACGCCGACGACGGCGATGGCCAGGGGCAGGAACATGCCGTTCCAGCCGTAGCCCGCGGAGGCGCCGATGGCAAAGGTGGCGAGGATGGAGCCGACGTAGCTCTCGTAGAGGTCCGCGCCCATGCCCGCGACGTCGCCGACGTTGTCGCCGACGTTGTCCGCGATGGTGGCGGGGTTGCGCGGGTCGTCCTCGGGTATGCCGGCCTCGACCTTGCCGACGAGGTCCGCGCCGACGTCGGCGGCCTTGGTGAAGATGCCGCCGCCCACGCGGGCGAAGAGCGCCGCGCAGGAGGCGCCCATGCCGAACATGACCATGGTGTTGGCTATGATGGTGGAGTCGCAGCCGAAGCCGTATTTCAGGATGAGGAACCAGACGGACACGTCGAGGATACCGAGGCCGACGACGGTGAAGCCCATGACGGAGCCGGAGGAGATGGCCACGCGCAGGCCGCGGTTGAGGCTCTCGCTGGCGGCGTTGGCGGTGCGGGCGTTGGAGGACGTCGCTATCCTCATGCCGATGAAGCCCGCAAGGCAGGAGTAGAAGCCGCCCGTTATGAAAGCGAAGGGCACGAACTTCGAAACGAGGCCCTGCCCGTTTATCCAGGGCACATAGGCGAGCACGGCGAGCACTGCCGCGATGATCGCGAAGATGACGCCGACGGTCTTATATTGGCGCTTGAGATAGGCGTTAGCGCCCTTGCGTATGGCTGCCGCGATCTTCTGCATCGTCGGCGTGCCTTCGGAATACTGTTTTACTTTCCTGGCCTGGCTGTAGGCAAAGAGCAGGGCCACCAGAGCCCCGACTATGCCGATCCAGAAGAAATTCTCCATATCGTCCATCACTCCTAGAAAAAGTACTCGACGGGCCGTTTTACCGGCCCTTAAATCATTCTAAACCATGGAGAGAGAGAAATCAAATAAAAAGTACAAAAAATGCTTGATTTTTTTAGATTTTTTCGACTGAAATGCACAAAATGTCCGTAACGTTTAGAATGTTCAAGACGGCTCAATTGTTGATTTTGACGTATTTTGCCCGCCTGTACCCGCCCGCTGCTGTAAATAAAAACGGCGCGCCCGCCGCCGTTGACGCCCCGCGCCCGGCGTGATATGATGGGCCATGCAAAATAAGAGGAAAGGGCTGCGGGAGGATAAAATGATCGGAGGTAAGGCATATGCTTGAAATCGGCGCAAAGGCCCCGGGGTTCACGCTCCCGGACAAGGACGGCAGGCCCGTCTCGCTCTCGGATTTCCGGGGGAAGAAGGTCGTGCTCTATTTCTACCCCAAGGACAGCACGCCGGGCTGCACCCGGCAGGCCTGCGCCTTTGCGGGGGCCAATTCCCAGTTCGAGGCCCTGGGCGCAGTGGTGATAGGCGTGAGCCGGGACTCCCAGGCCTCGCACCAGCGCTTTGCGGAGAAGAACAGCCTGCCCTTCATCCTGCTCTCCGACCCGGAACGGCAGGCCATAGAGGCCTACGGCGTCTGGCAGGAGAAGAAGAATTATGGCAAGGTCAGCATGGGCGTCGTGCGCTCCACCTATATAATAGACGAGGACGGCCTCGTCGAGAAGGTCATGCCCAAGGTAAAGCCCGACACCAACGCGGCGGAGATACTCGAATACCTCCGCGAGGGGAAATAAAAATGTCGCGGGAGCTTTGGGACGTCTACAGCTTCGACCGCCGCCCGACGGGCCGCACCATGTACCGGGGCGACCCGATACCGGATGGCGCCTTCCACCTCGTAGTGCACATCTGTGTCTTCTCGCCTGATGGGCGCATGCTCATACAGCAGCGCCGGGAGGGCAAGCGCAGCTGGCCGGGCCTCTGGGACCTGAGCGCCGGGGGCTGCGCCCTTGCGGGCGAGGACAGCCGCAGGGCGGCGGAGCGGGAGCTCTATGAGGAGCTGGGCCTGCGCGCCTCCTTCGCGGGGCAGAGGCCCGCGCTGAGCATAGGCTTTGAGACGGGCTTTGACGACGTGTTCTTCACCGGTTATGCCGGCGCGCCCGAGGCGCTGAGGCTCCAGCCGGAGGAGGTGCAGGCCGTCCGCTGGGCGGAGGCCGGGCAGGTGCTCCGCCTGCTGGACGAGGGCCGCTTCGTCCCCTACCACGCCAGCTTTATCCGGCTGCTCTTCGACACACGCGAGCACGGCGGCGGCCTCGACCGCCATGGCAGAGAGCTCACAAAGGAATAAAAAAGGCCCCGCCCTCCTGAGAGGGCGGGGTTTTGCTCACTTTTTCTCCCGGCGGAAGCACATGAACCAGTCGAGGCAGTACTGGTCGTCGTTCTGGCTCTCCATACGCTCTTTGGCGGTTCCGCAGCTGCCCGCGGTGGGGACGATGACGTCGTCGCCGGGCCTCCAGTCGGCGGGGGTGGCCACGTTCTCGGCGTCTGCCTTCTGCAGGGCCTGGATGACGCGCTTTATCTCGTCAAAGTTGCGCCCGGTGCTCAGCGGGTAGTAGAGGATGAGGCGGATCTTCGACTCCGGGTCGATGACGAAGACGGCGCGCACCGCCTGCGTGTTGCTCTGCCCGGGCTGGATCATTCCGTATTTGTTCGCCACCTCCATGCGGATGTCCTCGATGAGGGGGAACTTCACCTCCACGTGCTCCTTGCCGTTCCAGCTGAGCTCCTGAATCTTGCGCAGCCAGGCGATGTGCGCGTAGAGCGAGTCCACCGAGAGGCCCACGAGCTCCGTGTTCATGGCCTTGAACTCCTCCGCCATGGAGGCGAAGGTCATGAACTCCGTCGTGCAGACCGGCGTGAAGTCCGCCGGGTGGCTGAAGAGGATGACCCACTTGCCCTTGTAGTCCTCGGGGAAATTTATGTTCCCCTGCGTGGTGACGGCCTTGAAACTGGGGGCTATATCGCCGATGAGCGGCATGCGGTTTATGTTGTTCTCCATTGGTCTTGACCTCCTGAAAAAGCATTGAGTTATTGTTCCTAACTATAACCTCAAGCCCCCGCGTCCGTCCGTGACAAAGTCACGCGGCGGGTGTATAATGGCAGAAAAACGACTGGAGGCGGCTGCACATGGTGGAGATAAGCGCTGCCGAGGCCCTGAGCCTGCGTCTGCGCGCCCAGCACCTGGACCGGACGCTGGGACCGGAGGGCCTGTGCGAGGCCGCGGGGGCCTGCGGCTTTCAGAACACGCCGCCCGGGGCCTGGGAGCTCGCGGCGCTCTGCCGCGTGGAGGGCCTCGGCGTACGGGAGCTGCGCGCGGCGCTGGAGGAGGAGAAGACGCTGCTCCAGGCCTGGAGCCTGCGCGGCGCGCCCTATGTCTTCCCCACGGCGGAGGCGGGGGTCTTTCTCTCCCCTCTCGCCGCCCTGCCGGGCGAGGAGCCCTGGGTCTACACGCAGGGCATCACGGCGGCGCTGGACTGTCTGGGCCTCGGCTTTTACGAGCTGCTGCCCGCCGTCATGGAGGCCGCGCGCCTGCTGGAGCGCCGCAGCGTCCTGTCCAAGGAGGAGCTCGACCGCGTCCTGGCCGAGGCGGCGGAGCCGCTCATCCCTCCGGAGAAGCTCCCGCTCTGGCGCGACGGCACGATGTACGGCGACCCGGAAAAGCAGTCGGTCGGCGGAGCCGTCGTATCCTTCATGCTCAGGCCCTGCGCTTTTGCGGGGCTCGTGGTGTTCGGCAGGCGGCAGGGCGCGAGCCCGGAATTTGTCTCCCCCAAGCTCTGGCTGGGCCGGGGGCTTGAGGCCGCGCCGGACGCTGGCGCCGGGCTAGTGCGTAAATTCCTGCGCTGCTACGCCCCGGCGACGGAGCGCGAGCTGGCCGCCTGGCTGGGAAGCTCGCCCGCGCAGGCCCGCAGGCTCTGGCGCGCCGTGGAGCCGGAGCTCGTCCCCGTCCTCCGCGGCGGCAAAAAGAAATACGCCCTCGCCTGCCAGCTGGAGGAGTTCCGCGGCAGCGAGCCCGGGACCAGTCTGCTGCTGCTCGGCCCGCACGACCCCTATCTCGACGCGCGCGACAGGGAGCTAATCGCACCCGACGTGAAGATACAGCGGCAGCTCTGGCGTTACGTCGGGAATCCCGGCGCCGTGCTCCGCGGAGGCCGCGCCGTGGGCCAGTGGCGACAAAAGACTTCACGCGGAGCGGCGGAGCTGACCGTGCAGCTCTTCGAGCCCCTCGCGGAGCCGGAGCGCCGCCGTCTGAAAGAGCTGGCCGAGCGTCTTTGCTCCGCCCGGGGCCTGGGGCTCCGGAGGCTGGACATAACTGAATGAGGAGGAAAACACATGCCCGGCATTGAAATACTGAAGCAGCTCCCGCCCGTGGACGAGGCAGCCGTGGACTCTGCCCTCGCCGCGGAGCTGGCCGCAAACGCCGACAAGCTCGTCGTCCTGGACGACGACCCCACGGGCGTTCAGACGGTGCACGACGTCTCGGTCTACACGGACTGGACGGAGGGCTCCATCCGCGAGGGCTTTGCGGAGCGCGAGAGGCTGTTCTACATCCTGACGAACTCCCGCGCCATGACCGCCGCGGAGAGCAGCCGCGCGCACGAGGAGATAGGCCGCGCCGTGCTCCGCGCCTCGCGCGAGTCCGGCCGGGGCTTCATGCTGCTCTCCCGCTGTGATTCTACCCTGCGCGGGCACTATCCGCTGGAGACCGAGGTGCTCCGGCGTGAGCTGGAGGCCGCGGGCCTTGCCGTGGACGGCGAGGTGCTCTGCCCCTTCTTCAAGGAGGGCGGGCGCTTCACGCTGGGCGGCGTTCACTACGTCCTCCAGGGCAGGGAACTCATCCCGGCCGCGGAGACGGAGTTTGCCGCGGACAAGACCTTCGGCTACCGCAGCTCCTATCTGCCGGACTATATTGAGGAAAAGACCCTCGGCGCGAGCCCGGCCTCGGAGGTCCTGCTCATACCCATAGAACAGCTGCGCGCGCTCGACTACGACGGCATCGCGGAGAAGCTCTGCTCGGTGCGCGGTTTCGGAAAGGTCTGCGTGGACGCGGTGGATTACTGCGACGTAAAGGTCTTCTCCGTGGCCCTCTACCGCGCGGCGGCGCGCGGGCGGCGCTTCCTCTTCCGCACGGCCGCGAGCCTCGTGAAGGCCCTGGGCGGCGTGAGCGACCGCCCCCTGCTCCGCCGGGAGGAGATGGTTACGCGCCCGGGCGGCGGGATAGTCGTCGTCGGCAGCCACACGGGGAAGACGACGGAGCAGCTTGAGCGGCTGCTGACGCTCGATGGCGTCGTTGCCGTGGAGTTCGACTCCGACCTCGTCCTGGAGGGCGACGCCGCCTTCGGCGCGGAGGTGTCCCGCTGCTGCGCCGAGGCCGCGCGCATCATCCGCAAGGGAAAGACGGCGGTGTGCTTTACGAAGCGGCGGCTGCTGGCTCTCGACGGCGACACGCAGGAGAGCGCCCTGCTGCGCAGCGTGAAAATAAGCGACGGCGTCCAGAGCCTGGTCGCGGGCCTGGACGTGACGCCCGCCTTCGTGCTGGCGAAGGGCGGCATCACCTCAAGCGACGTGGGAACCAAGGCCCTGCGCGTCCGCCGCGCGAGAGTGCTTGGACAGCTCCAGCCCGGCGTACCCGTCTGGAGGACCGGGCCCGAGAGCCACTTTCCCGGCACGCCCTATGTCATCTTCCCCGGCAACACCGGCGGCCCCGATACGCTCCGCCTTGCCGTCGAGACCCTTCTCTCCCCCTGAACGCTCAGGCGTCCGCTCCGCGGACGGGTTTTATTTGCCGCCCTGAACTTCAAGATTTCTCCCGCTTTTAAAAAAAGCGGGGCCGGACCCGGCCCCGCTCGCCCCCGCCTCAGGCGGAGAGCTTGGCTTTGACGAGATACTGCCCTCCGGAGACGGCGCCGAAGAGATATTTGCCCTCGGCGTTGGTCTTCGTCGTGGCAACGAGCGTCTCTATCTGCGAGGTGCCAAGGCCGGTCACAGCGTACAGGCCCACAAAGCAGCCGGACCCGGGCGCTCCGTTCGAGTCGCGGATGATGCCGCTGACCGTGCCGTTGTAGGTGCGGCTGTCCACGACCATGTTCACGGCGACGTTTGCAATGGAGCCCTCGGCTATGGTCACGGCGATGGGAGCCGTGGCGAGGTAGCCGTCCGCCGTGGCGACAAGGCTGTAGATGCCGTCGGCCACGTCGCAGAATACGAACTCTCCATCGTCGGCAGTGCGGGTCGTTGCAACGGCAGTCCCGGCCAGATTGCGCAGGGTCACGGTGGCACCGGCAACCGGAGCGCTCCCAGCCAGACCGATGGTCGTCGCCGTACCCGCTATGGCACCGAGCGCAAGCGCGGCCTCGCTCCGGCACACCAGCGGCACCTCGAGGCTGCTGCCGCTGGAGAGCGTCAGCAAAGAGCTGGGGCTCATGATATAGCCATCGAGAGCAGCGGCGATGCTGTAGGTCCCGGCGGGGACGTTGTCGAAGGAATAGGCGCCCGCAACGTCGGTCATTACATGGCGATAAGGCACGCCGAGGCTGTCAAAGAGTTTGACCGTGGCGTTGGGCAGGGGATTCGTGCCGTCGGTCACGGTGCCGTAGACCGTGGCGGAGGCGGCTACGGAGGGGCTGAGACTGAGGTTTATATCAGCTTCCTGCATCCCCTGTATATCAAAACTGGGGCTGTAATTCAGGTTGAGAACATCCTGCATGATATCGGCCATTTGTTGGTAACCTCCCGAAAGCTATGGCTCATAATTTTCCTGCGGCCCGGAGCGGCTCCCGATGAGGCAGCCGATGCAGCCGGAGACGAAGTCGCGGAACTGAGCCACCGTGGCGGCAGCCGAATCCGGGGCGGCGAAACCTGGGCGGTGCAGCAGCACCGCGCGGTAGGCGAGCAGGGTGAACAGGCAGAAGATGCCGATGGCCGCGGCTGCCAGCGCGCGAAAGCGCAGGGCGCGGCTCTCAGCCGGGTCGCGCGGCTCCTGCGGGCAGCGGCCGCCGCCGCTCAGCAGGGGGCCGAAGCCGC
>ENA-OPDJ01001631-OPDJ01001631.1-human-gut-metagenome-genome-assembly--contig:-NODE-1631-length-11421-cov-5.958209_pt1 | contig 11421 bp, 10 predicted proteins | sample MGYA00241621_ERZ501505 | MGnify/ENA primary metagenome ERZ501505 (study PRJEB25962, sample SAMEA2042624) | human gut metagenome | biome: human gut; feature: human-associated habitat; material: faeces... | reverse complement strand
CGTGTGGGGCCTCATAGGGGCAAACGGCGCCGGGAAAACGACACTGATGAGGATGATTGCGGGCATCCTGCCGCCCAGCTCGGGGCGCGTGCTCTATGACGGCGTGGATATCCGGGACCTGGGCGAGGCGTACAGGGACGCGTTGGGCTACCTGCCGCAGAGCTTCGGCTTCTACCCCGAATTCACGGTCACGGACTATCTAGAATACGTGGCCGCGCTCAAGGGCATAGGCAAACCGGAGTGCAGGAAAAAGATGGAGGAGCTGCTCGAACTGCTCAGCCTTACCGAGGTGAGGAAAAAGAAGATAAAAAAGCTCTCCGGCGGTATGCAGAGGCGCGTTGGGATAGCGCAGGCCATGCTGAACGACCCGGATGTGCTCATATTGGATGAGCCGACGGGCGGCCTTGACCCCGGGGAACGGGTGCGGTTTCGAAACTTCCTGTCGGAGTTTGCACAGGGGCGCATCGTGCTCATCTCCACTCATATCGTATCGGACGTCGAGTATATAGCTGCGCAGAACGTGATAATGAAGGAGGGAAGGATCATAGGTGCCGGCAAAACAGAGGAACTGCTTGGGGCCGTTGCTGGCAAGGTGTTTACGGCGGTGATACGGCAGGACGAGCTTCCGCGCTATGAGGAGGCGGTGCGTATCGTGAGCATGAAGGGAGAACGCGGCGGTCAGGTCGGAGTGCGATATATATCAGATACCCCGGAGATACCTGACTCGTGTCCGGCGGAGCCGCGCCTTGAGGACCTGTACCTGTGGCTGTTCAGGCGCGAAGCCGCAAGCAGGGAGGGAGAAATATGCTGAGAGCCGAATTAAAGCGTATCCTAAAAACCCGTTCGACCTGGTGCCTCGCGGCCATAGCCCTGCTCATATGTCTGAGCTCGGCCTTTTCGACCGTGAGACAGGTGGTCAAATACATAGACCACGACGGGTATACGGAGATAGTCCGGGGTATCGGCGTGTACGAGGAGAACAGACAGCGGTATTCCGTCATCCGCGGCGAGGTGACGCCGGAGCTTTTCGCCTCTGCCGTGGAGCTGCACCACGAGCTTCTGGCGAGGTACGGCACGGATTATGACATCCCACCGGAGCTGAGCGGCAGAGTGCTGGGGCCATATTCGCCCGTGTTCACCTGGATATTCAACGCATTTTCAGATGAATTCGGCGCTGCCCTGACCTCGGCGGACATCTCTCCCGAGCGCGCGCTGAACTATTACCAGGAACGGCTGTCCACTCTTGAGCGAAACCTGAAGGAGAAATACGAGCAGACGCCACAGGTCGTCGAATACACCATGTCCCGGCTCGGCAGAGAGAGCGGAAATTTCAATTACAGCTACGGTATAAGCGCGACGAGCGCCTTTGCCAACTTCGGTCTTTGCGCGTTTCTTGTGACGTTCATCTGCGTTATCATGGCCGCGCCAGTCTTTTCCTCCGACTATGCAAGCGGCGCGGACGACATTCTACGCTGTTCCAGGTACGGACGCGGGCGGCTTGCCGCGGCAAAGACGGGCTCAGCGCTCCTAATTGGCTCCGGCATCTTCTCGCTTTGCCTGGGCGCATTTCTGGTGGTCGTTTATCTGGCCTTCGGCTTTGACGACATCACCTCGGCGGAGCTGCTGCAGGTGGCCTTCAATCCCCGGGGCCTCGATGCGATGGGCGTACTGGGGTGGATCGTGCTGTCAGCCGCGCTCTCCTTCCTTGCGACATGCAGCTTTTCGCTTTTTGTGTCGTCGCGTTTTAAAAGTCCGCTTGCCGCTCTGGCGCTGTCGGCGGCAGTAGTGCTCATACCCACGGTGATACGCATGTTCATGGCGGGCGGAAGCTTTGGCCGGGGCTTTGCGGCGGCGGAGGGGAATTTGCTCAACTGGCTCCGCATCTGTCTGCCGTCCGGTGGCGTTTCGCTGACGGGGGCGATGATGGACGAGCTGACGGGCCTGCGGTTTTTGTGGATAGGAGATTTTGTGATTTGGTCGCCGTATGTCCTGCTCATCGCGGCTGCGGCGCAGATTCCGTTGTGGTTTGGGCTCACTGTGCGCACCTATTGCAGGCACAACGGCTGACATATTTGCGCCAATTTTTGGGCTGCGTATAGGTAAAACGAAACTGCGGATACTAATTCCTGCACAAAGAAATAAAGGCAGGAGGAAACTACACATGAAAGCCACCGGCATAGTACGCCGCATAGACGACCTGGGCCGTGTTGTCATCCCCAAAGAGATCCGCCGAACCATGCGCATCCGCGAGGGCGACCCCTTATTGAAAACATTGTACCCGTGGGAACGCTTCTGCGCCGCCATAGCCGAAGTGGCCCGAAAAGTTCGCTGAACGTTGAAATTCAAGGCAAATCGTGGTACAATGAGATAAAGATTATTGGGGGTACATATTATGAGCAGTGACGCCATTCAACTGTTTGAAGACCAGCCGATACGCTCCGCTTGGGATGCTGAGAAGGAAGAGTGGTATTTTTCCGTGGTCGATGTGGTCGCTGCGCTGACTGACAGCCGCGACCCGGCGGCCTATTGGCGCAAGCTCAAGCAGAGACTGAGGGATGAGGGAAATGAAACCGTGACAAATTGTCACGGTTTGAAGATGACCGCTGCAGATGGCAAAAAACGCCTCACCGACGTCGCGGACACGGAGCAGCTGCTGCGCATCATCCAGTCCATCCCCTCGCCGAAGGCCGAGCCGTTCAAGCTCTGGCTGGCGCGCGTGGGGCGCGAGCGGATAGACGAGACAATAGACCCCGAACAGGCGATAGACCGCGCGCTGGAGACATACCTAAAAAAGGGCTACAGCGAGGAGTGGGTGCATCAGCGGCTGCTCTCGATACGGATACGCAACGAGCTGACCGACGAGTGGCAAAAGCGCGGCGTGCAGAAGGGCCGCGAGTACGCGATACTGACCGACGAGATAAGCAAGGCCTGGTCAGGCATGACCACGCGGCAGTATAAGGACCTCAAGGGGCTCAAAAAGGAGAACCTGCGCGACAATATGAGCGACCTGGAGCTGGTGCTCAACATGCTCGCCGAGGCCAGCACGACCGGCATCTCCCAGGCCGAAAAGCCCGAGGGCATGGCCGAGAACCTGAGCGTAGCCCAGCGCGGCGGCCGCGTCGCCGGCAACGCGAGAAAGGAGCTCGAGCAGGAGATGGGCCGCCCGGTCATCAGCGCAGAGAACGCCAAAACGATGAAGCTGGTGACTGACATGATAGAGGGCGTTGCGGAGCTGACGGAGAACCGGTGATTTGCAATGTCTAATGTTGCTCACATGATCAAACATAAATTGAGTGAAGAGTGGTTAGCTTTATTGGGCAGTTTATATATGGTTATGATTTGAAGCGGAAGGTGATTGATGTGAAAGTAAAAAAACTACTAGCATTGATTATAGTAATTAGTATTATTTTATGTTTGGCATCATGCACAAGTTCACCGTATGACGAGGGCTACGAAGCAGGCTACCACGACGGAGAAAATGAGGGCTATCAAGAAGGTTTTGATGATGGGGAGGAAGCTGGTTATGAGTATTACGTTGAAAGAGCAGAAGAGAGTTTTGATGCAAACGAGATAATCGAGTGGGTATTGTCTCATTACACCATTGCTGATTTGATGGAATGGCAATACGGCAGTGTTTACGATTACTATTTCGAAATTGGCGCTCCTAATATATCGCTTTTTGTTGATGAGAGCATTGCACAAGGTCACCCGGAATATATCGAGTATATGCTTAGTTTTTGTAATTCACTGGGGTACTCGCCGGAACTTCTACTAGGAAATTACTGCGCCGATGGCAATTTGTGTATACATACAACCAATGGCCCTTGCTTTAACAGTATAAATCTACACGAGTTGATCGTGATAGGACCCTATGGAAACATAAGCGAGGTACGCAGACGCTTTGAAAACACTAAGTATACTATTTGCGAAATCTGCTGTAAGTAACGATGCTTTCTTGTTTATGACCATATTCATTTGACTGCCGGGGATGTTTTTATCTGGGAATGTGATAGACAAAAAACAAAAGGTCGCAAAACGCGGCCTTTTGTTTTTTGAAGGTATCGTGAAACGCAGCACCATTAATAAGTGCTTTCGAGGTTTTGTTTCACGTTGCCGATCAAGCGCTCAATGTGTTCTGCCAGCGTGTACTCATCCTTGTTTCTCCAGTCGCAGATGTATCCGCCGGGATACTTGAAATGTTCTTTAGCGAGTGCTTGACCAAAGGCGAACTGCCGCGTATACCTGCCGTAGAAGCAGACCAACGCGCGTATTTCACCTTCCATCTGCGTGAATACGCAGAAATGCGCGTCTTTCGGGAGCCCGTATGCTAGTTTGCTCCTTTCGGCAGAGACGCTTGGCAGGTAGTTGAACTCCTCGTCGTTTTCCCCGCTCACGATCCACCGCCTGATTCCGTCAAAGGCCGGATGTGCGGCGTATTCGACTCCTCGCAGATGCGCGAGCACATTCATGCCGGTTTTGGCGTACATTCTGGCTATGCTGCCGTTCTCGGTGAGGACGTGCTTTTGGCGTATGTGCTGGCTGTCACGTTTTAGCTCTCCACTCTGGAAGCCGCCAAGTATTTTCCCGATCGCGTCATAGACCCTGTCGCTGCTTGGACGCTCGCCGCTGCAGGAGACAAACACCTTGCCGTCGTGCGCTCCTATGATCATATCCTCCGCCGCAATGTCGGGACAGGGCAGGAAAACGAATTTGCTCTGCGCATCGAATTTGCCCAGCGCCTTGTTGATGCGCTCCATGATGCGCCCGGCGTCCGAACCGTCGTCCCGGGCGGATACGACTGCATTATCAGCGTGTAAATACACCTGATCGATCAAATGCGGCTTACCCATCGACAGGTAAGACAGCGTGATCTTCCCGTCATCCTGTACGCCCACAGTGACGTTTGACATGGAGTCCTTGCCCCGCCGGTCCCCGGGGCCGAAGAAATATCTGTCGAGGGCCAGCAGTGAGTCGTGCATCAGCTTGTCCTCCATCGAGGAGAAGAGCTTGTTTGCCTGATCGGATACCCACCCTTGCGGCAGCGTAACGGTCCCGCCCAGCCCCGCCGGGAAAATGTGTTCGCGCTTTTTGTATGTAAGATCCGGCGCGTTTCCAAAGTATATGCACATGCTCGATCAACTTCTCCAGAATTCGTCAGTGTTATGGAGCTTGCCGAGTTGCACGAGCCTTGACGCTATCGCGCCGGGCGTGCGCTTGAAGCGCCCGCAGAGCTCCTTCCTTGTTGCGCCGGTGTCGAACATTTTGCAGAGCGCGGCTTCGTCTTCCCGGGCCCAGGGCTTTCCGGCGTTTTCGGGCAGGTTTTTGTTCTTTTTCTTCGGGAGTTTGTCCAGTTCGCGCAGTACGGTGTGCAGGGCGCGGACGATCTCAACCTGGTTGCAGCTGTCGTACTTGCCAAGTACCTCGCCGGTAATCGGGTCTATTCCGTCAGCGAGGGTGGAAAGCAGCTCTTTCGCGCGTTCAATGTCCATGGTCTCGCTCCTTTATCTTTTTCAGTATCGCCTCGTCCGCCGGGCAGAAAGCGTAGCTGCCGATCTCGTCCGGGGTTATCCAGCGCAGGTCCCGGTGCTCGAGCAGCTGAGGCTCGCCCTCGGCTATGCGGGCGCTGTACAGCGTGAGGTGGACGGCGAGGTCGGGGTAGACGTGCGTGACTTCGGTGAACGCCGCCCCGACGGCGACGGTGATGCCCAGCTCCTCGCGGCACTCGCGCACGAGGGCCTGCTCCTTCGTCTCGCCCGGTTCGACCTTGCCGCCCACGAACTCCCACAGCAGCCCCCGCGCCTTGTGCGCCGGGCGCTGGCATATCATGAACCTCCCGCCCTCCCAAATGAGGGCCGCGACTACTTCTATCATGCGTTTTGCCTCGATTCGATGAGAGTAAAAAGGCAGCAGCCAGATCTGCCGGCTGCCGCTTTTTTGCGCAAGAACATACAAACATTTCAATCCACGTGCCCATACCAGCACGACAAGCACTCTGTGAGTACATTTTATATTATCATTTTATAGTCATTATGGCAATAATGCAAAAGCCACATTTGTATTTCCAGATTTAACTTGACACTGCCTCATTCTGGATATATAATTGCAATAACATTAAAACAAATAGAGGTGATGCGGACTGCTTATCGCACACTGGATCGAGCGCTGCGGCACTGAGCAGCCTCTGGACGAGCACGGCCGCAATGTTGCTCGGCTCTGCTCTGAGGCCTGCGCAGCGGTGGGGTTGGAGAAGCTGGGGTATCTCACAGGGCTCACGCACGACATGGGCAAAGCGGCGCGGGACTTTCAGAGCCGCGTCTGCGGCGAAACCGACAGGCGGGTAAACCACTCCTCCGCAGGCATGCGCTGGCTGCTGGAAAAAGGGAGAGCTGGGAAGAGCAGCAAATATCTGGCTGCCCAGATGGCTGCGCTAGCCGTTGGCTGCCATCACGGCTGCAGGTGCGACATGATCTCGCCCCTCGGCCACGAGAGTTGGCGCGACCACATAAGCTCGGAAGGCGCGAAGAAGCATTACGAGGAGAGCGTCCGGCGCTTTTTCGCCGAGGTGCTGCCCGAGGCCGAGGCCCTGGAGCTGCTCGACGAGGCGGCTGAGGAGACGAAGGCCCTCCATCAGTCGCTTAAGCGCTTTGACGCCGACCCGGCACAGCGCGAGTTTGCCCGTGGATTTGTCCAGCGTCTACTCTTTGGCGCACTGGTGGACGCCGACTGGACGGACACGGCCTGCTTCATGGACGGGCAGCCGCTTCCGGAGCGTGAGAGCGACACGGCGAGGGCAGCGCTCTGGACGGAGCTCGCAGCAAGGGCTGAGGCATACATAGGTGCTCTGCCGGAGCGGCATCCCATCGATGCCCTGCGGCGAGAGCTCTCCGGGCGCTGCCGCGACGCGGGCAAGGGCGCGAAACCGGGCGTCTACCGGCTCTGCCTGCCTACGGGCGCGGGCAAGACCTATGCGGGCCTGCGCTTCTGCCTGCAGGCGGCGCGAAGCGTGAATGCGCGGCACATATTCTACTTTGCGCCCTATAAATCCATAACGAGCCAGAACGCCGGGCGCATCCGCGAGACGCTTGGCAGCGAGTATGTGCTTGAGCACCACTCGGACTTCATAGCCGACACCGGCGCCGAAGAACAGCTCTACCTCGCCCGGAGCAGCCGATGGGAGGGCGCGCCTGTCGTTTGCACCACCATGGCCCAGCTGCTGGACACGCTCTTTGCCGCACCGCGCCAGAATGTGCGCAGGCTGGCGGCGCTGCCCGGCTCCGTGCTGCTGTTTGACGAGATACAGGCCCTGCCGCTCAGGCACACATATCTCTTTAACCTCGCCGTCAACACCCTTGCGGAGCTGTTCGGCTGCGTCGTGGTGCTGTGCACGGCCACTCAGCCAGCCCTGGGCGGACTCAAGCACCCGCTCAGGCTTTCAGATGGCTGCGACATAATCCCGGACTATCCTCTGCTGTTTGAAAAGCTCAAGCGCGTCCGCTGCGACGCCAGCCGCTGCAGGGGCGGCGCGGTGAGCATACCCGAGCTGGCAGAGCTGGTAAGCGGCCTGTCCGACGAACACCGCAGCGTTTTGACCGTGATGAACACGAAATCCGGAGCGGTCAGGCTGTACGATGAGCTGAAGGAGCGGCTCGGCGGCGATGTGCGCATCTTCTGCCTCACGACCCGGCTCTGCCCGAGGCACAGGAGCGAGCTGCTTTGCGAAATTCAGGCGCTGCTTGACGATGGACGCTCGCGAGTCGTCTGCGTCAGCACACAGCTCATCGAGGCAGGCGTAGACATGGATTTCGACTGTGCGCTGCGCTCTCTGGCGGGGATAGTCAACGCCGTACAGACCGCCGGGCGCTGCCACAGGCACGGCGGCGGCGGGAATGGCGTCCTGTATCTGGTGAAAGCGGACGAGGATCTCTCGTACCTGCCGGAGATCGACGAGGCCCGCATAGCTACGGACGACCTGCTGTGCATGCTGCCGCAGGACACGGACTGGTTGGGCATATCGGCGGCAGACAAGTATTACGAGCTGTTTTACAACCGGAGCTTCTGCAAAAGCGAGATGGAGTATCCGGCGAGGGGCGCGGAGGGCTGCCGCGTCAGGCTCGCAGATCTGCTCTCGGAAAACGAGCAGGGAGTAAAAGCGCTGGCCGCCAACGGCAACGTACCGCCGGGATATTTACTGCGTCAGGCTTTCGGCACGGCAGAGGGCATTTTTGAGTCCGTACCGGACAACGGTATAAGCGTGCTCGTGCCATACGGAGAGGGCCGGGAGCTCATCACGCGGCTGCTTTCGGGTGAGACTGCGCCGCAGCTTTTTCACACTCTCCAGGCTTATACGGTGCAGCTCGGCCACGGCGAGCTGAAGCGGCTTGGCGGTGCCGTGTACACCACGCTGGACGGCGCAGTGAACGTGCTGCGGGAGAACTATTATGACGGTAACGGCACCGGGGTGGTCTTTGACCCGTTGCCGCTTGAGGATATGTTTCAGTGAAGAAAGGAGGAGAGAATTTGCGGTTTTCTAATTCTGTAGAGCTGCGCATATGGGGCCGTTACGCCCTCTTCAGCGAACCGATAACCAGGGTCGGCGGCGAAAAGTGCAGTTACCCGGTGCCTACTTACCAGGCGCTCAAGGGCATACTCGAGAGCTGCTACTGGAAGCCCACCTTCATCTGGTGTCCGGACGAGCTGCGCGTGATGGGAGCCATAGAGACCGAGAGCAAGGGTATACGCCCCATACGATACAGCGACGGCAAGAACGACCTGTCGTTCTACACCTACCTTGTCAATGTGGAGTACAGGCTCAGGGCGCACTTCGAGTGGAACGAGCATAGGCCCGACCTCACCGGGGACAGGGACGAGAACAAGCACTATTTCATCGCGAGGCGTATGCTTGAGCGCGGCGGGCGGCGCGATATCTATCTCGGCGCGCGTGAATGCCAGGGATACGTCGAACCCTGCGCTTTTTCCGAGGGCGAGGGTTTCTATGACAATGCGCCGGACATGCCGCTCGGGCTCATGGTACACGGCTTCACCTACCCGGACGAGAGCGGCGACGGCATGCTCTATGAGCGGCTATGGCGGCCAGTTATGAAACAGGGCGTTATAACCTTCTGCCGCCCGGAGGACTGCCCTGTTGTGGACCCGATCAAGCGATCCAGGATCAAGACGTTTAATTCGGGGCGAAACTTTGAACCGGCCGCAGAGCTTGCGAAGGAGGTGGAGCGCGATGGGCTGGCTTGAGCGCTGCTATGAGACCTATGAGAAAAACCAGAGCGAAGTCGGCGCGCCTGCCATGCGCGGCGACAGAGAGGCGCCGATGCTGCTTCCGGTGGCGCACACCACGCAGAAGGCCCAGGTGGAGATAAGCCTCTCAGGCTCGGGCGAGTTCCTCTCAGCCCGCGTGCTGAGACCGGACGAGGCCACGACGGTCATACCCTGCACGGAGGAGTCCTCCGCCCGCACCTCCGGCCTTGTGCCGCATCCGCTGGCGGACAAGCTGCAATACTGCGCGGGCGACTACGCGGACTTCGGCGGTCAGAAGAAAAGCGATTTTGACAAATACATAGCCCAGCTGCGCGAGTGGTGCGCCTCTCCCTATGGCTGCAAGAAGGTCCGCGCTGTGCTCGCCTATGTGGAACGGGGCAGTGTGGCGGCTGATCTGGTCGGCCAGCGCGTGCTGGTGACCGGCGATGACGGGAAACTCGTCACTGACTGGAAGAATTACGCCGGCGAAGCGCCGCAGGTCTCAAAGCAACTTGCCGACGAAACGGAGTGCTTCGTGCGCTGGCGCGTGGACGGGGCACCGCTGCATGAGGACGAGGAGACGCGGCGCAGCTGGACGGGCTTTTACACGTCTAAGTTCACCGAGTGCGGCGTCTGCTATGTGACCGGACGGGAGATGCCGCTCTCACAGCTGAGCCCCTACAAGATACGGAACTCGGGCGACCGGGCTAAGCTCATATCCAGCAACGACAGCGCAAACTTTACTTTCCGGGGAGAGCGCTTTTCGGATGCCGGGCAGGCGCTGCGCATCGGCTATGAGACGACGCAGAAGGCCCACAGTGCGCTGCGCTGGCTCATCGGCAGACAGGGGATCTCAAACGGAGGACAGACCATACTCGTCTGGGGCACGGAAAATGAGCCGATCCCAGAGGTCACGGGCGACTCTGTCAGCTTTGCCGGCGAGGACGATCTGGCAGACGACCTTCCGGACGACGGCAAGATCAGTGTTGACACGGCTCGCACGGCTTTTGCCGAGTGCTTCAACAGAGCTGCCCGGGGCTATGCTGCAAAGCTCGGCGAACACTCAAAGATAAGCGTGATGGTGCTCGACGCCGCGACTCCCGGACGTATGTCGGTGAAATATTACCGGGAACTGTCCGGCTCGCGCCTTATGAAGAATATACTCGACTGGCACTCGACTTTTTCTTGGCAGCATAATTATCGCAGGCTCAAGTTGGAGAAGGACGGCAAGCGCAGGGAGCTGAACATCAGCTTTTACGGCGCACCTTCACCTGCCGACATTGCAAAGGCTGCCTACGGCGAGAGGGCGGACGAAAAACTGATCAACGCAACCGTCGAACGCCTGCTGCCCTGTATAACAGAGGGCAAACCCCTGCCGCGGGATATCATGCTCTCCGCTGTTCACCGGGCAGGCTGCCGCAGCCCCCTGCTGATGGTGAACACCCTGGCGCAGTTTTCCCAGTACTACGGCGCCCATAATATGGACAAGACCCTGCCCTACGCGGGAATGGAGGAGTTGGCGGCGGAGCTGAAGAAACGCGGCGTGCAGATGGCGGTCTACTCCAACAAGGCCGACGACTTCAGCCGCCAGATCGTGGAGCACTTTTTCCCCGGCGTATTTTCCCTGGTGCGGGGAAAGGTCCGGGGCGTTCCGGTGAAGCCGGACCCCACCGGCGTGCGGCAGGTGCTGGCGGAGCTGAACGCTGACCCGGCCGCGACCCTTTTTGTGGGGGACAGCTCCGTGGACATGGAGACGGCCCACAACGCGGGCCTTCCCGCCTGCGGCGTCACCTGGGGCTTCCGATCCCGGGAGAGTCTGGAGGCCGCCGGCGCGGAGTTCCTGGCGGACACGCCGGAGCAGCTGGCCGCGCTGCGGCAATGGGAGGAGTTGGAACTTTGAGCACGGAAGAGTGTCTGATCTGTAAAGCGCCTCTGGAGTACCTGACCCGGGATGAGATCATGGAGTGCGCCATCTGTCACAAAAAAGAACCCAGCAAGACCCGCTGCGTGAAAGGTCACTATGTCTGCAACGACTGTCATACCCAGGGAATGGACAGTATCTTCGGCCTGTGCCTGTCCGAGACTTCCGCCGACCCCATTGCCATCCTCCGCCGGATGATGGACCTGCCCTTTTGCCATATGCACGGGCCGGAGCATCACACAATGGTG
>ENA-OPDJ01001626-OPDJ01001626.1-human-gut-metagenome-genome-assembly--contig:-NODE-1626-length-11459-cov-4.405559_pt1 | contig 11459 bp, 8 predicted proteins | sample MGYA00241621_ERZ501505 | MGnify/ENA primary metagenome ERZ501505 (study PRJEB25962, sample SAMEA2042624) | human gut metagenome | biome: human gut; feature: human-associated habitat; material: faeces... | reverse complement strand
TCGAAGTATGGCATACAGAGGGATACCGAAAGTAAAAAATAGCGAGAGTGTGAATACAACCAGTTCCCAATGTCCGTTAAGAACGTGCATCCCTCCGGGAAAAATCGAGAAGAAAGGGGTCGTTATGGTTGCTGTTCCTAAGAAAAAGAAACCTAGAATACTGATGATGCAGGTAACTAAGGCTCCGATAATGGATATGGCGATAAGCCCGCCGATACAAATAAATATGAATTTGAAAAGTCCACGGAATATACTCCCTATGCTTCGCCAAATCGAATTGGCGACACCTCCGTTTCGGGAGACATTTTCTTTTTCTTCTTCTACGGCTCTTTTGATATTGTCGACAGTGGGTGTTTCACCTCGCATTTCGAGTTTTTGAGAGGTCGTGCGGGCTTCGGGAATACATATCCAAAGTAACAGATATATCCATACCGATGAAGCCCATAAGGGTAACAGCAATACCATGATGACGCGAATGGCTACCGTGTCTATACCGAAATAGTAGCCCATACCGGATGCTACACCTCCTAATATGCGATTGTCGGGGTCGCGGTACAGCCGTTTGGTCGATTTATGAGATTCGTTGTTCGAAGTATCGGTCGTTTGCCCAGAGTTATCACCATCTGCATTATTGTCGGGAGCCGTCCCCGAATCGAGTGGGTTTTCTATTTCGTCCGGTTGGCCCATTATGGCGATGACTTCGTTGACCTCTTGTAGGGTGATTACTTGCATGCCGAACCCTAACCTTTCCTTGAAAAGTTCGGAAATGCGGCTTTCGATGTCGTTCATGATTTCTTGCCCGCCTTCTTCTTTTTTGAAATGGTCGTGTAGTGCTTCTAAATAAGATTCGAGGACGGTATAGGCATCGTCGTCGATATTGAAAATCGTTTTGTCGAGATTGACGGTTACGGTCTTTTTCATATAAAAGTGTATTTAGTTTATTGTTCTTTGATGTGGTCGATGACTTGATTCAATTCTTTCCAAGCGCTGTCGAGTTCGTTTAGAAAAACAGTTCCTTCGGGAGTAAGTTCATAATACTTCCTCGGGGGGCCTTGCGTGGATTCTTCCCAAACGTAAGTAAGTAATCCGGAGTTTTTAAGGCGGGAAAGAAGTGGGTATAGCGTTCCCTCCACTACAATGAGTTTCGCCTCTTTGAGCGATTGGATAATATCAGAAACATAGGCTCTTCTTTTTTGAAGGATCAACAGGGTACAATATTCCAGTATCCCTTTTCTCATCTGAGATTTAACGTTGTCTGTATTCATGTTTAGTACCTTTTACAACACAAATATAGGTATAATTTGGTAGTTTGTATAGCATAGTACTAAATAAATATGATTTTTTAACTAATGGGGTGTTATTTCGGTTTTGTTGTGGAGCGAAACTATTTTTGGGGAACCGGTGGTAAATAGATTTTACCGACAATTCTTTTCGTGGGGGAGAGCGTTTTTGGATTCAATGGAAAATTCATGGGATAGACATGAATTTTAGCGATAATTACATTTCGATCTTTTCAGAGAAGGATTGAGAAGATAATAAATTATGTTTTTGAGAGTTTAACCCCCTCGCTCTGGGGGCACTCCCCCTATCTCATCTACGATGAGCAGAGGGAGAGTGTTGATACCTTGATGCGTTTCCTCTGTTGTGGATATTTATTTAACCCCTCTGTCACTTCGTGCCACCTCCCCTATATTTTGCGTTACAAAACACAGTGGAGGAGTGAGTGCTTTGCAATGCCACAGGGTATAGGTGGGGTGGTTAAAGGAATATTCTCTTTTTTGGTATAAGGATAGATTTTACACTTCTCCCCTATCGCATATGCGTGCGCAGGGCAGGAGGATAATAGTATTCTGTCGTTAACACCTTTTTGTGTTTTTCTTGATTTAGCTCTTCCGCTTTTCGAGCACTCCCGCTATATCTCTGCGTAACACAGTGGGAGAGATTGGTATGAATTTCGCTTTCTTCCCTGCTTCGATTTTTGTCGTTGCAAAACACCTCGTAAGGCTGCGGGACGCAGAAGGGAAGAGGACTTATAATGCTGCTTCAAATATTCTTTTTCATATCTGTCTGTGAATACAAGAGAGAAGTTAAAGGAGAATCGCCTCCGATTTTTTTTTAAGCCGATATCCCGACTAATTATCGATCGAGCCATTTTTGTCCGATTTTGTTCAAGTGCTCCAATTCCATTATCTTCGCAAATGGAAAAGGAGAAAGTAGATGTTTGTTTATCGAGACGAGGAATTCGGGGAGATTTATATTCGTTCGGATAGTCGGGCGTGCCGTTTGATATTTAGAGTAAAGGATAATGGTTTGCAGATTACTTGCCCGGAAGGATATGCTGTAAACCGGGTGAAATCGGCAGTGGACGATAACCGTGAAAAACTGAGGGTGTTGGTGTCTCGAAGCGTGACGATACGGAAAAATCGAGTTTTGTCTACGGGCGATAGTATTCCTTGCTATGGAGGAGATATATGTTTATTGCCGGGTGTGTCGAATAAGTTTTTATTTCGGTATGAGGGTGATTGTTTACAGGTGTTTTGTCCTCCGGGAATCGATTTGAATGAGACGAATGTACGGAAAACGTTGTCGCGGGGAGTGGGTCGTTTCGTTTACAGAAGAGCGCAAGAGGTTTTACCTCGGAGGCTGAATCAAATCTCGTCGAGATTGGGGTTGCCAGTGGTTTCGGTAACGATAGGTCGCGGGCGGCGAAAGTTGGGGCATTGTACCCGTCGGGGAGAGATACAGTTGTCGTTTTATTTGATGTACCTACCCGAAGAGTTGATCGATTATGTTATTTGCCATGAGCTCGCTCATCTAAAATATATGGATCACAGTCCATTATTTCATGCTTTGTGTAATCGTTATTGTGGGGGCAGAGAACTTTTGTTGCGGAAACAATTGCGTTCTTTCGCATTTTTATTATATTAAATAAGAATATATTTGTTGAAAAATATTTAAATTTTAGGTGCGAATTATCCTATTTTGGTTCGTAGGGAATCTGTGGAGTTGCGTATTATATAATATTGTGCTATCTTTGTGGCGGTTGGAATGGAAGAGGGGGCAATGATGTCCCCTCGTTTTTTTCTTTGCATAGAGTCGTTATGATAGATAAAAAAGAAATAGAGGCATTTGTTGAAGAAGGGTTGACCGGAAGCGACTGTTTCGTAGTCGATGTACAAGTAAAACCCGATAATGTGATTGTCGTGGAAATAGATAACGAAGAGGGTGTGGATATAGATCGCTGCGTGGCGTTACATCGTTTTTTGGAATCGAAGCTCGACCGAGATGTCGAAGATTATGAATTGGAGGTTGGGTCGGCAGGGATTACCTCTCCGTTCAAAGTCCTCGGGCAGTACAAGAAAAATATAGGCAAGGAAGTGGAATTGTTGACCAAAAACGGCATGAAACTTTCGGGGATATTGAAAAGTGCCGATTCGGAGAAATTTGTCGTGACGATAACCAAGAAAGTAAAGAGCGAAACCAGTAAACGAAAAGTGGAGGTCGAGGAAGACCTTGCTTTTGGATATGATGAAGTAAAATATACAAAATATCTAATCAGATTTAAATAATATGGCAAAAAAAGAGGAACCCGTTAGCATGGTCGATACCTTTGCAGAGTTCAAAGAGTTGAAGAACATCGAAATAACTACGATGATTAGTGTGCTGGAAGAATCTTTCCGCAACGTATTGGCAAAGATGTTCGGGACCGATGAAAACTTCGATATAATCGTGAATCCGACGAAGGGGGATTTCGAAATATGGCGTAACCGTGAGATTGTGGAAGACGGAGCGGTGACCGACAGTAATTTGCAGGTTTCTTTGTCGGAGGCTCGGAAAACCGACCCCGATTTCGAGGTCGGCGAGGAGATGACCGACGAGGTGCATTTCGAGAAATTCGGTCGTCGAGCTATCTTGAACTTGCGCCAAACGCTGGCTTCGAAGATTCTCGATTTGCAAAAAGATGCCATTTACAATAGATATAAAGATAAAATAGGCGAGTTGGTAAGTGCCGAAGTTTACCAGATTTGGAAAAAGGAGATGTTGTTGATCGATGACGACGGTAATGAGTTGCTGTTGCCGAAAGCCGAACAGATACCTTCGGATTTTTACCGGAAGGGTGAGACCGTGCGGGCTGTCGTGTTGGAAGTCGATAACAAGAACAACAATCCTAAAATTTTGGTATCCCGTACGTCCAATGAATTTCTTCGTCGTCTTTTCGAGCTCGAAGTGCCCGAAATTCACGACGGTTTGATTTTGATAAGGGCGATTGCCCGTATTCCGGGAGAGCGTGCTAAAATTGCCGTTGAATCGTATGACGATCGTATTGATCCGGTAGGAGCTTGCGTGGGTGTGAAAGGTTCGCGTATACATGGTATTGTCCGGGAATTGCGCAATGAAAATATCGATGTCATTAATTACACGGCCAATCCATCTCTGTTTATACAACGCGCTTTGAGTCCGGCCAAGATTTCTTCGATCCGGTTGAATGAAGAGGAGAAGAAAGCAGAGGTGTTTCTTAAACCCGAAGAGGTCTCGTTGGCTATCGGTAAAGGTGGCTTGAATATTAAGCTGGCTTGCATGCTTACGGGTTACAATATCGATGTTTACAGAGATATAGACGAGGAAGAAGAGGAGGATATTTATCTCGACGAATTCAGCGACGAAATCGACGACTGGGTGATCGAGGCCTTGAAAGGTATCGGATGCGCTACTGCGAAGAGTGTGCTTGCGTTGCCTCGTGAAACATTGATCGAGAAAGCCGACCTCGAAGAGAACACCGTGGACGAAGTTCTCGCTATTTTGAAAGCGGAGTTTGAAGAGTAATCCGTTTTCGGGACCGATACAATGCGGTCTTTGTGCCTTTGTCGGAGGCATCTTTAATTCTTCCATTATTTATAAACTAAAACTGAGTATGTCGATAAGGTTAAATAAAGTAGCAAGAGACTTGAATGTAGGAATTCAGACGGCGGTCGAATTTCTTCAAAAGAAAGGTTTTACGGTTGAAGCTAACCCTAACACCAAGATAACCGACGAACAGTATGCACTGCTTGTCAAGGAGTTCAGTAAGGACAAAAATTTGAAACTCGAATCGGAGAGCATTAGTCTTGAACGTCATAAGGAAAAGAGCAAGGCGACATCGGCTACCGAATCGGAGGAGGGGAATTCTTCATCGGCAATAAAGGAAGAACCGAAGGAGCTGAAAACAATTATTCCCGAGACACAACGCCCGAAAGTGGTCGGTCAAATAGATCTCGACGCGTTGAATCGTCCGAAGTCGTCCGAACATAAAAAGGAAAGTCCGGTAGAGAAAAAAGAGCCGGTTAAATCGGAGGAGAACAAGGTCGAAGTGAAAACGAAAGAGGAAAAACCAGAGCCGGCGGTGTCGGCCCGTGAAGAAGTGAAGCCTGCCGAAGAAGAGAATAAGCCGGTCGCCGAACCTAAACAAGAGGTTGGCTCTCAATCGCAACCAGAACCTCAAATAGTTGAACCGAAAGTAAAAGAGGAGACTGTCGAGCAAGAGGTTAAAGAAGAAAAGGGAGTTGAGGAATCCCATGAAGACGAGGTGTTTACCATTAATCGTCCGGCGTTTACCTCGAATATCAATGTCGTCGGTAAAATAGATCTCGATGCGTTGAATCAACAGACTCGTCCGAAGAAAAAGACGAAAGAGGAAAAACGTAAAGAACGGGAGAGTAAAGAGAAACAGAGACAAGAATCACACAAGGCTGCCGGCGGTGACGATGCTAATCAGCAAGGTGGTGAACGTAGGAAGCGTCAACGAATCAGTAAAGAAAAGGTAGATATATCGAAAAGCATTTCATCGATGGGTGGACAACCCTCCCGTGGAGGAAATGGTAAAAATAACGGAGGAAATAGACCGAATAAACAAAAACAACGTCCTATAAAGGCCGAGGTGAGCGAAGAAGATGTACAAAAGCAGATAAAAGAGACATTGGCTCGCCTTACCAATAATACAAAAGGACAGAAGAAATCGGCTAAATGGCGTAAAGAAAAACGCGAGGCTTTCTCGAATCGCGAACGTGAGCTCGCCGAAATGGAGGAAGCTGAAAGTAAAGTGTTGAAGCTGACGGAGTTTGTTACGGCAAACGATTTGGCTTCGATGATGAATGTTCAGGTGAACGAGGTTATCGCTACCTGTATGAGTATCGGCATGATGGTGTCGATCAATCAGCGTCTTGATGCCGAGACGATCAATATCGTTGCGGAAGAATTCGGTTTTAAGACCGAATATGTAAGTGCCGAGGTGGTCGAGGCTATTCATGAAGAAGAGGATAGGGAAGAAGATTTGACATCTCGTCCTCCTGTCGTGACCGTGATGGGGCACGTGGATCATGGTAAAACTTCATTGCTCGACTATATTCGCAATTCGAATGTGATTGCCGGGGAAGCCGGAGGTATCACTCAGCATATCGGTGCATATAATGTGAAATTGGAAGATGGACGTCGTATCACTTTCCTCGATACTCCGGGTCACGAGGCATTTACGGCTATGCGTGCCCGCGGAGCCCAGATGACCGATATCGCCATTATTATCGTCGCTGCCGACGACAATGTAATGCCCCAAACTGTCGAGGCCATCAATCATGCTTCGGCAGCCGGTGTTCCTATTGTGTTCGCTATCAATAAGATCGATAAGCCGAATGCCAATCCCGACAAAATTAAAGAGGAGTTGGCTAATATGAACTACCTCGTAGAAGATTGGGGCGGTAAATATCAGTCGCAGGAGATTTCGGCTAAAAAAGGAACCGGAGTACATGAACTGATGGAAAAGGTTTTATTGGAGGCCGAATTGCTCGACTTAAAAGCGAATCCTAACCGGAGGGCTACCGGTTCGATTATCGAGTCCACTTTGGATAAAGGGCGTGGATATGTTGCTACCGTATTGGTGCAAAACGGGACTTTGCATAAAGGCGATGTCGTGTTGGCGGGAACCAATCACGGAAAGGTAAAAGCTATGTTCAACGAAAGAAATGCCCGTATCGAAGTTGCCGGTCCGTCGGCTCCCGTTCAGATTCTCGGTTTGAACGGTGCTCCTCAGGCAGGTGATGTGTTCCATGTGATGGATACAGAGCAAGAGGCACGTGAGATTGCCAATAAACGCGAACAATTGCAACGCGAATTGGGCTTGCGTACTCACAAGTTATTGACCCTCGACGATATAGGTCGTCGTATAGCTGTCGGTAATTTCCAAGAGTTGAATTTGGTTGTGAAGGGCGATGTGGACGGATCGGTGGAGGCTTTGAGCGATTCGCTTATCAAACTATCCACCCCCGAAATACAAATCAATGTATTGCATAAGGCCGTAGGACAAATATCCGAATCGGATATTACGTTGGCCGCCGCATCCAATGCTATTATCATCGGATTCCAAGTGAGACCCTCCGTGGCTGCTCGCCGATTGGCCGAGAAAGAAGGAGTCGATATACGTCTCTATTCGATCATCTACGATGCTATCGAGGAGGTGAAATCGGCTATGGAAGGTATGTTGTCTCCCGAAATCAAAGAGGAAATATTGGGCACGGCCGAGGTTTTGGAAACTTATCATATCACGAAAGTCGGTACGGTTGCCGGCTGTATCGTGAAGGAAGGTAAGCTGAAACGGTCGAGCAAGATACGTTTGATACGAGACGGTATCGTGATTTATAGCGGAGATTTGGGTTCTCTGAAACGCTTCAAAGACGATGTTAAAGAGGTGACTACGGGATTTGAATGCGGATTGAACATCACGAATTACAACGATGTTAAGATAGGCGATCTCGTAGAGGCCTATGAAGAGGTAGAAGTGAAAAAGACGCTTTAAGAAAGAAACGTTTTTCGGGAATAGAGAGGCTGCCTCGTAGATACGGGGCGGCCTTTGTTATCGCCTTTGACGGATAATAAGGCGGAAATACGGAGTATTCAAAATAAAAAAGTAATTTTGCAGGGTTAAGAATCGGGAGTGTGAGAGATGAATTATGTTGATTTTACTATCCTATTGATCGCCGTTATAGGTTTTCTGTACGGACTTATCAAAGGGGTTATCCGTCAGGTAGGTTCGTTGGGCGGGTTTATCGCAGGTATAGTCGTCGCCCGATTTTTCGGAGGTTCGTTCTCTGCGTTGTTGAGGGAGATGTTCGATTTGCCTGAGGGTGTAAGCCGGGTTATCGCATATTCGTTATTGTTCCTTATCGTTTACATTATATGCGTTCAACTGATGAGGCTGATACATCACATTACGCATCATGTGGCATTGGGGTGGCTCGATAGATTGGCCGGGGCTTTGTTCGGCGCCGTCAAATATTTGGTCATATTGAGTATAGTGCTTAATCTCGTCCATATTATCGATCCTAAGGGTAAACTGATTCCGGAAAAAGAGACGGCTTCGTCACAGTTCTATGGATATACATTGCGTGTAGCTCCGTTGCTCTTTTCGATGGCACAAGAGCAGTTCGTTTCGGAAACCAAACCGACGAGGGGATTGTTTATACCTTATTCGATATGCAACGAGCCGTATCTCTGTTGTGAAAATTGTAAAGCAGATTAAAAATGAAACAGGATAATTCGAATGAAATATTAAACGACGTTACTACTAACGATTATAAATACGGATTTGTAACCGATATAGAGACAGATATTATTCCTACCGGATTGAACGAGGATATTATCCGCCATATTTCGAAGAAGAAAAAGGAGCCGGAATGGTTACTTGAATTCCGTCTGAAAGCATACGCTTACTGGAAGACGCTCGAAATGCCGCATTGGGCGCATTTGAATATTCCCGATATAGACTATCAGGCTATCAGTTATTATGCCGCTCCCAAGACCAAAGAGGCTCCGAAAAGCCTCGATGAAGTGGATCCTGAGCTACGCAAGACATTCGACAAGCTGGGAATTTCGCTCGAAGAACAGATGAAACTGTCGGGTATAGCGGTCGATGCGGTGATGGATAGTGTGTCGGTACGGACGACTTTCCGGGAAAAACTGGCCGAATTGGGTGTCATTTTCTGCTCGTTCAGCGAGGCGGTGAAAGATTATCCCGATTTGGTGAAACGTTATTTAGGCTCGGTTGTTTCGTATCGGGACAATTTTTTTGCAGCGCTTAACTCGGCCGTATTCAGTGACGGCTCGTTCGTTTATATCCCCAAAGGAGTCCGGTGTCCTATGGAATTATCTACCTATTTCCGTATCAACGCCGCTAATACGGGACAGTTCGAACGAACATTGATTGTTGCCGATGACGACAGCTATGTGAGCTATCTCGAAGGTTGTACGGCTCCTATGCGTGATGAGAATCAATTGCACGCAGCTATCGTGGAAATTGTAGTGCATGATCGTGCCGAAGTGAAATATTCGACCGTGCAGAATTGGTATCCGGGCGATAAGGACGGGAAAGGCGGTATCTATAATTTCGTGACGAAGCGAGGCATGTGCAAAGGCGATCACTCTAAGCTCTCTTGGACGCAGGTGGAGACGGGGTCGGCCATTACTTGGAAATATCCCAGTTGTGTGCTGGCGGGCGATCATTCGGTCGGGGAGTTTTATTCGGTGGCTGTTACCAATAATTATCAACAAGCCGACACAGGAACGAAGATGATACATATCGGGAAAAACACCCGCAGTACGATCGTATCGAAGGGTATTTCGGCCGGTCGCAGCGAGAACTCCTACCGGGGGCTGGTGCGCGTGGCGAAGGCGGCCGAAAATGCCCGCAACTATTCGCAATGCGATTCGCTGCTGATCGGCGACAAGTGCGGAGCACATACTTTTCCAGTGATCGAAAGTGGCAATCCGACGGCAGTGGTCGAGCACGAGGCGACGACCTCGAAAATCTCCGAGGAACAGCTTTTTTATTGCAACCAGCGGGGGCTTACGACCGAGGATGCCGTGGGGCTGATCGTCAACGGTTATGCCAGGGAGGTGCTCAACAAACTGCCGATGGAGTTCGCCGTCGAAGCCCAGAAGTTGCTGGCCATCAGTTTGGAAGGTTCGGTAGGGTAGTTTGTCGGAAGAATTTCCGCCGGTTTCCGGGTAGAAACGGAGTCGGCGGTGCGTTTATGAATGTAAAAAAAGTAAAATAGATATGCTTTCAGTCAAGAATTTACGGGCGCAAGTCGCCGGAAAAGAGATATTGAAGGGCATCGATCTCGAGGTGAAGGCCGGCGAGGTGCATGCCATCATGGGACCGAACGGCTCGGGAAAGAGCACGCTGGCTTCGGTGCTGGCCGGGAACGAGAAATTCACGGTCACGGGCGGCGAGGCGACCTTCCTGGGGCAGGATCTGCTGTCGCTGCCCATCGAGGAGCGTGCCTGCATGGGGCTGTTCCTCGGATTTCAGTACCCGGTGGAGATTCCGGGCGTGTCGATGGCCAACTTTATGAAGATGGCCGTGAACGAACAGCGCAAGTTCCGGGGTGAGAAACCGCTTGCGCCGGCCGAGTTTCTGAAGCTGGTGCGGGAGAAGAGCGCCATCGTGGAACTGGACTCCAAATTGATTTCCCGTTCGGTGAACGAAGGGTTCTCGGGCGGCGAGAAGAAGAAGAACGAGATCTTCCAGATGGCGATGCTCGAACCGAAGCTGGCGATTCTCGATGAGACGGATAGCGGTCTGGATATCGATGCCCTCCGCATCGTGGCAAATGGTGTCAACCAACTTCGTACGCCAGAGAATGCGGCTATCGTGATCACGCACTACCAACGTCTGCTGGATTATATCAAGCCTGACGTGGTTCATGTCCTCTACAAAGGACGTATTGTCAAAACCGCCGGTCCCGAACTGGCTCTCGAACTCGAAGAAAAAGGCTACGACTGGATCAAGAAAGAGATGGGAGAAGAATAAGAATAATTAGGCACGGATTACACGCGAAATCCGTGTAATCCATGCCAAAAAATTAGATAGTAATGAAAGCAGAACAACAATATATCGATCTTTTCACCCATTATGAGGATCTGATTTGCCGGCATGCGGCGGGGTTGATGAATTTGCCGCGTGCAGAGGCTTTGGCTGATTTGGAACGGTTGGGCTTTCCGACGGTGAAGAGTGAAGATTATAAATATACAGATGTGGCGCAGGCTTTTGCTCCGGATTACGGGGTGAATATCAATCGTCTTGATATCCCGGTCAATCCGTACGACGTGTTTCGTTGTGATGTCCCCAACCTGAGTACCTCGCTTTATTTTGTGGTGAATGATACTTTCTATGACAAGATGTTACCGAAAGCCCATCTTCCCGAAGGTGTTTATGCCGGGGGAATGCGTACTTTCATGGAAAAGTATCCCGAAGTGGCTTCCCGCTATTATGGCAAGGCGGCACCAACCGGTAAGGATGGTATCGTTGCCTTGAACACTATGTTGGCTCAGGACGGTTTTGTGGTCTATGTGCCGGAAGGTGTCGTAGTGGAGCGTCCGATCCAGTTGGTGAATATCTTCCGCAGCGACGTGGACACGATGGCGAACCGCCG
>ENA-OPDJ01001618-OPDJ01001618.1-human-gut-metagenome-genome-assembly--contig:-NODE-1618-length-11494-cov-2.446630_pt1 | contig 11494 bp, 10 predicted proteins | sample MGYA00241621_ERZ501505 | MGnify/ENA primary metagenome ERZ501505 (study PRJEB25962, sample SAMEA2042624) | human gut metagenome | biome: human gut; feature: human-associated habitat; material: faeces... | reverse complement strand
CATCCTCCGTATAAAATTCCGTTGTATTTTTTCCATTCGGAAGATTCTGAATAAACATGGAAATATCTGCTTTTTGAATACTCCGTCCATCTTCTGCCCGCAGTTTGACTGCGCTGTCGTCCGTGATCACATACTCCCGTCCATCCCCGGCAATATGGTTATATACCCCTGACTCCAATGCCTTTAACAGTGTGGACTTTCCATGATATCCACCCCCGACGATCAAAGTAATTCCTTTTTTGATCCCCATTCCTTTGATAGTTCCATGATGTGGCAGTTCCATCGTCACTTCCATGGATTTTGGCGACACAAAAGAAACGGCATCCTTCATCGGCTGCATGGAAACTCCGGATTTTCTCGGAAGAACCGCTCCATTGGCTACAAATGCCACCAGACCTCTTTTTTTCAGTTCTTCCCGGATATAATTCTGATCTATGGCTAGATCTACCACCTGCTCTAACTCTTCTTTCCGGTATGATCTTTGATACATTGTCTTTTTGATGCATACCGGCAGAAAATCGAATAAAATCTTTTCTAATTCTCTCGCATTGATGGTTCTTCCGTTTGCCGGAAATCCGATCTCCATCCGTACCACCAGATCTCCGTTTTTCGGCTGAATGACACATGCACTGCGATTTAAGATTTCCTGTCCCGGCCGGGTAACAGAGATCAGTCCACTCTTCCCGGAACCCTTTGCCTTAAAGGAATATTCCCTGATATTTGTCGCAATTTTTCGTAACAGATGATCCTGCAGTGCAATCCGTTTGAAGGTTATGTCATACAAACAGGCATCAAATCCCGCCTGTTTTCCGTCGATGTGAACACTGACCTTGGAAGGAGACGCAAACGGATCTCCCTGCACATGGTCAATGGACAGCACATAGGTTCCAAACTGATACTGCCCTTTTGTATCTTTGTATGCCGGATAACCTTTATGGTCGATCCTGTTTAACAGATTGCGTAATTCTTCCGAAGTCTTCATGCTGATATCCCCTTGTTTGATTCTTGGTTTTATTTTTCCACCTCATATGCTGACGCTAGTGCGATTCCGGCAAAAATCCAGAACACCGGTGTTGTATACAGTGTACTGTCATTAAACAGACTGCCTGCCATATAACAGATACATCCCAGATAACATCCCAGTCCCAGTCGTGTCTTCATATCTGACAACTCACGTTTGTAATAAAACGTTCCACATTTTTTTAACAGGAGTACATAAAATGCTATCATTGCCACAAGTGCTAAGAAGCCATTCTGTACCAACTGCATCAGGTAGTCATTATGCGGTTTCTCAATCACCCGTGCCGGATTGTTAGCATAAATTGCCTTTCCAACATAGTCGTTCTGTGAAAATACTTCTGCAAATGTATCCGGTCCGCTTCCTGCAACGATATATTTTTTTAAGATCGGCAGGGTTCTACTCCAAATATAAATTCGTCCCGAACCTAAATATTCTTTGCCGCCCGCATCGACTTTTGGAATGTCGGTAAGCTGTGTCTCTTTTCCGTTCTCTGTCCGGTAATAATACCCCTTGCTGTTTTTTCCAAACGTAAATGTCTGGTTGCAGAGATATACGTCTATGTATTTTTCTTCGTCATACTCTGCTATTGCCATTTTCGCAGAATATTCCACTTTTTTGATGTCGGTTTCTCTGCCTTTTTTATCGTAAATTTTCGCTTTTTTATCCTCTAAGGTGATGAGATATTCCTTTCCATCATAGCAAAGCTCCACTCCGTCTTTGGATGTGATCATGCGCTCTAACTTCGTCTTTGGTGTATCTTCCTTCCATCTGGACAGATAGTGAAAATCATTGATTTTGTCAATTCCTACAAATACTACCGCTAAAATAAGGATTCCCGGCAAAATATATTTCATCAGTTTCCCGATCTTCTCCTTAGAAAGGATACATCCTACGACTAATGCCACAAGCAATGCAAAAAATGTGGAGCGGGAGTAGGTAAACCAGATCAGGATCAGACATCCTGCACACAATATCCCGTAGAAAATCTTCTTCTTTTTCTCTTTTTCACTGCTGCACATCACTGCAAAAACCGGTGCGAACATGGTCAGAAATACACCTGCATAGTTCGGATTATACAGACTTAAGAACACATTGTTTCCGCTAAAAATAGTCTCTAACGTGCCGCCATACTCTGCAAACTGTTCTTTGGACATCACCAACCGCTGCATCCATGCAAAATCCAACAGATCTTTTTTTGCTATCTGAAATATCCCAAGCACCGCCATGACTATGAATACTGCTACGATCCCATACCAGATGGTTTTATAGTCTTTTTCCTGCTCCATTACCTGATAGGCATACAGACAAAATACCAGATATCCCAACAGAACCAGTACGCCCTGGAACTGATAAAAATTTCCGGTAAATGACGCTCCCATATTTACGGATAACAGGGTCGAAAGCAGTATCATTCCCGCATACACTGCCAACGGGATAAATATTTTCATTTTTTTTCTGTTTTCCGGAAACAGTCCGATCCGAAATGCCAGTACCGCCGCCGTAAAAATTGCAACTACTTCAAAAAAATAACAACGGTAATAACTGTACAGATCCATAATCACATCCTCATCCGAATACCACGGATATTTTGCATATCCGCAGGAATAGAGTGCCAGTCTTACAATAAACGGCATAATACAAAGGATCAGTAACATTGGTATCAGTAAATCGTTAAATCCCTGTTGTTTTTCTTTCTGTTTGGTTTGTTTCTTTTTTGTTCCTGTCTTTTTACTCATCTTCTTTTCCACGCCTGTATATAGAAAAAAGGCTGTTTACACAGCCCCTTTTCTTATATTTTATTTTGCTGTAAATGTCTTTCCCTGTGCCCAGCCTTTGTCATTGACCATGTAATATACCTGATATTTTGTATTTGATTTCAGCTTGAGGTAATCCATTCTTACGCTAATCTGATTGCTGCCCTGTTTTGCATATGCTGTACCACGATAGTAATGTCCTGTCTTTGTATCTTTGACATATACATTAAACACTGCTTTTTTATCATTCTGAAGATAGGTGTCATTGATATAGATATACTTAATTGCAAATACCTGTGTATCATTCAGTTTTTTATTTGTTTTGATCGTAAGTGTTTCACTGTTTTTCTTTGCAGTCACACTTGTAATCTTAAAGTTCTTACTTGCTTTTGTTCCAACCGGATTATTGTTATAGGCATACTCACTGAGTTTTGAACTGATCTTTGCTGCCTTTATCATTTCCGGTGCAACTAAACGATGAGCACTTCCGGTCTGTACGGAGTAATAAGAAACAAATCCTGTCTGACTGATATATTCCCTTGTGACAGCCCAACGAGCATTCTGGCATGTCATAACTGCCTGTGCTAATTTATAACGGTTCTTTGATGTAATACCATTACCATATACTTTTGCAACATTCTTTGCTTTTGAACGCAGACTGCTGTATTTATTTGATTTCAGACCGTTTTTCTTTACTGCTGTGATCGTTGTACTAACAGGAATTCCTTTGTACTTTGTAGTAATGACTGCCTTACCGGTCTTCTTTACGGTAATATCACCCTTAGAGCTGACCGTGATCACATTTTTATTACTGCTCTTATAGGATACTCCACTAGAGAGGTCTGAGAGATATCCGCCCTTGATCTCTTTATTATTCTTATACTGAGAATACTGGAACAAATCTCCCATGTTGAAAGTCATGCCCTGCTCTACCTGTATGTCTGTGTAATATCCATAGACATTCGTACTTGTGCCACTTGCAGCTTCTGCCTCTAATTTATTCACCGGAAGTGCACTGATAACTGTCGGTGCTGCCAGTAATAAACATAAGCAGATTGCCAGTCTTGTTTTCCATTGCTTCATTTTCTTTCCTGCTTACGTTTTATTTATTTTATCTTAGCACTTTTTTTCTGGCTCTGCAAGAAGATAGGCCGGGATTCCTGCCTCGTTTCTGCACCCGGTTTACATCAGCAATCCGGTCATGCCTTCATAGCCATACATTTTCAAAACACTGACCAGACCACTCTTTATTTCCTCTCTTGAATAATCGGCTTTTTCCAAAAATTCTTCTGTATAATCATTCAAGTGGTCATAAAACCCAAGTGCTGCCTTCAAATCTTCTACCTGCCCGTTCTCTAACTGCTCATACAACAGATTTTCCGCTTCATTTATTTTGCCCGCATCCGCCAACTTCAGCAACCGTCCATAGAGGTCTGATGTTTCCTTTAACTCCTGCTCTATGTCTACGGTCTTTTCATCAATATTAAAAATCAGTTTCATAATTGTGCGTACCATTTCATGAATGAGACGCATAAGGTAGTCTTGTTTTACCATGGTTGTCCTCCTGTGTAGTAAGGTTTCTTTTACGTCTGTTCTATCTACGAAATTAAATGATTTCAAATCTCCACAATAATTTTTTTATAAATTTCGGAAGAAAGTAACCATTCTTTTTATGATAACACCGTTTTGATACCGAAGAGCTTTTTATTTTGATTTATTATAACATACTTTTACAATGTAAAAAAGGCTCCCGAGAAAACTCGCGGAAGCCTTGATTTTATTGCATATATCTATAATCAGTTATGATTACTCGATGATTGTAGCAACACGACTGTTAATATCACGAATTGTATTATTTGGAATATTCCTAGTAATATTTTATTTTATATAATGATACGTTTTGTGATTATTGTATCTATTTCAAAAGTTTTTCAACTCTAAAATAAGCCCATGGGCTTTTTACCTCCAATTCAAATGAAAGGACTAATAACACTAAAATTGATACACGCAGAATACAACCCGACGCATAACAGCATCGACATTAACCACTATAACGGCTACATCCTACGGATCGACTGTAATCAGGCTGAATCTGGGATAGGGACTACGCCTAATTCTCAGCGATACTTTAACGCACTGGCAATTGATAATCCGCTGGGATATGCCCGGCTTGCTCTTGATGGTGAGATATAGGCATGGGTGGATGCGTAGGATAGTTTGGAAGTGTTTTAATTAACTTTCTTATAAAGGGATGAGTTTATCAGTCATCCCTTTATGAAAATTCAACATCCTATGCATATATACATATATATTATCACTTATTTTATCATATTCATAACATCATTGTATTCTATTTTCCACTTGTGCGTCTTATCTCTGTGACACACACAATATGTTCCCTTCTCCGACAACACCACTTTTAATTTTCCATTACATGTACCTCCGCAAATAGGGCACTTCTTTGGGATTACTTTATATATCTCGTTTCTTTTTAATACATATTTTGCTGATGACCTGTCACGTAACAACTCAAATATTGTTCTCAGCAACCAGGCAACCACTATAAATATGACTCCCACAATTGCTATGTAAATATGCAACTTATATGTAGATATCATATTACACAAACCATCTGCCTTTAATTCTTGTAATCCAATTGCTATTGTAATAATATCAGCAATCATCCCAAGAATTGCTGCAATAACAGCCCAAGAAAGTTTTCCAACCTTTTGAACAGATGCAATACAATCCTCCGTCTTGTAATGCACATAATTTGAACCATAAAAATTATTTTCTTGAAAATACTGATTTCCGTTATTCTGTATCGTATTATTATTCATAATTTCTCCTCGTCGTACAAAACTATTATTCTAACTGTGCAAAGCATATAGTATTGATTTGCACAGTCCTAAAGTTACAGCGGAATATTAACATCTGTAGCAACTCTTATATTTGAGTGCCAGAAGTTATACTCATCTAACTTTTGCGTCACCTCATCATATACATGTTCTTTTTGATTTGGATCTCTGATTGTTAAAATCAAACAAAACTCTTGAGTCAATGCAAATGACTCTATCTGTGCCATTCTCTCAATATGATCTCTATATACACCCTGTAAAAATAAAAACCATTTTTTATCTGGTGACAGATACTCAATTTTCTTTTTTTCCATTAACTCCGACAAATCCACTGCATATTTCTTTACAGGATAGTATTTATCTGCATACTGAATTAGTAAACGTTCTTTTAATGCAAATTCACTACTCTTTTCTTTCATTTTGTTTTTGCTATACACCGTACCCAACAATAAATTCTGCGAACCTTTTCTCCCAACTGGATTAAGTATATGACGCTTTGAAGTATCCCTCTCTTCTTTTGTATCATACGAACCAAACTTAACATCAATATTAGATTGACAATATTCTATTCCCTGTGATGGATCCAAAACCGGATCATACACCAATGTTGCTATAATCTGTCCCGTATAATATCCATCCTTAAGCAAACATTGTGGCATAGGGAAATCCATTATATCAATTTTATCGCCCTTGGCCAAACTATCTCTTAATATCAATGTTGCTTCATAAGGTGAATTATATATAATATCTGGCACATTTTTAGGTATTCCGAATCCAACCTGTTTCGCTCTCTCTGTAACAGGTACTGTCATTTCTTTTGGATATGATGCCGAGTGTGTGATAAGTGCCTTTATTAATAACGGGTCAAATTCTTCGCTTAATTCCTGCTGTATTCCTGCAGCCAATGCCGTTACTCTCGGTGTTGAAAAACTTGTTCCGACCCCAGTAGCCATTTTCCCATCTTTCGAGAATGATTTCACTCCAGTAGTAACTGTTTCCCCGCTTGGAGTCACACCTGCATTTCCACCATAATGAGAAACTTCTGGTTTAATTATATATTCCGGTCCTGGACCCACCCTTGAAAAAGGTGATGGATCATTATATTCCGCATAATCATATTGCCCTTTATCGTGTGCAACAGAACCTACTACCAAAGAACGAACAGAGTCAGCACCTTCATGAATTCTTCCCTTCGGATAATTGTTTTCAAAATTCCTGCAATTTCCAGCAGATTTACAAATAAGAACATTGTATTTATCTTGTATAGAATCTAAAGCAATTGCAAAATCAGAAAATTTAGTGTCTACAACTGGACGTGTGATACTAACCGACAAATTCCACACTTTTACCTTTTCGTGATAAAGTGCAACTGCTTCTTTAATATTTGCGATAAGTTCATCCTCGTCCAAGCCCTCTTTTGTGGTATCTGGAAATATTGCAGCATCAAAAAGTTTTATACCCTTGTGCCCGACCCAATTCTTCCCTTCACATTCATCACCATATAAAGCAACTCCTGCAACAAACGTTCCATGTGTAGGGTTTATACTATCATTGGGATATGGAGACCATTTATCCATCTCCATCCAAGGTTTTAAATTAGGAATAGATGCTATACCATTATCTAGTATGCCAATAGTCAAATAATTTTTACCATTCTCTGGAATTTTAACAGGAACCTCTTGGTCGTCATCTACAAAATCCAATGATACAGTATATTTTGGCATTGGCTCCACTGAAAAAAGTGCATTAAAAATTTCTTCTTTCTTCAATTGCTCTAACATGTCAGTATTAACCATTTTCATATTATACACATAGAATTGTTCTGAATAAGTGGTTTTCTTGTATTCAATCTTATTACGTTCCAAAGTATGCTCAAACATTCTACGCATAGCTAAATTCTGTTCAAAATCCTGATAATCCACCAATTTGACTTTGTAATTACAGACTTCATCAGTTGCCATTACGCTTGGTTCAAATTCTGCAAATCCCTCTATACAGGAAATAGCATAATCATTTTTCTCATACGCTCTTAGCTTTCCTGAAATTTGTCGAAGCTCATCCACCGAATCCAAACAAACAATAAGCTCATTTACATCTGCCACACCTATTACGCTACTATTATCCTTCACTTGAAAAAAATTGGTTATATCCTTACGTTTTGATTTCGCTGTAGCATCTTCTTGTATTTTAGCAATAAAAGAAAATGGTACCGGTGATGCACTCTGTTTTCTTTCAATCATTATTGTTTCTATATCACTCAACGAAGCTTGGAGAATTTCTGCCCTTTTCACCAAAGCATCCCCTTCCAAAACCCATTTAGGTTTTTCAGAGTTTCCATTCCCCTCTATTCGCAGTTCATCAATCTCTCTCGGTGCAAAAAATTTAATTGGCAATTTATCTGTATCCATATGCTATTCCTCCTTAATTTCCTTGGATATGCTTTGAATTTTTCTAAGCGGTATATCCATACCTTCATTGATTTCCCTGTGTGTTGCTCCATATTTTAATAAGAATCGTATAAACTGGTCTTCATTTTCAATATTATGATATTGATGAAAGTATATCTCTTTTAGTACATCACAACTATTCAATACAGCCTTTCTTTTTATTATAGCTTCTTTGATTGCATTATTTATAGTTGTTTTTACATCTGAATGGCTAAATCCTTTAAGAGCCAACTCTAACTGTTCCATTCTTTTCGCATTATCTACTATGCTATTATGATAGTTCGACAAATACAATTCCAACAATCTACCCACCTCTTCTGTCTGTGGCTTTTCCAATGTAATCACTTTAGAAAACCGCCTCCATATAGCAGGATCTAATAACTCATGATGATTTGTAGCTGCAATTAAAATACTATCACTACTTAACTCGTCAATATTTTGAATAAGACTATTAACTACACGTTTTAACTCACCTAATTCATTCTTATCATCTCTTAATTTAGCAATAACATCAAATTCATCCAGAAATAAGATGCATTCTCTCTTTGATACATAATCAAAAATTTTACGTATATTTTTAGCAGTACTTCCTAGCAAGGAAGAAATTAATCCATCAAGTCTTGCCGTCACCAAAGGCAATCCTGTTATTGTCGAAATATATTGAGCAACCGTGGTCTTTCCACATCCAGGCGGTCCATATAATAGCAAAGAATTAGAGACCTCGATACCTGCTTTAAGTAAATTATCCCTATTCTCGTAAAAATCAATAAATGCTTGTATTTCATCCTCAACATATTTACTTAAAATAATAGTTTCTTTCTTTATTTGCGGTGTTGTAATTCGAACTATCTCCATTCTACTTTCTGTATCAACTGGCTTGGTAGCAAAACTATCCAATGACGTCAATCCTTTTCTTCGATTCTCAACTATCCCTCTAATCTTTTTCGAAAGAGATACTTCACCCTCCTTCTCTAAATTGTTCGCAAGTACATTTGCATAATTCTGAACTTTTTCCTTATCTCCTTGTAATCCACCTTCAATAATCTTAACTATCTCTGTATACATGTTTTCACCTTTCCTTTTCGCTCTCATTATATCTATTTTTGTTATCAAAGTCAATGTTATTGTTATTGTACTGTTTATTTTTGTTATCAATTTTATTATTTTTGTTCGTATTTCTTTTTATGCAAGGTTGTCACGCAAAAAGGAACCGGCCTTAAACCGGTTCCTTGCAAATCTATATTCGTTTTCTCCCAGTAAAAATAGTTCCAACGAGCTTCTCATTTACTTGTATAGATAATTTTTCCGTTACATTGATGACTTTGCGATGATTATAAAGAAACTCTCGAAGTTCATCTTCTTCAAAGTTAATTGGCAGTCCGCTCATAATGGAATAATTAGATTTTCCTGTTTCTTTGTCATATTCCACATTTGCTTCCTTTATACTTGGCGAATGAATCGAAACATTAACATCATGCAAACATACCTGTATTGACCCCTCCTTTCAAAGCAATTCCTTCGCGTACAGCGACTGTATATATTGTCTTATACTCATTCAAAAACGTTTTATAATCGGTACTCATCTTATAGTCTCTGTTTTTTAAGATGAATTGCGACCCAAGAAGCAAATGCTGATCATTAACAGACAGGTATTTCATGAATTCCTTGTCATCTTCAAAGTCATCAGACCTATTCTTTATTTCAAAAGCTTTTCTATTTAACAAAAATCTTTCAATACCATACAAAAACATTCCATCCATATGAAAGTGAAACCCATCTGTACTCCTTTGTCCTATCGACTCCGTGCAATCCGATAAATTCAGCAAATTTATTTTTAATACACCATTCTTATCATCATTTTCTACTAAAATAGGAGCAATCTTCTCTCTAATCTTTTAAATGATATCCCTTTGTATTGTTTTACAGATTTCCTCTTCTTACATATTAGCCTCATAGTTTGCTTGTGACTCTCTTGCTAATCTGACATATCTTTCTTTTTTGCTTTTTCTTAACCATTTTTTCAAGTCTATCATACATCAGATTAACCTCAACTTCTATCTGTACATCCGACTTATTTTCCGTATAAATCATTCTAAAAAGATTACTAAATATTTTCTTCGTCGTTTTCTCGTTCCCATCGGAGACATACCAAAACGCTTTCATATCATCAATATTTCTTTCCAGTAATTCTGGCAAATAAAATTCATGAGAGATAAACAAAATGAGAAAGATATAAAAATCTGATACTACATATTCAATAATCATTGATTTAACAGATTCATTTTCTAGAAACAACTCATATCTATCTATTATCCGTTTTGGATAATTCCTTGCTTTGACACCGAAAGACTTTGATTTCAAGAAGAACACCCTCGACATCAGCAAAACTCTTCAGCGGATTAAATAGCAGGATGCAGTTACATCATCCAAAACAACGAAGAGCATCCGGAACATTATCATACCGGACTTTGTAATGAACAAAGTCAAAGACTATATTTCAAAGCTTTATGATTTGAAATATACGGACAGAGTCTTCCCCTTCACAAAATCTTATATCAATAATACGATGGAAAGGGCTTGCAAGAAAAGCGGAGTGAAAAGGACTTGTATCCACGACATCCGCCACTCCCACGCCAGCTATCTTATTAACTTAGGCTGTACACCACTGCTCATATCAGAACGATTAGGACACGAAAAGGTACAGACTACCTTAAGCACCTACTCCCACCTGTATTCCAACAAGCATCAGGAAGTAGTGGATATGATGCAAAACCAGCACCTGAAAGATATGGTACCATCCGATGTAACTGCCCCAGCAGACTCATCAAAAAAACCCAAAACACAGGACACAAGGTTCAAAGTCGTAAGTCCAAAGGATAAAATGAGCCCACAGCAAGTCCACGAAGATGACTTAAGCCCATGCGTCGGCTTCAACCGACGCACGTAAAAAGGCTCAACCCCTTGTAAACAAAGGGCTGAGCCAATTAAGTCAATTAATACTCAAAAAGTATTTAATTACTCGATAATAGAAGCAACACGTCCTGAACCTACTGTTCTACCACCTTCACGGATAGCGAATGTAAGACCCTGCTCCATAGCGATTGGGTGAATCAGTTCGATTGTCATTTCTACGTTATCTCCAGGCATGCACATTTCTGTACCAGCTGGTAACTCGATAACACCTGTTACGTCTGTTGTTCTGAAGTAGAACTGTGGACGATAGTTATTGAAGAAAGGTGTATGACGACCACCCTCGTCTTTTGTTAAAACGTAAACCTGAGCTGTGAATTTTGTATGGCATGTTACTGTACCTGGTTTTGCAAGAACCTGTCCTCTTTCGATTTCAGTTCTCTGGATACCACGAAGTAATGCACCGATGTTATCACCAGCCTGAGCCTCGTCTAATAATTTACG
>ENA-OPDJ01001617-OPDJ01001617.1-human-gut-metagenome-genome-assembly--contig:-NODE-1617-length-11502-cov-2.697388_pt1 | contig 11502 bp, 9 predicted proteins | sample MGYA00241621_ERZ501505 | MGnify/ENA primary metagenome ERZ501505 (study PRJEB25962, sample SAMEA2042624) | human gut metagenome | biome: human gut; feature: human-associated habitat; material: faeces... | reverse complement strand
CTTTTGTCAAGACAAAAGAAAATGGGGGCGGATCCCCGCGGGGACCCCGCGGCCACCCGGCCCGCCGGGCAAGGGACGGCACCTGACGATACGCCTCCGTCCCGTCCCCCTCATCCGTCCGGCTTTCAGCCGTCCACCTTCCCCCGGTGGGGGAAGGCTCTCCCGTCAGGGACGAGGCCTTGCGGGGGCATCTCAGGCAGGGATCCCCTCATCCCTCCGGCCCGCGGCCATCCACCTGACCGTTGTCTCTTACCCTCGGGGGAGGGCTCTCCGCCGGGGCTTACAGAGTCATTTCCGGCAGAAGAGGGGGAGGCGCGGCCCCTTCGACGCCGCCCCTTCGTCCTTCTGCGCAAAGACCGCCGCTCCGGCCACAAAAAATTCATAGTTTGTATATACGGAATATGTTGTATATTTATTGAGAGCGTGCTATACTAATCCTCGCTAAGCGGCGGCGCAGTATCCTAGTCAGATCTGCCGTTTCCCAGGGAGGGCCTAAAAATCCTTCGAAGGGCACATCGATGAAACCTCTGGTGCCTGCTTGTTACGCCCAGTTTCGGGTGGGTGCTGGGGGGAAGCGCGGGAGTCCCCGCGCTTGCGGTCTCAGGGCGCTTTCCAATGGCATGGTTATCCCGACCCTGTTTCCGTGGAGACCTGCTGTTGTGCACAGACGTACTCCCATCGCGGTATTTTCGGCCTGTGTACGAAGCAGATTGTGAACCTGCAATGCGGTGCATCGGTCCTGCGGGGCCGTAACGCTGTGTGCAGACGTAGCCTGCCTTGACGTGGGCCGGGTGAATAGGGGATCAACGGGGGCTGCCGTTCCGGCCGGAACGGACACCCCGATCGCTCCTTGAAACCCGTCCTGCAAAAGAGGCTAAAGAAGCGGATGGACTGCGGTGGAAAACACCTAGGCTGTTCCTTCCGAGGCAGAAAAGGGATTGCAGTGCGGACTAAGTGGCAGTCGGGTCGCGCGGACCGGCAACGCTGTGCAGCGGCTCTGAAAGGGGAACCGCCTCCACCGGCAACGGGAGGTGCGCCGCGGGGAAATCCAACCCGGACCTAAGCCGTAAGATTTACCTTTTCTGCCGCCGCCGGCTTAGCGAACCCATCCATTCCAGGGGGGCGCCCCCTGTCTTTTCCATCCCACCACAGATAAAGAGGAGAAGCTCCTTGAAAGAACATCCCACCTCCCGGAAAAAACGGGACAGGCAGGCCGGGCGCTACGCCTGGCCCATCCAGGTCTTTTTCCTGGCCATCGGCCTCTCCGCGGCGCTGAGCCTGGCCTCTCAGGGGCCCCTGTCCGGCGCCGGCATCCTGGCGGCGGCGCTGATCCTGGCGCTGTTCATCGCCCTGGGCATCCTGTTCGACATCATCGGCGTGGCCGTCACCGCCGCGGACCCCAAGCCCTTCCACTCCATGGCTGCCCACAAGGAAAAGGGCGCACGGGAAGCCATCCGTCTGCTGCAAAATGCCAACCAGGTGTCGTCCGTGTGCAACGACGTGGTGGGCGATATATGCGGCATCGTCAGCGGTTCCACGGCGGCGGTGATCGTCACGCATCTGCAGCGGGACTTCAGCACCTCGTCGGTGCTGATCTCCATCGGAGCCACAGCGCTGATTTCCGGCATTACCATCGGCGGCAAGGCCTTGGGAAAGACCGTGGCCATCAACCAGTGCACCAGCGTGGTGTACCGGGTGGCCCGCATCATGCACGCCCTGCATCTCTCACGCTGAAATGGAGCGATATACTTGATTTTAGACCGCATAGACAGCCCCGCCGATGTGAAGGGGCTCAACGAGAATCAGGCCCGCCAGCTTTGCAGTGAGCTGCGGGGTTTTCTCCTGGATGAGGTATCCAAAACCGGCGGACACCTGGCCTCCAACCTGGGGGTGGTGGAGCTGACGGTAGCCATTCACCGGGTGTTTGACACTGCCGTGGACCGGCTGGTGTTCGACGTGGGGCACCAGTGCTATGTGCACAAGGCGCTGACCGGACGGCGGGAGCTGTTTGATACCCTGCGGCAGTTCGGCGGCCTGTCCGGCTTCCCCAAGCCATGGGAGAGCGTTCACGATGCGTTCATTGCCGGACACGCCTCCAACTCGGTGTCGGTGGCTCTGGGTATGGCCCGGGCCCGCACGCTCCAGGGAAAGGATTACAGCGTCCTGGCCCTGATCGGCGACGGCGCCATGGGCGGCGGACTGAGCTTTGAGGGACTCAACGACGCCGGAGCCAGCGGCGAGCCGCTGATCGTGATCCTCAACGACAATGGCATGTCCATTGCACCCAATGTGGGGGGGCTGTCCCGGCATTTGTCCCGGCTGCGCAGTACGCCGGGATACTACGAGTTCAAGCGCCGCTATCGCCAGATGCTTACCGGCAGTCAGACCGGTAAGCGGGTCTATGCCATGAGTCACGAGGTAAAAACGGCTCTGAAAAATTCCCTGCTGCCCGGCAGCACAGTATTTGAGAACATGGGCTTTACCTATATGGGGCCGGTGGACGGCCACGACGTGGAGACGCTGACCCAAATGCTGGTGCTGGCCCGGGATATGCGCCGGCCGGTGCTGCTGCATGTGCATACCGTCAAGGGAAAGGGCTATCCCTTTGCCCAGAAGGAGCCCGGGCAGTTCCATGGCGTGGCTCCCTTTGACGTAAAAACCGGAAGAGCCCTGAAACCGTCAGGGGAGAACTTTTCTCATGTATTCGGACAGGAGCTTCTGTCCCTGGCCCGGGAGGATGAACGGATCTGTGCCGTCACTGCCGCCATGGTAGAGGGCACAGGCTTGACGGATTTTTCCAGAACGCTGCCCCGGCGCTTTTTCGACGTGGGGATCGCCGAGGGCCATGCGGTGGCCATGTGCGCCGGTATGGCCCAGCAGGGCATGGTGCCGGTGTTTGCGGTGTATTCCAGCTTTTTGCAGCGGGGATATGATATGCTGCTGCACGATGTGGCGCTGAATCATCTCCATGTGGTGCTGGGCGTGGACCGGGCGGGGCTGGTGGGCGCCGACGGCGAGACCCACCATGGCTGCTTTGACCCCATGTACCTGTCCCAGGTGCCGGGGATGACGGTGTTGTGTCCTGCCAGCTTTGCGGAGCTGCGGCGGATGCTGCGGCGTGCGGTGGAGGAATTGGACGGCCCCGTGGCGGTGCGGTATCCCCGGGGCGGCCAGGGCCGCTATCAGGATGACGGCGGCGACGGAACGTTTGTGTGTCTGCGTGAGGGCGATGATGCCGCCATCCTGACCTATGGCATTCTGGTGAACCAGGCTCTGGATGCGGCGGAGCTTCTGGCGCAGAAGGGAATCCGTGTCCGGGTGGTGAAGCTGAATCAGATTTGCCCGCTGGACAGTAAACAGGTAAAGGACGCTCTCTCCGGTACGGAGCGGCTGCTGGTGCTGGAGGACTGCATGGCCACAGGCTGCGGGGGGCAGCGCATAGCCGCTATCCTGGCCCAGGAGCGGATGGAGCCCCGCTGTCTGACGCTGAAAAATCTGGGCGGCCGGTTTGCCCCCCAGGGTACGGTGGACCAGTTATACAAAGCCTTCGGTCTGGACGCCCGGAGCGTAGCCCACAGCGTGGAGGAGATGCTGCATGAGCAATAAGACGAGATTGGATGTGCTGCTGGTGGAGCAGGGCTTGCTGGAAAGCCGCCAGAAGGCCCAGGCCGTTATCATGGCCGGCAGTGTGTTTGTTGACGGTCAGCGGGTGGACAAGCCTGGCACGGCGGTGCCCAATACCGCCGCCATCCAGGTGCGGGGCCATGCTTTGCCCTATGTCAGCCGGGGCGGCCTGAAGCTGGAGAAGGCCATGCAGACGTTTCCCCTGACCCTGGACGGCAAGGTCTGCGCCGATATCGGCGCATCCACCGGCGGCTTCACGGACTGCATGCTGCAAAACGGGGCCACAAAGGTCTACGCTGTGGATGTGGGCTACGGCCAACTGGACTGGAAGCTCCGGGGAGACCCGCGGGTGGTGTGCATGGAACGCACCAACGCCCGCTATCTTACCCATGAGCAGATCCCAGAGGAGCTGGACTTTGCGTCGGTGGACGTGTCGTTTATCTCCCTGCGGCTGATCCTGCCGGCGCTGGACGGATTGCTGTCCCCGGAGGGAGAAGCCGTGTGCCTGGTGAAGCCCCAGTTCGAGGCGGGCCGGGAAAAGGTCGGAAAAAAAGGCGTGGTCCGGGACCCGGCGGTGCACCTGGAGGTACTGGAGGCCTTTCTGGAGCATGCAAAGGAAAGTAACTTTACAGTGCTTGGAATTACATACTCGCCCATACGGGGACCCGAGGGAAACATCGAATATCTGGGCTATCTGCGCCACGGACAGGGGACACCCGGCGTCTTTTCCCTGCCGGAGATCGTGGAGGCGTCTCACAGCCAATTGAAGGACTGAGGTGAGCGGCATGAAACCAAAACGCGTGATACTTTGTCCCAATCCGTACCGGGACAGTGAACTGAAGGTCTGCAAGCAGTCCCGGGATATGCTGGAGAGTCTGGGGATGCAGACCTCTGTGTGCCTGCCCTTCCAGCGGGAGGGGTATGGCGAGGAGCTGGGGATCCCCATGCGGCTCTTGCAGCAGGAGATCCGGTCGGCTGACCTGCTGATCGCCTTCGGCGGCGACGGTACCATTCTGCATCTGGCCCGGACCGTGGCGTTGCACAGCGTGCCGGTGCTGGGGGTGAACCTGGGAAGTCTGGGCTTTATGTCGGAGCTGGAGGTCAACGAGCTGGACCGGCTGCGGGATCTGGCCGAGGGCCGGTTTACCGTAGAATCCCGGATGATGCTGGATGCGTCGGTGCTGCGGGAAGGACGGCAGGTGTACAGCAACATCGCCCTGAATGACGCGGTGATCTCAAAAGGGTCCATCGCCCGGGTGGTGCGGCTGGATATCTTCACGGAGGAGGGACGCCTGACCCGGGTAGGCGGCGACGGCATCATCGTGTCCACCCCTACCGGCTCCACCGGATATTCTATGGCCGCCGGAGGCCCCATTGTGGAGCCCACCGCCAAAAACCTGCTGCTGACCCCGATATGTCCCCATTCCACCCGCTCGTCCTCCTACGTGCTGTCACCGGACCATGTGATCACCGTGGAAGCTGCGGATGCCAACCGGAAATTCGTCTATCTTTCCGTAGACGGCGGCAAAGCGTTTTCTTTGAAAAACGGAGACCAGGTGCGGGTGAGCACCTCAAAATACACCACAAAGCTGGTTCGTCTCTCCAAAAAAAGCTTTTGCGAAATACTGGACAAAAAAATGGGAACGGAGGCTTCTAAAAAATGAAAAACGACCGCCAGAACCAACTCCTCCAGATCATCAGCGAGGAGATTATCGAAACCCAGGAGCAGCTGCTGGAGCGGCTCCAGGCCAAGGGGATCAAGAGTACCCAGGCCACGATTTCCCGGGACATCAAGGCCGTTTCCGGGCAGGCCCACACGCCCTGCCAGTCTGCCTGTGCAAGCCCGGTCTCGAAGGAAGCGGTGCTCCATGCACCGGGCTGGTCATTTTCATCCCACAGCCGGATGCGCCACCGTCCCTGCGTCTTGGGCGGTACAGCGATGAGCGTTTCGGTGTGCATCACACTGCCCAAAGCCTTTCCGCTTGCCCACAGCGTTTCGGCTCCGGCGGTCACTTCGATTTCGTAGGCAGTCTGGCGCACGCCTTCGGCGCACTGCCACGATAAAAACAGCGTCCCGGCATCTATACCGAGAGGCTGGGTCAGATGATTCGTTTTCAGGTTTGTTGCTTGCATCATCCGCATCTCCTTTTTCCGTTTGATTTCTGTTCTTATTATAAAGAGAATCCCACGGAATAAGGGTGCAAAATTTTGTGTTATCAGTCAAAAAGTCGTGCTATTTATGACAATTTAAAAAATTCATCTTGCTTCACGACTTTTCATCCGTACTGTCTGCGGTTCTCCTGTTATACTTTGGGTAAGAAAAAAAGTTTACCGCCCACGCAGCGCTGCGTGGGCGGTATTTTTTATGCTCGCTTAAAACTTGAGGGCATTGGTTTGCGTGGCCGTATATGCCCGTTAATCGCACCGTTCCAGCTTTTTAGCTTTTGCAAAGAACAGCCAGAGCAGTGCCGTGCATCCCACCATGCAGGCAGGCATGATGAGGAAGGAGGTCCGGTAGCCGATGGCATCCACCAAGCTGCCAAACACGGCATTGAAGAGGATATCCGCCAGCGAAGCCACACTCAGCACCAGACCCGATGCAGAGGAAGCTGCGTGACTAGGCCAGTATCGCGGGATCAGCATGACAAGGGTCGGATACAGGATGGAGAACAGCAGACCGCTGACTGCCAGGAGCCACAGACCCGGTGCCCCCAGCAGAACACCTGCGGTGTACAGAACCGCAGCGCTTGTGGCGAGGAGCCGCAGGCAGCGGTAGATGCCCAGCTTATCCACCAGACTGCTCAGCACCAGACGCCCCACCATCACACAGCCGAAGAAAACAGCGGTAAAGTTTGCCGCCTGTCCCATGGGCACTTCCAGTGCATTGGTAGCATAGCTCACCAGCCAGTTCATAATGCCATGTTCTGCAATGAAATACAGGCCGATGATCAGCACCAACGACAGAAATGCCGGACAGCTCATGATCTCCTTGGGCGATACCTTCCCCTCCGTTTTGTGCTCCTGCACTTCCGGCATGGGGAACAGCACGAACAGCACCATGGCCACTGCGCCAATGGCCAGCAGACCCCATGCCACGGTGTGCCAGCTGGAAATATCCGTAGCCCAGTTGCCAATGATGCTCTGGCTGCCGCTGGTGCCAATGCCCTGAATGAAGAACAGGAAGTTCACAAAAAAGCCGGGCGCAACGGCAAACATACCGGTCGTGATCAGGTTCATGTTGGTGTTCAGCAGTGTGGATGTGCCCATGGCAAAAAACATTCCCACAAGCAGCAGCAGATAGGAGTCCGTGGTGGCAAACAGCAGCATGGCTGCGCTCCACAAAAAGGTATACAGCAGCATGGCCTTGCGGCGGCCCAGAATATCCACCCCGAAGCCGCCGACGGCCAGAAACACGAGGTTGCCGATGTAGCTTACGGTGACGATCTGGGACAACTGGGCGGTACTCAGCTGGAAGTGGGCAGAGAAGATGGTGGAAAAAATGCCCCGCATGGCATCGTTTGCGCCCAAACCCACCATCAGGATCAGGAACGCGGCAAACGTGATGATGTTCTTTTTCTTGTTCATTGGTTTATCCCTCAAAAGAAGCCGCCGCCCGGCCCGACCCGGCAAAAGGGGCCAGCGCCGATGCGGCGGCTTGTTCAATATTTCCAGATGGCTCAGCCCAGTTCGATGCTCTGGTACTCCGGGGCGGCAGCCTCAGCAGTCAGACCCATGGTCTGCACGTTGGTGCAGTTCTGAGTAAGAAGCGCCTGTTCGAAGTCCGAACGGTCCTCGCCTGCAAAGCCCAGCGTGGAGTTCCGGACGGTGACGCCATCTACCCAGCGCAGGAACATGGCTGCACTCTTCTGATGCAGCATGCCTTCCTTTTCAGGCGGAATGGGACGCAGGTCGTACATTCCCCGCTCCCACTTGCTGGTAGCTTCCAGACAGACGTTGACATTTTCAAACAGAACGTTCTTGATGTGATTCTCCTCGTTGCCGGAGAGGAACACACCGTTCTCACCCTTGCAGGTGACGTTGAAGAAGCGGACATTCTCGATGCTGCCGCTGTGGGTGTTGGCGTTCCGGTCGTGGGTCGTCATCACGATAGGCTCCGCGCAGCCCCACCAGCACTCGGCAAAGCGGCGGGTCTCGATCATGATGTTGGAGAAGCTCACGTTCCGCACACAGCCGCCGTCGCGAATCTGGATGGACAGACCCCGGTTGCTTCCGGTAATGATGCAGTTATCCACCAGAATATTCTCGAAATCTGCCACGCCCTCTGTGCCGATCTTGATCGCGGCACTGGTAGAGGTCAGCGTGCAATTGGAGATGATGACGTTCTTGGTGGGGCCGTACTCGTTGTTGCCCGCTGTGGTCTTGAGGCAGATGCAGTCATCTGCACACTGGACATGACAGCCGATGATCCGCACGTTGGTGGAGTGATCCGGATCGATACCGTCGGAGTTGGTGCAGTCCAGCGGGTTCAGCACCCGGATGTTGGAGATCAGCACGTCGTTGCATCCGGCAGGGTGCAGCGTCCAGAACGGAGAGTTCTGCAGTGTCACGTCATGGAACGAGATGTGGTTGCAGTGCTCCACATACACCATGGTGGGACGGGGGTAAAAATCGCCGTTGAAGTAGTAACGGCTTGCCCGCTTCATAAAGGCATAAACATTGCCGTCCACTGCACCCTGACCCGTGATGGAGAAGTTGTCTGCATCCTTGGCGTGAATAAAGGTGTAAGCCGGTTTTGCCACCGGACGATCCACGGCCTTTGCGCCGGAAACTGCTGCCACGGAAGCATCATCGCCGTTGGGGTTGAAATAGGTGGAGATATCGGAGTGCGCTTTCAGAAGGGCGCCCTGTTCCAGATGCAGCTCTACGTTGCTTTTCAGCTCGATAGAACTGGAATAGTAGGTATGACCGCCCTCCAGTACAACGCGGCCGCCGCCTGCTGCGTTGCAGGCATCAATGGCAGACTGGATTGCAGCGGCATCATTGGTTGCGCCATCGCCGACAGCGCCATACTTGGTGACTGAATAAACCATGAAAACTTGCTCCTTTTCACATTATCAGACTGCGCCGAACAGGGTGGGCAGAGCCATGGAGAACCAGGGTACGTAGGCCACCAGCATCAGCGCCACGAAGATCGCCGCATAGAACGGCAGGATCGGTTTGATCATGTCCTCCATGTCCATATCTGCCACCGAGCAGCCGCTGAACAGTGCGCTGCCAACGGGCGGGGTGATGTTACCGATACCCAGGTTCATGACCATCATGATACCGAAGTGGATGGGGTCCATACCGAAGGACTGGACAACGGGCAGGAAGATCGGGGTGAAGATCAGGACAGCCGGGGTGATGTCCATGAAGCAGCCAACCACCAGCAGCACAAGGTTGATGATGAGCAGGATGACGTACTTGTTGCTGGAAACGCTGATCAGTGCGTTGCCGATGGCGCTGGGCAGGCCGGTGAAGCTCATAACAAAGCTCATGACGTTGGAGCCGGCGATCAGGAACATGATGACAGCGGTGGTCTCGCAGGCGTCCAGCAGGATCTTGGGCAGATCCTTGATCTTGATGCTGCGGTAAACAACGATGGACAGGAACAGGGTGTAGGCAACAGCCACAGCAGCGGACTCCGTTGCAGTGAAGATGCCGGACATAACGCCGCCGACGATGATGACGATCAGCAGCAGGCTGGGGATGGCGTCCACGAAGTACTTGAAGAAAACGGAAGCCGGAACCTTACCAGCAGTGGGATAGTGGTTTTTCTTTGCAATGACATAAGCCACGACCATGCAGGCCAGTGCCCACATCAGGCCGGGGATGTAGCCGGACATGATCATGCCCACCACAGAGCAGCCAGCCAGCACCGGATAGATGATCAGAATGCCGGAAGGAGGAATGATCAGACCGGTAGGTGCGGAAGCGATGTTGACGGCAGCGGCAAACTTTTTATCGTAGCCTTCCTTCTCCTCCATGGGGATCAGAACGCCGCCGATAGCAACGGAAGCTGCAACGGAGGAACCGGACAGAGAGCCGAACAGCGTGTTGCCCAGAATGTTGGTGTGTGCCAGACCACCGGGGATGCGGCCGACCAGAATTTTTGCGAAATCGATCAGTTTCTGTGCAATGCCGCCGGTGTTCATCAGAACACCGCAGAGGATGTAGAACGGGACAGCCAGCAGCGAGAAGCTGTCAACGCCGCCCACCATGCGCTGGCTGGCAACGAAAGTGCCCAGATCCAGAGACAAGGTGGAGGCCATGGTCACGACCGACGAAATGATGATACTGACCGAGACCGGGACGCTCAGCGCCAGCAGCAGCGCAAACGTGCCGATCAGGAGCAGACCGACTTGAAAAGTACCCATTTTAGGTTCGTCCTCCTTTTTTATGCTTCTTTGGCAGACTCTGCCTTGGGGCCCTGCTTCATATCGCGCAGATCCTCACCGATGAAGATGAGCGCGTAGAAGATGAACAGGATGGCACCCACAGGGACGCTGGCGTAGATCAGGGGCATGGGCAGCTGCAGCGCAGCGCTCAGCTGATCCGCAGCGGTGTTGACAAGGCGCGTGCCGCCGCCGATCATGACAACAACGCAGAACAGGATGACCATAGCCTGCACAAAGATATCCAGGATCTTCTGGCCCTTGAAGGACAGACGCTTGCTCAGCGCGGTGATTGCCAGATGCTTGCGGCGGCCGTATGCGTAAGCACCGCCCACCATGGTCACCCAGATCAGCAGATAACGCAGCGCTTCTTCGGTCACGGTGCTGGGGTTGTTCAGGATGTAGCGGGTGATGACCTGCCAGCAGACAGCAATGACCATGACACCCATGATAATGGTGCTGAGGACCTGAATGATCTTATCGATCAGGCCGCGGAATTTAACGATCAACATGGTATGCTTCCCTCCTCATCAAGCCTGTACATAGGACAGGAAGTCCTCGTAATAACGAGCATTGTCGGCGCTCTTGGCACAGAACTCGTCGCGCAGGGACTGGGTAGCCTCGATAAAGGCCGTCTTGTCGATGGTGTAGAACTGGACGCCCATCTCCTTGGCACCGTCAATGTTCTCCTGCACCAGATCCTGCCATACGGCCTCGTGTGCTTCGTTGCCCTGCGTCATGCCGTTTACGATGGCACTCTGCTCGGCCTCGTCCAGACTTTCCCAAGTCTCGGTAGAGATGATCACGATATCGGGCACCATCTGGTGCTGGGTGTAGGTGTAGCTCTTGCAGACTTCACCGTGGCCGTCCTGCACCAGAACTGTCTCGTTGTTCTCTGCGCCGTCAATAATGCCCTGCTGCAGACCGGTGTAGGTCTCGCCGCTGGACATGGGCGTTGCACTGCCGCCCATGGCACGGATCATGGCAATGGACGTGGGGCTGTCCTGGGTGCGGATCTTCAGACCCTTCAGGTCTGCGGGGCCTTCACAGGGGCCGTCTTTGGTGGTGTAGATGCTGCGGGAGCCGGAATCGAACCAGCCGATGGCAAAGAAGCCCTGATCGTAGGTGCTCTTGAAGATCTCCTGCACCGCTTCGCTCTGGTTCATAACGGCAAAATACTGCTCGGTGCTCTCGAACACATACGGCATCGAGAAGATGGCGTATGCGCTGTTGAACTGCTCCATGCTGGAAGCAGAGACCTTTGCAATATCCAGAACGCCAGCCTTGACCAGCTGGATCATTGCTGCGTTGTCGCCCAGCTGACCATTGGGGTAAACGCTGAAGGTCAGGTCAGATTCAGCAGAAGCAACTTCCGTCATCTTCTGCAGTCCAACGTTGACCGGGTGCGCTTCGCTGTGGCTGTGTGCCACCAGCAGATGCTTGGAGCTCAGGCCGTCTGAAACCGAGCCGCTGCATCCGGTGA
>ENA-OPDJ01001616-OPDJ01001616.1-human-gut-metagenome-genome-assembly--contig:-NODE-1616-length-11526-cov-2.006102_pt1 | contig 11526 bp, 8 predicted proteins | sample MGYA00241621_ERZ501505 | MGnify/ENA primary metagenome ERZ501505 (study PRJEB25962, sample SAMEA2042624) | human gut metagenome | biome: human gut; feature: human-associated habitat; material: faeces... | reverse complement strand
TGGCGTGCTGACGATTATACATCGTATTTTGTTGAAAGAGAATATCGGTCAACCACATCGGAAACATTTATACCAGTTGTTGGCTAATGAGGGAAAGCTTGCTCATTTGCCTGTTTCTTTGATCTACATGGGTGTACAGGCTGTTGTTAATTTGGGGTATTTGTTGGTGTTGGTGTATACTCCAGGGTATACATTGATTTATTTTATTATTTCTATAGTGGTGCTGGTGGTTGTTTATTTACCTTTGAGACGTAAATTTTATGCGTTACGAGAGCAAATATGAGATTTGAAGAAGCATTATAGGTTGAAAACTATAATAAAATTTGATTTTCGATTTTTGATTTTCAATTAATGCTGTATCTTTGTGGCCGATCCGGCATGTCGGTTTATCAGGTTTGATTTGCGAATCAAGAAAGATGAACCTAGGGGATGGTTGCATAAAAAACATTCAAAAAAAGTAATATGAGATTTTTAATTTTTGTTGTACTTATGCTTGGCGTCACGGGAATTGCTTGTGCGCAGATGACCGATGCACAAGTTATTGAAGCCGTGAAGTCCGCACAGGCTCAAGGGAAAAGTCAAGACGAGATTATTTTGATGTTATCGCAAAAAGGCGTCACGAAAGAACAGGTATTGAGAATCAAGGAGAATTACGAGAGAGAGAATTCTGGAAAGCAGGGAGGTTTGACTCAAGAAAATAGAGAGCGTATTGAGACTATCTCGTTAGAGAATCGAGATGTAGTGTTGGTTACAGAAGGGAATAAAAATAGTATTTTCGGGCGAAATTTGTTTAGTAATAAAAATTTAACTTTTGAACCAAGTTTGAATATTCCTACACCGGAGAATTATGTGTTAGGACCAGGAGACGAGGTTATCATTGATATATGGGGAAATTCGGAAGCGACTGTTCGGCAGGTGATTTCTCCAGAAGGAAGTATAAACGTATCGAATATCGGACCGATTTATTTGAATGGAAAACGGATTCAAGAGGCATCTTCTTATTTGAAAACGATGTTTAGTCGTATATATTCAGATTTAGCGTCGGAAAATCCATCAACATTTTTGAAAGTGTCATTGGGACAAATTCGAAGTATTCAGGTGAACGTGATGGGGGAGATTGTCATGCCTGGGACTTATATGTTGCCCTCTTTGGCAACGGTGTTTCACGCATTGTATGCGGCAGGAGGTGTGAATAACGTGGGAACTTTGCGTGATGTCGTGTTGTATCGGAATGGAAAAGCCTTTAAGCACGTGGATGTTTATGATTATATCATGAATGGTAATAATAGTTTTGATATTACTTTACAGGATGGTGATTTGATTAACGTGGGTACTTACGAGAAAATTGTCACTGTAGCTGGTAAAGTGAAACGTCCGATGCGTTACGAGATGAAGGGAGAGGAGAGTCTGAGTAAATTATTGGAGTATGCTGGGGGATTTACTAGTGATGCTTACAAAAAGAATGTAAATGTGAGCCGTAAGGGAGACTCCGAGTTTCAAATATATACAGTAAATAACGAGGATTTTGTTGACTTTACGTTGGCTGATGGTGATTCTGTTATGATTGATCCGATCATAAGTCGGTACGAAAATCGGGTATCCGTGGCTGGGGCGGTATATCGGCCGGGAAATTACGCGATAAATAATTCCATAAAGACCGTGAAGGATTTGGTAAACGTGGTGGAAGGACCGCGGGAAGATGCCTTTTTAAATAGAACGATTTTATATCGAGAGAAAGAGGATTTAAGTCAAGAAATGCTTGCGGTTGATTTGGGAAAATTGTTAAGAGGTGAGATTGACGATATCCCATTGAAAAAGAATGACCGCTTGTATGTGCCTTCTGCAACTGAATTGCGGGGAGATTACGTGATTGATATTCTAGGAGAGGTAAAGAATCCTCGGAAATATCCTTTTGTGGATAACATGACGTTGGAAGATGCCGTTCTTCAGGCTGGAGGGTTGTTGGAATCGGCTTCGATGGTTCGGGTGGATGTTTCTCGGAGAATTAAGGCTCCTAATAGTACGGAGGAAGCGCCGGTAGAGGCTGAATTGTTCACATTTGCTTTGAAGGATGGCTTGGTGGTAGAGGGAGATCCTGGATTTATCCTTGAGCCTTTTGATGAGATAAAGGTGCGTCGTTCTCCGGGATACAGAGAACAACAGAATGTTGTGGTGAGGGGAGAGGTACTTTACCCGGGAGTGTATGCCAAACGTTCATCAAATGATCGTCTTTCGGATCTGGTAAAGCGGGCTGGTGGTGTGACTTCTAAAGCTTACGTGAAAGGTGCCCGCTTGTTGCGTCGTATGAATGCAGATGAGTTGGAAAGAGTGAAGTCTGCAATGCAGTTGGCTAAATATTCAAGACGTGATTCAGTTGTTATTGATAGTATGTCGTTTGAACAGGTATATTATGTCGGTATTGACCTGAAAGATGCGTTAGAGAATCCAGGAGGGGAATCTGATTTGATCCTTCGGGAAGGAGATGTGTTACAAGTTTCTAATTATGTGAATACTGTTAAGATTAGGGGGGCTGTGATGTATCCTAATGCTGTGACATATTTCAAGAAAATGAAGTATAAGGATTATATAGAAAATGCGGGAGGATACAGTGTTGATGCGAAAAAACGAAAGGCTTACGTGTTGTACCCGAACGGAACACTAGCTGTTTGTAAGGGAAATCGTACAAAGATAGAGCCGGGAAGCGAGATTATTGTTCCGTTGAAATCCGTGAACAAGAATCGGATGGGGTTGCCGGAAATTTTGAGTCTGGCATCATCAACGACCTCGATAGCGGCAATGGTTACTGCAATTCTTAACAACACGAAATAGTATGGAACAGGAAGTAAAGCAGGCAAATCAGATGCCACAGGAGGAAGAAATTGATTTGGTTGAGGTGGTCCAAAAGCTATGGAAAAACCGGAAACTGATACTGAAGATTACAGTCGTGTTTATGGTACTAGGGGTATTAGTTGCCCTGTTTAGTCCGAAAGAATATACTGCCGGATGTACGATGGTCCCTCAATCCGGGGATAAGAAAGTCGGTGGAAATTTGAGTGGACTGGCATCCATGGTCGGAATTAATTTAGGTGGGGCTTCTGGTGGTGAGGTTTTATCTCCGACAATTTATCCTAAAATTGTGTCAAGTATTCCTTTTAAGAAGGACTTGATGGCGACCCCGTTGAAGTTTGAAGAGTATGATCAACCGATCACGTTGTTGGATTATTATACAAAGGATGAATACCAAAAATTTAGTTTAGGAGGAACAATTGTAAAATACACGATTGGTTTACCGGGAGTGATCATAAATGCAATTCGGGGAGAAGATACAACGATGATTTCTGCGGGGCAGGGAAGTGCGATTCAGTCACTTTCAAAGGATGAGAAGAAGATGTCGGAGATGTTGAATGATATGATTTCTTTGAATGTGAATGATAAAGACGGTTATGTACAGTTGTCTGCGTCCTTGGGAGAACCTTTGGCTGTAGCTCAGTTGGCTGAACGGGCTCAAGAGTTGTTACAGACGTATATTACGGATTTTAAAATCGAGAAGGTGAAGTCAAATTTGACATTCGTGGAGCAACAATATGATGCTGCAAAAAAACGTTACGAGAAGATGCAGGATAGTTTGGCTCGTTTCAGAGATGCGAACAAGAGTTTTTCTTCTGCCGTGGCCAAGACTCAGGAGGAGGCTTTAACGAATGAGTATAATCTTACTTATAGCGTGTATTCCGAGTTGGCAAAACAGATGGAACAGGCTAAGATTGCTGTGAATGAAACTACACCGATTTTGACGATCGTGGAACCGGTTGTAGTTCCGATTGAACGTTCTAAACCTAAAAGGGGATTGATTTGCGTGTTGTTTACGTTCTTGGGAGGCTTTGCTGGAGTGGGTACGGTTCTGGCATTACCTTTTGTGGCTAATGTTTTGGGAAATGATAAATTGAAACGGTTTATAAAAGAATAAGCTTGTAGCCGGGAATCGGGTTTTCATATTACAGGAGGTGTGTCAAAATGTATTGGCATACCTCTTTTTATGAGAAGTTTTTTACCTTTGCGCTACGTGGGGACCGGGGTGTGTGATAAAATATTTGATAGTCTTTGAAAATGATTGATTTTGAACAGTTAACACGAAATATGAAGGGAGACGTGATGACGGACTCTCTTCATCAAATGATTTATGCGACAGACGCATCGGCTTATCGGGAGATGCCAATAGCTGTTGTATATCCTCGGGATGCTTCGGACGTGAAGGAATGTATCAAGTTTGCTAGGAAAAATGGGATTACATTGATTCCTCGTGCCGCAGGAACTTCTTTAGCGGGACAGGTGGTAGGGAATGGGGTGGTCGTTGATGTGTCCCGGTATATGAATCACGTGCTAGAGATAAATGAAAAAGAACATTGGGTTCGGGTTGAGCCGGGGGTGGTGTTGGATGAATTGAATATGCGGGTAAAGTCGTTGGGCTTGTTCTTCGGTCCAGAAACTTCTACTTCTAATCGTTGTTGTTTGGGAGGAATGGTGGGAAATAATTCGTGCGGTTCTCATTCTTTGGTGTACGGGAGTACTCGGGATCATCTTCTGGAGGCAAAAGTTATTTTGAGTGACGGGGAGGAGGCTTGGTTGAAGGGAATGGAGAAAGATGAGGTGAGGGATAAAATGACGGAAGACACGTTAGAGGGAAAGATATACAAGTGTTCTGTGGAGATGTTGGAAAATAATAGAGAGGAGATTATTCAACATTTTCCGGACCCAGCTTTGCGGAGAAGAAATTCTGGGTATGCTATTGATCAGTTGTTGTACTCGGATTACTTTGATGTTGCTTATGAGGGAAAGTTTAATTTGTGTAAGTTATTAGCGGGATCGGAAGGAACTCTGGCATTTGTGACCGAGTTGAAATTGAATCTTGTCCCGTTACCACCTAAAGAAAAGGCCGTAATTTGTGTACATTGCAGGACATTAGAAGAAGCGTTTGAGGGAAATCTGGTCGCATTGAAACATCACCCGGTGGCTATCGAGTTAATGGACCAGAATATATTAGAACTAAGTAAAGGAAATATAGCACAAAATAAGAACCGTTTTTTCGTTCAAGGTGATCCTGCTGCAATACTGATTGTTGAGTTGGCACAGAAAAGTAGGGAAGAGGTGGATCAGGTGGCAGACCAGATCGAAACGGATATGAAGATGCACGGTTATGGGTATCATTTCCCGCGAGTGTACGGGAGTGATATTAGCCGGGTGTGGAGTTTACGGAAGGCGGGACTAGGATTGTTGTCCGGAATGCCGGGGAATGCGAAACCCGTGTCCGTGATCGAGGATACAGCCGTAGCTCCGGAACGGTTACCTGCTTACATGAAGGATTTCGGGGAGATGCTGGAACGACTGGGATTGAAGTGCGTGTATCATGCACATATCAGTACGGGTGAGTTACATTTACGTCCCGTGTTGAATTTGAAAAATGAGAATGACCGGGTGTTATTCCGGCGAGTGGCGGAAGAGACAGCTAGGTTAGTGAAGAAGCATCGCGGTTCTTTAAGTGGAGAACATGGTGACGGACGTTTACGAGGGGAGTTTATTCCATTGTTGTTCGGGGAGAAGGTGTATGGCTTGATGCAGGAGACTAAAGCTTGTTGGGACCCGGAGGGCGTTTTTAATGCGAGGAAGATTGTGAACACGCCGCCCATGGATACCTCTCTTCGATATGAGATAGGGGATTCGAACGTGACGTGTCGCACTTATTTTGATTTTTCGAAGGAAAAAGGCTGGTTGTGCGCTATTGAGCAATGTAACGGTTCGGGAGATTGTCGGAAATCGTATGCTTTTGGAGGTACGATGTGTCCGAGTTTTCGGGCCACGAGGGAAGAGTGTCATACGACACGGGCTAGGGCGAATACGTTACGGGAGTTGATGACTCGTCCGAGAACGAAAAAGATATATGATCAGCGGGAGATTTTAGAGGTGTTAGATACCTGTGTTTCATGTAAAGCGTGTAAATCCGAATGTCCTTCTAACGTGGATATTGCTCGTTTTAAGGCAGAGTTCCTGCAACAGCATTATGATGTGTGCGGAGTGCCGATGAGGGCTTTTTTGATTGCCCGTTTGACAGAAATTCAGCGTTTGGGTACGATCTTACCGTGGTTTTATAATACCATCGTTCGAAACCGGATGACTGGGAATATGTTGAAACGAGTATTGCATTTTGCTCCGAAACGGACGATTCCTACTCTTTATAAGACCACGTTGAAACATTGGCTTGGTCGTTATCGGCGAAAGAATAGGGGTGAGATCGTGGGAAGAGTGTTTCTTTTTGCTGATGAGTTTACCAATTACATGGACGTGGAGATCGGGATAAAGATGATTGAATTGCTGGATCGGTTAGGGTATGAGGTTATTATCCCGAAACACGTGGAAAGTGGACGGACAGCGATTTCGAAAGGTATGTTGAAGGTGGCGAAAGGAGTGGCCCGGAAGAATGTACTGTTGTTGAAAAGCTTGGTTACAGAAAATATTCCATTGATAGGTATTGAGCCTTCGTGTATATTATCGTTCCGGGATGAATACCCGGATTTGGTAGGAGATGATTTGAAGGAAGAGGCCGTGAGGTTAGGGAAAAATTGCTTGTTGTATGACGAGTTTTTTACCCGAGAGATTCGTGCCGGAAGAATACGGGCAGAACAATTTACTGATCAACCGTTGAAGATTATGTTGCATGGGCATTGTCACCAAAAGTCGTTGGCTTCCGTCGAGCCTTCTCGAGAAATGTTATCTTTGCCAGTGAATTATAGCGTGGAGGTTATTCCTTCCGGATGTTGTGGGATGGCGGGAGCTTTCGGGTACGAGAAAAAACATTACGAGTTGTCCATGAAAATCGGGGAACAAGTGTTGTTTCCAGCCGTGAGAGGTGCTGGGGAGAATGTTTGTATTTCAGCCCCGGGAACGAGTTGCCGACAACAAATAAAGGATGGTACGGGGAAACAGGCGTTGCATCCGATAGAAGTTTTGTACGAGGCATTGAAATGTACGAAGGAAAAATAACTTCGAATTTCGTCCTTCTTTCGTTTGATGTAAAGTATTAAAGTTATATTTTTGAAGTTCAAATTTTTAATTTGACCAAAAGGTAGACGTGAGTAAAGAATTAATAAAATGGATATGAAGAATTTTGCAATTATTGGCGTGGCAGGATATATAGCTCCAAGGCATTTGCGAGCTATAAAAGACACGGGGAATCAGTTGGTAGCTGCTTATGATAAGTTTGACAGCGTGGGCATCATGGATAGTTATTTCCCGAATTGTTCTTTTTTCACGGAGATGGAGTTGTTCGATCGTCATTGTTCAAAATTGAAGAAGACAGACGAACGGGTGGACATGGTATCAATCTGTACGCCGAATTATTTGCACGATGCTCATATCCGTTATGGTTTGCGTTTGGGGGCTGATGTGATTTGCGAGAAACCATTGGTATTGAATCCTTGGAATATAGATGCATTGGAGGACGTGGAGAAAGAGACTGGACATAAAGGGTACACGATCCTGCAACTGCGTTTACATGAGTCAATAAAAGCTCTGAAAAAGAAGATCGAGGAAGGACCGAAAGACAAGGTGTATGACGTGGATTTGACTTATATTACTTCTCGTGGAAATTGGTATTACACGAGTTGGAAAGGGGACGAGCGGAAGAGTGGGGGTGTCGCCACGAATATCGGTGTCCATTTTTATGATATGTTGTCATGGATTTTTGGTCCGGTAAAGGAGAATATCGTGCATGTGATGACTCACGACCGAGTCGCCGGTTTCTTGGGATTGGAAAAGGCTCGTGTACGTTATTTTTTGAGTATAAATGTTGACAATTTGCCGGAAAATGCCGTGCAAGGGGAGAAAAGAACCTATCGTTCTATCCGTATTGAGGGGGAGGAATTTGAATTTAGTCAAGGATTCACAGAACTACATACCGAGAGTTATCGGAAAATTTTGGCAGGAGAAGGGTTCCGTATAGAAGAAGCCCGTAATTGTATCGGGATTGTTCATGATATTCGACACGCAACCCCAATTGGTTTAAAAGGGGATTATCATCCCTTGGCAAAATTACCATTGGTAAAACATCCTTTCGGTTGGGGAAGGTGATAAAAACTAAAAGATAAAAGTTAAAAACTAAAAGATAAGAATTAGAAGATAAAAACTAAGGGTAAAAACTAAAAATAAAGGGAAAATGAAGATTATTGATAATGGGTTGTTAGATGAGGTTTCTCGGCAAGCTACAGAGAGTCCGCGTTTGAGGATGAATTATAATTTTCACGATACGTTGGAGGCAAATGCTCAACGCTTGTTGAATGCTCTGGAGCCGGGGACTGAATTACCTGTGCATAGACATTGTTTTACCGCGGAGACTTATATCGTGCTGCGTGGTGAAATTAACGTGTTTTTTTATGATGATGACAAGCGGGTAACCGAGTCCGTGACCTTGAATCCGTTGAAAGGTGAATATGGTATTCATATACCTGCCGGGCAATGGCACACGTTGGAAGTCGTGGAGAAAGGAACCGTGATTTTTGAAGTGAAAGATGGACCGTACCGTCCGTTGGGGCCGGAAGATAGACTTGATTAATTTTAGATTTATGATTTTAGATTTTAGTCGCACGAGCGTTCGCTTTGGACGAGTTACAGATTCTTTCTCCTCTAAATTCTAAACTCTACATTTTAAATTACTGTGTATGTATAATAAGTTACTAAATAAAAAGGCAAAGTTAGCATTAATCGGGTTGGGGTATGTCGGGTTACCGATAGCATTGGAGTTTGCCAAGAAGATTTCCGTGATCGGTTTTGATATTAATGAGGAACGGTTGGCAAAGATGCGAGAGAAAATTGATCCGTGTAATGAGTTGGAGCCGAAAGCATTTGAGAATAGCGATATTTATTTTACTTCTTCCGTGGATGAGTTACGGGAAGCGTCGTTTTTTATCGTGGCGGTTCCGACCCCGATAGATAAGTTTAATCAACCGGATTTGAAACCCCTGCTGGCGGCATCCCGCACGGTAGGAATGGCCTTAAAGAAGGGAGATTACGTGGTTTATGAATCTACGGTTTATCCGGGCTGTACGGAAGAAGATTGTGTCCCGGTGTTGGAAGAGGTGTCCGGACTGAAAGTTGGAATTGATTTTAAGATCGGGTATTCTCCGGAACGTATTAATCCGGGCGACAAGGTTCATACGTTGGCTAACACGGTAAAGATTGTTTCAGGATGTGATGCAGAGACCTTGGAAACGGTGGCTAAGGTTTACGAGTTAGTAGTGAAACCGGGAGTACATCGGGCTCCGAATATTAAGGTGGCCGAGGCTGGGAAGATTATTGAAAATACACAACGGGATGTGAATATAGCTCTGATGAACGAGTTATCCATTATTTTCAGCCGTATTGGTATCAACACGTATGACGTACTGGAGGCTGCGGGGACGAAATGGAATTTTTTGAAGTTTTATCCCGGTTTAGTGGGAGGACATTGCATCGGGGTAGATCCATATTACTTGGTACATAAGGCAAAAGAGTTGAAGTATCATCCGCAAATGATTAATGCCGGGCGGTTTGTAAATGACTCGATGGGAGGATATATAGCCAAGAAGATTGTGAAGAAGATGATCGGGATGGGAAAGAATATCTTGGGCGCTCGAGTGTTGGTTATGGGGGTTACGTTTAAAGAGGATGTATCGGATATTCGGAATTCGAAAGTCGTGGATATAGTGAACGAATTGAAAGATTTTGGCGTGGATGTAGATGTCACGGACCCGAATGCAGATTCCGAAGAAGTGATGCATGAATACGGTTTTAAGTTGATCGAGAAGCCCCGGGCAAATTATGATGCTGTCATCGTGGCAGTAGCGCATAAGGAGTACATGGATCTGGACGAGGAGTATTTCCGTGGATTGACATACGAACACGCTGTATTAGGAGATATAAAAGGAATTTACAGGGGGAAAATTCACTTGATGAAATACTGGAGCCTATAAATAAAATGATAACTTCGCGTCAGAATTTAATGATATGAAAGGAATTGTATTAGCCGGTGGATCCGGGACCAGGTTATATCCAATTACGAAAGGCGTATCAAAGCAGTTATTGCCGATATATGATAAGCCAATGGTATATTATCCCATTTCAGTATTAATGCTGGCGGGAATCAAGGATATTTTAATTATTTCAACCCCGCAAGATTTGCCGGGTTTCGAGCGTTTACTCGGTGATGGCTCCGATTACGGGGTTCATTTCACGTATGCAGAACAGCCAAGCCCGGATGGGTTAGCACAAGCATTTATTATCGGGGAGGAGTTTATCGGAAATGATTCGGTTTGCTTGGTGTTGGGGGATAATATTTTTTATGGACAACATTTTACAGGAATGTTGTTAGATGCCGTGAGAGCCGCAGAAGGAGAGGATAAAGCAACTGTTTTCGGTTATTGGGTAAATGATCCGGAGCGTTACGGGGTGGCCGAATTCGATCAAGACGGGAATGTGCTGAGTATTGAAGAAAAACCGAAGAGTCCGAAATCGAATTATGCCGTGGTCGGGTTGTATTTTTATCCGAACGAAGTGGTGCGTGTTGCTAAAGAGATAAAACCGTCTGCTCGCGGGGAGTTGGAAATTACTTCTGTGAATCAGACCTTTTTAGAAGCGGGTGACTTAAAAGTTCAGTTGTTGGGACGTGGATTTGCTTGGTTGGATACGGGGACTCATGATTCATTGGCTGAGGCCTCTAATTTTGTGGAAGTTATCGAAAAACGTCAAGGATTAAAGATCGCTTGTCTTGAGGAGATTGCCTATATGAAGGGATGGATTGATGCGGATCGGTTGAGGGCAGTAGCGCAACCGATGATTAAAAACCAGTATGGGCAGTATTTATTGAAATTACTGCAGTAATTTCAATAAGTTGCAGGTTGGCAGGTTACAGGTTACAAGTTATTTACAGATTATAAATTGTTTATGGGGACGGTTAGGTGTTTTGAGGATTTTAAGATTTGGCAGGATGCCCGTTTGTTGGTAAATCAGGTTTACTTGTACACTGCAGGAGTGAAGGATTATGGGTTTAATGATCAGGTTAGAAGGGCGGCGGTTTCGGTGATGAATAATATTGCGGAGGGGTATGAGGCTGGTGGTAATGTGATGTTTAAGAAGTTTTTGCAAATATCGAGGGGAAGTTGTGGTGAAGTCAGGAGTATGTTGTATTTAGCTAAAGATTTGAAGTATATAGATGAAATAAAGGTAAACGGGTTATTGTCTGATTGTATGGTTTTATCTAAAGGTATCAGTAAATTAATTACTTATTTGGATTCCACAACCAGCAACTTGTAACCTGTAAACTTGTAACTAAAATATAGATGAAATAAAGGTAAACGGGTTATTGTCCGATTGTATGGTTTATCTAAAGATGTTGTAAGTTAATTACTTATCTGGATTCTACAACCTGCAACTTGTAACCTGCAAACTTGAAACTAAATTTTGAAGAATGAAAAATTTATTAATCACTGGCGGGGCCGGATTTAT
>ENA-OPDJ01001610-OPDJ01001610.1-human-gut-metagenome-genome-assembly--contig:-NODE-1610-length-11568-cov-2.376791_pt1 | contig 11568 bp, 9 predicted proteins | sample MGYA00241621_ERZ501505 | MGnify/ENA primary metagenome ERZ501505 (study PRJEB25962, sample SAMEA2042624) | human gut metagenome | biome: human gut; feature: human-associated habitat; material: faeces... | reverse complement strand
GTTTCTCAATCTCTTCACCATTAAGATTGTAGAAATGCGCCTCGCCCGGTGTCAGTCTGGCAAACTCCAGATTTCCAATATAATAAACCTGTCTGGTGTATTTGAGGATTGCCGGCACATCAGAAGCCACATAAGTCTCCCCGTCTGCAATACCAATGATCATTGGACTGTCCTTTCGAGCCACCCAGATCTCACCCGGATAATCCCTGAACATCAGCTCCAGTGCATAAGAACCACGGACACGCACCATTGTCTTTGCGATTGCATCCACCGGACCAAGATTATACTTTCTATAATAATAATCCACCAGCTTGATCACAACTTCCGTATCTGTCTCACTATAAAAAGTATAGCCATGCTTTAACAGCTTATCTTTCAACTCCGCATAATTCTCAATGATTCCATTATGTACTCCGACTACTTCGGATTCCACTTCACCGGAACCAGAACGCGTACAATTACCAGAAACATGCGGATGTGCATTAATCTGGCTTGGCTCGCCATGCGTTGCCCAGCGTGTATGCCCAATTCCACAGGTACCTCGAAGAGCCCTTCCCTCATCCGTTTTTTCAGCCAAATTTCCAAGACGTCCCTTCGCCTTTACAACCTCCGCCAGCTTGTCACCATCACGAACAGCGATTCCCGCTGAGTCATATCCCCTGTATTCCAGCTTTGACAGCCCACTCAGAAGAATCGGTGCCGCCTGCTGCACGCCAGTAAAACCAACAATTCCACACATAAAATCTTACTCCTTTTTTATAGATATCCACACATCTCCAGTATCTTATTGCATTTATAATGTTGGTCTAATATGGTCGTTTTCCAAGAAATAGATTTAACAAATATTTAATTTTACTTGGAAAATTTCTCGTACAAAAAACTGCTTTATGAAGTCCCTTGTATGAATATATTTTTTCAAATTTATAGAATTTTTCATTTCTCTTCCTTGATTCATAATACATAGGATTATTTCCTACAGCTTTTTCTTTATCATACTCAAAGATCATAACATTTGACAATCTATTAAGTACTTTTTCACCCTTATCAGTATGCGTTACCAAAACTGATGTACCATATCTATTGTACCCTTTATCCTCTGGCAACAATCCCCAAAAATCACCCAAAGTGATATCCGAACAATGATTAGCATCTTTATATTTACATTTATAACATCGTTCAGTTCCATATATTCTAAAGGCTCTTCCAAAATCTGTACTATACAACGGTTTAATATGTTCTTTACCATTAGAAAAAACTGCTCTTAAATAAACAGGCTTCCAATAAGGATGCTTATATCTTACAGAAAAATCCACCAAAGTACTATTATACTTATGTTCTAAAAATTGGATATACTCTTTTTGCACTTTTGCTTTTATTGGCCCCTGGCAGATAAAATCCAACGTAACCAACTTGTCAAAATCTTGACATTTATTTTTCTTAAGAAAGCTAATTAAATTTCCAATATCGCAAGGCGTACCTATAAATAATACTTTTCTTTGATTGAGCAGCACATTATATACACTTTTAAAAACTCCTACACCATCTATTACTTTTTCTGTTGTGATATATTTAGATCCGTTTAATAATGAAAGATTTTCTAAGTTATCGATTTTAACATATTTTGCACAAAAAAAATCATTTGAATACCTGATTCCAAATACAACTCCTCCCGATAAAATAATTTGCTCAGAAATAGCATAAGCCATACCACCTGAAGATGATAGTTTTAACTGTTCCTCGTTATTCAGATAAGCTGCATAATATTTCTCATTCATGCCTAATACCACCCAATCTTAATTTTTTACGCAATAGTACAACTAATAGTCTATACACAAATACCACAACTTCAGTAAAACTTGTCAAGCCACACACTGTATATACATTAAGAATCCCTAACATCTTAATAATTACAAGCCCACAAATTTGAATACACATGCCAATTACATTGGATCTATTTGCATATTTCACGAGCCCTAATGGAGACATAACAGGAAAGGCTATTATATATGTAGGCAATATTACCCATGCAATAGGTAACAATAATCTAAGGACATTTCCTGCCTCAGCATATTCATTTCCGAAAGCAATGACACACAATGGTTCGGCAAAAATTCCTACTAATATTACACCTAATGTTATAACAGGCATAAAAATCATTAAAATTTTTTTTACAATTTTAAAATTTTTGTTTTTCAACATGTATGGATATAAACTATCTGCAATAGGTGAAGATGCCATCTTGGATAAAGTAATCACTTTGTCACTTGAAGTATAATAACCAACAATAGGAGAATTACCGTATATTTTTCCTAAGATAATTACATTTAAAGCCTGATAAAACGTTGATGCAAATCTAGATATAAAAAATGGGATACTATTTTTAAAAAATACCTTAATAGAATTCATTTTAGGCAAATTATATGAAATCTTATATCTAATTTTGATATCTAAAATTGAGAATACTAATGCACAAATACTTCCAATCAAAAAAGAAATCGGCACGAAAATATAATCTTTTTCACTTTTAACGCAAACAAATATCAGTAATGTAAAAATAACTCTTATTGCCACTGTTCTAATTGAAGTGATTTTCATATCTTCAATACCACGATAATAATAATCTGGTAAAAGTGCATTAGCTAAATATGCAATTAAATAAATAAATATAATATTCGCATTTATAGAATCAAAAAAATCCCCAAAGAACAATAGCATAAATACTGAAGCTACAATTAATGATAATACTATTTTTATTATCGATACAGAAGATATGACATTGGCCGCTAATACTTTATCATTTCGATTTTCACTAATTACCTGAGTAGCTGAAAGAATAAAACCAAAGTCAAGTATAATTTGAACATAAGACATGTAACCTTGTGCAAGCCCAATTCTGCCATAAATAGTTGGGCCTAAAACCCTAGTTAAATATGGAATTGTAAGGACATTCAGAACCTGTACAGAAATTGTCATTAAATATAAAAAACCTGTATTACTTAATAATTTCTTGTTACTACTACTAAGTTTCATAATACTTGTATTAAATCCTCTCTGTGTAATTTATAGGGGTCTTTAATGAGAACTAGATTTCACCAATTTCTTTATAGTACAGTACATTTTTAGAAATTCTCTATAACTCAATGACATATTGCCGTATATTCCAACGTAACAGAGTCTAAATATCCCCTTTAATATTTACATTCCATCAATCTTTTATATGTAAACGCATTCTATTCTAATGTATATTGGTGCTTTTCACCGCTTCTAAAACCCAATTTTTTGTATCTATACGAGAACAATTTACTTTTTCACTTACACTTTTATAGTCAATCGTATTATACTCATCGACATCTAAATCAATACGATTTTCTAACCCTAGTTCATTTAATAAGTGTTTTACTCTTTCAGGATTTTCCACATTCTCTATTGCGACAAATTCTTTTTCAAGGTTAATAGACAAAGCAACTCCATGAAATGAATCTGTAATCATAAGGGTGGAGTTATTCAATAAATATAAAAAATCAGCTATTGTTGCTCCAAGAATTAATTTATCATATGGAGTACTTTTCGCACGACTAAATTGGATTGCTAAAATCGGTATGTTAAGTTTTCGAGCATATTTTTCGATAATTGAGTAATATTTTGTCGATCTTTTATTTGAACTAACAAAATAAGTTAGTATATATTTCGATGGAATTTTATTTATCGTACTTTTCTTCATTAGTTTAATCCATTCTTCCTTTTCTAATAAGAAAGTAGGATCTACAGTTATTTTTATAGGCAATTCAGTCAAATCACATAATTGCTCATATGCAAATTCTTCTCTAACGCTAATTGCATCAAAAGTGCGAAATGCTTCAGTAAAAATATGCTTATCCGTTTCTCTAACAGTGTCACTTCCTAAACTGGTCGAAAGTGATATCTTTTTTTCACAATTTCCAAACTGTAACAAAAAAGCAGAATCAAGTTTGCCATAAGTCCTATTCGGATTCCATAACTGGTCACTACCAGCAACTAAAATATCATATTTTAGATTTTTCATATCTGTTGATGAAGTATATTCCTTTGAAGACAATTTATAATAATCATACAAATGATTACCAAAACCTTTCTTATAATAAGTGACTCTTCCAAAAATAATAGCTTTAAGAAAAGAAATAAAATATCCAGAAATTCTATTTTTTTCCTTAAATGCCAATTTAGTTGTCTGATTTTCAAGCCTATTTGCATAATTAATTATATATGCGTCAAAACCTTCTTTTTCAAAAAAACGTTCTGTTGCATATGCCTGCAGCCACACACCATAATTATACGATTTAAAATAAGTAACTATTCCAACTGTTTTCATCTTGTTCTCCTAATATTATATAGATACTATGATATTCCAAAACCATATCGTAATAGGGTTACAAAAAAACGCATTAATTATCATTGAAGTTATTTTTGAATATATAACCAAATCACGCATTGTCAGTACGAAATATATTGGTGTCATAAAAAGCAGCAGCAATCGCACATAATAAAATATATTTTTTCTATGTAAATTATTAGATACTCCTAAAATAATAACACCATTAAACAAAACAATTATAACTAGAAATCTCCAATATTCTGGCATATACATTGGCACACAGGCAAATCCCATTATATCTACCAAAAAAAGATAATTAATAATATTAATTCTAGCTTTTACAAGATTGTTATATCCGATTATACTCGAATTCAACGTTTTCAGATTTCTGAACATAAGCACTGTTATGATTATACATTCTAAGACTAAAATCATCTTCATTAACTTCATTGATCCACTACTATGTACAGCCATTGCCCATGCAGAATCATAATTATTGTAATATCTATTCCCCTTATCTAACATGCTTACTATCAATTGCACAACAACATTTCCACTAGCAATACCACCTAAAAATCCTGATAAATACCCAACTACAAATTTCATCGAAATAATAAGTACAAGTAAAACCCATTTTATCTTTTTTGTAAAAGGCAATATTATCCTAAACAACACTAGTAAAATTGCACTAGCATGCATAAAACATGGAATTACATATAAAAATATTGTAAGCGCATCTCTTTTTTTTAAATATAGTTCTCTAAAAACAGCATAACAAATCAAAGAAAAAGCGAATACATTTCTTACATTATTTACTAGAAAATAAAAATTAAGATTCAAAAGTAAAAAAAGTAATGAATAAAAACTCTCTTTATGCATAATCTTATTATCATTTGCAATTCTATAATTAACATTCAAAGCGATATAGACTACTGAAAACACAGATATTGCCTGTAAAAGATTAGGCTGTGATATTTTTCCCAAAATCCAACATAATGCCATAAAAGAATACAAATTACCTTCACCATATAAATTGTAATTTGCTGCATCAATAAATGACATCTGTTTTACTTGTTGAATAACCTGATGATATCTTACCAAATCAGAATCAACTGTAGGTATATAACAATATGCAAATACTGCCATAGCATATGAAATACAAAACACATTAATTTTCCAATTATTATATCCCTTATAAAGACAAAATAATGCTAATATTATTCCTATAGGAGGACATATTATGATAAGAGCAATCATTATTAATCCGTTAATATAATCATGATTCTCTTTTACGCTCTCTTGATAAACCATTAAACCCAATCACCTTTTATAATTTTCATTTTAATCATAAAATTTCTTTGCCACCTAAATATGGTAGGATTTGTACATAAAACAGTAGCATAATACTTTGTTTTTATACTAAGCTTTCTACAGCTAATAATCCTTATTAAATTTTTTCTTGATATTGCTACTGTTTTTTTAAATATTTGTTTATACTCAGTATTATTCATATTTATTCGTGTTATTAATTGTAAAACTGCGTTTTGATAGATTAATGCTGATAAATACTCCCATTCTGAGTAATTCTTTTTTAGATATGCTTCAATTTCATTACATACTTCAAAAATCCTCATATGTTTTTCTGATAAGTTGCTGGCAGTAATGCTTCCATCACGCCTAATATAATGGTAATTGTTTCTTAAATCGGTAACAACTATTTTATTAGCCTCATCAAGAAATAAATACATACTAGCAGAATCTTCATAATAACCATCTGGGAATTTATATTTATCTAATATTTCTTTTTTAATTAATTTTGCACATGCTGACCAACTCACTTTTTTTTGAATATAAACTTGCCAGAAGGCTTCTCTATTGTTTATGAGCCTAGTTTCAATTTCTTCTTTATGATATTTGGAAGTCTCTTCTTCTGTCATTAAACATATTTTTGTTAAAACAATTTCCGCATCATATTTCATTGATATAGAATAAAGATCCTTTAAATAATCAGCAGATACATAATCATCCGAATCAACAAACAGAATATAATCTCCTACTGCATTATCAATACCAACATTACGAGTATATCCTAAGCCCATATTTTTTTGATCTATAACACGAATTCTATCATCAATCCTACTATACTCTTCAATTAAAGATAAAGAGTTATCACTAGAGCCATCATTTATCACTACAATCTCGATATTTTTATATGTTTGATTTATCAACGAGCTCAAGCACTCATTGATATATTTCTCAACATTATAAACCGGAACAATTATTGAATACTTTCTTTTCATCATTTACGAACAGATAAAACATAACACCAGAAAAAAATTCCTCCTAGAAACAATGTGAAAATCAGAAAGGAATAAACAAACAATTAAGCTTATATTTTCTTTTAAACCAATAAATCAATTGAACACAAAACAAAACACAAAAAGGTCTATATAAAGCTGTTATAACACTTAAAGGCTCCGCTCTTGGAGACATAAAAAATACAGGAAGCACATAAAACAATATATACATATATGAATATTTTTTCTTACATCTACCGGCAAATCGCATAATTATAAATGTACACATATAACCAACGATCATAACTCCGAACATATTCCCTAAAAGATAAGATTCCGCAATCGCACTACTTCCCATACCATGTCCGTTTAAATAATATCTAGGAGATACTTTATACGACAACCAGTCTGCCCAAGAATACCCTTCCCGTACCGTACCTAAAGTTTGTCCATTAGGTATTCCTAATCCCAAATACTCCATCAACCTATTTTCTCTAAAACTATTTGTTATTGGCCCAACAAAATAAAGCCATCCATTAGCAACTTCATCCACATATTGTATCGTACGGCCTATCGTTTGAATAGAAGTGCCTTGTTGCCAAAAAAAAGATTGAATCAATTGCGTGAAAACAACATCATCCTTTTTTTGATCTAAATCTTTAAAACCACTATCCCTAAAATCATTAACGAGTTGAGCTACATATATTAAAGAAAATCCGATCAACACAAAACGTAACATCCATCTCCAATTCACTCTAATACCTCTAATACCTAAATAGACAAGAAATGCCAATACTTGCGTAAATGTTGCAGATCGACCACCAGTACCTAACAGTATCAACAATGTAAAAATGTAAAAACAACTCACTAATATATATTTTTTCCCTATGGGAAATGTACTTAAATACAAGTATATTCCAGCCACACAAAGATCATCACTAATTCTCAAAATAGGATTATCAACAGTTGTTGATGATTCATTTAAATACACCGCCAAATAACCATTTTCAACAACAAATTTTACAGCTTGATATAAATACAGCAAATATGGTACACAAAATGATATAAACAAGAAGAAACCCAATCGACGTATTTCAAATATCAACGAATCATTTTTCACGCACGTTTTATAATTATATCTATCAACAAAGAGACAAGAAGACAAAAAACCAACAAATGAAAAAAGAAGATAAAATATAATTGAATTCAACATCTCAAATTGAATTGACAATGAGAAATAAGACCAATCATTAGCCCACGTCGAGACATAAAAATAAGCATCTTCAAATCCTAGCGCATCTAAAAATACACGAGACATAATAAAAACGCCAAACGCTAAAACATAAAACGTATATAAAAGAGAATCAACATCCTTAACGACAAGCAACAAGACTATACAAAAAAGATATATAGAGCATGAATAATATTTCAAAAAAGACACTATCACCTCACTTGGAGATTGTACCCACAGAATAAACTGAAGAAATATTAAGATAAAAAACAAAACAATTAACCCCTTTATTTTTTTCATATATTCAAATTCTAATAAAAACAAGTAGAATATATTTCATCTTCCTTTAAATACATCCATAATACAATATTCAGCACCTCACGTAGAACTTTCATCTAACAATGAGGATTATATCAACCATCTATAATTGTTAAATGACACATCCGGACAAATCGCATCATCAGGTTTCTCATTCCCTGAGCAACAAAAAGCAAGGCTAAAGTATCTAAAACAGAGAATACAAGAGTGGTTAATAATCCAGCAAAAAATGTCGTATTTTCTTTCTCCATTGAATATCTCATTCCAAGGAAAACAATCACTCCACAAAGCAATGTTACCACCAAATGCTTCGCATACATAAACACGTATATTCTCAATGGCTCATCCAAGCCCTTGCGAAATAAATAGTAAGGTTTCCAACAAAAAACGACTAGAAATAAGCTGATCAGAACCCCGGATAACACACCATGCAATCCAAAGGAATACCCCAAGATGATAGATAGACCAACATTAACAGACGCTTCTATCACCGGAGCCCAAATATCGCTAAATAAGCCATAAGCATTAATATAAGTATCGACCGTTGTTCGGCTTAAATTTATAAACAGAATAGCCGTCATCAACAACAAGCTCAAGGAATCCATAACATATTCCTTGCCTATCCAAAAGGAGACAAATGATGGAGTAACCAAAAGAACCCCGAAGCACATGATACACGAGAACAAGAATCTTATAGAAAACAGTTCCGCAAATACACTCATGATCTTTCGCTTATCCCCTTCAGCTATCAAATTTCCAACCCCGGCATTCACACTGTTAAACAGAGCCGTCATCAAAGTTTGAACACCCATTACAATCAACATATAATTGCCGTACAAAGCAACTATCGTTAATGTCGTATAGGCATATATAATAATGGGACTACTCTGCGTCAACGCAAATCCCGCAATCTTATGAAAAAACAACTGCTTGACCTTCGTGAGCACATCCGGATATTTCCTAGCCAACTCTTTACCTACATACAAATCAGTCTTTAAACAAGGATAAGTCCGGGCGATCACCCGATTCAAAGCCACCGAAGCCACCACAGCGAACACCACTTCCAATACCAGCCACCAAACATACCCATTAGATAAATACCGGATCGCCAATATTTGGCAAAGCAGTTTCGCCAACATTGAGGCTTTGTAACTATACTGTATCTTATACTCCTGCTGATCCGCAGATAGCACAATCTGCTTATAATTAACAAAATAACTCAGCAATGCACTAACTAGCAGCACTCCGAAAGAAGCATACGCATACCATAAGGGTAACGGCATCTTAGCGAAGATCCAAGGGAAAAACGCCATCAACACGAGACTTCCCACTATCACGATCCATGCGATACGCCGATACAACCAGCCTTGCAAGGAAACAATCTCATTGATAGCAACCGTATCCTTCTCTAATAAAGGCTTATATAATGTACAAGCAATGGCTGATCCTATTCCTAATTCCGCAAGGTTCAAGAACTGAAGCAAATTGGTAGCCGTAGTATTCAGTCCCAAGATCTCTGCCCCAAGATAATCCAAGAATACCTTACGGGAGAAAAATTGAAGAACCAGATTAATAAAATAAAAAGCCAAGGCTACCGAACTATTTTTTATACTTTTCGAAGTTCGTGAGTCTGTTACCATTGCTACAAAGAATTGTGTTTTCAATAAAAATTGCTCTCCATGATAAAGAGCATACGCACGTAGAGGAACAGCGTATTCTTCGCTATCCGCTTATTATTCTCTGATTTACTAGGAATAAAGACAAGTACACAAACCACTCCCATCCCGCCGGTAAACCAGTAGGGCAAAAAACGAGTGTCTTGATTTAAAATGAGTTTAAACTATATTTATCGTGATAAGTCACCGAGACAAATCCCTCAGCATAACACAAATAGGGGAGTACAAATCCGGAACCTCCTTTTGAAGACTATAAAGTATCACGCTTGCGTCAATATCAAAATAATGATGGACAATGATATCTCTCATCCCTTTAATATCCTTCCAGTTTACAGCCGGATATTTAAGAAGTAATTCCTTATTCGTTATTTTGTCTAGATTTTTGATTGCCTCACCTACAGCGACAAGTTTCATACAAACACTATCCAATAAAATCATACCAGACTCATTCATATAAAAATCATCAACCTTATGAATATGCGAAGTTCTTGCCATTATCATTGAAAGAGTATCCTTTATCTGCGACAAGGTATCCAAAGCCAACTCCGTATCAAACATAGATTCCCTCCCTCTCGATTCGTTTACGAAGCAACTGATTCATCCGGTCTCTAAGACGGATGATATCCACCGGGCTTCCCAACAGTTCTTCCAATTCATTTTTCAAATGGGAGAGAGAGAAAAGCCCTTGCGCCTCACCCTCGTAATAAATGTCCACATCACTGCTTTCCGTCTGTTGATCACGAGCTACAGAGCCAAAGATACCCATCTTCAAGATTCCGTACTTTTTGCCTTTACGAACCTTGAAGTCTCTTAATAACGCTAGGATCTCTTGTCTCGACTTCATAAGAAAATAGAATATTGACAAAGAAACAAATAAATATCCAATTATGCAATCATTCATAAATCAAAACACCTACCCTTCCCCCAGCACATACTTCACGATTGCCCGCCGGATATTGCGCAAGCTCTTGCCTTGCTTGAAGGGGAGCAGGGGGATGATGGCGTTGATGAATTCCTTGCTCTTGATAAGTTTGGCCGGTTCCACGCAGTCGCAAAAGACCTCGTTGAAAAGGTCGGTCAGCACCGTTTGGCAGAGGGTGGCCACATCCGGGCATTGGGCGATTCGCTTTACGAAGTCGTGACGTACCTCCTCGTCTTGGATATAGGAGGCTAATAAATCACACGGCTCCTGATCCTGCCTCACGTCTTTTTCCGAAACGACCTCCGGCTTTTCTCCCGGGTCCAAGCAAATATATTGAATGGCAAACATGGCGTTGGGCAGCACCTGTATGTTCTCGCCATGGATGTGCAGCACACACGGGCTCGCTTTCTCTTCACTCATATCTTCTTCTTTTTCCTGTCACCGAATTACTTTTATGCGCAAATAACTTACCGATAGGTGCAAATAACTTACCGGACCGTTTTTTCTCACTCTTTTACCTTTCCTTTACCAGCCTAAACTTTAAATCAAACGAGTTAATGAAAGAATGTATCATGTCCTTTTTCAACGCCCCCATCTCCAATCAAGTGCCGAGCGGCGTGACCAGTGTCAAACAGTTGCATACCTATATCACCTCCAACGAATGGTTGAAAGAACGAACGCTCAGCGTACAAGTAGCTTTGAGCGACGAGAAACGGTTCCGCAAACTGAAGCAAAACTTACTGCCATACGTCACACCGGCCGGGGTCTTCTCC
>ENA-OPDJ01001607-OPDJ01001607.1-human-gut-metagenome-genome-assembly--contig:-NODE-1607-length-11577-cov-2.168374_pt1 | contig 11577 bp, 9 predicted proteins | sample MGYA00241621_ERZ501505 | MGnify/ENA primary metagenome ERZ501505 (study PRJEB25962, sample SAMEA2042624) | human gut metagenome | biome: human gut; feature: human-associated habitat; material: faeces... | reverse complement strand
TTATAATGAGGCTTTAATGGAAAGAGACAAAATAACTAAATCAACAAACTCAGTGAATCCTTTGTCTGAAATAGCTGATTCTCAGATAGACAAATTGAGAGATGGGGTTGTTTTGGCTATTGATAATGCACGAAAAAGCTCTCAGTTTGTATTGAATGATCTTAAGTCTCAAGAAAAAGCAATTATGAGTAAAATGGACTATGTTCCTACATACGAAAGAGAGTATCTTGATTATAAAAGACAGCAGGAAATTCTTCAAGGAGTGTATTTAATACTTTTACAGAAGAGAGAAGAAGTAGCTTTGTCTTTAGGTCAAGAGCGTGATAAGGGATTTATTGTAGATGCTGCAGTTGCTAAATATCGTCCTGTAGCTCCAAGAAAACTTTTTGCAGTTTTAGGATTTCTGATTTTAACAATTGTAATTCCAATGGGATATTTGTTCGCAAAACAGCAATTACGAGATTTGATAGATATTTATAAAAGAAAGTGAGAATTATATGCAAGTTATTATATTAGCCGCAGGGATGGGGAAGCGTTTGGGGGAACTTACTCAGAATAATACGAAATGTATGATTCGGGTAAATGGTGTGACCTTAATTGAACGTGTTTTGGATCAATTCTCTAAATTGAAGTTGAATAAGGTTATTATGGTAATCGGCTATAAGGGAGAGGAACTTCGTAGTTTTATTGGTGATTCATATAAGGGGCTACCGATTGAATACATTACAAATCCGATTTATGATAAAACAAATAATATCTATTCATTGTCTTTAGCAAAAGAACAGTTGCAGCAGGATGATACTTTACTTATAGAATCTGATCTTATTTTTGAAGACAAGGTGTTGGATAAAATTTTATCAGATCCATTTCCTAATATTGCATTAGTAGCCAAGTATGAAAGTTGGATGGATGGTACAGTTGTGATGTTGGATAATGACAATAACATTCTAAACTTTGTTGTAAAAAAAGCATTCAATTTTGATCATAAAGAATTTTATTATAAGACAGTCAATATCTATAAATTCAGTAAAGAGTTTTCAAGAACTCATTATGTTCCATTTTTGGATGCATATATAAATGCATTGGGTAATAACGAATATTACGAGCAGGTCTTGCGTGTAATTGCATTGTTGGATAAGCCAGATTTAAAGGCGTTGCCACTTCACGGTGAAAAGTGGTATGAAATTGACGATATTCAAGACTTAAGTAACGCTGAAACTATTTTTGCGGAAAAGGAGAATCAGTTGGCTTGCTATCAAAAAAGATATGGTGGTTATTGGAGATTCCCTTCTTTGTTGGATTTTTGTTATTTGGTTAATCCTTTCTTTCCTTCTTTGAAGATGAAGAAAGAGATGCGGGCTAATTTTGATATTTTACTAAGTGAGTACCCTTCTGGGCTGAATGTAAACTCTCTATTAATTGCGAAATATTTCGGATTGGCACAACAATATGTTTGTCCGGGAAATGGTGCTGCCGAATTGATTAAGTATTTAGTGGATGAATTAACAGGTTGCTTGGGTGTTGTTTATCCGACTTTTGAGGAGTATCCTAATCGTATGCAGGAAGATAAGGTGATTGCTTATGTCCCACAGAATAAAGATTTTTCTTATACAGCTGATGATTTGATGGCATTTTTTGCAGTTCGTGAGGTTGCTGCTATTTTATTGATTAATCCGGATAATCCTTCTGGAAATTATATTTCAAAAGTTGATGTAGTTCATTTAGCTAAATGGTGTAAGGATAAGAAGGTAACATTGGTTGTCGATGAATCGTTTGTCGATTTTTCTGAACAATCAGTGGATAATACTTTGTTGACTAATGAAATACTTGAAGAAAACCCTAATTTGGTGGTTGTGAAGAGTATATCCAAATCTTACGGAGTACCAGGGTTACGGTTAGGAATTTTAGCTTCATCAAATTTGCTTTTGATCGATCGTGTACGCAAAAATGTTCCGATATGGAATATTAATTCATTTGCAGAGTTTTATATGCAGATATTTAATAAATATGAACAGGATTATAAACAGGCGTGTCGTTTGTTTATCCGTGAGCGAGATCGTTTTTATGTGGATTTACAGCAGATAGGTTATCTACGTGTCATACCTTCACAAGCAAACTATTTTTTGTGTGAGGTTATTAGTAAATATTCTTCTAAAGAATTGACTGAATTACTTTTGAATGAATATAATATTTTAATAAAAGACTGTGGAACGAAGAAGGCCTTCCGAAATGGCGAATATATACGAATAGCAGTACGTTCAACTTTAGACAACCAACGTTTAATAGATGTATTAAAAGAATTATAATTGTTAAAAAAGATGGCAATGAAAATAATAGACTTTGAAACGATACGAAATCTTTCCATATCTCCGGCTGATTGTGTAAAGTGGGTAGAAACAGCATTAAGAATGAAATATGATAGTTGTTTACCTCATAAAATTAGTATGACAATAGAACCGGATGTCTTTTTTAATACGATGCCATCTTATTTGCCTTCTTGTGGACGTTTTGGGGTTAAGGTCGTTTCTCGTTTTCCGAAACGTGAGCCTGCATTGGTTAGTGATATTTTGTTGTATGATGCGACAAATGGTGATTTTTTGGCACTGATGGATGGAAGTTGGATTACTGCGATGCGTACTGGTGCTGTTGCGGCATTGTCCATACAGTATTTGAGGACTTCTTCAGCTCGGGAATATGCATTTATGGGACTAGGCAACACTGCTCGGGCAACACTGTTGTGCTTGATGGCTGTGTTAGAGGGGCCGTTGAACATTCGTCTTTTGTCTTATAAAGGGCAAGAGCTGGAGTTCATGAAGCGCTTTAAAGAATATTCTCGATTAAATTTTTCTATTTTTGAAAATGTGGAAGATTTGATTACAGGTGCAGATGTGGTTGTATCTTGCGTAACTGTTGCACATGGTCAGTTTGCATCGGATACATGTTTTAAGTCGGGAGTATTGGTCGTACCGGTTCATACGCGTGGATTTCAGAATTGCGATTTATTCTTCGATCAGATTTTTGCTGATGATGTCGCTCATGTAGAAGGATTTAAATATTTTAATCAGTTTAAACAGTTTGATGAGTTCGCCCGTATATTGTTAAAGCAGAATCCGGGTAGAACTTCAGATCAGGAGCGTATTTTGGCTTATAATATAGGTATTGCTTTGCATGATATTTATTTTGCTTCTCAAGTATACGACAAGGTCAAAGATTCATTACCAGATATTTCTTCGGATAAGTTAAGCGAGAAGTTTTGGGTATGAATTAGTTATGAATAGCAATGAAGTTTGGTCAAGATAATAAATACAAAGTAATTGTTCATAATACAACGTATTTGTCTGTACTTGAGATATTAAAAATGGTAATGCCTTTTGTAGCATTACCTTATTTGATATCTACAGTTGGTGCGGATAAGTACGGTTTGGTCGTTTTTGCACAGGCTATTATCTCTTATTTTATTATATTTATCAACTTTGGTCTGGATGTTTCGGCTGTAAAGAATGTTTCTATAAATCGTTCTGATAACGAGAAGCTATCGGAAGTTGTATCTTCAGTTTTGATTATTAAAGCTTTTCTTTTTATACTTTCTTTTTTAGCATTAGGAGTTTTATTATTATGTGTGAAGCAATTTAGAGATAATTATGTTTTATTTTTATTGTCTTTTTTATCTTGCCTTTCAGAAATTTTGTTTCCTGTTTGGTTTTATCAAGGGGTAGAAAAGATGAAATATATTACTTTGATTCGTTTTACTTCTATTTTCTTTTATACTGTTACAGTCTTTATTTTCATTAAAAATGAAAGTGATTATTTACTGATACCATTACTTCAGTCTTTAGGGTGGCTTTTATCAGGGGTTATTTCCTTTTTTATGCTAATTCGGGTAGAAAAGATATCCTTATTTGTGCCAACTATAGAATCGATTAGGCGGTATTTTAAAGAGAGCGTTCCGTTTTTTGTTTCTCGTGTATCAGTTGTGATTAATGCAAGTATGGCAAAGACGATTTGTGGAATTTTCTTTTCAATGCATGAAGTTGCAGTTTTTGATTTGGCCCAAAAAATTGCAATGACGGCACTTGTCCCTTTACAAATGTTGAATCAAGCTTTGTTTCCTCATATTGCAAAAACACTTGATCGGAAATTTGTCAATAAGTGTTTTCGATTGATTTTATTAGCTACAGGCTGTATCATTGTAATTGTATATATTCTTGCTCCATTTGCTGTTTTTGTTTTATCGGATGGTAAGTTGCCTGAATCTGTTGATATATTACATGTTTTTAGTTTGTTCATTTTTAGTGGAGGCATTACTTCTTTCACAGGGTCGCCAGTGCTGGTTTCTTTTGGTTATTCCAAGCCTTTTAATCGAAGTGTAGTTCTTTCGACTTTCGTCTTAATTGTAATTTATATGGTACTATATTTTACAAATTCATTCTCGATTATTAATTTTACACTAGCCTTAGGTTTTGCAGAATTTGTAATAGCTATTTATAGGCTATATTATTGTAACCGTTATAAATTAATTATGCTTTATGGACGGGTTTAATCGTTTTAATCCAGAAGGTTCAGTGCTGAGACTTCATCAGATGAAGATGCTTCGCATTTTAGAGTTCGTAGATAGAGTTTGTAGGAAACATGGTATACGCTATTGGCTTAGTTCGGGAACATTGTTAGGTGCTGTTCGTCATGGAGGTTTTATACCTTGGGATGATGATTTGGACATAGAGATGTTATATCGGGACTATAAAAGATTGATGGAAGTCTTGCCTTTTGAATTGCCCTCTAATTTGGTGCTTCAAACAATGCACACTGATAGTAACTATGTTGCCCCTTATGCAAAATTAAGGGAAACGGATTCCTATATATCAGAAGTGAATAATATTGGTAGAAATTACAAATATAATGGGGTTTATATTGATATTTTTTATATAGAGCCTGTTAATTATCGGATGGCATGGATTGCATCTAAATTTCATGGATATATTTATAGACTTTCTTATTTAAAAAATGACCGATTAGGGATAAAAAAAGGAGTAATGAGGTGTTTGTTGTTCTTTTTGACTTATATACTTTATCCCTGCATTCGAATGATTGTTAAGTTATCTCATACAAAAGAGTACCGATTGGGATTAGGATCAGGTTTTTTGGGCGTAAGGTTGTTGGACAATATTTTTCCACTAAGTGAGGTGTCTTTTGAGGGAAAAATTTTTCCAGCTCCTGCTAATACTGATGGCTATTTGTCCTATTTATATGGAGATTATATGGTATTGCCAGATTTGAGTAAAATAACTTATCATGTAAATAATGTGGATATAAAAGAATAATATAATCGAAAATGAAAAAAGTGATGCTTATTTTTGGAACTCGCCCGGAAGCAATTAAAATGTGTCCATTGGTAAAAGAGTTTCAAAAAGATACGATAAATTTTAAGACTGTTGTTTGTGTTACTGCCCAGCATCGGGAAATGTTGGATCAAGTACTTCATATATTCGAGATTACTCCTGATTATGATTTGAATATCATGAAACAAGGACAGGATTTATATGACATAACTTCTCGTGTTTTGTTAGGCTTACGTGATGTGTTAAAAAAAGAATTGCCGGATATCGTATTAGTACATGGGGATACAACAACCTCTTCTGCAGCAGCATTAGCAGCTTTCTATCAGCAGATACCTGTAGGACATGTAGAAGCAGGGTTGAGAACTCATAATATTTATAGTCCTTGGCCTGAAGAAATGAATCGGCAGATAACAAGCCGTATTGCTGTTTTTCATTTCGCACCAACTGAATTGAGTCGGAGAAATTTACAAAGAGAAGGTGTTGCAGACGGTAATATCTATGTTGTTGGAAATACTGTTATTGATGCCTTGCATTTAGTGTTAGAGCAAATCGGGGTAAGAAAAGATATAGAGAAAAATATTCAATTTGTATTAGAGCGCGTAGGTATTCCTCTTTCTTTATTATCTTTGTGGAAGAGTGGAGAGCGGAAAATGGTTTTAATTACAGGACATCGGAGAGAAAATTTCGGTGAAGGATTTATCCATATTTGTAAGGCGATAAAGACTTTGGCTGAGAAATATTCCATGGTAGATTTTGTGTATCCCATGCATTTGAATCCGAATGTACGGAAGCCGATTGCTGAAATATTGGGTGAAAGCCATAAAGAAACCCTAACAAATGTATTTCTTATAGAACCATTGGATTATCTTCCTTTTGTTTATTTGATGAATCACTCTACAATCGTTTTGACTGATAGTGGTGGAATACAGGAAGAGGCTCCGGGATTAGGAAAGCCTGTGCTGGTTATGCGGGATACGACTGAACGTCCTGAAGCATTGGAGGCTGGGACTGTCAAATTGGTAGGAACAGGTTATAATTCAATTATAGATAATGTTTCTGATTTACTGGAAAATAAAGATTTGTATCGACAAATGTCAAAGGCTCAAAATCCGTATGGAGATGGAAAAACCAGTCAGTCTATTGTGAATATTTTATTGTAAATCGTTTTTATGAAAAGAAAAATATTAGTTATTCATAATGGATATCCTTTGCGTGGTGATGGAGGTGATAAAGTCAGAACATTAAATATGCTTCAATCCTTGGATTCTATTGGATTTGATGTTTGTTTGTTGGCTTTTTTCAAGAAAGATTTTTCTTTGTTGGCTTTAAATAAAAAAAGTGTGCCTTCGAATATAAAATCATATTTTATATTTACATTACCAGATCGTTGGGGATTAGGAGGGATAGCAGCATTGCTTCGGGCTGTAATAACTTGGATTATTGTAAAGTGTAACCATATAGAGTTAATTCAATTAGAGACATCGCTTTCGGCTTCATGTGTCAGATATTTGAAGAAAAATATTTTGGTCGTGACTGATTTTCATGCAGATCCTGTACCTGAGTTACAAATGAATGGAAGGACGAAATCATCAATAAATCGTGCTGAAAAAGATGTTTGTTATGCATTGTCTCGTTCACAACGAATAATAGCCGTGTCGAATAATTTGGCAAATAATCTAAAGAAATATTACTCTTATGATTGTCCATTTTCTATTTTACCTTGTAGTTTTAATAGTGAAAAGTTTCATATAGATCCGGCTCAGATGATCGCTTTGCGTGAGAAAATGCATTTGAAAGAGCGTATTGTCTTATGTTATTTAGGAGGGTTGCAGAAGTGGCAATGTGTGGAAGAAACATTAGATATTTTTTTACGTTTAAAAAAGAAAGATGATAGATACTTTTTATGTATATATACAAATGATGATTTGACTCCTTTCGCAAAAAAAATAGAATTGTTGGGGAATGACTGTCTTTGTATGAGTTTGAGATATGAACAGGTTCCCTTATATTTGTCCATTATTGATGCTGGTTTTGTCTTGAGACATAATAGTTTGGTGAATATAAATGCTTCTCCGACTAAAATTGCAGAGTATATGGCTGTAGGAGCAATGGTTATTGCAACGAAATATTCGGGAGATGCCAAAGTCCTTGTTGAAGATAGTGGTTACGGCATGATTTTGGATGAGATAGAAAATATTTCATCAGAAATGATAGATGAGTTGAATTTAAAGATTCATTCTTATAAAGAAAATAAGGAAAATGCCTCTGCAACAATAAAAAATTATATATTTAAAAGTAGGCTTTGGCATGCAAATGAAATAAAATTGAAGAGTTTGTATTCAAATATATAATTCGGTTTATAATGGGTTATTTGGAAAAAATAAAATATATTCTTAGAGGTAGTCGATATTATCGTAAATATTTTCAGACAACAGTTAATAGCCTACGGTATTATTTTAGAAATTTACACTATTATTGGCAGTTGTATTCTTTTAAAAAAGATCGTGAAGTAATACTCTTTATTTTATTATAGATCCAAATATCAAACATCACGGATTAGTCGATCGTTTTAAGGCAATTGTTGGATTGTTTTATGTGGCTAAAATAAACGGGTTTGATTTTAAAGTGATTTTTAATCATCCATTTAAATTGGAAGAATATTTGTCTGTGAATAAGTATAATTGGATAGCTAATCAGTCCGAATTAAGTTATAGCTTGCAGAATGTTCGGCTTATACCGTATAATGGTAGTGGAAAAATACCTAGACTGAGTAAAACTATTAAGCAGTATCATGTTTATTGTTATATAGGATATGATATTATATCTTCAAATCATGTCTTAGATGCTGAATCTGTATGGAGAAATTTATTTTTGGAATTATTCAAGCCTTCTCAAGCATTGAATGAATGTTTGAATTGTTGCAGTTTAGATAGTTCTGGTTATGTCGCTGTTCATTTACGATTTGTTAATGCTTTAGAAAATTTCGAGAAAGATCAGTTTAATAGCCTAACAGAAGATAAGCGAGAGAATTTAATACAACGTTGCCTAAAAGGCATTAGGCTGATTATAGACCAAAATAAAAATAAGCAGATTGTGGTCTTTTCGGATAGTAAAGTCTTTCTTGAACGTGTGAAAGTCTTACCTGTAATAGTATTAGATGGAAAAGTCGGGCATATATCCTTTACTGAAAACACTCATGAAGTCGCAATGAAAACATTTGTAGATTTTTATGCGATTTCAAAAGCAAGTCGTGTAATTAGGATATTAGCACCTGAAATGTATAATACTGTCTTTTCTTATTATGCAGCAGTATTAGGGGGGATCATTCCTGAAGAATTACACGTTTAGTAAATTATTATATACATTAAAAGTTTGCTGGGCTATGTGATCCCAATTATATGCTTTTAAGTCATAATATACAGGATAATTGTTTTGATATATCTTATATGTTAGCTGTTGCTTTAAACTGTTCATGTGATTTACTTTGAAATAGTGCTCTTTTGATAATCCCACTGCCAAATTAGCAGGAATATCGCTAACTAAAGTATCGATATTGTAGCTCATAGCTTCTAACAATGTGATAGGTAAACCTTCATGGGAAGAGGGTAAAACGAATAATCCTGCATGTGAATAAAGCTCTTTCAATGATTCACCTTTTACCATTCCAGTCAATATAACTTGCTTTTTTCGAGCTAATTCTTTTAGATAAGTTGAATAAGATGTTTTATGGTCAGAATCTCCTGCGATAACTAAGTGATAATCCTGTAAGTTTAGATCGGAGAAGGCCATAATTAATTTGTCAAATTCTTTTTCTTTTACAAATCGGCCAACAGCTAAAATATATTTTCTGTGACTAAGTCCTAATGATTTGATATATTGATCGGTTTGAGTTGGCTGATGAATGTCAACACCGTTATAGATTAATATTGCGTTGTTTCTATTATATTTCGTTTTTAGTATATTGTCAATAACTGTGGAGATGACAATTATTTCGTCTGCCCATTTAGCGGCGAAGAATTCACCGGTTTTTAAAATGAATTTTGCAAAAAAATTCCAATTTTTACGATCATAATCTGGACCGTGATGGGTGACAACCACTTTCAATCCGAGTAGTTTTGCAAATGGAATGGCAATTGATGGTCCAATGGCATGTATATGGACTATATCTGCTTTTTGTTTATAGGCATACCAAACCCCACATATAGTGTGGATAGCACTTTCAAATCCTTTTATTTTGGGAGCTGGGAGATCTTTGAAAAAAACACCTTGATAACTTGTTAATGGAGGATTTTCCTTTACAAAGCAGGATCTTCTTACAACTGTTACATTTACTCCAAGCTTGCTGAGGCGTGGGTATAATTTTTCACAATGAGTCTCTACGCCGCCTTGTATATTGGGAAAACCTCTTAATCCAGTTACTATGATTTTCATTTTGAAGCTTTTAATATTGATTGATAAATAGAGATAAGATAGTTGAAGTGTTTGTCTGCTGAGAAATGTTGTTGTGCAAATTTATTGCAAGCTATAGACATTTCATAAAGCTTTTCTTCAGGTATTGCTATCGCTTTTCGAATAGTTTTTGTTAAATCGGCTGGGCTTCCCATTGTAAATGTGAATCCTGTTTTTTCGTCTTGTATAAGTTCAGGAATACCTCCGATATTACTGCCTATTACAGGAGTTCCCAAGGAGAGCGATTCAATAATGCTCAATGGATTGTTCTCATACCATTCAGAAGGAACGATTGTAAAAAGTGCATTTTTAACGTATTCCTTTAATTCTTGACCTTCCTTAAAACCTAAAAAAGAAACGTTTTTGGGATAGTTGTTTCCTATTTCTTTTGAAAGTGGGCCTCTGCCGATAATTTTTAAATCAATTTCGGGTATATCTCGTATTGCTTCTAATAAACTATTGATCCCCTTTTCATTAGATAATCTACCGAAATAAAGTAAGTATCTATGATTTATTTTTTTATTGATTCTTGTAGGTATATCTGGGGTAAAGTTATATAGTTGGACTGCTTTTGATGCATATCCAGGATTGAATTCGATATGTTTTTTTTGGGCGAACTTGCTGACGAAAATGAATTTGTCAATATAATTAAGTGGCTCATCCCATAGATAGAGATGTGCAGGCGTACACAGGCTTCTGGCCAGCAATAGTTTCTTTTTCTGTCCCTGGCTCAATTCGCTCAGGTCCTGATCAAAGTGTTCCCGGCTCATATCCATATTGCGCAGAATCGCTTTGAACAGTGTTTCATCCAGCCCATTTCGCTGGATAAAATCCCGCATGCCGCCGCACAGTCCCTCCGCCTCCTGCGGCACATAGGACACGACCAGCCCGGACGCAAGGCTCACCTTGCCTTCCAGCGCCCCGCCCGCGCCGCACAGCGCTCTGAGTGCGCTGCTCTTGCCCGCGCCGTTGGGCCCGGTCAGCGCCACGCGGTCCCCTCGGCGGATGTCAAAGCGTAGCCCCTCGCACACGACGCGTCCATCATAGCGTACCACGCCCTCCTCCACGCGCACCAGTGTTTCTTTGGGATGGCGCAGCACTGTCAGCCGCAGTTCTCCCACGCGCTCCACGTTATGAAGCAGGCCGCGCCTTTCCTCCACGGCACGCTCACGGCGGCGCTGCGTATTGGCGGATCGTTTCATCAGGGCGGCGCTCCGCCGCCGCCGTTTCGCTGGGTGCAACATGGAACTTTCCCTTTTCGCAGCGGTCACTCCATCGTGCAGCACGGCGTGCGCTTGCCTCCAGCCGTACGATATCGCGCTTAAGGTCCTCGTTGCGCGCTTCCTCCCAGGCATTCTGTTGATCGAAGCGTTCCTGCCAAGCATCATAATCACCCTGCATTACCCAGGCATCACTTCGATTCAGCGCCAGCACATGATCGACACAGCTGTTAAGGAAGGCGCGGTCGTGGCTCACCAGTAAAAAGCCATCCTTGCGCCTGAGATAGCGTGCCACCAGCTCACGTCCATGTACATCCAAGTGATTGGTCGGCTCATCAATCAAAGGATAGGCGTCCTCCCGCGCAAACAGCGCACTGAGCAGCGCCTTGGTTTGCTCGCCCTTGCTGAGTGTCCCAAAGGGACGGTCCAGCGCTTCTTCCGTTACGCCCAGCAGTTTCCATTCCCGCAGGATGCGCCATTCCTCTGCTCCCGGGGCCGCCCGCCGCAGCACCTCCAGAGCCGGCAATGAGGCATCCGAAACCTCATAGGGAAAGTATACCGCCTCCAGCGGC
>ENA-OPDJ01001593-OPDJ01001593.1-human-gut-metagenome-genome-assembly--contig:-NODE-1593-length-11642-cov-11.054975_pt1 | contig 11642 bp, 8 predicted proteins | sample MGYA00241621_ERZ501505 | MGnify/ENA primary metagenome ERZ501505 (study PRJEB25962, sample SAMEA2042624) | human gut metagenome | biome: human gut; feature: human-associated habitat; material: faeces... | reverse complement strand
CCGAAGAGCCCTCCGACGCCCCCGCCTCCGACGCCCCCGCCTCCGACGCCCCCGCCAGCGAGGCTCCCGCCAGCGAGGCTCCCGCCGAGCTCGAAAAGCTCGTCGTCGGCGCGTCCAGCACGCCCCACGCCGAGATCCTTGAGGCCGTCAAGGGTGAGCTTGAGGCCCTGGGCTATGAGCTTGAGGTCAAGATCTTCGACGACTACATCATGCCGAACCTCGCCCTCGCCGACAGCGAGCTCGACGCGAACTACTTCCAGCACGAGCCCTACCTGCTGAACTTCAACGCCGAGAACGGCACCGAGCTCGTCTCCGCCGCCGCCATCCACTACGAGCCCATGAGCATCTACGGCGGCAACAAGGCCAGCCTCGACGAGCTGGCCGAGGGCGACATCATCGCCGTGCCGAACGACGGCACCAACGAGGCCCGCGCCCTGCTCCTGCTCGAAGCCGAGGGCCTCATCACCCTCAAGGAGGGCATCGACGCCTCCACCGAGACCGCCACCGTCCTCGACATCGCCGAGAACCCGCAGAACCTTGAGATAATCGAGATGGAGGCCAAAAACATCCCGCACAGCCTGCCCGACGTGGCCTTCGCCGTCATCAACGGCAACTACGCGCTCCAGGCCGGCCTGACCGGCGAGGACGCCCTCGCCAGCGAGAGCGCCGACTCCGACGCCGCCCAGACCTACGCCAACATCCTCGCCGTCCGCGCGGGCGAGGAGGACAGCGCCAAGACTCAGGCCCTCGTCACCGCCCTCACCAGCGAGACCTGCCGCCAGTTCATCGAGGAGACCTACGACGGCGCCGTCGTGCCCATCTTCTGATATCCGCGCAAAAAACGCCCCCGGTCGGATGACCGGGGGCGTTCTGTCAGGCGTATTTTATTCGATGCCCGTGAGGTCGTAGCTCTCAAGCCACTTGCCGGCGGCCCCGGCGATCGTGCGCATGGCCTCCTCGCCGAAGGGCGAGTCGAGGCCCGCGCCGGCGACGAGCTCCTTGAAGGTCTTCGTGCCCGCGGGGCGTGTGTAGGCCATGTACTTCTCCCAGGCGGCCTTCGAGTCCTTCTGGATCTCCGCCCAGAACTGGAGGGAGACGGTCTGCGCCAGGCAGTAATCTATATAGTAGAAGGGGCTCTCGTAGATGTGGTGCTGCCGCTGCCAGGCGCGGCCCTCGCCGTAGAAGGGGATGTCGTCGAGGCGCATCCAGGGCATGTAGACGGCGGTGAGCTCCCGCCAGGCCTCGTTGCGCTCTGCGGGGCTCATCTCCGGCTTCTCGTAGACGAGGTGCTGGAAGTGGTCCACCATCGTGCCGTAGGGGATGAAGGTCAGCGCGCCGGACAGGTGCGTGTAGCGGAACTTGCGCGTGTCCGGGCCGAAGAAATACTCCGCCCAGGGCCAGGCAAAGAACTCCATGGACATGGAGTGGACCTCGCAGGCCTCAAGAGAGGGCCACTGGCACTCGCCCGGGACAATGAAGCGGCCGGTGAAGTTGGCGAAGGCGTGGCCGGCCTCGTGCGTGATGACCTCGACGTCGTGCGAGGTGCCGTTGAAGTTGGCGAAGATGAAGGGGCAGTGGTAGCTGCCGAGGGTGGTGCAGTAGCCGCCGCCGGCCTTGCCCTTGCGGGAGAGGACGTCCAGCAGCTCGTTGTCGTACATGAAGTCGATGAACTCCGCCGTCTCGGGGCTGAGCTCGTGGTAGAAGCGGCGCCCGGCGGCGAGGATGTCGTCCGGCGTGCCCTGGGGCTTCGGGTTGCCGCTGCGGAACTCCAGGGCGTTGTCCGCGTAGTTCATGGGGTAGGCCTTGCCCAGGCGCTCGGCCTGGCGGCGGTAGACGGCGTCGGCCAGGGGGACGATGTGCTTCACGACGGCCTTTCGGAAGCTCTCGACGTCCTCCTTCGTGTAGCAGTTGCGCTGCATACGGTCGTATCCCAGGGGGACGTAGCCCTCGTGGCCGAGCTTTTTGCCCATCGTGTCGCGCAGGCGCACCAGCTCGTCGTAGATGGAGTCGAGCTTTTCGGCGTGGGACATGTACCAGGCGCCCTCGGCCTTCCAGGCGGCGAGGCGGCGCTTGTCGTCCGGGTCCTGCTTGAAGGGCGTGAGCTGGGAGAGCGTGTAGACCCCGCCCTCGAACTCTATCTGCGCCGAGGCCAGGAGCTTTGAATACTCCGTGCACAGGGCGTTCTCGCGCTGGAGCTCGGGGACTATCTCGGGCGAGAAGGCGCGCAGGGCCAGCTCCTTGTTGAGGAAGGCGACGCGGCTGTATTTCTCCTCCAGCCCGGGCCGCCAGCGGCTGAAGACGAGGGCGCGGTTCCAGCGGTCGGCGTACTCCTGCAGCTCGGGCAGGGCGGCGTCCGCGAACTCGACCTCGGCGTCGTAGAACTTGTCCTCGGTGTTGATGTCGTGGCGGATGTGGGAGATGGTGAACATGGTGTCGAGCTGCGTGCTGCGCTCGTTCACCTCGACGAAGACCGCGTCCGCGGCCTCGAAGCTCTCTGCGGCCTCCAGGCGCGCGGCGGCCTGGGCCAGAAACTGCTTTGCCGCCTCGATGTCGGGGCGCTCATAGGGCATTTCCGGGAATTTAAGCATGTTACAGATATACCTCCTGATATTCGTCCCCGTATTCGAGGGCGGTTTCGACGATCTCATTCGGCGCGGCCTCCGCCGCCTTCGCCTGGCGCATGAAGTAGCCGCCTATGAGCGCGCCGGCGATGATGACGACCGAGACTATGGCGGTGACGATGTAGGGCTCCCAGTTGCGGTGGTGGTAGATGCCGCAGTAGGCGCCTTCCTTGCCGAAGTTCAGGGTCAGGACGAAGACCCCGTCCGACCAGGTGGCGCGGAAGCCTTCGCCAATGTCGGAGAAGGTACAGGGCTTTTTCTCCTTCGGCTCGCCGCAGGCGGCCACGATGCTGTCGTAGCTGTGGTGGGAGAGGTTCCCGAGGGCGACCATTTTCTTGTGGAGCTTGCTCATTTGCTGTCCTCCGTTCTGACTTGAAAGTTCTCTCATTTTATACCTTTCCTACCGTTTTGTAAATCCCCGGCGTGTGCGCTATATGGATAAACACGTAAAAAACCCGTCGAAAAAGGTCTAAATTGTTCAAAAAGCCAGTTGCGCGCGGAGAAAAGATGTTGTATCATAGAAATGATTTTTGTACCGGCGGAGGCCGTTACTTTTGGGATGGGAGTGAGCGCCTTGCAGCTTCTTGAGCGCCGCATAGCGGAGGACGGGGTAGTCCTGCCCGGCGGCATATTGAAGGTAGACGGGTTTCTGAACCACCTCATGGACCCCGTGCTCTTTACCGAAATGGCCAGGGAGCTGTATCGCCTTTACGAGGGCGAGGGCGTCAACAAAATACTGACGATAGAAGCGTCGGGCATCGGACTGGCCTGTATAACGGGCCAGGTTTTCGGATGCCCTGTTTTGTTTGCCAAGAAGAACCGCACGCGGAACCTCTTCGGCGATTTCTGGACCGCCACGGTCCACTCCTTCACCCACGGCAACACCAACACCATCCTGGTCTCGAAGGACTACATCGGCCCCGAGGACAGGGTGCTCATAGTTGACGACTTCCTGGCAAACGGCGCTGCCCTGCACGGGCTCATCTCCCTGGTGCGCCAGGCAGGCGCCGCCGTGGTCGGCGCGGGCATCGCGATAGAGAAGGCCTTCCAGCCCGGGGGCGAGCTCATCCGCTCCGAGGGCGTCCGGGTCGAGTCCCTCGCCCGCATAAAGTCCATGACGGACGACGGGCAGATCGAGTTCTGCTGAGGGCGGGCTGAAAAACTGCATACTGCAACCCGATATAAATTGGATGATATGGTTCCGAGGTCTCTACCCGGCCGCCGTAAACGGCCGGACTATCGGCAAGGCGGGGGCGCAGCGCGCCTCCTGCCGCGCTTTTCGCGGGAGGCCTGAGGCCCCCCGCTTTCCTTTTTGTTCTTGAGGCTCCGGCCTTTAAGATAAACACTATTTTTGGAGGAGAAAAAATGAAGAAGTTTCTTGCGCTTCTGCTTGCACTTGTGATGGTCTTTGCTCTCGCCGCCTGCGGCGAGGCCGAGCCCTCCGCCGCCAGCGACGCCCCTGCGAGCGAGGCTCCCGAGGCCAGCGACGCCCCGGCCAGCGAGGCCCCCGAGGTCGCCGGCATCCCCCTCGACGAGATCAAAGTCGGCTTCATCTTCCTGCATGATGAGAACTCCACCTACGACCTCAACTTCATAAACGCCGCCAAGGCCGCCTGCGAGGCTCTGGGCCTCTCCGAGGACCAGTACGTCCTGCGCACCAACGTCCCCGAGGGCCAGGAGTGCTACGACGCCGCCGCTGAGCTCGCCGACGACGGCTGCAACATCGTCTTCGCCGACAGCTTCGGCCACGAGGACTTCATGATCCAGGCCGCCCGCGAGTTCCCCGACGTCCAGTTCTGCCACGCCACCGGCACCAGGGCGCACACCGAGGGCCTCGACAACTTCCACAACGCCTTTGCCTCCATCTATGAGGGCCGCTACCTCGCCGGCATCGCCGCGGGCATGAAGCTCAATGAGATGATCGAGGCCGGCGAGATCACCGAGGACCAGGCCAAGATGGGCTATGTCGGCGCTTACACCTACGCCGAGGTCATTTCCGGCTACACCAGCTTCTACCTGGGCGCCAAGAGCGTCTGCCCCAGCGTCACCATGGACGTCACCTTCACCGGCTCCTGGTACGATGAGACCGCCGAGAAGGAGGGCGCCAACAACCTCATCGCCGGCGGCTGCGTCCTCATCAGCCAGCACGCCGACTCCATGGGCGCCCCCACGGCCTGCGAGGTCGCCGGCGTGCCCAACGTCTCCTACAACGGCAGCACCATCGACGCCTGCCCCAACACCTTCATCGTGTCCTCCCGCATCGACTGGGCTCCTTACTTCGAGTACATGATAAACTGCGTCGTTAACGGCGATCAGATAGCCGCCGACTGGACCGGCACCCTGGCCACCGGCTCCGTCGTCCTGAGCGACGTTAACGAGGCCGCCGCCGCTGCCGGCACCGTCGAGGCCATTGAGGCCGCCAAGGCCGAGCTCGAGGCCGGCACCCTGCACGTCTTCGACGTCTCCACCTTCACCGTCGGCGGCGAGAGCATCACGAGCTACATGGCCGACGTGGACACCGACCCCGACTACACCCCCGACACCGAGGCTATAGTGGACGGCTACTTCGCCGAGAGCACCGCCCGCTCCGCCCCGTACTTCGACATCCAGATCGACGGCATCACCCTGCTCGACAGCGCGTTCTAAGTTAAGCCAAGGCAGACTGCGGCATCCGCGCCGCAGTCTGCCCCCAAAGGACAGCGCAGCGGATAAACCCTGCCGCGCTGTCCTTTGGGCCATTTTATGTTATTTAAGGAGTGAAGCCCGTGGAAGGCAAGACCGCAGCGGTACAGATGCGGAACATCACGAAGCGCTTCGGCACGGTGGCGGCCAACGACAAGGTCTGGCTCGACATCTACCGGGGCGAGATCCTGGCGCTGCTGGGCGAAAACGGCAGCGGCAAGACCACGCTCATGAACATGCTCTCCGGCATCTACTACCCCGACGAGGGCCAGATCTTCGTGGACGGGAAGGAAGTCTCCATCCGCTCGCCCAAGGACGCCTTCGACCTCGGCATAGGCATGATACACCAGCACTTCAAGCTGGTGGACGTGCTCACCGCGGCGGAGAACATCGTCCTGGGCCTGCCCGGCAAGGGGCGGCTCGATTTGAACCGCGCCACTGAGAAGATAAAGGCCATCTGCGAGGCCTACGGCTTCGAGGTGGACGCGAAGAAGAAGATATACGACATGTCCGTCTCCGAGAAGCAGACCGTCGAGATAGTGAAGGTCCTCTACCGCGGCGCGGACATCCTCATCCTGGACGAGCCCACCGCCGTCCTCACGCCGCAGGAGACGGACAAGCTCTTCGCCGTCCTGCGCAACATGCGGGACGACGGCAAGCGCGTCGTCATCATCACGCACAAGCTCCACGAGGTCGAGGAGCTCTCCGACAGGGTCGCCGTCCTGCGGCGCGGCCAGTTCGTGGGCGACATGCTCACGAAGGACACGACGGCCGCCGACATGACGAACATGATGGTCGGCCGCCCCGTCAGCCTCAACATAGAGCGGCCCGAGCCGAAGGACCCCCTGCCCCGGCTCGTGGTCGAGAACCTCACGGTCCGGGACGAGGACGGCGTGCTCAAGCTCGACGGCGTGTCCTTCACGGCCAACTCCGGCGAGATCCTGGGCGTTGCGGGCATCTCCGGCTGCGGGCAGAAGGAGCTGCTGGAGGCCATCGCGGGCCTGCACCGCGCCGAGGGCGGCTCCATCCGCTACATAGAGCCCGAGACAGGCCGCGAGGAGGAGCTCATAGGCAAGGACCCCGCGGATATCAGCGACATGGGCGTGGCGCTCTCCTTCGTACCGGAGGACAGGCTGGGCATGGGCCTCGTGGGGAACATGGACCTCACGGACAACATGATGCTCCGCTCCTTCCGCCGCGGCCGCGGCCTCTTCACCAACCGCAAGGCCCCGCACGACCTGGCCGAGCGCGTCGTGGCGGAGCTGGAGGTCAACACGCCCAGCGTCTCGACGCCTGTGCGCCGCCTCTCGGGCGGCAACGTCCAGAAGGTGCTGGTCGGCCGCGAGATAGCCTCCGCGCCCACCGTGCTGCTCACGGCCTACGCCGTGCGCGGCCTGGACATAAACTCGTCCTACACCATTTACGACCTCATAAACAAGCAGAAGGAGCGCGGCGTCGCCGTCGTCTACGTGGGCGAGGATCTGGACGTGCTGCTGGAGCTGTGCGACAGGATACTCGTGCTCTGCGGCGGCAGGGTCAGCGGCCTCATAGACGGGCGCGGCGCCACGAAGCGGAAGGTCGGGCTCATGATGACAAAGCTGGGAGGTGCGCAGGAGGATGAATAACAAGAACCACGCGCCCCTGGTGCACATCTCCAAGCGCGCGGCCCTGCCCTGGTACGGGGCCTGGGGCATCCGGGCGGCGGCCATAGTCCTGGCGCTCGTAGTCTGCTCCGTCGTGACGACGGTTTTCACGGGCGAGGACCCCATCGCGGTCTACGCCGCCATGTTCGAGGGCGCCTTCGGCACGGCGCGCCGCACCTGGGTGCTGCTGCAGAACCTCGCCATACTGCTGTGCATCTCCCTGGCCGTCACGCCCGCCTTCAAGATGCGCTTCTGGAACATCGGCGCGGAGGGCCAGGTCCTGGCCGGGGCGCTGGCCGTCGCCGCCTGCATGATCCTCATAGGCGACAGCGTGCCGAATTGGCTGCTTATAGTCATCATGGCCGTCGCGGGCATCGCCGCGGGCGCCATCTGGGCCTTCATCCCCGCCTTCTTCAAGGCCAGGTGGAACACTAACGAGACGCTCTTCACCCTGATGATGAACTACGTCGCCACCCAGCTCGTGGCCTACTTCATCATCATCTGGGAGGTGCCCAAGGGCGCGGGCAAGGTCGGCATCATAAACCAGAGCACCATGGCCGGCTGGCTGCCCCAGATAGGCTCCAACAAGTACCTGCTGAACATCCTCATTGTCGCCGTGCTCACCGTGCTCATGTACGTCTACCTCAGGTACAGCAAGCACGGCTACGAGATAAGCGTCGTCGGCGAGAGCGAGCGGACGGCCCGCTACGTCGGCATAAAGGTCGAGCGCGTCATCATGCGCACGCTGCTGCTCTCGGGCGCCATCTGCGGCGTCGCGGGTCTGCTGCTCGTGGCGGGGACGGACCACACCATCACCACCACCCTGGCCGGAGGCCGGGGCTTCACGGCGGTCATGGTCTCCTGGCTTGCGAAGTTCAGCCCCGTCTTCATGGTGTTCACGAGCCTGCTGCTGGTCTTCCTCAGCGAGGGCGCCAGCGAGATCTCCACGGATTTCGGCCTGAACAGCTCCTTCGGCGACATACTGACCGGCATCATACTCTTCTTCATCATAGGCTCCGAGTTCTTCATCAGCTACAAGCTGAACTTCAGAAAGCCCGCGCGGGCGGAGGGAAAGGAGGCCAAGGCCGGTGTTTGACTTTGTATCCTTCTTCCCCCGGGCCGTGGCCCAGGGCATACCCCTGCTCTACGGCAGCACGGGCGAGACGCTGACCGAGAAATCCGGCAACCTGAACCTCGGCCTGCCCGGCATCATGTACGTCGGCGCGATCTCCGGCGTCATCGGCTCCTTCATGTACGAGCAGAACGTCGCCGCCGCGCAAATGAACGCCTTCCTGGCCATAGGCATACCCCTCGCCTGCTGCCTCCTCGGCAGTCTGCTCATGGGGCTTCTCTACTGCTTCCTGACCGTCACGCTCCGGGCCAACCAGAACGTCACGGGCCTGGCCATGACCACCTTCGGCGTCGGCTTCGGCAACTTCTTCGGCGGCTCGCTCATTAAGCTCACCGGCAGCGAGGTGCCGTCCATCGCGCTCTCGGCCACGAGCTCGTATTTCAGCCGCTCCCTGCCCTTCGCGTCGGAGCTGGGCTGGTTCGGCAAGCTCTTCCTCTCCTATGGGATGCTGGCATATCTGGCCGTCGTCGCCGCGCTGTGCGCCTCCTGGTTCCTGAAGCGGACCCGGCCCGGCCTCAACCTGCGCGCCGTGGGCGAGAACCCCGCCACGGCGGACGCCGCCGGCATCAACGTCAACCGCTACAAGTACCGCGCCACCTGCATCGGCAGCATGATAGCCGGCCTCGGCGGGCTCTACTACGTCATGGACTACGCCAGCGGCGTCTGGTCGAACGACGCCTTTGGCGACCGCGGCTGGCTGGCCATCGCCCTCGTCATCTTCACCATCTGGCGTCCGGCGCTGAGCGTGCTGGCCTCCATCCTCTTCGGCGGGCTGTACATCCTCTACCTCTACATCCCCTCCGGCATGAACCTCGCGACGAAGGAGCTCTACAAGATGCTGCCCTACCTCGTGACCATAGCCGTGCTCATAATTTCGTCCCTGCGCAAGAAGCGCGAGAACGACCCGCCCGCCAGCCTCGGCCTGGCCTACTTCCGCGAAGAGCGATAGTCTTTTTGCCCCCCGCCAAAAACGGGGGGCTTTTTTTGTAGCCTTGTTTACAGGCGCTTCATTGACTTAGAGCGCGAAAAAGTGGTATAGTAAGATGAATTGGAGCCCTTTGAGGGTAGTTTGTCCATTGAAAGGCGGAATTGGAAAGCATGTTCAAAATAGCTGAGAAATACCCCCTCAACACCTCGAAGACCATCTTCAGGGTCAGCATCGAGGCCCCGCTAGTGGCGCGCAGCGCCCAGCCCGGGCAGTTCGCCATCTTCAGGCTCGACGAATACGGCGAGCGCTTCCCGCTCACCATCGCGGATTACGACCCCGAGGTCGGGACGGTCTCCTTCAATTTCCAGCCCGCGGGCAAGAGCACGCAGATGTTCTCGCTCATGGAGCCGGGCGACTATATCGCGGACATCGTCGGCCCCCTGGGCCGCCCCGCGGAGATAGACCCCGCGGCCAAGCGCGTCTGCGTCGTCGGCGGCGGCACCGGCTGCGCCATCAACTACCCCGTCGCCAAGGAGCTCAAGCGCCTGGGCATCGCGGTGGACATGATCTGCGGCTTCCGCTCCAAGGACATCGTCATCATGGAAGACGAGTTCCGCGCCGCCTCGGACAACCTCTACATAACCACGGACGACGGCAGCTACGGCGAGGCCGGCTTCGTCACGACGAAGCTGAAGGCCCTGCTTGAGGCGGGCGTGCAGTACGACTACGTCCTCACCTGCGGCCCCATCGTCATGATGAAATACGTTGCGGAGACGACGCGGCCCTACGGCATCAAGACCAACGCAAGCCTGAACCCCATCATGATAGACGGCACCGGCATGTGCGGCGGCTGCCGCCTCACCGTCGGCGGGGAGCGGAAGTTCGCCTGCGTGGACGGCCCGGAGTTCGACGCGCACCTTGTGGACTGGGACGGCCTGCTGGAGCGCAACAACTTCTACCTCGGCGAGGAGGCCGACCAGAACGAGCACGTCTGCCGCATCACGGGCGGCGTGCGCCGCGGCGAGTACAAGCCCTCCGAGGCCGACGGCGGCGAGAACCCGGTAAAGCGCCTCACGAAGCACCCCATGCCCGAGCAGGACGCCGGGATCCGCGCCAAGAACTTCAACGAGGTCGCCCTGGGCTACGGCGCGGAGGTCGCGGTGCTGGAGGCCATGCGCTGCCTCAACTGCAAGGACCCCCAGTGCGTCAAGGGCTGCCCGGTGAACGTGCGCATACCGGAGTTCATCTCCAAGGTCCGCGTGGGCGACTTTGAGGCCGGCTACGAGGTCGTGGCGGGCACGAACTCCCTGGCCGCGGTCTGCGGGCGCGTCTGTCCGCAGGAGCGCCAGTGCGAGAGTAAGTGCGTGCGCGGCATAAAGGGCGAGCCTGTGGCCATCGGCCGGCTGGAGCGCTTCGTGGCGGACTTCCACATGGAGCACGGCGCGCCCGGCGCGGGCGTCGAGAAGGCCGAGCCCAACGGTCACAAGGTCGCGATAATCGGCTCCGGCCCCAGCGGCCTGAGCTGCGCGGGCGACCTCGTCCGCAAGGGCTACGACGTCACGGTCTTCGAGGCCCTGCACAAGTGCGGCGGCGTCCTGGCCTACGGCATCCCCGAATTCCGTCTGCCCAAGAGCATCGTGGACAGGGAGGTCAAGAACCTTGCCGACAGCGGCGTCAAGTTCGTGAACGACTGCATAATCGGCCGCACGATGCCGCTCGACCAGCTCTTCGAGGAGGGCTACGAGGCCGTGTTCATCGGCTCCGGCGCGGGCCTGCCGCAGTTCATGAACATCCCGGGCGAGAACCTGCTGGGCGTCTACTCCGCCAACGAGTATCTCACCCGCATAAACCTGATGAAGGCCTACCGCAGCGACTATGACACGCCGATAAAGTCCGACGCGAAGCGCATCGCCGTCATCGGCGGCGGCAACGTGGCGATGGACGCGGCGCGCTGCGCCAAGCGCATGGGCGCGGACGAGGTGTTCATCGTCTACCGCCGCGGCCGGGACGAGCTGCCCGCGAGGGCGGAGGAGGTCCACCACGCGGAGGAGGAGGGCATCCAGTTCCGGCTGCTCAACAACCCCGTGGAGATCCTGGGCGACGAGAGCAAGCACGTCGTGGGCCTCAAGTGCGTGAAGATGCGCCTGGGCGAGCCGGACGCCTCCGGCCGCCGCGGCGTGACGCCCATCGAGGGCAGCGAGTTCGTCATGGTGGCGGACGCGGTCATCGTGGCCATCGGCACGACGCCGAACCCGCTGCTGCGCACGACGACCCCGGGCCTCGACTGCAACCGCAAGGGCTGCCTGGTGGTGAACGAGGAGACGCTGCAGACCTCGCGCGAGGGCGTCTTCGCCGGCGGCGACGCCGTGACGGGCGCTGCCACCGTCATCCTCGCCATGGGCGCCGGCAAGCAGGGCGCGGCCTCGATAGACGCGTACCTGAGCGGGAAATAAAACCGGATAAGGAGAGCCCCCGGTCGTTTGACCGGGGGCTTTTTCGTCTATTTTTCCTCTTCGCAGTTTGCCGGCGCGCAAGAGGGGAAATCGGTTTGACGGGGGTTGGAGGAACTCGCCGTTTTGGCCTGCTGGACTTTAGGTTGGTGCTGCCTGTTCCACCCCATTTCTTTGGTCTTGCCC
>ENA-OPDJ01001592-OPDJ01001592.1-human-gut-metagenome-genome-assembly--contig:-NODE-1592-length-11643-cov-7.468761_pt1 | contig 11643 bp, 13 predicted proteins | sample MGYA00241621_ERZ501505 | MGnify/ENA primary metagenome ERZ501505 (study PRJEB25962, sample SAMEA2042624) | human gut metagenome | biome: human gut; feature: human-associated habitat; material: faeces... | reverse complement strand
GATATTCCGCCAGTACTGGTAGAACTCGAAGGGGCTGGTCTTGTTCGGGTCGAGCCACACCGCGCCGGACTGCGTCTTGCCCATCTTCTTGCCCTCGCTCGTCAGCAGCAGCGTGATGGTCATGCCGTAGGCGTTCTTGCCCAGCTTGCGCCTTATGAGCTCCGTGCCGCCCAGGATGTTCGACCACTGGTCGTCGCCGCCGCACTGCATGACGCAGTTGTACTCCTTGAACATGTGGTAGAAGTCGTAGGACTGCATTATCATGTAGTTGAACTCCAGGAAGGAGAGGCCCTTCTCCATGCGCTGCTTGTAGCACTCGGCGCGCAGCATGTTGTTCACGGAGAAGTGCGCGCCCACGTCGCGCAGCAGCTCGATATAGTTGAGACCGAGCAGCCAGTCGGCGTTGTCCAGCATGAGGGCCTTGCCCTCGGAGAAGTCTATGAACTTCGCCATCTGGACCTTGAACTTGGCGGCGTTCTCCTGTATCTTCTCCTGCGTCAGCATCTGGCGCATGTCGGTACGGCCCGAGGGGTCTCCGACCATGGTCGTGCCGCCGCCCAGCAGGGCTATGGGCCTGTTGCCCGCGAGCTGGAGCCGGCGCATGAGGTTAAGGGCCATGAAGTGGCCGATGTGGAGAGAATCCGCCGTCGCGTCAAAGCCTATATAGAACGTGGCCTTGCCCGCATTTATGAGCTCCCGTATCTCCTCCTCATCCGTCACCTGCGCGATCAGCCCGCGCGCCCTGAGTTCCTCGTAAATCTGCATCGATCTTTCCCCTTCATATTTCAATTTTTGCCTTTAGATTATTTGCCTATTATCTCCGCCGCCTTGTCGGCGCACCACTCGCAGAAGCCATAACATACGCTGTGGTCATCATCGCTCATGGCCAGCAGATCTTCGCAGCGGATGGCGCCGAACTTCTCTTTGAATTCAGCGGCAAGCTGCTTCGTCGCCATGGCGACCCTGCCGCCCGGCTTGCCCATGCCGTCCGCGCCGACGGTCATGCCTATGGCCAGCACCGCGCCGCAATAGGCGCCGCAGGCCTCGCCGCAGCGCAGGCCGCCGCCCATGCCGGTGCTCAGGGCCTTCGAGGTCTTCTCATCCAGACCCGTCAGCTCATCCAGCGCCACAACGACGCTCTGCGCACAGTTGAGGGTATCCTTCAGCTCTTTTGCCTTCTCGCCGTAGGTCATTTCTATATTCCCCCTTTGTATTCGCTCGCCGCGTCGAGCTGCTCTGCAGCACTCGCCAGCGTCGTGTCCGTTATGTTCGCCCCGCCGTGGAGCCGAGCCAACTCGCGGATGCGGCCCTCGCGCTCCAGCGGTGTGACCTTGGTATACGTCCTGCCGTCCCGCTCCGTCTTCTCAATGCGGAAGTGCGTATCGGCCATGGCGGCTATCTGGGGCAGGTGCGTCACGCAGATGACCTGCTTCTTTTTCGAGAGCCGCGCCAGCTTCTCGGCCACGCGCTGGGCCGCGACGCCGGAAACGCCCTCGTCTATCTCGTCGAACACCATTGCGGGCGTACCGTCCCGCTCCGAGAGCACGTCCTTCATCACAAGCATGATGCGCGCAAGCTCGCCTCCGGAGGCTATCTTCGATATCCGCCCCGGCGCCTCGCCCGCGTTAGCGGACATGAGGAAGCGCACCTCGTCCATGCCAGTGGCGTCAAAGCCAGGCTCGCCCTCCAGGGGGACTATCTCCGTCTCAAAGCGCACGGAGGGCATGGAAAGCTCCCTCAGGCCCTGCTCTACGCGCTGCCTGAGCTCTTCGCCCGCGGCGCGGCGGAGCTGCGAGAGCTCTTTTGCGGAATTATACGCCGCTTTCTTCCTTTTTGCAAGCTCGGCTTCGAGTTCGCGGCGCTTTTCTTCGGAGCCGTCCAGCTCCTCCAGGCCCCTCTGCGCAGCCTCCAGCATCGCGGCGAGGCCGGCCTCGTCTGCGCCGTATTTTTTCTCCAGCCGCCGGAGCTGACTGAGGCGCGTCTCCAGCGCGTCGTACTCGCCGGGGGAAAAGTCCAGGCTCTCCCTGAAATCACGCAGGCGCTCCGCCGCGTCCTCTATAGAGGCGCGGGCGCTCTCTATTTCAGCCAGGGCCTCGTCCAGCTCCGGAGCCAGGGACGCCGCGCGCTCCGTCCAACCTGAGGCGTTTCCCGCCTGCTCCGCCGCGCTGTCCTCCCCGCCGTAGAGCGCCTCATAGGCCGCGTCCAGGGCCTCGGTCAGCTTTTCGGAGTTGCGCAGGAGCTCGCGCCGGGCCAGCAGCTGCTCCTCCTCGCCCGGGCGGATGTTCGCCGCCGCCAGTTCGTCGGCGGTCATGCGGTATTCGCGCTCCCGCCGCTCGCGTTCGGCCTCCGTCATCTCCAGCTTCCTGAGCGCCGAAAGGGCCTGCCTGTATTCCTCGTACAGCCTGCCCTGCCGCTCCAGCTGCGGCGCGAGCCCCGCAAAGCCGTCCAGGTAATCGCGGTGCCGCGTCTCGTCCATCAGCTGGCGGCCGTCGTTCTGGCCGTGGATATCCAGCAGCAGCGCGCCAAGCTGCCGCAGCTCGGCCGCAGTGACGTTCTCCCCGTTCACGAGCGCCGAGCTCTTGCCCTCGGCGCTTATGCGGCGGCGGATGACTATGCGCTCGCCCTCGCCGGTGTCCGGGTCGTACTGCCCCACGGGTTCGAGGTCGTGCTCCACCAGCCAGCGCGCGGCGCGCTCGTCGTCAAAGACGGCGGAGACGGCCGCGTTCTGCGCGCCGGTTCGCACGAGCTCCCGGCTAGCCCTCGCGCCGAGGATGGCCTCAAGCGAGTCTATGACTATGCTCTTGCCCGCGCCCGTCTCGCCGGTCAGGACGTTAAGCCCCGGCCCCGGCTCTATGTCCGCCCGCTCTATGACTGCGATATTCTCAATGTGGAGCTCCGTCAGCATCCCGCTCTTGCCTCTTTCCCTCTCAGAACAGCTTTCTTATCTCCTCGCAGAACTGCTCCGCGCTCTTCACGTCGCGCATGGCCAGGAACACCGTGTCGTCCCCGGCGACGGTGCCGACGAGCGAGGGCAGCTCCATGCCGTCCATGGCGGAGCTGGCCGCCGAGGCTAGGCCCGGGAGGGTCTTGAGCACGATGAGGTTCATGGCCGTGTCGCAGGACACGACGCCCTCTTTAAATATCTTGCGCAGTTTCTCATTGTGACTGGCGGCCTCGTCCTGCGCGGGCTGGGCGTAGCGGTAGCGCCCGCTGGGCGAGAGCTCTTTCACCAGGCGCAGCTCCTTGATGTCGCGGGAGAGCGTGGCCTGCGTACTTTTCACCCCGAGCTCGGAGAGCGCCTGCATTAGCTGGTTTTGCGTCTCAATGTCCTTGGCCGCTATTATCTCCAGTATGATGTTCTGCCTTGCTCTTTTCATTCCAAACCCTCCTATTTTCCGGTCATGCTGGCCCCTGGGGGGCTATCAGGCTCTTGTAAGTTTGCTGAGCGCGGTGTCGTAAAAACTTCTGACCTCCATATCGGCCATTATCAGCGTGTTGCCCGACCAGCGCGCGCGCACCTCATCGCCGCTGCCGAGGACAAGCCCCTCCGATCCATCCACCGAGAGCACGGCGCGGCGGCCGCGCAGGCGCTCAGGGATGACCGTGACCGTCCGCTCCGGCGAGAGCACGAAGGATTTTGCCGCCATGATATGGGCGCAGATGGGCGTGACGATGATATTGGCCGCCTCCGGCTCCACGATGGGGCCGCCGGCGGACATGGAATAGGCCGTGGAACCGGTGGGCGTCGCGATGATGACGCCGTCGCCGGCGAAATCCGTTATCTCCGTATCGTCCGCGCGGACGGTGAGGCCGATGCAGTTGACGTCGCTCTTCACCACGGCGTCGTTCAGGGCGCAGTCTCGGACTACCTCGCCGTCGGCGCGGTGGAGCTCGATGTCGAGCATCATGCGCAGGCTCTGCCGGTAGCCGCCCGCAGCGGCGCGGCGGACGAGCTCTATGTCCTCCGGCTCCAGCCCTGCCATGAAGCCCTTGGTGCCGACGTTGACGCCGAGCAGGGGTATCCTCATGCCCAAGGTCTGCCTCGCGACATGCAGGAAGGTACCGTCCCCGCCGAAGGAGATTATGAGCTCCGCCTCCTCCGCCGCGCGGCGCAGCGGGACCATGTTCGAGTCCCCCGGCACGTCCACAAACACCGGGGAGACGACCGTCTCGCGCCCGTCAAGCTCCAGCAGCTCCTTTGCGCGGTTGGTGAGGACAAGGCCCCTGTCGCGGTAGGGGTTCGGGGCCAGGACGATTTTTTTCATCACTTCGCCAGCTCTCTGTGGGACGCGGCGACTATCTCGGCAGCGTCCGGGATGGGGGCCTCGAAGGCGCCCTTTTTGAGGTAAGCCAGGTATTCGATATTGCCCTCGGGGCCGCGCACGGGCGAGTAGTCCAGACCCATGACGCTGTAGCCCAGGCCGGGGGCGGCCTCCAGGAAATCGCGCAGCACGCGCTCATGGACGGCGGCGTCGCGCACGACGCCCTTCTTCCCAACGTCCTCGCGCCCCGCCTCGAACTGCGGCTTTATGAGGCAGACCACCGGCGCGCCCTCGCGCAGCAGCGTATGCACCGCGGGCAGCACGAGGCGCACCGAAATGAAACTGAGGTCCATGACGGCCATGTCCATGGCCTCAGGGAACATCTCCGGCGTGAGAGCGCGCGCGTTCGTGCGCTCCATGACCACGACGCGGCTGTCGCTCCTCAGGCTCCAGGCCAGTTGGCCGTAACCCACGTCCACAGCGTAGACCTTCGCCGCGCCGTTTTTGAGCAGCACGTCCGTGAAGCCGCCCGTCGAGGCGCCGCAGTCTATGCAGGTGAGGCCCTCGGGCGATATTGGGAACACGCGCAGGGCCTTCTCCAGCTTGAAGCCGCCCCGGGAGACATAGGGGCAGGCCGAGCCGCGCACTTCTATGGCAGCGTCCTCCCTTACCGGCATGCCGGGCTTGTCCGCCCGCTGGCCGTTCACGAAAACGAGGCCGCTCATTATCGTGGCGCGCGCCTTCTCCCTGCTCTCGAAGTGGCCGAGCTCCACCAGGCGCTGGTCCAGTCTCGTGCCGCTCATGCCATCAGCTCCTTTGCGGCCGCAGCTATGCCCGCGGCGTCGATCCCCGCCAGAGCGCGGAGCTTTTCCGTCCCGCCCTGGCCGACTATGCCCTCGCCCAGATTCAGCAGGCGGCACTTGAAGCCCGCCTGGCCTCCGGCGGCGGCGAGGATACGCCCGCCTATGCAGCCCGAGGCGCATACCTCCTCCGCCACGACCAGCCTTCCGCAGTCCCGCGCCGCAGCCAGCAGCGGCTCCGCCTCCAGCGGCAGTACGCGGCCTATTTTGAGGACGCGGGCGGATATGCCCTCCGCCTCAAGCGCGCGCGCCGCGCCCAAGGCCTCGTTTATCATCGTTCCGTAGGCGGCGATACACACGTCCCCGCCCTCGCGCAGGCATTCTAGCGCCTGTGCGCCGCCTTCACGATACTCGCCCTCGCCGCCGCGGGGGTAGCGGACAGCCACGGGACCGCTCTCTGCAAAAAGCGCTCGCTCCAGCATGTCCTCCGCCTCGCGGAAGGAGGCGGGGCACCAGACCGTCATGCCCGGCACCGCGCCCAGGTAGGCGATATCAAAGACGCCGTGGTGCGTCTCCCCGTCCTCGCCGACCAGCCCGGCCCGGTCCACGCCGAGCACAACGTGCAGGCGCAGGAGCGCCACGTCGTGGATGAGCATGTCGAAGCCGCGCTGCAAAAAGCTCGAATACACGCAGGCCACGGGGATGAGCCCCTCTTTTGCCATGCCCGCCGCCATCGCCACGGTGTGGCCCTCGGCGATGCCCGTATCAAAAAAGCGCTCCGGGTACTTTGCAGCGAAACCTGCAAGGCCGGTGCCGTCGGCCATCGCCGCCGTCAGCGCGCAGACGCGCCCGTCCCGCTCCGCAGCGCGGCAGAGCGCCGAGCCCACCGCAGTGGAAAAACTGCCGCCGCTCTTTCTGGCCACGCCCTTGGCGGGGTCGAAGGGGCCGACGCCGTGGTAAAGCTCCGGGTCCAGCTCCGCGCGCGGATAGCCCCGGCCCTTGCGGGTAATGACGTGCAGCAGCACGGGCACGCGCATATCCCGCGCCCAGGCTATGGCGCTCTCCAGCGCGGCGACGTCATGTCCGTCTATGGGACCGAGGTAGTAAAAGCCCAGGTCGTCAAACATATTCTCGGGCAGGATGGCGTCCTTCACGCCCTCCTTGACCCTGTGTGCCAGCTCGTACACCGGCTTCACGCGGCCCACGGTGCTGCGGTACCAGCGCTTAAAGGCGAAGTAGCCCGGTTTCACGCGCATACGGCTGAGCAATTTCGCCATGCCGCCGACGTTTGAGCCAATGGACATCGCATTGTCGTTCAGAATGACCACAAGCGGCTCACCGCTCTGCCCGGCGTTCGAGAGGCCCTCGTAGGCCAGGCCGCCGGTCAGCGCGCCGTCGCCTATGACGGCGACCACGTCATAATCCTCCCCCAGGCGCGTGCGCGCGCGGGCCATGCCCAGCGCAACGGAGACGCTGTTAGAAGCGTGGCCTGCGATAAAGGCGTCCGCACGGCTCTCCGAGGGCTTGGGAAAGCCGGAGATCCCCCCATACTGCCTCAGCCCTGCAAAGCCCTCCCGCCGCCCGGTCAGCAGCTTGTGGGTATAGCACTGATGGCCGACATCGAAAACTATCCTGTCGCGGAATGGGTCGTAGACCCTGTCGAGCGCCACGGTGAGCTCCACCGTGCCGAGATTTGAGGCCAGATGGCCGCCCGTTTTAGAAACATTTTCTATGAGAAAAGCACGTATCTCCGAGCACAGGGCCGGAAGCTGTTCCTCCGGCAGCGCACGGAGCGCGGCTATGTCGTTAACATTTTCAAGTATTGACAAGGCTAATACCTCTTATTACCTTTTTCCCTTCAAGGGCAAAACTGCTCTTTATAACAATGTATCAAAAACCGCCCGGATTTTCAATACGCTCCGGGCGGTTTATCTGCATATTCATACATCTTGCCTAACTTTTCTCAGCTTCTTCTGTCTGAGAGGCGAGATGCCAGCTCCGCAAGGAAGTCCGAGCCCAACTCCCCGGCCAGCTCCACAGCCAGTCCTGTGAGCCGCGCGACCATCGAAGCGCATTTTTCCTCGCCGTAGAGGGACATGAAAGTGACCTTCCCCTCCTCGGCGTCGGAGCCGATGGGCTTGCCCAGCTCCGCCTCGGTGCTGAGGACGTCGAGCATGTCGTCCCGTATCTGGAAGGCTGCGCCCAGCGCGGCGCCGTAACGGAGCGCAAGCTCCGTTTTTTCCTCCCCCGCTCCGGCCGCTGCCACGCCCATGGCGCAGGCGGCGGAGAGCAGGCTGCCGGTCTTGCGGCCCTGGAGGTCCGCTATCCACGCCTCGTCCGCGGGCGGGTCTTCGAGCATATCCATGAACTGCCCGCCGCAGATACCGTCCACGCCGGCGGCGTTTGCCAGGTGCTCCGCGCACCTCGCGCGCCGCTCCGCGGGAAGCTCCGAGCGCAGGATGGTCCCGAAGGCCTCGGCCTGGAGCGCATCGCCAGCCAGGACGGCGGTACATTCGCCGTAGACCTTGTGGTTGGTCGGCTTGCCGCGGCGCAGGTCGTCGTCGTCCATGCAGGGCAGGTCGTCGTGGATGAGGCTGTAGGTGTGCAGCATCTCGACGGCGCAGGCTACAGGCAGGGCCGCCGCAACGTCGCCGCCGCAGACGCGGCAGAACTCCAGCACCAGCATGGGCCGCAGGCGCTTGCCGCCCGCCATGAGGCTGTAGTCCATCGCCTCCAGCAGGCCGTCGAAGGGCAGGCCCTCCTTACGGCCGAAATATCCCGCAAGCGCGGGCTCTATCATGCCCAGGTACTCGGCGCAGCGCTCGTCAAAGCTCATTCCGCGCCCTCCTCGAAGGGCAGCTCCTCCGGCTCGCCGTCCGGGCCTTTGCGGAGCTTCACGACCTTCTGCTCGGCCTCGTCCAGCTCCTTGGTGCAGGCGGTGATGAGCGCCGCGCCCTCTTCAAACAGCTTGAGCGAGTCGGCCAGCGGCGCGTCGCCGCGCTCCAGCGTGCGCACGACCTCGCCCAGCCGCGCGAGGGATTCCTCAAAGCTCTTTTTCTTTGCTGCCATCCTCTGTCCCTCCGTAAACGCTCTCCACCAGGCAGCGCGCGCCGCCCTTTGAGAGCCTCAGATCCAGTTTGTCGCCGGGCTTCAGCGCCCCGGCCTCTCGCACGGCGCGGCCCTCCGCGTCCAGCGCTATCGAATAGCCCCGGCCCAGCACCTTCAGGGGGCTCAGGGCGTCCAGCTTGGCCACGGCCCCCGCAAAGCGGCGGGCCTCCCGGTCCCAATGGGTCCGGGCCGCCGCCGTCATCTTGTCCTGTAAATAATCCAGCTGGAGCCGCCGGTCCTGGACAAAGGCCATGGGGTCCGTCAGCGCCCGCTTCTCCGACAGCATTTTCAGCCGCCGCTCCTCCCGCTCCAGCCGGTGGAGCACACTCTGGGCCATGGCGTTGTCGGCCCCGCGCAGATAACGCAGCAGCTCCGCCATATCCGGCACGGCGATCTCCGCGGCGTTGCTGGGCGTAGACGCCCGCCGGTCCGCCACATAGTCGGAGATGGTCACATCCGGCTCATGTCCCACGGCGGAGATCACCGGAATCTCCGAGGCGTAGATGGCCCGGGCCACCCGCTCGTCATTGAAGGCCCACAGGTCCTCCATGGACCCGCCGCCCCGGCCGGTGATGAGCACGTCCCCCAGCTTCCAGCGGTTGGCGTACCGGATGGCGCCCACGATCTCCGGTGGGGCCTCCGCCCCCTGGACCCGCACCGGCAGCAGCAGCACCTTGGCGATGGGATAGCGCCGGCGCAGAATGCGGATCATATCGTGGACCGCCGCCCCGGCGCCGCTGGTAACGATGGCGATGCGCTGGGGGTACAAAGGCAGCGGCTTCTTGTGAGCCGGGTCAAACAGCCCCTCCTGCTGGAGCTTCTGCTTCAGCTGCTCAAAGGCCACATACAGGTCCCCTACCCCGTCCGGCGACAGCTGGATGCAGTACAGCTGATATGCACCGTCCCGGGGAAACACGCTGATCCGGCCGAATACCACGGCCTGCATGCCGTTTTCCGGCCGGAACCGCAGCTTCACGGCGCTGGACTTGAACATGACGCACCGCAGGGCGCTCTGTCCGTCCTTCAGGGTGAAGTAGTGGTGGCCGGAGGGATAGATCTTGTAGTTGGACAGCTCGCCCCGGATGTAAAGCCCGGAGAGCTGCGGCGTGCCGTCGATCAGGTCCTTGATAAGACCGTTGACCTCGGACACGGCAAAAATATGCTGCTGATCCAATGGGGGCGTTCCTCCTTTCAGGCGTCAAAACAAAGGCAGAGCGTTGCCGCTCTGCCTGCTGTGGGTCATTCCTTCACTTCCGCCCGCAGGAAGCTGCCCAGGATGCCGTTGATGAACTTCACCACCTCCGGGGATTCATAATCCTTGGCGATGTTCACCGCCTCGCTGATGGCCACGCCGTGGGGAATATCCGGCATATAGAGGATCTCGAACATGGCCACCCGCATAATGGCAGAGGCCACCAGGGAAATGCGCTCAAAGCGCCAGCCCCTGGCGTACTGCTCTATGTAGGTGTCCAGCTCCGCCGCATGCTGGGCCACGCCCGTGACCAGACGGCGGATGTATTTCTCCTGTTTTTCATTGGGGGTGTCGGCATAAATGCTGCATTCCTCCGCCCGGGCGGCAAAATTCTCCCGGGAAAGCTGCTGATCCAGGAATTCCTGGATGGGCAGGTCCGTAAAGCTCAGCTCGTATGCCAGATGGGTGGCGATCTCCCGTGCCGTATTCCGCGTCATAGTCGTAAATTCCTTTTCTCTTTCTGGATTCGGGGCTCAGTCGAAGCTGATGCCGCCCACGTGAACGTTCACCGCATTGACCTGGAAGCCGGTCATGCCCTCCAGAGCGGCAAACACACTGCTCTGGACCTTCTGGGCCACTTCGGACACGGCGCAGCCGTACCGCAGCAGGATGAACAGGTTCACCACGATGCCCTCGCCGTCCATCTCCACCCGGATGCCCTTGGCGGTCATCTTTTTCCCGGTGACATAGTCGGAAACGTTGGCGTTCATCAGACCGCCCACGCCCTCTACCTCCAGGCAGGCGGAGGTGGCGATGGAGGCCACCACATCCTCGGAGATCTGGATGGTACCCATGCTCTCCTGATGGGTCATGTATTCTTTATTATCAGCCATAGCTTGCAAAACTCCTCATTCGTATTTTCAATAGAGTCCCAATATAAGAGTAGTATACCATCTCTCCCCGGGAATTACAACTGTTAATTTGCCTCCATGATCTTGATCTGCTGGGCGGTATAGTCCGTTTCGCTGATGACGATGTCCTTGATGCGGGCGGCGTCGGTGGCCGTCAGGCCGCCCTCCGGCGGAGCCACCACCACGCTGACGCTTTCGGCCCCCATGAATACCACGCAGTCGGCGTAGCCCTTGGCCGTTACCAGGCTCTCGATCTGGGACTCCGCCACGGTGTAGGCCGCCAGCACCTGCAGGGTCTGGGACGCCTCGTTGAGGACGCTCTGCTGGGCGTTTTCATCACGCTCCGCCTCCTTGAGCATGCTGATGGCGTTATCCCGGGCCTGTTTGCGGCTGAGCCGGGCCGTGGCGAAATAGTCGTCCTCCGCCGGCGCGGCGGTTGGCTCCGTTCCCTTCTCCCCGTCCTGGGAGCTGACCAGAGTGGTCTGACCCAGGGTCTTTCCGGCATTTTTCTGGATATCGTCCGTGTAGCGCCAGTTCATGTACACCGCCGCGCACACCAGCAGCAGCACCGCCGCCGCCACCGCCGGCTTCTTCCATCGTTTCTTCATATCCGTCCCTCCTGTTATGAATTCCATTGCACCACCGTGATGCGGTCGGCGGGAAGGCCCGTCAGCGCCGCCACCGCCTCCGTTACCGCCAGGCGAACGCCGCTGCTGCCCGCGCCCTGACACACCACCACCGCGCCTAAGTATACGGGATACGTCTCCCGGGTCACCACCACGTCCTGATAGCCGCTGCCCCGGTTCAGGGTCACCGGTTCCCGCTGAGCCCGGGTCTCGCCGTCTCGCTCCGTGCTGTCCGCGTCCTCGGCCAGCTCCAGAGAGGAGCCGTTTTTCAGGGTCAGCATCACCTGCACCCGGCCCACGCCGTCCATGCGGCCCAGCAGCTCCTCCATCCGCCGCTCGGTGTCCTCCAGAGAGAACCCACCGCTGTCCTTCTGCGGGTCCGGTGCGCTCGTCCCGGCGGGCAGCACCATCAGGACGATCCCCGCCAGCACCACCAGGCCCACATATTTGTACTTTTTCCATAAATTCCCAATGCTCCACTTTTTCATACGCTCCTTACCCCAGCCAGTGCTGCTGCGACGGCGGAATGCCCAGCTCATCCGTCAGGACCTCCGCCAGGGCCTGGTTTTCCGCGATGTCCAGCGTCACGCCGCTGGGATAGGGCACACCGTCCCGCCAGGCAGTCTCCACCCGGGGGCGGCAGCTCAGTCCCAGCTGCGCCGCTTTTTCCGATATATATGCGGCAGTACGCTGCTGTATGCCAAGCTCCAGCTGCGCCTGGCCCTCCTGGCGGTACGCCTCCGC
>ENA-OPDJ01001587-OPDJ01001587.1-human-gut-metagenome-genome-assembly--contig:-NODE-1587-length-11676-cov-3.046468_pt1 | contig 11676 bp, 9 predicted proteins | sample MGYA00241621_ERZ501505 | MGnify/ENA primary metagenome ERZ501505 (study PRJEB25962, sample SAMEA2042624) | human gut metagenome | biome: human gut; feature: human-associated habitat; material: faeces... | reverse complement strand
TTAAGGAATTTGGCATCCACACCGTATTTTGAGGCAGCCTCATTAAAAATTGCATCAAGATCGGCAGAGCATGACAAACCGGAAGCTTCGAGTTTTACGGAGCTGCTGCTAATTCCTGAGGCTCCGGAAGCTGCTGCATTATATGTATTTGTATCTGAGCTGATGCCGGCTGGAGAACCAGAATAAGCAGCTGTATTATTAACTGCGGCAGAAGGAGAAACTGTATTACGGCAAAGCTCGATATTTATACCATTTTGATCAAAGAACCTCTGTACAAGCGACATATCAACTGAGCCACCGTTACTTTGGGCAATCAGTCTGTCAATGGCAACAGCAGCTTCAGCCATTTTTGCATCGTCAAGCACCTGATCAAAATCAGCACCGGTGCTATTGACAGCGGAGCTGCTATTGGAAGGAATGTTATCACCGGTTACAGCAACCTGACCGGTAGTTATATTATTTTTTGGTGTATTATCAATATACTGAAGTACTTTAATGTTCATTTTCCTGTTTCCCTTTATATCTTAATTTAAATAGTTATATCAGTTTTGAATAGTTATATCAACTATACTTAAAAAAGTAAAGACATTTACCTAATGAGAAATTATACCATAAAAATTCTTGAAAATATACCCATTTTGTTGTAGCATATGTTTTAGTACACTTTACTATGTAAAAGTTAGGAGATAAACATGAAAAAGACACCATTTGTGACAAAACAACAGGTAGAGGAGATTGTTAAACAATTTCCTACACCATTTCATTTATATGACGAGGCTGGCATCCGTGCCAACGCGCAGGCTGTAAAGGATGCATTTGCATGGAATCCGGGTTTTAGAGAGTATTTTGCTGTAAAGGCTACCCCAAACCCATATCTGCTCAAGATTTTAAAGGATTATGACATGGGCTGTGACTGCTCATCATACACAGAGCTTATGCTTGCAAAGTCATGCGGCTTCGACGGAGAGCATATCATGTTTTCATCAAATGATACACCGGCAGAGGAATTTGCATATGCAGACAAGCTTGGTGCTATCATCAATCTCGATGATTTCACACATATTGATTTTTTGGAGGAAACAATCGGACATATTCCGGAGACAATAAGCTGCAGATATAATCCGGGCGGAGTGTTCACACTGTCAAACGGTATCATGGACAATCCGGGAGACTCCAAGTATGGAATGACAAAGGAACAGCTTTTTGAGGCATTCAAAATTCTTAAGTCAAAAGGCGCTAAATACTTTGGCGTGCATGCATTCCTGGCAAGCAATACAGTAACCAACGAGTATTATCCACAGCTTGCAAAGGAGCTTTTTGAGCTGGTTGTTGAGCTTAAAAATGAGACCGGCTGCGATATTAGATTTGTAAATCTTTCAGGTGGAGTTGGCGTGGCTTATAAGCCGGATCAGACACCAAACGATATATCAGTTATCGGCGCCGGTGTACATAAGGTGTACGATGAGGTTTTGGTACCGGCAGGAATGGGCGATGTGGCTATTTATACAGAGATGGGACGTTTTATGATGGCTCCGTATGGCTGTCTTGTGACAAAGGCTATCCATGAGAAGCATATCTACAAGGAGTATATAGGAGTAGATGCGTGTGCGGCAAACCTTATGAGACCGGCTATTTACGGCTCATACCATCATATCACAGTGCTCGGCAAGGAGGATGCACCTTGTGACCATACATATGATGTGGTAGGCTCACTCTGTGAGAACTGTGACAAGTTTGCAATTGACAGACAGCTTCCGAAGATTGATATGGGAGACTATCTGGTAATCCATGATACAGGAGCACACGGCTTCTCAATGGGCTACAATTACAACGGACGACTTCGCTCAGCAGAGATATTGCTCGAAAGCAATGGAGAGGCAAAACTCATCAGAAGAGCAGAAACTCCGGCAGACTACTTTGCAACCTTTGACTGCTTTGATGATATTAAAATAACAGAGTAATCTGCTAGCGCACCTTGCAGAGCACGTGTCCGAATTTTATCCATTTGCTCATATCATCAACATTATCGCTGTCGACATAAAAGGTCTCACCGTAATTGTTGATTGGTGTGAGCTCACATGGGTTTTTCTGATGCAGTTTTCTGATGTATGCACGCTTGTTCTGTGCGTTGATAAAGATACCGGTATCGCCGTCGCGGATTGGGTTTCGACTGATTAGAAGTATATCGCCTTTATTATATACAGGATGTAGATGATTGCTTGTGATGCGGATTCCGATGTGAAGGGCATCACCGAAGGCTTTTCTGTAATTTGAAACATCAAGCTTTTCGACATTGTAGGAGTCCAAAATCATGCCGTCGGTCATATTGCCTGTCGGGATGAGGACGGAAATCAGATCTTCCGTATGACAGCTTTCATCCTTGTAGGCAGATAGCGCAAGCTCAGTGTCTATAATCGAGTTTATAAGTATGCGCTGGCTTTTGGAAAGCTTTTTGATGCGCTTTACAAGGTTTATTACATCATCATTGAAGCCTGTTAGTTCGCAGGAAAACCGTCCTGTCAGCTTGTATATCAGGTAAGCGGTGTAGACGTCTATACGAGAGGATTCTCCGTTTGCTATCCGCTTGTAGGTGGAGAGTGACATATCAAGTGCTTTTGCAAACTGTGCCTGGGACATACCAAGCTTTATGCGTTCGCGCTCAATATTTGTCGATATGTTATTTACTATTTCAAGTCGGTTCATTTATGAGCTAATCTCCCTTCTTTTTAAAAAAATAAACTCCAAATTTGGTCAAGTATTGACATGCGCAATACACTATAATGGTTATTGTTGAAACATAAATAAATATATAAGAAACGTCAATTACTGTCAAATTAGAATGTTTGTTATATAAAAAGGGAGGTGTCCTGAAACTTAATTAGTGTAAGCTGAATGCAGCTTACACTTTTTTTATTTAAACAAATGCAGCTTTATTTATAATAAATATCAAAAAACTTTTTTGAAATAAATGTGTCTGAGGCATTGATTAGAGCACCGCTAATTGGTACAATGTTTTATTATATACAAAAGAGCAGGTGAATATATGTCGCTAAGTTTTAGAAAGTGGCGGGAAATGGCGCTTACTGACTACCCGGTAGTGAGTGATAAGTACTACAAGAAGGTGTACGAAAACATAGCCACAGATCCGCAGACAGGTGAGAGCATACTTGTACAGCTTACATTGCAGGGAGTTTTGGATAAGTGCGAGGGTACTAATTTTGAGGAGCCAATCAGAAAGTGCATTATGAAGTGTGTATACACGGGCTGTAAGCTTGAAAAGGAAATAAATAAGGTGATGAATCAGTATTACGAGGTCTAGATATAAATGAATGATATAGCAATTGATAAAGAACACTTACATTATTTGGAACAGCTGTCGGAGATGTATCCTACAATAGGCAAGGCATCATCTGAGATTATCAATCTGCAGGCTATTTTAAACCTGCCAAAGGGCACAGAGCACTTTGTATCTGATGTGCATGGCGAGTATGAAGCCTTTTCCCATGTGCTGAAAAATGGTTCTGGGGCTGTAAGAAAGAAGATAGATGATGTATTTGGTCTGGCGATGGACAAGGCTGACAAGGCTGCGCTTGCCACACTCATCTACTACCCAAGGGAAAAGATGGAGCTTATTAAGCAGGACGAGCCGGATATGGACTCGTGGTATAAGACGACTCTTTATAAGCTGATAGAGGTGTGCAAGACCGTTTCGTCAAAGTATACGCGCTCCAAGGTGAGAAAAGCTTTGCCGGAGGAGTATGCATATGTTATAGAGGAGCTCATCACAGAAAAGCCGGAGGTGTTAAACAAGGAGGCTTACTACGAGTCAATCATCAATACAACAGTGGAACTGGGGACTGCGGAGGAGTTTATAGTGGTGCTTTCCGAGCTTATTCAGAGACTTGCTGTTGACCATCTGCATGTGCTTGGTGATATATATGACAGGGGAGCGGGACCACATCTGATAATGGACAGGCTGTGCAGATATCACTCGCTGGATATACAGTGGGGCAATCACGATATTATCTGGATGGGGGCAGCCGCAGGAAATCCTGCATGTATTGCAACTGTTGTCAGAAACAGTATCAGATATGGTAATCTGGACGTGGTCGAGGAGGGCTATGGCATAAATATGCTTCCGCTTGCTACGTTTGCGCTGAAAGCTTACAAGGATGACCCATGCACCAGATTTGTGTTTAAGGTGGCTCCAAGTGGCGCAGATAATATGGAGAGTGATCTGATAAAGAAGATGCACAAGGCCATTGCCATCATACGTTTCAAGCTGGAGGGACAGCTCATTAAGAAGTGGCCTGAGTATGGCATGAAGGAACGATTGCTTTTGGAACATATTGATTATGAACAGGGCACTATAGATCTTGAGGGCAGAACTTATAAGCTGCTTGATACAAGCTTTCCAACAATTGACCCGGCTGATCCTTACAGGCTGACAGAGGGGGAAGAGGAAGTCATACAGAGGCTCAGGAGCTCGTTTATTCATTGCGAGAAGCTTAAAAACCACGTTGGGCTGCTGCTTAAAAGAGGCAGCATGTACAAGGTATATAATGGCAATCTGCTTTTCCACGGATGCATCCCCATGGAGGAGGATGGAAGCTTCGCAAAGGTAAATATCTACGGTAAAGAGTATAGTGGCAAGGCTTTGTTTGATATACTGGAGACTTACGTCAGAAAGGCTTTTTTCTCGGACGACAGGCTGGAAAGACAAAAGGGCAGCGATATCATGTGGTACATATGGACAGCACCATATTCTCCGCTTTATGGCAGAAATAAGATGGCTACGTTTGAGAGATATTTTATAGATGACGATGATATGAAAATAGAAAAGAAAAACTTTTATTATGAGTATATAAACAAGCCTGAGTGTGCGCAGCGTATACTCGAGGAGTTTGGTTTGCATGATAAAAGAGACCATATCATAAACGGACATGTTCCTGTACACAGATTAAGAGGTGAAAGCCCTGTGAAGTGCGACGGCAGAGTGATAGTCATAGATGGTGGTTTTTCAAAGGCGTACCGCAGGCGGACAGGCATCGCGGGATATACCTTGATTTACAATTCATATGGGCTGACATTGACAGCGCATGAGCCGTTTGAATCACCGGAGACGGCAGTAAGGGATGAGAGGGATATCGTATCAAGGCGTGAGGCTGTAGAGGTACTTGATAAGAGAATACTTGTCGGAGATACGGATGCCGGAATAAAGATGAAGGAAAAGATAGCTGATCTAAAGCATCTCATTGCGGCATATCGTTCGGGTGAGATTGCAGAGCGCGATGATTAGAAAGAGGGAATATGATGTATGTAGTTGATGGGTTTGAGTTTCAGACAAAGGAAGAGGCAAGGCAGGCTAAAAAAGAAAGTGACGGAATACGATATATAAAGGATCAGACTGATATGTCTGACCCGGATACGGTATACAAGCTGTATTTAAGGCTTAACAAGCCGGGGTATTTTTTTACTCCTGTAGGGCTATCGTTTCTTGTTGAACTGCAGGAATATCTGCATACAATCCCATATATCAAGAATGAGGATATCCGTCCGATTTATATTCCTGAGGATAAAAAAGCGGTTGTCGAGGTAAAAAAACAGACGGAAGGCTATAAGAAAAAGTTCCATGTGGCATTGTTTTTTACTATTGTATTATCGGCTGCCATAGTAACTATGTTTGGCATCACATATGTGAGTGGACACAGTCCGTATGTGGTGGACTACGAGAATGAGCTGATAGACAAATATGAAAACTGGCAGAAGGAGCTTGAAAAAAGGGAAAAAGCAGTAGAAGAGAGGGAAAAAGCACTGGATGAAAGGCAGGATGCAACAGAGTGGACAAAATAAAGATACTGGTGGTAGATGACGAGAGCAGGATGAGAAAGCTCGTGCATGATTTCCTTGCAAGGGAAGGGTACGAGGTACTTGAGGCCGGAGACGGCGAGGAGGCACTTGATATATTTTATCAGCAGAAGGACATAGCACTGCTGGTGCTCGATATAATGATGCCAAGGATAAATGGCTTTGAGGTATGCCGTGAAATCAGACAGACTTCAAAGGTGCCGATTATTATGCTTACAGCTAAGGGCGATGAGCGTGATGAATTAAACGGCTTTGACATTGGTGCTGATGAGTACATTTCAAAGCCATTTTCTCCAAAGATACTGGTGGCCAGGGTAAATGCTCTCCTTCGCAGGGCGAATAAACTGGGCAAGGAGGCAGTAATAAGCGAGGCCGGTGGTATTGTTATGGACAAGACGGCACACACTGTAGCTATTGATGGCAGGAATATTGAACTTTCGGTAAAGGAATTTGAGCTTTTGGATTACTTTATGAGCAATCAGGGGATTGCTCTTACCAGGGAGCGCATACTTGATAGTGTGTGGAGCTATGATTATTTTGGCGATGCGAGGACTATTGATACACATGTGAAGAAATTAAGAAGCAAGATGGGCGCTAAAGGCGACTATATAAAGACTGTCTGGGGTGTGGGATATAAGTTCGAGATACAGTAAGTGTTAAGCTTAGGACTAATGGATTCGGGATAAGAGGTGTCACCATGAAAAAGAAAAAAACGCTATCCACGCAGCTTACGTTTGTGATTTCATTCATTGTACTTCTGATAGTAGGCGTGTTCTGGATGGCTAATAACACACTGCTGGAAAAGTATTATGTATATAACAAGGAAAAAGAGATGCTTGCGGTATACAAAATGGTGGACCTGGCTGCAAAAAATGATAAACTTTCAGATGATACGTTTGCTGTAGCATTTGAAAAGAAATGCGTTGGCGCCAATATAGATGCGGTTGTGTTCAACAAATACGGTAAGGTCATCATTGAGGGAACCACTGACAATCAGGAAATATTCCAGCTGCTTTTGGAGGCAAGCATGTCGTCGTATTCGGCAGACTACAACAACCTGAATATGACAAGGCAGAAGGATAAAAGGCTGGGGACAGAGTATATCATCATAAATAACAGACTGATTGACGGTAACTTTGTATACATGAAGACACCGCTTGAGAGCATTAAGGAGAGCGTGTCCATATCGAACCGCTTTTTTGCAATAGGCACAGTGGCTGCTATTGTTGTGGGAGTGTTTATGGCATATATTGTTGCTCGCAACATGACCAGGCCGATAAGAAATATGACTGAGCTGTCGACAAGGATGGCGAAGCTTGATTTTGATGCGAAGTACATTGATACGGAAAACAGTGCAAAGGAGCTTTATGTGCTTGGTGAGCATATGAATGAGCTGTCGCAGACACTTGAGCAGACCATCACAAGACTAAAGGTGGCAAACAATGAATTACAGCGTGATATAAAGAAAAAAGAAGAGATTGATGAGATGAGAAAGGAGTTTTTGTCAAATGTGTCACATGAGTTAAAAACTCCGCTTGCTCTGATCTCAGGCTATGCTGAGGGGCTCAAAGAGGTCGTAAATGACGATGAGGAGAGCCGTAACTTCTACTGTGATGTCATCATGGACGAGACTGACAAGATGAACCGCATGGTTATGAAGCTTTTATCTCTCAATCATCTGGAGGATGGCAGTGATGTGCTTGAGATGACGAGGTTTGATCTGACACCGCTTGTCAGAGGGGTTATAGACTCATCTAAGCTTCTGGCACAGAAAAATGAGGCTGCAATTGAGTTTGACCGCACCGATTCCGTATATGTGAGCGGTGATATATACAAGATTGAAGAGGTTGTGACAAACTATATCAGCAATGCGATAAATCACTGCACAAGAGGTGGTACTATCACTGTATCATACAGCATGTACAGTGACCGTGTGAGGGTCAGTGTGTTTAACACGGGAGAGCCGATACCTGATAAGGATATAGAAAATATATGGAATAAGTTCTATAAGGTGGATAAGGCCAGAACAAGGGAATATGGCGGAAGCGGCATAGGACTGTCTATAGTAAAGGCAATTATGGAACTGCATCACAGAGGGTATGGTGTCATAAATCACAAGGATGGTGTAGAATTCTGGTTTGAACTTGAGTTATTTATTGCAAACAATCAATAAATGTGTTACTATATGTATTATTAGGATAAAAGTCATAGAATAAGAATGGGTTTATTGCAATGATGGGAAGAAATATAAAAATGGCAGCTGTGGCATTTACAGCAATTATAACGTTGACAGGCTGCGGAACAAAATTATATGATATGACTGATGAGGAACAAGGCCTTATCGCTAATTATTCAGCATATGTTGTTGCAAAACACAATATATACCAGCAGGATGGCATGACTAACGCTACGGAGAAACGTGGGGATATGGAGGATGCTGACGACACTGAGAAAGTGGACGAGGCGTCACCTGATAATTCACTTTCGCAGGATAATAAGACATCTGAAGCTGGAAATGATAAGAGCAGCAATTCGCAGAAAGAGCCTTCTGCCACGCAGGAAAAGAAGGTGTCACTTGCCGAGGCAACAGGCTACGGCAGCCTTGAAATTACATATGATGGAGTAAACGAGTCAGATGTGTACAATGAGGGCTCATACTATTCTATAACGGCAGGAAGCGGTAATACTTTTGCGGTTATGAAATTCACTCTTAAAAATCCGACAGACGAGGATATAAATGTTGATATGTTTGGCAATGCCAGGACATATAAAGCCACTTTCCCCGATGGAAAGGAATACACGGCTGAGGGCACATTCCTTACATATTCCCTTAATACTTTTCAGGGAACCGTAAAGGCGCACGATGCGGTTGATGTGGTGCTGCTTTTCAAGATACCTCAGGGTACGGCATGTGACAATATCAAGATGTCGGTTATAAAAGATAACGAAAAAAGTTTGATTGAATTATAAAACATATGATATACTTAGATTACTAAGAGGTGGAGGTTGTATTATGGATACGAACATATTATTGGAGTCAGGAACAAACGAGCTTGAAGTGCTTGAATTCACGTTGGGAGACAATCACTACGGAATCAATGTCGCAAAGATCAGAGAGATTTTGCAATATATGCCGGTCACTCCTGTTCCGAATACTCATCCGAGTGTTGAGGGAATATTTATGCCACGTGACACAATGATTACGGTTATCAATTTAAAGAATTGTCTTAATCTGCCACAGACGGATGAAAAAGGCTTATTTATCATTACGAATTTTAACAAACTCAATGTGGCATTTCATGTAGATCAGGTTATCGGTATACACCGCGTATCGTGGGAGAATATCATAAAGCCTGACGAGACACTGACGGGCGAGCATGGCAGCACTGCTACAGGTGTTATCAAAATGGATGACAGGCTTATAGTTATCCTTGATTTTGAGGCTATAGTTGCTTCTATTAGTCCACAGACAGGACTTAGGGTTAATGATATCGATGAGATGGAGGCAAGAGATAGGAGTGATGCTACAATTCTTATCGCAGAGGATTCGGCTTTATTGTCAAAGCTCATCACCGAGTGCCTTAAGAAGTCGGGATATACCAATCTCATAGTGGAAGAGAATGGTCAGGAGGCCTGGGATGTGATAGAGGCTATGCAGGCAAAGGGCGATATTACAAAGCATCTTGACTGCATTATAACTGATATTGAGATGCCACTCATGGATGGACACAGACTCACAAAGCTTGTAAAATCAGATGCAGAGCTTAGAGATATACCGGTTATCATATTCTCTTCACTGGTAAATGAAGAGATGAGGAAAAAGGGTGAACAGCTTGGAGCAGACGCACAGCTTACAAAGCCTGAAATCGGAAAGCTTGTAGAGGCGATTGACAAGCTGATTGATAAAGCATAATATATTTAGATACAAGGGGTGTGGCTTGTTTAGCTGCACCCTTTAATGGATTATAGATGGAGAATACTAATGAGCGATAAATCGACAGAAAACTATCTGGACAATTTGCTGGATTCAATGAATAAGCTGCAGGATACAGATACGAAGATGTCTGGGGCTGATCAGGATGAATTCCTCAAAAAGTTTGAGGACGAGCTTGAAAATGAGACATATGATGAGTATCTGTCGAACTTTGAAAAGGAACTTGAGAGGGAAAATGAGCAGGCCAAGGGTCAGGCTCTTAATGTACAGACTCCGGCTCCTGATGACAAGGATGCTTCACTTGATGATATGCTCACTGAGTTTGACCGCAGGATGAAGGAACAGGAGACTCAGGGAGATAAACAGGAAAACAAAGCAGACAATAATCTAAGCGATGCGGTATTTAATTTTACACCGGCAGATTCTGGGATAGAGATGATGGATGCAAACATGCCGGAAATGGCTGAGAATCCCAAACAGGAGGAGACTCCGGAGAGTATAATAACAAATGAACCTCAGATGGTTGAAGAAATAGGAGAGCCGGATTTGGCAGGAAATGCATCAAAGGATATACTTGACATACTGGGTAGTGATGGTCTGGATAATATCGGTGATCTGCTTGAAGGAAAAACCGGTGAGACAGGGGCTGATATAGATGATTATGCAAGCAGCCAGATGAAAGTGCACGAGACGGCTGATGCAGCAGTTGATGCACAAGATACTGAAAAAAAGAGCCTTTTAAAAAGAATAATATCATTTTTTACAAAAGAGCCGCAGTCAGATGATGTCACAGATATACAGAGCACAGCAGAAGGTGCAGAAACTGACGCAAAGACACTCTCAGATGAGAATAAGCAGATACTTGAAGCGCTGGATGCTGACGGAGAGCTAAACGAAGCCACAGATAAGCCAAAGAAGGGCAAAAAGCCTAAAAAAGAAAAGAAGCCAAAAAAACCTAAAAAAGAAAAAAAGCCAAAGGCTCCAAAGGAAAAGAAGGAACGCATTGGATGGGAGAAGGGACCTAAGCTTCCTAAGGGACCTGTTATAGTAATCTGGGTATTTGTTATGTCGATAGTTGTGTTTGTTCTCATATGCACCTTTTTGCTCGGAAACAACTCCAAAGTGACTGATGCTCAGAATACGTACAATCAGGCAATAGCTGATCTGGGACAGAATAAAGCTGATTCAATAGAACTGTATACAAATGCCTACAGCAGGCTGAGCGGCTTGAAGCTTTCGGGTGACGATAAGCAGTTGTACAATAAGCTGTCGGTGCTTGCATCAGTGTCAGGTAAGTATGATGCCTATAAGAGCTTTAGCGATTCAGGCTATGTAACCATGGCAGCGGATTCCTTAGTATGTGCGGCAGGACGATGTGCTGTAAATGCAGACAATGCAAAGGAATACGGATGTGAGCTGCAGCTTGAGCAGCTTAAAAACATTATTTCTGATACCCTGAGCAGTCAGTATGGCTTATCATATGATGATGCCATTGCTCTATATAATATAGATGATAGAGATGACTATACACTGGCACTGACACAGAAATTAAATGAATTAGGCATTAAAGAGGAGACAAAATGATATGATTGCAATCATCGATTATGGAGCAGGCAACCTGCGAAGTGTGGAAAAGGCTCTTACAGCTATAGGCGAGGAGAGTATTGTGACCAGAGACAGGCATGAGATTTTAAATGAGACAGACCGGGAGACGGTGCTGCGTGATCTGTATGCCTGGCTCTATGTGCGGGCTTCAGACCCGCGCCGCGAAAACAGGAGGAAAATGACATGCGGAAAATAAAAAAATGGATTTCGTTACTGCTGGTGCTTGCGATGACTCTTGGAATGGGCATCAATGCCGGAGCAGCCTCGGG
>ENA-OPDJ01001584-OPDJ01001584.1-human-gut-metagenome-genome-assembly--contig:-NODE-1584-length-11691-cov-2.561103_pt1 | contig 11691 bp, 15 predicted proteins | sample MGYA00241621_ERZ501505 | MGnify/ENA primary metagenome ERZ501505 (study PRJEB25962, sample SAMEA2042624) | human gut metagenome | biome: human gut; feature: human-associated habitat; material: faeces... | reverse complement strand
AAGCCGTTCCGAAGATTCGCTCTTCGGCTCTCGTCGACGAACAAGACCAAGCACTCGTAACCGTTATGAAGCGTGGCTATATGGCTGTGAAGCTTGCCAGCGGCACCGCAAAACTTGGCGGAACCGTTTATCTAAACGCAACGGGTGGTTTAACTGCCGACGCAGGCTCTGCGCCCGCTAATACGGCTATTCCCAATTGTATTTTCATGGGAGCCGCTGACTCAGACGGCTTGGTTGAAATCGCTTTCAATATCTAAGGAATAAATCAAAATGGCAATCCACGTTTTACTGACGCTGAAATCAGCTCAACGGGTGCGTTCTTAGTCGGCGAACTTGAACGCCTTGACCCGACGCTTTACGAACCGATCTCCGACTTCACGTGGGGTCGTGATATTGACCTGCGCACCGATGTGACCATCGCTGACGAAGTGACCTCCTTCGTTCTCAGCAACTTCGGCGGTGGCTTCGGCGGTACGTCCGTCGGCACGAAGTCTTGGATTACGGGCGGTGACAGCACGCCTGCCCGTGTCTCTGTCTCTAGCACGAAAGTCACGACTCCGATGACTCCGTGGGGCATGGAAGTCGCTTACAGCATCTTTGAATTGCAGAAGGCACAGCAAGCCGGTCGTCCGATTGACGTGCAGAAGTACGACGCTATGCGAACGAAGCATCAGCTCGATATCGACACGCAAGTCTATGTCGGCGACACCGAACTCGGCATTAAAGGCTTGCTCAATAACGACGACAACGTCACGGTGACGAACCTCGGTGTTTTCACCCCGGGCACGACCACGCCTGCCACAGCCATTGAGTTCTTCAACGAATTGTTGAACTCCGCTTGGCAAGCTACTCAGTACACCCGTATCCCGAACCGCTTGCTCGTTCCGCCTGCCTTCTTCAGTGCTTTAGCTTCGACGCAATTGCCGAACACCGAACGCAACTTGCTCGAATACGTCAAGGCTAACAACGTGAGCGTGGCTAACGGCGGTACTTTGGACATCGTTCCTGTGAAGTGGTTGGCTAATACCGACATTTTCACGAATCCCCGTATCGTGGCTTACACGAAGGATCGCTCTGTGGTTCGCTTCCCGATGGTTGAACTGCAATCCTTGCCGGTTCAATACCGTGACTATATGCAAGCTGTGCCGTACTACGGTGCTCTTGGTGGTGTCGAGTTTGTGCGTCCTGAAATGGTGTTCTACGGCGATTTAGCCGCTAAAGACTAACCATGAAGCGCATTGGTGTTAGAGGTCGTGTGCTTTTGAACATGATCGGGAGACGCAGACAGTATTTCGAGCCTAAGAAAGTCTATGAAGTCGATGACGAAACAGCCGCCCATCCGTACTTGGTTGGACGGCTTTCTTTTATCGAGGACGTAGCTCAGAAGGTCGAAGAACCGAAGCCGTCTCCTGAACAGGTGCAAAAAGCACCGACTAGAAGAAGGAAATCAAAATGAGTGAGCCGAATCCGCTCTCTATCGAAGAGTTTCGAGAAGCGTTCCCTGCTTTCTCGTCCTCTGACGAGTATCCCGACTCTGCCGTTAGTGCTCAATTAACGCTCGCTGACAAGTTTTTCAGTTCTCGGCGTTGGTCTGATGACACTATCCGCAATCACGTCATGGGACTGTATGCCGCTCATTATTTGAGTGCTTACGGCTCAAAAGCGTCAGGAGGCACCTCGACGAGCGGAAGCGGCTCTCCCACTCTCGGCATTGTCGCAAGTAAGTCCGTGGACGGAGCGAGTGTTTCTTACGATACTTCCAGCACAACGTGGGCAAACGCAGGTTTCTGGAATGCAACACCATACGGTCGAGAACTCTGGTTTCTAATGCGTATTTTCGGAGCAGGTGCTGTTCAGCTATGAATAAGCCTCTCTTGACAATCGAGAAGCAAATCAACACTAAGGCTTTGAACGACGCTGTTAAATCGTTGTCTAAGAAAGCCTGTTATGTTGGTATTGCAAAAGGGAGCGATGGCGATAAACGAAGCGACGGTGGCCCGGATAATCACCTCTTAGGTTTTATCCACGAAAACGGCTCACCATCCGCAAACATTCCTCCTCGTCCCTTTCTTGTTCCGGGCGTGAAATCCTATCAGGAAGAAGTCATTAAGGACCTTTCTAATGCCATGAAGTTAGCCTTAAAGGATGACGCTAAAGGATGCAATGAGGTTCTAGAGCGAACGGCACTAAAGACCGCTGACGCAGTCAAAAACTATATGCAGACTGCGGACTTTGAACCGTTAAAACCTGCAACGATCGCAAACCGAAACCGCTCTCGTTTGACCCAAGGGAAACGACAAGAGGAAATCGATCAAGACGCCTCAAAGATTCTACCGTTAATTAATACAGGCAGTCTGCGAAACTCAATCGATGGCTATTTCGTCGAGGAATAAACACGATGGCACTTTTAGACGTCTCAGAAGTCATTAGAGACCCGCTTTTCACTTCTCCCGTAACGCTGATTCACCGTATTGAGTCCTATGACGAGAACGGTAATCCAGTCTGGACGGATGCAGATAAAGCTGAGGTTATGGCCGTTGTTACTTCTGACATGAAAACCCTTGAACGGCTTCCCGACTCCTTGCGACGGGAGGGCACGATTATGGTGCGATTCATGATTACCGACGCTCCCGAAGGTTTTCAAGCCGGTGGTTATGACGGTCTTATCTGGCGAGGAAAGCGTTTTGTCGTTAAAGATACCGCCGATTATTCTCAATTTGGTGAAGGTTTCTTACGCATGACTTGCTGGCCTGAGGAGGTAACCGATGGCGGATATTGATAGTCGAACCTCCGGCGTATTAAGACCACTATCTAAAAACAATACGAGCGAAGTCGAAACAAGGCTTCGCTCTTTTGTCTCTCAGATAACGGGAATTGAGCTGAAACTCGTCCGTAAGCGTTGGTTACCTAAGCCTGGCACTCAGCCCGCTATTGGGATCGACTGGTGCGCCGTCGGTGTGACGGGAGTCCGAACGCTTGGAACGCCTTCCATTAAAGGCAAAAGAGGCGATATTGACGACCCTCTCAGTGGGGACGTTACAAGCGAATCTCATCAGGTTTTGACTTGTGTTGCCACTTTTTACGGCCCAAACGCAGCCGAAAACGCTGACTTACTCCGTTCTGGGCTTTTGATCGAGCAAAACAACTCTTGGTTCCAGTCTCAGGGGCTGACGGTTGTCGGTGTTGATGAAAACATTCAGCACCTTCCAGATTTCCAACTCCAACAATGGATTGATCGCTACGACGTGACTTTCAGAGTCGGTCGGATGCTTTCACGCACTTACGGGGTTCGCACTCTAGTCAGTGCTGACTTTGTAATCGATACCGAAAAAGGAAAATTGCAATGAGTTTACCTACTCTACCCGTTAACCGAATCGTTAACGTACAAATCCAGATGTCTCCGATGGCAGCTGCATTCCGAAACTTCGGTGCAATGCTGATCGTCGGCTCGTCTGATGTTATTGACGTGGCAGAACGTATTCGGGCCTACTCAAGCGTGACAGAAGTCGCCGCCGACTTCGGCACCAGTGCCCCTGAATACGATGCAGCCGTTGCTTTCTTCGCTCAATCTCCGCAACCGACAAACGTTCAGATCGGCCGTTGGGCAAAAGAAGCCACTTCCGGTCTTTATCGTGGCACGATTTTGTCGACGACCAGTCAGGAAATGGACAACTTCACGAGCATCGATGCCGGTGCCTTCGATGTCACTATCGACGGTGAAGTCGTCAACGTGACTGCCGTTGATTTGTCTGCTCAGTCAAATCTTAACGGGGTTGCTTCTCAAGTTACCACGGCTCTGCAAAGTAAGGGCACGTGCATTTGGGACGGCCAACGCTTTGTCATCAAGTCTGCTACTACGGGCACGACTTCGACGGTCTCCACTGTTACCAGTACAGAACTCTCCCAAGCTATGGGCCTAGACGAGGGCACGATGGTGACGGGAGCCGCCGCTGAAACGCTTGAAGAAGCTACGACTGCTTTGCTTGACATCAATACGTGGTACGGTGCTTTCTTTACGGGCGAAATCGATCAAGATGATGCGATTAGTACGGCTGCCTTAATTTCGGCTGCTACGCCGTCGCATATTTGCGCATTCACCTCGATGGACACGAACGAACTCGACGGAACTCAAACCTCCAGCTTGGGTTATGACTTGTCGCAACTCGGCAACAATCGGGTTTTTGTCATGTACTCAAGCACGAACGCAAGTTCTGCCATGAGCGTCCTCGGTCGTATGAGTACGATCAACTTCGAAGGTTCGAACACGACCATTACGCTGATGTTCAAGCAATGCCCGGGCGTTGAACCCGAGTACTTGAGAACGTCTCAAGCGAATGCCCTGCAAGCCAATAACGTGAATGTTTTCACGGCCTACCAAAACGATACTTCGATTTTGCAGTACGGCACGATGGCGGGCGGTTGGTTCATTGATGAAGTTCACGGCCTAGACTGGTTGCAAAACCGCATCGAAACCGACCTCTGGAACTTGCTCTACACCTCAACGACGAAGATCGGACAAGATGAAAGCGGCATGAACGCCATTTTGTCCACCGTGAACAACTCCCTTGAGGCAGGTGTTCGCAATGGTTTAATCGCTCCGGGCGTTTGGAATGGTGACGAGTTTGGCACCTTGAAGAAGGGCGATACGTTGACAACCGGCTTCTACGTCTACATTCAACCGTTAGACGAACAAGCTCAAGCAGATCGTGAACAACGCAAAGCTCCGCCGATTCAAATCGCCGTTAAGCTCAAGGGCGCAGTCCACAGCATTGACGCTACTGTGGTTGTTAACCGCTAATCATAAGAGGAAAAAATGGCCACTTATTCTTTCCAAGATGTCACGGCAACGATTGTCGGAAGCGGAATTGTTAACTTCGGTTATGGTTCTAATAGCGCAAAAGAAGGTATTTCCGTCACGCAAAACGAGCCGATCAATACGATGTATATCGGTGCTGACGGCGAAGGTATGCACTCTCTGAAGTCGAACAAGTCCGGAACCGTGACGATTCGATTAATGCGTACTTCTCCCCAGAATGCACAACTCCAATTGATGTACAACGCTCAAACCCTCTCGTCTTCGTTACACGGCAACAACGTGATTACGATCCGAGACAAGGGTAACAGCGAAATCTGCGTTTGCCGAGGCTGTGCCTTCCAAAAGGTTGCTGATCGTAACTATGGTGAAGAAGCCGGTATCCAAGAATGGGTATTCGACTGCATCAAGATCGACTACGTAACTGGTGAATACGCAAATGGCTAATCAACTTGCTCCCGAGCGTGTAACGCTCGACGGTTGCGAGTACGTCATCGGGCGGCTTGATCTTTTCAAGTCGCTCAATTTAACTCGCCTCGTTTCTCCTTTGTTGCCGGTTCTTTTCAGCGATGTCTTTGGCAACGCTTTAAAGACCTTAAACGCATCAAAACAGTTGAAAGAGGCGAGTCTTGACGACGTGATCGCAGAAATTAACCTCATTGTGAGTATTAGCGAACCTGTTTTGATTCGCTTTGCTCAAATTCCTGAATCAGACTACAAAAAGATCATTGATATGTGCCTGAGCTGCGTCGAGCGCAAGCAAGGCGATCACTGGTTTAAGGTCTGGGAAAACGGAGTTTCTCGATTCGATGATATGGCCAATTCGACGGTTTTAAATCTCATTTTCCGAGTAATTGTCCGTGAACTCCGCCCTTTTATCGCCGCCTATGCGAAATCGGCACAAGAAGCGGCGTAAGTCAATCCCTTGAAAGTCTGGGTTATGAAGTCTTACCTGATGGCATGGATTATCTGCTTCGGCCCGTTTCTCGTGGATTTTGCCGATATGAAAGCCTTATCGATGGCTCGTTAACTCTAGAAGATGTTCTCATCATGAACAGCTACATAGACAACGAAACTTATAACGCTAATCTAAGACTGGAACGGAGCAGAAAGCATGGGTAACGTCATTGCAGGATTTTTGGTACGTCTAGGCTTTACATTCGATAAGGATCAGCTCAAAAAGTTTCAAGGTACTGTTGACGATGTAAATAAAGGAATGATTTCGCTGACCAAGCGAGGTGTTGCGGCCGGAGTTGCTATCACGGCCGCCATTGCCAAAGCTAATAGTGAAGTCAATAAGCTTTACACGCTATCGAACAACACAGGGGCGAGCGTTCACTCTATTCGTGTTCTAGGCAGTGCTTTTGCAGCTGTTGGCGGCAGTGCTGAGGATTTGCAATCAACAATCTCTAATCTGGCGCAAAACATTAAATACAGTAACTTCGAGCCTTACTTTAATAGTCTCGGCATAAGTCTGAGAGACGCAAACGGAGAAGCTCGGGATACTTCTGATGTCTTACTCGATATCAGAGACGTGTTGCAGTCGATGCCTCAAGAACAAGCGAGACCCTTAGCGGAAACGCTTGGCATTTCAGCCTCAGCCTATGAAGCCATGATGAAAAGCGATTTTGTTGATGAGCTTAATCGTTCTAAAGAGCTTTTCGGCGAGATGAATGCGATTATTGGAGAATCCTCTGACTCTAGTCACAGGCTGACTAATGAATTTAGTCGATTCTTTGACGTCATGAAGACGGGCGGATTGGCCATTGGCGCAAGTTTGGCCGATCTCCTGAATCTCGATGATGTCTTAGCCGATATAAATAACAGTTTTGCGAAATCAACAACTGAGTTCATCAAGTGGCAACGTGTAATCATTGAAAGTTCTGATGGTCTTTTGGATTGGATTGATAAGTCTTTAGACCCCATTGCGGATTGGTATAAAGACTTAATGAGCACTGAGATCGGCTTAGACGGAATTAAGTCGGGAGCCCGAAGTTTTGCCAATTTCATTATTCCTGATGTTCAAAAGCCGAAGAAAACCGTTACAACGATTGAAGAATCCACTGAGACTAATCGCAATGTAGAAACAATCGAACAGGCCCAGGAAGTCATCGATAGACGACTCTTAAGAACCCGAGGGATGCGAAACAACAACCCGGGGAATCTTAGAGAAGGTATCGGGCAGATCGGGACGGATTCCGAAGGCTACGCTGTTTTTCCGACTCCGCAAGCAGGCTATAACGCCGCCGCTCGTCAGTTAATCGGTTATAGCAACGCAGGCCTCAATACGATCAACTCGATCATTGAAAAGTGGGCTCCAACTTCCGAGAACAACACTCAAGCCTATATCAACTCTGTTGTTCAGAGCATGAACCAAAAAGGCTTTGACGTTGATGCCTTTTCTCAGCTCGATCTTAAAAACGGGGAAATGCTCAAAGCGTTGCTCGATTCAATGATTAATCATGAAGTTGGTTCTGGAGCGGCTGAATCGTTCTTCGATGGCAGAGTTTACGATCTGATTACTCAAAAACAGGCCCAGAACGACTGGCAAAGCCGAGTAGTTACGCCTGAGGACAGATCGAAAAATTACTCAATCTCGCAAAACATTACGATTTTTGCAAACAATCCAGAGGAAGTCCGAAGGGTTCTAGATCCGATGAATACGGCTCGTTACGTAACTAACAACTTAACTTAAGGATCGAACGATGCCCAGTTTGCCTTATAGTCTTGAAGCAATCCTCTTTGAGCGAAACCGTTCGATTGCAGGAATTGTCCCTGACGTAACGATTAGCGAAGAGCATAGTGACAGCGTTACGGTGACCAAGCACCCGGTTGACACGGGTGCCAATATCGCCGATCACGCTTATGTTAACCCCGCCACGATTCGATGTACTTTCGGATGGTCTGACAGCTCAAGACTCATTAACTCGGTTCTGGATTTCTCCATTTTTAAGGGGTTAGAGTCAACGAAAGACGTCTATGAGAAACTTATCGATATGCTCAAAGCACGTCAACCGTTTGAGCTACAGACTGGAAAGCGCAAGTATTCGAACGTCATTTTGACAGAAGTAAGAACGACGACAACCGAGGATACTGAGTCCTGTCTACTGATTGATTGCGTTTTTGAGGAGATATTGGTCGCCAGTGTTCAGACCGTAACTCTTGCACCAGAGTATCAAAAGAACGCCTCTAAAACCGCATCGGTAACTAACGGCGGGCAACGCTCCGCTTCGCCGATTTCTAATACAGGAGCTTTCCGTCCATGACGATGTATCAAATTCCGCTAACCACGGGCGCACAGTCTTTTACGATCAATTTAGGCGACGTCCAATACAAGATGACGCTTATTTATCGTGACGCAGAGGGCGGAGGATGGTTTCTCGATATGGAACGCTCAGACGGAACCGATGCTATTTACGGAATCCCTCTCGTTCTCGATGTTGACCTTTTAGCGCAACACTCTTACAAGGGTTTCGGCCATCTATATCTCAACATGGATGGCGGAGTAACCCACAGACCGACTTACGAAGAAATGGGGAAAACCGTTATCTTAACGTGGACAAACGAACAGAATGCCTGATAACGCTAACAGTCTGAATACTCAACCCGTTCAATGGTTACGTTATTGCCGACTCACAGTATCAACTGAGAGTGTGACAGGGAGCAATGAACAGGTAATCCAAGCCATTGACCTGAGCGAGTTTCGCATTCGTTTTCTTGTCGATCAGGCTTGCGTAGGTAAGCCGACAACCGCAGAAATTACGGTTTACAACCTATCTAAGTCAACGATTGACATGATTCCCGGGCCAACAAATCAAGCCATAAAGAACCAAAACATTCTCGTTACGCTTGAAGGAGGCTATCAATCCAATCACGCCATTATTTTTCAAGGTGAATTATGGTGGAAAACGACGGGGCGAGAAAACGAAACCGACACATACATGACGTTGGTTTGTGCTTCGGGTTCAAGAAACCAGAATTACGCCGTTGTAAATGCTTCGATTCCAAAAGGAGCGACACAGCAGGACATTTTAAATATCGTCGCAAAGTCCATGACTGAGAACGCTGTTCCGATGGCTAATCAGCCTACTTTAATGGCGACTCAGCTCCCTCGTGGCAAAGTCATCTACAAGATGACAAAAGAGGCCATGCAAGGAATCGCCGACACAAATAACTTTGATTGGTATATAGGAACGAACGGCGTCGTAGCGGTGTCGAAAGATAACAGCTTCGACCCGAACACTCAAGCCATCGTACTCAATGCCGCTTCAGGAATGGTCGGTCGTCCTAAGTTGACAACGCTAGGCGTAGATGTTGATTGTCTGATGAATCCGCTCATTGATGTCGGAACAATCATTCAAATCAACAACGCTCAGATTACTCGAGAAAGCTACGACACAACGGTTACGGCCTATCATGAGAATATGCCCCGAACCGACCTTTATGAAGGTGCTGATGGATTCTATAAGGTCATTGCTCGCCAACACATAGGCGACACCCGAGGAAACGACTGGTATACATCAATCATTTGCGTAGCTGTAGTCGGTACTCAGCCCCTTAATCCTGCTGTTAATAACTTTTTCCCTAATACTTAGCATGATTGAACGCAACTCAGTCATAAAAGACCAGAACCAGATTCTGAACCAATTCTTTACAGGGAGAGAAGCAAATCTTTGGACTGCTATCCCCGGGATTATTCAGAGTTTCGATCCAGTAGCCTTGACGTGCGAAGTACAACCTGCAATTAAGGGCAGACAACGGGAAGCCGATGGAACGGTGAAATTGGTCGATTTGCCGCTCTTATTGGATTGCCCTGTAGTCTTTCCTCATGCAGGCGGTTGCTCGCTGACATTCCCGATTAAACCCGGCGATGAGTGCTTGGTTGTTTTCTCCTCGAGAGGGATCGATTTCTGGTGGCAAAACGGAGGCATTCAACCGCCGCCCGAACCCAGAATGCATGATCTCTCTGATGGGTTCGTAATCCTTGCGCCGTACTCACAACCCAAAAAGATTGCGAACGTGAGTACCGAAACGGTTCAGCTCAGAAGCGACGACGGTCAGGCTTTTATCGAACTTCACCCGACTACGCACAACATCAATACAGTAACGCCTGCAAATCTGACCGCCACGGTAGGCGGTAACGCAAGTGTAGAAGTGACAGGCAGCGCAACCCTAAAGGCTGCAAGCGTAACGATTGATACGCCTACGGCCCACTTTACGGGCAACGTGAACGTAGACGGTGACGTAACGGCAGGATCGGTCAGCTTGAAGAACCACACACATAACGGAGTTGATCCTGGCTCTGGCAATTCAGGTACGCCGAATCAATAAAAGAACAAAGCCCTTGAAGATAATAACCTCAGGGGCTTTCTAGTACATGAACATTTTCAAGATGAAAAGCCATGAGAGTTAGATTCGTAGATCATTACAGCCTTATCGATGGAGACCGATGGATTACGGTTCACCCAAACGGAGAGGAAAACAAGGGAACTCCGGTTAAGCTTGACGAGGAAACGGGCGAAGTGAAAGCCGGTATGGGGGGCAAGTTTAACGGTCGTCACATTTCGGCGGTTCCTAAGCGTGGTCGTGAAGAACAACACGGGGCGCAGGCAAAGATCGATCGGCAACACGCTATTGAAAAAGGATGGAAACCTGAAGAAAGAAAACAATCTCAACACCAAGAATTAGAAAAACAAGAGAATAAGCAAAGCAAGGAATTTCCAGAAAAATTAACGGTAGAACAGCGACAAGCTATCTATAAGTGGAAAGATGATGTTATCCCAACTTTGGGTTATACGATTAATGAAAACTCATCAATGCTTAGTCTGTTCGATTATGAATTTCCTGATGTTGAATTGCTTAAGTTGAGAGATGGAGATGAAGCCAAAAACCAGATGAAAATGGAAATTGGTTTGAGAGTATTAAGAGGTGACTATGAATATCTGAATAATAAGTTAAACCATTTTGAAAAAGAAAATGGATTTAGTCTCGAAAACGAGCCTCAAGTTTTAAAACTCAAAAAAATAATGGCAAAACTCAAGTCTGATCTTGAAGATAGACTTAACAAAATTAAACGAGGAACTAACCTAACAGACGAACAGATTGCAGAACTACCAAAACAAATTCAACCTGCGATCTTAGCTAAGTCCAGACGTGGTGAGATCATGGACAGTACAAAGGCGACTGGTGGGAAAACGCCTCCAGACACAAATCCGAATCTTTTTTCAAGAAAATCGTTCACAAAAAATTGTCAAACCTGCGTTGTTGCTATGGAAGCACGCATGAGAGGTTATAACGTGCAAGCAAAGGAAAAAGGAGAGGTTAATAGACTTCTTTCTTATCGAACAAATCTTGCATGGTACGACACAAAGACAGGTAAGCACCCTGAATATATAGAAATTGATAAAGATGTAACGCCTGATAACTATATAGATAAGCTTTTATCAATTACAGAAGATGGTCACAGATATACGATAGAATGGTCATGGGATAGTAGAAACGGTCATATTATTTCAATGCAAAAAGAAAATGGAAGACTGAAATTACAAGACCCTCAGACTGGAAGAGTTTATGACGAAGAGTTATTTTTACGATATTTAAATCGGGGTGGAGCAAGGTTAGAAACTACAAAGCTTTTGCGTATCGATGGATTAGCTTTCAATATGGGATTGTGTGATAATATCCTCACAAAGGGTCGAAAGAAATGATGTCTATACCTAATGACGTAAAACACTTAATGTCTGAATCCCCGTGTGATGGACCGTACACTATTAAGTTAGTGGGGGAAATCGACGGAGCGTTTGTCTATTTGCAAGTACCGAAATACTATCAAGGGTGCGTTGGTTATCCTACTTACGTATTGTTTAAAAATGGCACGG
>ENA-OPDJ01001583-OPDJ01001583.1-human-gut-metagenome-genome-assembly--contig:-NODE-1583-length-11694-cov-3.372970_pt1 | contig 11694 bp, 8 predicted proteins | sample MGYA00241621_ERZ501505 | MGnify/ENA primary metagenome ERZ501505 (study PRJEB25962, sample SAMEA2042624) | human gut metagenome | biome: human gut; feature: human-associated habitat; material: faeces... | reverse complement strand
GCGCTCGAGGGTTGGGGCGGTCAGTTCGACTTTGCGGCCTTCACCCGCGGCGAGGACGCGCTCAGCTCGACCGTCTGCAGCATGGCGACCGTCGCGCTCAACACCGCCAAGAGCTATTACGAGGAAAAGCACGACAAGACGTCGTTTGTCAAGAGCATCCTCTCCGATAACATTCTTTTAAGCGATATCTACGTCCGCGCCAAGGAGCTGCACGTCGAGGCCGAGCTCAACCGCGGCGTGTTCGTCGTCCGCCGCACGGACGAAAAGGCCGACGCTATCCCCGTCGAGACCGTGCAGAACATCTTCCCCGACCGGCAGACGAGCTTTGTCCTTTCCATGGGCGAGGACGATGTGGTGCTCGTGCAGCAGCTTGGCGACAATGTGGAGATGAGCGACCTTGAAAAGACCGCCGCGCAGATCGAAGAGACGCTGCGCGTGAACGGTGAGAGCACCGTGGTCGTCGGTATCGGCACGGTGGCGACGCACCTGCGCGACCTCGCGAAGTCCTATAAGGAAGCGCAGATGGCGATCGAGGTCGGCAAGGTCTTCGACACCGAGAAGTACATCATCAGCTATGAAAACCTCGGCATCGGCCGCCTCATTTATCAGCTGCCGACGACACTGTGCGAAATGTTCCTGCAGGAGGTCTTCAAGAAGAACCCCATCGACGCGCTCGACAAGGAGACGCTCTTTACGATCAACAAGTTCTTCGAGAACAACCTCATCCTCTCCGAAACGGCGAGAAAGCTGTTCGTCCACAGAAATACGCTCGTCTACCGTCTCGAGAAGATCAAGAAGCTCACGGGCCTCGACCTGCGCGAGTTCGACGACGCCATCACCTTCAAGGTCGCGCTCATGGTCAAAAAGTACCTTGCCTCCCGCGGCATCGAAGCGTAAAGAAAAAGAATTTGACAAGGGCTGTCTTCGGACAGTCCTTGTTTTTTCGCCATTTTGCGGCAAAAAAGTTGAAAGTTTACATAATTACCTGTTGCCATCGCGGACTTGCCGCGCTATAATAAAGACTGAAAATTTGCGGGATCGAGTCAAAACCTGCTGGAAACTGAGGGAAGAGCATGATACGCCTAAGCGATGTAGTAAAGGAATACGAGAGCGGCACGACGGCCTTAAAGGGCATTTCGCTTCGCATCGAGGATGGGGAGTTCGTCTTTTTGGTCGGCCCGAGCGGCAGCGGCAAGTCGACGATCATCAAGCTGCTCACCGGCGAGATCACGCCGACGGAGGGGCAGATCGCCGTCAACGGCTTCAGCCTGACGAACATTGCCGAGCGGCAGATCCCGCTGCTGCGCCGCTCCGTCGGCGTCATCTTCCAGGACTTCCGCCTGATCGAGAAGAAAACGGTCTACGAGAACCTGGGCTTCGCCATGCGCGCCGTCGGTTCTTCGCCGCGCGAGATCAAAAAGCGCATCCCCTATGTGCTTGAGCTCGTCGGACTTGAGGAAAAGACCGACCGTTATCCCAACGAGCTCTCCGGCGGCGAACAGCAGCGCGTGGCCATTGCGCGGGCGCTTGTGAACGACCCGGACATATTACTTGCTGATGAACCCACAGGTGCTCTTGATACCGAGACATCTGTGCAGGTGATGGATATGTTGAAGGCCGTGGCTAAGGACAGACTCGTTGTGATGGTTACGCATAATCCTGAGTTGGCGCAGAAATATGCCACCAGAATAGTAAGGTTGCAGGATGGTAGAATAATAAGCGATTCCGACCCATATGGGATAGACGAAGCGAGCTGCGGTGAGGCAAAGCATAAAAACATGGGCAAATCGTCCATGTCGCTTAGAACAGCGCTGGCACTGAGCTTTAATAACCTTAGCACCAAAAAGGCAAGGACGCTGCTTACGTCATTCGCCGGCTCCATAGGCATAATAGGCATTGCACTTATACTTGCGCTGTCAAACGGCGTAAATACATATATTCAGAATACGCAGAAGGAGACCATGGCGGCGTATCCCATAACCATAGAGGAGCGCACGATAGATCTTAACTCCATGCGTTCGTCCGCAATAGGCACCATGAATGATGCGGAGCAGGGGAGCGAAACACATGGCGACGCCGTGTATTCGGACCCGACAGATCTGAAGCTTGTAAACAGCATGAGCGCAAGCATAACCGAAAACAACCTGAGCAGCTTTAAGCAGTATCTTGATGCGGACGGCTGCCCGATGAAGGACTACGTTGGCGAGAACGGCATTGTATATTCATACAACACCAAATTTGGTGTATACGCATATGACCCGGACGGCGTACTGCTGAATACGGACGGGAGCACGCTCGAAAACGGCGAAAAGCGGCAGAATGGCGTGATGACAATGATGAACCGCATGACGGGTATGAACCGGGGCGGCAACACGAACTTTTCAGAAATGCTGCCCGGGCGCGACGGGGAGAGTATAAGCCGCGCGGTGATGGACAGCTACGATGTTGTGTACGGTAAATGGCCGGAAAAGTACGACGAAGTGGTACTGGAGCTGTCCAAGGGCAACTCGCTGCCGTCAACGGCGCTGTATCAGCTGGGGTATTTGCCGTCGGCTGAGTATAAGGAGATAATGCACGCGCTTGAAAATGAAGAGCATGAATTTGACACGGTGGAGTGGAGCTACAAGGATATATGCGCACATGAATTGTTCCTTATTCCGGACTGCGACACATATATAAAGGGCGAAAACGGCAACTATGAATGCATTGCGGATAATGACGAGAAGCTGGAAAAGCTGCTGGACTCTGCTGTTAAGCTGAAGATAGTAGGCATAATAAGGCCCACAGAGGACGCGAAAAGCGCAAACATAACGGGAGCAGTAGGCTACACACGTGCGCTGAGCGAATACATAATAGACCACACATATGAAAGCGCGGTTGTGAAGGCACAGCGGGAAAGCAAGGACACGAACGTGCTCAGCGGCATGGCGTTCGCGCCGGAGGATGACGCGGCGCGTATAGCGGACGTGAAGAAGTATATAGGCGAGCTGGGTATAACGCAAAAGGCCGAAATATATTCAAGGATGATTGCAGCCAACCTCGATGCTGCTGCGCAAAATGCGCCCATGGGCGAGAGCGAGCTGGCTGCGGGGCTTGACATGGCGATTGAGAATGCGGATGATGAAACACTGCTTTCACTTTATGATGCATATATATCCGCAGGCAGCTACGATGAAAATATGGAGGCGTTCGGCGTGGTGAGTTACGATGCGCCAAGCTCCATAAGCATATATTCGGACAGCTTTGAAGCAAAGGATGCGATAGCGGCGTGCATAGACGATTATAACAATACGGCATCCGAAGAAAACAAGATAAGCTACACGGATTATGTGGGCCTGCTTATGAGCTCAGTAACTAAGATAGTTGACGTGGTCTCATATGTATTGATAGCGTTTGTGGCGGTATCGCTTGTTGTGTCATCAATTATGATAGGCATTATAACATATATATCCGTGCTGGAGCGCACTAAGGAAATAGGCATACTGCGCGCGATAGGCGCGTCAAAGCGCAATATTTCGGAAGTGTTCAATGCGGAAACGTTCATAATCGGCCTGTGCTCGGGCGTGATAGGCGTTGGTATAACGCTTCTGCTGCTGATACCGGGCAACGCATTGATACATAAACTGACCGAGACTACGGCGGTAAATGCATCGCTTCCGGCGGGGAGCGCAGCGATACTTATCGCGCTGAGCGTACTGCTCACGCTGATAGGCGGACTTATACCGTCCAAACAGGCGGCGCGCAAGAATCCCGTTACCGCGCTGAGGACGGAATAAGCCGAAAAAAGAATACACAATGTGCCTAAAATGCGCTGAACAGAGTACATCCTTTTGCCAAAGTTTTAGGTTGGTATATAGGCATACAAAGAACCGATGCGGTACGGAAAGGATGGTAAACAGCATGAAGAAATATTTAGCGTTATTATTGGCACTTATTATGCTGACGCAGCTTGCGGCGTGCAGCACCATTGACAATACGGGAGATACGGCGGAAACAGCCCAGCCGACGGAGCAGGGCACGCCGCCCGAACCGCCGGACGGAAACGGCAACGGGCCGCAAGGCGCACCGCCTGACGGTACACCTCCCGATGGACAGATGGGCGGTAATCCTCCTGACGGCAACCCACCGGGAGGCAACGCGCCCGGCGGCAAAGTTAACCAGGGCAGCAGCGCAAATACAATAGATGCAGACGGCAGCTATTCTGGCGAAAGCTATACTTCCACCGGGGACGATGAAAACGCGCTGAGGATAGACGGGACGAGCGTTATGCTGGACGGCATAAGCGTGGACAAAGCAAGCGGCGCAAGCAGCGACGCTGAGGGGGTTGCTTTTTGTGTGCGCATAGCGTATAATTAAAACCACTGGGAAACCGGCACAAAGTGAATAAATATCAGATGGGCTTTGCCGGAGATTTTCCGGCGGCGGAATGGGGTGAGATGCCCCGCGAGTCGGTCACTGTGATACCGTAAAAGGTTAAGTCAGATACGCTTTAAGCCCAAGGGTTCCTGCCGTCACCGGGAAGCTGCTTCTTTACGCAATATATTGTCTGTGCAGCTTCGGCATACACAGACTTTTTATTTTACTTAGTGCGGCATGGAACCGATGAAAAGCAAGATGCCGAAAAACTTGAATTGAGTGTGAAAGAGTGAGTACGGTATACATAATGATGCGGTTTGAATAGACAGCAAGCCTATCTCCTTGGCGGCTGGCCGCATAGTTAGTTACAACCGCCCTTCGTATTGTACCGGCGAAGGGCGGCCTCCTGATAAGCGGGCGAATATGCCTTTACATAAGCACAGTACAACCTCACAAAAAGCATGGCCGGCAGAGCAGCCGGCTTTGCTTTTTATCCGCCCACAAAAAGTAAAAGTAAAGATAAAATGAGAAAATGTGATTTTTCTCATAAAAAAGTCCTTGAAATTTACTGGATACCGGCTTACAATTGGAGCGTACTCTATGGACGAAAGGAATGGAAGAATAATATGGCAAGAAGATATGATAGAGAGGATGCCAAGAGAAGAATACTATCTGTATGCGTAAAGCTGTTCATTGAGAGGGGCTACGAAAAGACAACTACCGCCGAAATACTGGAAAAAGCGGACGTTACGAACGGCACGTTTTACAATATATTCAGCACGAAGAACGGCGTGCTGATAGAGCTGACAAACTTTGTATTCGGACATCAGTTTGAAATGGCGCGGAACGTGGTAGGTAAGGATGCGGATCCGGTGCTTCTTTATGCCGTTGAAACCGCGATACAGCTTACCATGACGGAGCTGAGCAACAACATGAGGGAGCTTTACGTTGAATCATATTCGTTTGCGGAAACTTCGGAATATATATATCAGCATACATCCACGGAATTGGCCAAGATGTTCGCCAAATATCTGCCGGACTATGAGGAGAGCGACTTTTACGAGCTGGAAATAGGTACGGCGGGCATAATGCGCGCATATATGGCGCGCCCGTGCGACAAGTATTTCAAGCTGGAAATGAAGCTTGAAAGATTCCTGAACATGGCGCTTTGCGCATATAAGGTTCCCGAAGAAGAACGCAAGGCGGCGATAAAATACGTTGAATCGCTGGATATACGCGGCATTGCCAACGGAGTTATGCAGCAGCTTTTCAAGATGCTTGCAGAGAAATATAACTTTACACTTGATTAGGTTTAAGCCCAATATATGGCGCGGCGGCGTTCGCTTTACGGCGGATACCGCCGTTTTTGTTTGCATAAAAGTAAAAATTGCAGCTCAGAATTGTAAAATTGCGGTTTGAAGGCAGGGATTTCATATTTTATGTTGAAAAACAGCTAAAAGAGGTTATGCAGGAGGTGCGGCATGAAGGAAGAAATACTATCCGGTGCGCTTAGGATAAGGGCTGAAGAATTGGAAAAGCAGTTGCTGAGCCCATACGCAACGCTGTCCGTAAATACGCGCGGCAGGCAGTATCCGATGGAAAAATGCCCTATAAGAACGGAGTTTGTGCGCGACAGGGACAGGATAATACATTGCAAATCATTTCGCAGGCTGAAGCATAAAACACAGGTGTTCCTTTCGCCTGTTGGCGACCATTACCGCACGCGGCTGACGCACACGCTGGAGGTAAGCCAGATAGCGCGCACGATAGCGCGCGGACTTAGGCTGAACGAGGACCTGACAGAAGCAATAGCCATGGGGCATGACCTTGGGCACACTCCGTTCGGCCATGCGGGGGAGAAAGTGCTCAATTCGCTGGTAACCGGAGGATTCAGGCATAATGAACAAAGCCTTAGGGTAGTCGAAAAGCTTGAAAACGGGAAGGGGCTTAATCTTACGTTTGAGGTGCGCGATGGAATACTGAACCACCCGAGCGATTGCCGCGCGGCAACGCCGGAAGGGCGGATAGTAAGCCTGAGCGATAGAATAGCATATATAAACCACGACATTGACGATGCGGTACGCGCGGGTATATTGAACGAAAGCGATTTGCCCAAAAGCTGCGTGGAGCTGCTGGGCGCATCGCACGGAGAAAGGATAAATACACTTATACTGGACACCATCGCAAACAGCTTCGACAGAGCGGAAATACGCATGAGCAGCGAAGTCTGGGATGAATTCAAAAGGCTGCGCGACTTTATGTTTGAAAGAGTGTATTTGAATAAAAACGCAAAGCATGAGGAAACGAAGGGTATGCACGTTATTGCGGAGCTGTTCAAATACTATAAGGAGCATATAGACGAACTGCCGGAGGACTTTAAGAAAAACGTTGAGGAGGACGGCAAGGAGCGCGTTGCGGCGGACTGGATAGCCTGCATGAGCGACCGCTATGCCATATCCGATTACGAGAAAAAGTTCGTTCCGAAGGAATGGATGTGAAAATAAAAACAGGAGCAGGAAAAATGCCTTTTGCAGCGAAATATTATTTCGCAAAGAAAATGGGCGAATAAACAAGAAAGGGGCGATATTATGGCAGCATTTCCTGAGGAATGGCTGAATGAGCTTCTTTCAAAAACGGATATTGTGCGCGTTGTTGGCGACTATGTTTCCCTTACGCCCAAAGGCGGAAGATTCTGGGGCTGTTGCCCGTTTCATAATGAAAAAACGCCAAGCTTCAGCGTAACGCCTGAGAAGCAGATGTATTACTGCTTTGGCTGTCATGCGGGCGGCGGGGTTATACATTTTGTTATGGAGGCGGAGCGTGTAAGCTATGTTGAGGCAGTAAAGCTGCTGGCGCAGCGCGCGGGCATGGAACTGCCGGACGAGGTGAACGATGCACGGTTGCGGGCAGAACGGGCATATAAGGAGAGGCTGTACAACGCATGCAAGGAAGCGGCAATTTTTTATAACAAAAAGCTGCTGAGCGCGGAAGGCAAAGCGGCGCAGGAATACCTGAAGCGGCGCGGCATAGGCGGAAAGATGGCAGTGCGCTTCGGCCTTGGCTATGCACCAGAGGGCTGGCACAACCTGATGGACTATCTTGAACAAAAGGGATACAGCCGGAAGGAAATGGTTGACGCCGGCCTTGCGATAGCATCAAAAAAAGACGGTGGGGCATACGACGCATACCGCGGAAGGCTTATTTATCCTATAATATCGGCCACGGGCAGGGTGATGGCATTCGGTGCGCGGACGATGAAGAAGGACGACGAGCCAAAGTATATAAACACAGGCGATACGCCCATATACAACAAACGTTATAACCTATATGCATTGAATATGCAGCGGGGTAATCGCGTGAGCGAGCTGATAATGGTTGAAGGGTACATGGACGTGATAAGTCTGTTCGCTGCGGGGATAGAGAATGCAGTGGCATCGCTCGGCACAGCAATGACGCAGCAGCAGGCGCGGCTGATAAAGCGCTATGCTGACAAAATGTATTTGTGCTACGATGGTGACAGCGCCGGACAAGCCGCAACGCTGAGAGGACTCGACATACTGTCTGCCGAGGGGATAGATCCGAAGGTGATAGTTATTCCGGGCAACATGGACCCGGACGATTATGTCAGAAAGTTCGGCAAAAACGGGTTCCTTGAACTGCGGGACGGCGCGCTGGACGCGAACACATTCCGCCTGACAAATCTGGCGGGAAAATACGACCTGAAAACACCGGACGGGCGGGAAGAATTTGCTAAGAAGGCATGTGCGTTCGTTGGATCGCTCCAGCCGGTGGAACGTGAGCGGCACATAGCCTTTATATCCAAACGGACGGGGCTTAGCGAAGCGGTGGTGAAAGCGCAATGCGGCCTGTTCGCAGCGGGAATTGAGAATATGCCTGCCAAAAGCAGGAATACTATGGGCAAAGCGCGAAAAGAGGCGGAGAACGAATGGGACAGCGCAGAGCTGACCATATTGAGCCTGATGCTGATGGACGCGGATACGGCGACATATACCGCAGCGGCAATGATGGAAAGCGGAGTTGAACTGCAAAACGAAGCGATAAGATCTGCGGCAGAGGAGTTGCTGATAAAGTATGCGGGCGGCGAAAATACAAGCACAGCCGTGATGATAAGCGAGCTGGAGCCGATGCAGGCGGAAGCAGTAAGCGCGGCGGAAGCGCAGGCGGAGAAGATAAAGGGAGACGTCAGGCGGATTGCTGACGACTGCGTGAAGCGAATGCTTAAAGCGAAGTTGAGCGCAGAGTTGGAGGACGAATTCGCCAAGGCGAGCGGGCTTGAGGGCGAAGAGAGAAAACAGAGTCTTAACAAGGCGAACGAAATAGCAAAAAAGCTGAAGCTTTTAAGATAGTTTGAACACAAATTTTGCAAAGGGGTGGCTGGTTTTGGAAGCAAAGGAACCAAAGAAGAACAAAATCGATGAACTGATCGAGCATGGTAAAGCGAAGGGCGTACTGACCTATAAGGAGGTTATGGACGCGCTGAACGAAACGGACATGGACAGCGACCAGATAGAGAAGCTGTATGATAAGTTCGAATCCATGAACATTGACGTGGTCGATGAAGAATTGGAAGTGCCTGAAAACATAAACGAGGAAATAGCTGAGATTGAAAACGATGCTTCTCTTGGCGAAGGCATATCCATTGACGATCCGGTAAGAATGTATCTGAAGGAGATAGGCAAGGTTCCGCTGCTGAGCGCAACGGAAGAAATAGAACTGGCCAAGCGCATGGCAGATGGCGACCAAGAAGCTAAGAAAAAGCTTGCCGAGGCTAACCTGAGGCTTGTTGTCAGCGTTGCGAAGCGCTACGTAGGGCGCGGTATGCTGTTCCTTGACCTTATTCAGGAAGGCAATTTGGGCCTTATAAAGGCAGTTGAAAAATTTGACTACAGAAAGGGCTACAAATTTTCAACCTACGCAACATGGTGGATACGCCAGGCCATAACCAGAGCCATAGCCGATCAGGCGCGCACGATAAGGATACCCGTACATATGGTGGAAACCATAAACAAGCTTATCCGCGTGAACCGCCAGCTTTTGCAGGAATACGGCCGCGAACCGAGGCCGGACGAAATAGCCGCGGAAATGGGCATATCCGAAGAAAAGGTTCGCGAGATAATAAAGGTTGCGCAGGAGCCGGTTTCCCTTGAAACCCCTATCGGTGAGGAAGAGGACAGCCACCTTGGCGATTTTATAGCGGACGACGTTACCCCTGCGCCCGCGGACGTTGCGGCTTTTACGCTGCTTAAAGAACAGCTTATGGAAGTGCTGGATTCCCTTACCCCGAGGGAGAAGAAGGTGCTTAGGTTGCGCTTTGGCTTGGACGACGGCAAGGCAAGAACGCTTGAAGAAGTGGGCAAGGAATTTAACGTTACGCGTGAGCGCATACGCCAGATAGAGGCGAAGGCGCTGAGAAAGCTGAGGCATCCTTCCCGCAGCAAGAAACTGAAGGATTTCCTTGATTAAGTGAATAAGGGACTGCGCCGGTAAATACTGCCGGCGCGGTTTTTATAGGGAGAAGAAATGGAAAAGATATACTTTGCAAAGGTTAAACCGGGCGGACGCATACCGTCAAAACGTGATGAGGATGCGGGGTATGACATATACGGGCTGATAGACGAAGCATATATTGTGCTTGCCCCGCATGAAACGCGCGCCATACCCACGGGCATAGCATCGGCATGCCCGAAAGAATATTATTTTCAGATACACGAGCGCGGCTCAACGGGCACAAAGGGTATAGGGCAGCGCTGCGGCGTGATAGACAGCGGATACCGCGGGGAATGGTTCCTACCCATAACCAATTTGAATACGAAGCCGCTGTGCCTGAAAGCACTGGGGACGGAACTGCCGAAGAGTATTATTGACGGCGAGTATATTATTTACGACCTCACGAAAGCGCTGGCGCAGGCGGTGCTGCTTCCCGTGCCGAGGACGCAAGTGCATGAACTGAGCTACGAAGAACTGTGCAACATGAAGTCCGAACGGATGGACGGCAAAATGGGCAGCAGTGAAAAATAAGCACGGAAAAGGGCTGAAGAGAATAATATATATTATTTGTTGACACAAGGCGGCGATGATGCTATAATAACCAAGTCACCAATAGGGGCATGATGTAATGGTAACATAGCGGTCTCCAAAACCGTTCTTGAGAGTTCGAGTCTTTCTGCCCCTGCCACTAACGGGAGAGTTAATACTCTCCCGTTTTTGTATCTGAAGAAAAGGAGGGGAGAGAATGAGCAATGGGATAGAATCTTTATTCTGGAATGAATCATGGAGGGGCGCGGATAAGCAGCGAATCGAAAAATATATAAGAGATTTTGATTTTAAGCCTGATGCTATTATCGGGGAGATGAGTTTGTCGAAAGCGAAAAAAGTATGCGATGCCGGATGCGGGTGCGGAGTATATGCACTAAAACTGGCTATGAATGGGTTTAATGTAAGCGGATTTGATATTTCGGGTGATGCGATAGATATAGCAAGAAAACTGGCTGCGGATGCGAAGGTGGCAGCGGAGTTTACGACAGCAAGCGTAACGGCAACGGAATATGAAGATGGTTATTTTGATGCAGTTGTTTGCAGAGATGTTATAGACCACATGAAAAAAGCAGAAGGCAAAGCGGCGGTTAAGGAGTTGCTGCGCATAACCAAACAAGGAGGAATAGTCTATATAACACTGGATGGAACAGATGAGGAATATGAAAATGAACCGCACATAATAAATGAGGACGGAGATTATATGTTTATAGACGGGAAATGGAAAGGCATGGTGTTCCATCAGTATAACGAACACGAAGTTAAGGAACTCGACTCACAAGGAGCGACGTTTATGACAGAAAAGATAGGGGATGGCATGAGAGTAAAGATAATCAAGAGGAAAGATTAGCGTGTCGGCAGCATGCTGCGGGGATATATACCGAAAATAAAACTCTAAAAAAGCCAGTAAATCGGACGATTCTGAGCGTATTGCAGAGCGGTTCAAAAAATTTGTCAAACTTTTTTGCAAAAAAGCTGTTGACAATATTCGGGTCGTTTGGTATTATAGTCAAGCGCGCTGGGGAAACGGACAAGAGAGACCGGAAGAACAGCGGGGAACGCACCTTGAAAACTATATAGTGCAAGATCAAAAAAATAAGCAAGTAATTCAGGAAACGGTCAAGCAGGTTGGAAGGACCTGCGAGGCTGAAAACGAGAGTTTTTAGGCCAGAATAAGTAAACGAGCGCCGGGAATCAGAGATGATTTTTGGTGATCAGGATTTAACTCAAGAGTTTGATCCTGGCTCAGGACGAACGCTGGCGGCGTGCCTAACACATGCAAGT
>ENA-OPDJ01001582-OPDJ01001582.1-human-gut-metagenome-genome-assembly--contig:-NODE-1582-length-11696-cov-2.975947_pt1 | contig 11696 bp, 10 predicted proteins | sample MGYA00241621_ERZ501505 | MGnify/ENA primary metagenome ERZ501505 (study PRJEB25962, sample SAMEA2042624) | human gut metagenome | biome: human gut; feature: human-associated habitat; material: faeces... | reverse complement strand
TGGCGGAGCAGAAGACCACCAGGATTATCGTCACCCATGAGATGGCCTTCGCCCGGGATGTGGCAGACCAGGTGATCTTTATGGACGAGGGCATCATCGTGGAGCGAGGCGACGCCCGACAGGTCATTGAGCATCCACGGGAGGAGCGGACGAGACAGTTCCTCTCCAGATACGCCGAAGGGGCGGAGGAGCGCTGTGAGGCCGCCTCCACGTAAATTAGTATTTCTGAGAGACAGACTGAGGATTATACTGTGCTCTGGGTGCACCAATATCGGCTGCGATTTATCCCCCCCTGGTTCCTTTGAGAACTGGGGGGGTGATTTCATCACAAAGCGGTTCACATAATCTATGGTATTTTTGATACACGAAAAACAAGAGAGTCGCCCATGCAGGCGGCTCTCTTGTTTTTCGTTCAGAAACTGTCACCAATATGGTCAGCGGCCAAGCTTCTGCGCCATTATCTCCACAATCACACGTTCCGTACCGATCATCCCAGGAGAGGCTATCTGCCCTATATTGCGCATAGTATCCTCCGGGGCAGACCCACATATTCCGTGGCACGGATCGATCTCTATCCCATGAGCAACCATATCTACCGCACGAAATGCAGCGTCTACTGCTGTAATACATTTGATTGCGCAGCCATGGTTTCCTCCGTCGCAGATCATTCCCGTAATGCCCAACGCCATATGATTGAGCACCATGATGATCTCTTCCCGGGACATCCCCCGAAGCATAGCCGCGCCACAGGCCATTCCTGTCCCCGCAGCGATCCCGCAGCCACATAATGCAGAAAGTCGTCCGGAATACTCTTTTATATACTGGGTAATCAGACAACTAAACGCAGCAGCGCGAAGCAGGAGATCCACCGGATAGTGTTCACACTCTGCAATGGCATACAGCGGCATCACTGCAATAATTCCGTGAGAGCCAGAACCGGTAATGCTCATGGCGGGTTTGCCTACTCCAAGGACACGGGCTTCAACCGCTCCGGCACAGAGAAGCTGCGCGCTATTAAGGGAATCATTGGAGAAAAAACGATCGCCATTGGTCCTATACAAGTGGTGCAGGATCACAGTCCGCGGCTCTGCAAGCCCCGCCGACAGCAGATCCAGGTTCAAGTCCCAGGCATTTTTTAGAAAAGCCAGTTCCTTTGTATCTACCGTCATGGCGTAGGCATATAGGTCATCAAATGTATATTGATGAATTGCTGCATCCTTGTCCTCCGCATAGAGCGGTTCTTCTTTAGGAATCATTTCCCCATCTGAAGCGGTGGACACAGATACGATATTGGTATGTGTATGACGGATGACTACCGTGCACTGGCCGTCACTGGCAACCACTGTAGCCCGGATAAATATCTCCGGAGTAATCTCCGCCATTATGATTTCAACCATATGGGCCTTCACCATTGCTTCCGCCATTTGAATGTCCTGGGAAGTGATATGTGCCAAAGCTTCCAAAGATAAGTCCGGATCGCCAGCCAAAGCGCCCAGCGCCGCAGCATATACTGCCCCCACATGCGATGTCCCGGGAATGCCGCAGGTAAATGCGTTTTTGTACATTCCCGAATTCATTTCAACCCGAATATGACGGATATCTCCTTTCAATTCCTTTCGGGCCCGTGAGACTGCCAATGCAATGGCCCCCGGTTCCGTTACACCGAGAGAAGGGCACATATCTTCTTTAATGAGTGTTGTTAATGGATGCATTGTCGTTCCTCCACTGTCTATATCTCCAAAACTTTTGGGGCAGCCAAGCTGCTGCTTGGCTGCCCTGCAAGTGATTCCTATGCGTTTTCTTCCAGCCAGCGTGTGGCAACCTCCGCATTCAATGCGGCACTGACGCCAATGGCATCCTCGTCAAAGACGATTTTGGCATGGTGGCTGGAATAAAACGGTCCATCGTAATCCGGACTGACCGCACCAACATACAGATCCACTGTAGGAACCAGTTCGCTGACAAACGCGAAATCTTCGGAGCCGGTAATCAGTACGTCCTCCACCGCTTCCCGTCCAAACAAGTCTTTGAAATAGCGGCTCACATCGGCAGTAAGCTTGGGGTCGTTATATTCCACAGGAACATCTGACAGCACTTCCACCTCTGCGCTTCCGCGGAAAAGCTCCGCTGTTTTTTCTACCACGCAGGTGATCCGTTGGATCAAATAGGCACGCACCTCTTGATTAAACGTCCGCAAGGTTCCCATAAGCTCCGCTTCTTCCGGAATCGTATTTTGTACGTTCCCAGACTGGAAGCTGCCGATGGTCAATGTTGCACCATCCTGGAAATTGATCTCCCGGGCAATGAGTTCCTGGAGTGCGAGATAGATATGTACACCAATATTGATGGGAGAAATGCCGTCATAGGGGTTGGCTCCGTGGGCTGCTTTGCCGCGAATCTTAATGCGGAAACCATAGCAGGATGCCATGGCTGCCCCTGCCCGCAAAGCAATCATACCGGTTGGATAGCGGGGGGTAACATGTCCCGCAAACGCAATATCTACTGTAGGATTTTTAAGAACGCCATTTTTTATCATCTCTTTGGCGCCCCAAAAAATCTCCTCTGCCGGCTGGAACATTAGCTTCACCGTACCGCGCAGAGCCTCCTCATTTTCCCGGAGCATCCTGGCCGTGCCAAGCAGGGCAGCGGTGTGGAGGTCATGGCCACATGTATGGGCAGCAAGCGCATCTGTGCAGGCAAATGGCAGGCCGCTCTCCTCAACCATAGGCATTGCATCCATGTCAGCCCGCAGCAGGACTGTTTTTCCCGGTTTTCCGATCTGGGCAACAACTCCGCTTTGACAGATGACCTCTGGCGAATAGCCAAATTCTTTCAGCTTTTGCACCACATATTCAGTGGCTTTTGGCAGGTCATAACCTACTTCTGCATTCTTATGAAAATATCTGCGATACGTAACCAGATCCGGCTGTATCTGTCGGGCTCTTTCGTAATAATTCACCGGGAATCTCCTTTCTGTTCTGAGGGGATCGTTGGAAACACCGTACTGTTACATTCCGCGCCGGCACATGGCAATAAAATATTGGAACAGCGGCTTCATGTCCGGCCCCTCCTTCGTCATGCGGATAACTCCGGTCATACGCTCCGGATGCCACTGCGTCGCCAGAACAGGAAGCTCCTTATGGACATATGCTTCCACAAAGGGGCCGTTCTTTGCATAAGCGATAGGAACAAGGTCTTTCCCCAATGTTCGAATGGCCTGATGATGAAGGCTGTTTACTGTGAAGTCACTGCCAAAAAGCCTTTCCAGGACAGAACCGTGTACAGCAGTCACGTCGTGAATTGAGTCGTACGGATGATCATACCCTGTCTGAGTCGAAATGTCCTGATATAGTGTACCACCAAAATACACATTTAGCATCTGACATCCTCGACAAATTCCCAAAATCGGCTTACCTGCCTGGATGAACGCCCGAACCAGCATAATCTCCAGCAGATCCCGCTTGTTATCCACAGGACCGCAAGCATCCATAGCCGTTTGCGCATAACAGTGTGGTGTAACATCCATCCCACCGGAAAGGAACAGTCCGTCTGCCCGACGGGCCAGTTGGCTGGCATCTTCCTGTCCTGCATCAGTCGCCAAAAGGGGCAAACCACCTCCTACAAGGATCCCATCCATGTAGACCTGCCACAGCAGATTCTGCGGATAGCCCTCCGGCGTATGAATATGGGCACCGGTTGTAATAATAAGGGGCTTCACATTATCACGCCTCCAACGCCGCCAGGAGATCTTCATCTCCTGTCTCTTTACCATAAGCCTTCACTGTGGAGCGCACGAGTTCCACGCAGTCTGCCCCCATACGTTCTTCCGCAGCCGATAAAAAGCTTTTCACAAGCGTATGTTTTTGCCGCTGATAGTCTGGCGTATAGTCCAAGCACTCAGCAGAATCACCGCACTCCGGATCAAACCCAGGGAAACACTGGGCTCGCTGCGGAGCGGGAACATTAGCCGGACGCAGGTAGACGGACAGACGGCAGGAATCATCCCGCCCATTGAGCATCGTATACCCCAAATTGATCTGCGCCTTCTCGCTGGTCCCCTCATGGACAAGCGCATGATAGTACTCCTCGCAGAACATGCGGCCAATCTCATGGGTATCACCCTTCCAGCACTCCGCATAGGGGCATGCTGCTATTGTAACAAACATCTCCTGCTCGGTGTTGCGGATCCACTCGTGCTTTGCTCTGTCACCGCAGGGCAGGCCAAAGCCGCAGGAGAAAAATGTCTTCAGATTTGTTTTCATCCCGGCAGCCAGGAGCGCGTTTTTCCGCTCCTGTGCCAGTGCTGCAGCATATTTGCGCACACCCTCGCGCACCACGCCTTTGCCATTTACGCCATAGGTCTCCGTCAAAACGCAGGCCATCTTAAGATACAGGGCGGACCACTGGTCCTGGGCTGCATTGTCACAAGTCTTATTCATATAGGTCATTGCACGTCAACCTCCTTCAGCAAGGGAGCATAAAAACATTTTTTCAGCAGATCCAACGCGCCGTATTGGTCATAAGATTCCCACAAGGGATCCTCATCCGGCTCAAGGCTCAAAGGCAAATGGTCCACAAGATACTGACGGTCCACTACCCGTTCAGTGGACGCCGCTTCTTCAAGAAATACCCGTGCCTGTTCCAGCGCCGCAGTGTACAGTCCCTGGCTGACAATAGTGCGGCCCATGTCTCCCAGTTCCTCCACTGCACATTCCAGCAGGTAGTAATACATCTTGACCCACAGCATGTTAAAACCGCCCTTGCCTTGCGGCTTTGGCATTTCCACAGCAGGTCTCTCATAAGATTCATCAAATTTGGCAAAGCAAAGACGGCGCTGCTCTTCTGTCATGTTTTCAGGCCGCAGTGTATGGTTGAATATACAGCGGTCATCGCCGTCCTGTGTGAGGCTGCGGGCCAGATTGACTTTTGTGGCACCGAACCCGAACGCCTCATAGCACGCGATATGGAATTCCTCACAATAAATCCGCCCGATTGCTTTCGCATCGTATTTCTTCCACAGATCTGCAAAGGAACAGATGTGTGTACAAACAGAAAAATCTTCCTCACTCTGGAAGGTATTATATGCTACAAAGCGTGCCTCGTTTGGACGGTCACGCCCTTCACAAAACAATGTGGCCAAATTGATCTTGATGTTGTTGTCCAAAAGGCGTTTCTGGTTGGTTAGGCCTCTGTCACGGCCATACCGGCGGATCGCTTCCCGCAGAGCCACCTCCCCCTGGAATCCACCCTGGTTCAGCATCTCCCTGGCAATAAACGTATACATGATTACCCAGCTGTCCTGTAAGCTGTTAAGCTTAATCTCCTCTAGACGATTCATGTGCTTCCTCCATCTGCAATCGCGAATTTTAGTCTTGCACGGGACAGATTTGTCGACCAGACATTCCCGGGGAGGAATCTGGCCTTTTCAATATAACAAAGTTTTTGGGAAAACAACAATTTGAATAAGTTGTCGATTTCATTGGTGTAATTTATCGGTATTTTTACCAAAAAACAGCTGTTGATTTTATATTCAAAACATAGCATAATTAAATTGGTTAAAAAATGCAGATTGCAGATTGTTTTTTGCAGGTGAGATTATGACGCTTGATCAAATTAACTATGTCATCGAACTTGGACGAACAGGATCGTTTAGCCGGGCCAGCAATAACCTTTTTATCTCTCAGTCTGCCCTTTCTCTCGCCATACAGAATCTTGAGAAAGAGCTGGGCCAGCCACTATTTTCCAGGACAAGCCGCGGCGTTTTTCCCACCCCCTTTGGGAAATCATTTTTGCGATATGTAACCCCTATTCAAATTCAGCTCAATCAGGTGAATTCCCTGTTTTTTAAAGGGAAAAGTACCAACGCGCTCTCTTTTATTTTAGCCAATGACGGTTTTCAGGTAGCAAGCGAAGTCTTTATTGAACTATTCCAAAAGTATCAGTCCGCAGGCGTTTATATGAAGCAGATGGACAGCTCCGCCAATGAGTCCAAGAGTCTGGTTGCCACAGGTCAAGCAGATATTGGCTTCGTTCGCCTTTGGACCTGTTACAAACGGATCGAACAGCAGCAGTTCAATGCTATGGGGCTTATCTATCAGCAGGTATGTACTACCGGTTTGGCAATTGGGGTGGGGCCAAAAAATCCATTGTATCATCAGGATCTCGAGTGCGTATCTCCCAGCATGCTGGAAGGATTTTCTCTCATCCAACACGAATATATGGATGGCGGCCCCTATGAAGATATACTGGATCAGATCGGTATTACCAACTCCCGCTCCCGCGTTGTTACTTCATCCAGAGCGGTTATTGAAGAGCTGATTCAAAATACAGATGCTTATTTCATTACTGCAGACACCCATCAGTACTACACGCCTGAAAACGTACACAAAATGATCCCCTTAGCAGGTTGCAACGTACAGGCGGAGCTGGGCTGGATTGCCCAACGCGGGATCGCGCTTAGTCCTGTGGCTCTGGAGTATACCCGTATGCTGGAGCAAAGATTTATTTAGCTTCTGACCTTACAGCAAAACTACGGTGCAATAAGTCTTTTTTCTTAATGGGGGCAGATCCGTTATTTTCGGATTTGTCCCCATTTTCCAATTTGCACAGCAAAGCAACTCTATTGGTACAGTAAATTTGTGGGATATTTTTTAATGTGGTATACTACTTTTGTACTTCCGGGGAAGGTTTGGCTGTGGATCGGTAGTTTTTGCAGCAGAAAAAGTATGGAGCATAACGGATATCCCTTACCTTTTTCCTATGCAATACCCCCACGAAAGATCGGCTGAAGCTGCTGATTGAGTCATCAAAGACAGAACGAGAAAGTGAGGATTGGAAGATGAACAAGCGAATCACAAAAGCGATTACCCTGCTGCTTACTCTACTGATGCTGTTTAGCCTGGTAGGATGCAACAACGCCGCCAGTGATAGCGATGGAGGCAACGATAACAGCGCGCGCGACACCAGCAAAGTGACCATTGCCTTTTCCAGCGAGCCGATCAGCATGAGTGTTTGGGATAATGAAGAAATGGCTCCCATTTACAGTGCCTATCTTACCAATAGTTTTTTGATGAAGATTGATCCTGAAACTCTGGAACCGGTTTGCGACCTCGCTGAATCGTATGAGATTGTCAGCGATACGGAATATGTCTTCTACCTGCGCAAGGGCGTGCTCTTCCATCATGGCAAAGAGTTCAAGGCAGAAGATGTCGTGGCCACCTATGAAAAAATTATTGAGTATCCCGGCTCTTCTCCGTATGTAAGTTCCATTGTTTCCGTAGAAGCTATGGATGACTACACAGTAAAATTCACTATGAATGGTCCCTATCCCAACCTGCTCTATGATCTGGGGTACAAGTACTGGTTTATCTATCCCGCCGATCTGATCGAAAGCGGTCATGACTTTGCCAGCGAACCTGTGGGCACCGGTCCTTTCAAGATGGTGGAATGGTCCCGGGGTGACTACATTGTATATGAGCGGTTTGAAGATTATTGGGACAAAGACAATATGCCCGGAATCGAGACTCTGACATGGAAGGTAATTCCTGAAGGAGCTTCCCGTACCATCGCTCTCCAGACCGGAGAAGTGGATATGGTTTATGAGGTAGAGACTGCAGACGTCGCCCGTATCGAGGAAGATGAGAACCTGACGCTGGAGCAGATCACTTCTGTGGAAAACTATTGCCTTACCTTCAACAGTGACCTTGAGCCCTTCAATGATGCGAACTTCCGCAATGCAATTGCCTATGCCATTGACCGGGATGCTATCGTCCAGGGTGCATTGGATGGATACGGAATCCCCAACGGTACTTCTATCGCGCTGGGGTACTGGGGTTCCTGTGAGGACGGTGCGTTCACGTACGATCTTGACAAGGCACGGGAGTATCTGGAAGCTTGGGGCGGAGATCCCAGCACTGTGACGATGCCGATCCTCTGCTGGTCTGAAACGCTGGTACGAGTAGGCACCATTATCCAGGGCTGCCTGTCTGAAATTGGAATTGAAGCCAAAGTAGTGGAGTGCGATTCCGCTACCTTCTCCAGTCTCCGGGCTACCGGTGACTACAGCGCCGCATTGGCTTACTGGTCTCCTTCCAATGCATTCAACTATATTACTCGTTATCACAGCAGCAAGCGCCAGTCTGTAGCCGGTGCCTGCAATGATGCCATTGTAGATGAGCTGATTGGGCAGATCCAGACCACGATGGATGATGATGCCCGCCTGGAGCTGATCAATGAATGCGTCAGACGTGTAAACGAGATTGCGATTCAGCCCTCTCTTTATCAGCCTATTACCTTCCGCGCCTACAATAAGGATCTCGCCGGAATGAAGTTCAGCGCCCACGGTTATTTTGATTTCTCCAATATCCACTGGGAGGAGTAAAGGTTTCCTTTCGTATTCGTTTTGAATTGGGTACCGCCCACCTTATGGCGGGCGGTACCCTATCTTTTTATCATTTTATGAGGTGTGATCATGCTAAAATATTTCCTGAAACGTGTTTTACAGCTGATCCCCGTTATCCTCGGCGTAACACTGCTGGTTTTTTTGATCATGAAAATGGCGCAGGGTGATCCAGCCCGTCTGATCCTTGGAGAACTGGCCACGCAGGAGCAGGTCGACGAGCTGCGCGAGGAGATGGGACTGAACGACCCTGTTTTGGTACAATACATACGCTATATATGGGATTGCCTCCATGGCGACTTCGGTACTTCCTATCTTAAGAGTCGTTCTGTCAGCAGCGAGGTGATTTCCCGCTTCCCCAACACCATGGCATTGGCATTGGTCTCCATCGTATTTACCATCATTCTATCCGTACCCTTAGGTATATGGGCTGCGGTCCGGCAAAATACGATTGTTGACAGCGGGATCATGGTCTTTTCACTAATTGGAATTTCCATGCCTGTATTTTGGCTAGGTCTCTTGCTGATGTTGGTCTTTTCATTGAGTCTTGGCCTTCTGCCCACCTCTTATGACGGCTCCTTCAGCAGCTATATCCTGCCTGCCATTTGTCTCATTTTCCCCAACATGTCCACCACCCGGTCATCCATGCTGGAGACAATCCGCCAGGATTATGTACGCACAGCCAGAGCGAAAGGATGCTCCCAGAAAATGACCATCCGCAAGCATGCTTTCCGCAATGCGCTGATTCCTTCTATCACCGTAATCGGCATCCAGATGGGACAGCTTATGGGTGGCTCCGTTCTTGTAGAGCAGATCTTTGCCTGGCCAGGCTTAGGAAGACTCATGCTGGAATCTATCAACAGCCGCGATACCCCCATGGTCCTGGGGTGTGTGATTCTGCTAACGGTCGCATGCTCCGTGATCAATCTGATCGTTGACATGTGCTATGCGCTGGTGGATCCGCGGATTCGAAGCCAGTATTCCTGACGTTTGACGATTATAATTCATTAGGAGGTCAAAAATGGCTATTGCATCTGCAAAAGTATCCAGTGGAAAGCCAGCAACTCATGCCAGGGGGCAGCTGGAGGAGGTCTGGGTCCGTTTCCGTCGAAATAAAATGGCAGTATTGGGTATGGTTATCCTGGCAGTCATTGTCTTGCTCGCTATCTTTGCTGACGTGCTATATGACTATGACCTGTACTGTGTGAAACAAAATATTTCCGATCGTTTTCTCCCCATCTTTTCAGAGGGCCATATTTTGGGAACGGATGCCTATGGCCGTGATATGTGCGCACGTCTCATCCATGGTGCCCGTTATTCCCTTGCGATTGCGTTCTCTTCTGTTATCCTGAGTATGCTGGCCGGAGGAATTATCGGCGCTATTTCCGGCTATTATGGCGGCGCTCTGGACAGTATCCTGATGCGCATCATTGATATCATCATGGCCGTCCCTATGACCATGCTGGCCATTGTCATTGTAGCCGCTTTGGGAACCAGTATCACAAATATGGTAATCGCTTTGACCGTATCGCAGATTCCGAGCTTTGCGCGTGTTGTCAGAAGTTCCGTTCTGACCGTGAAAGATATGGAATATGTGGAGGCCGCCCGAGCCATTGGCGCCAGGGACTACACGATCATTCTGCGGGACATTGTTCCGAATATTCTCAGCCCGGTGATTGTCCAGATTGCTATCCGCACGGCAGTATCCATCACAAACGCCGCAGCGCTCAGCTTCCTGGGCTTGGGTGTAGAGGCTCCGGCACCGGAATGGGGCGCCATGCTCTCCTTTGGCCGAACCTATATCCGTGACTACAGTTATCTTACCTACCTGCCTGGTCTTGCCATGATGATCACCATTCTCTCCCTGAATCTATTGGGCGACGGACTGCGTGACGCGATGGATCCGCGGCTGAGATAAGGAGTTTTGTATGACTGAAAACAACTACATTATTCAAATTAAAAATCTGGCAGTGGAATACCGCACCCCCGACGGCGTGGTAAAGGCGCTCAATGGATTGGACCTGGAGCTCACCCGCGGAAAAACCTTGGGACTCGTAGGAGAAACCGGAGCGGGAAAAACTACTGCCGGGCTGGCCATGCTCAGGTTGATCCCCGACCCGCCGGGTGTGATCACCGGGGGAGAGATCCTGTTTGACGGAGAAAATCTATTGGACAAATCAGAGCATGAAATGGAAAGTATCCGCGGTAAGCAGATCTCCATGATTTTTCAGGACCCCATGACGGCATTGAATCCGGTTTTTACAATGGAGAGCCAGATTGCAGAGAGCATCCAGCTGCATGAAGACGTCACCGCAGAGGAAGCCCTGGAGAAGGCACGGGATATGCTGGAACTGGTAGGTATCCCTCGGGAACGCGGAAAAGAGTATCCGCACCAGTTCTCCGGCGGCATGAAGCAGCGTGTTGTGATCGCGATTGCCCTGGCCTGTAGTCCCCAGGTACTGATTGCCGATGAGCCCACTACGGCGTTGGATGTTACCATCCAGGCACAAGTGCTGGATATGATGAAAAATCTGAAGGAAAAATATGATACCTCTCTTCTGATGATCACCCATGACCTGGGCGTTGTAGCGGAAGTCTGCGATGAGGTGTCTGTTGTCTATGCCGGAACAGTCGTGGAGCATGGTACACTGCGCGACGTCTTCAAAAACACGCGGCATCCGTATACGGAAGGACTGTTCAATTCTCTCCCGGATCTGGAGCATAGAGAGACCAAGCTCAAGCCGATCAAGGGTATGATGCCCGATCCCAGCAATTTGCCCGCCGGCTGTGCCTTCTGTGATCGGTGCGATTACGCCATGCCGATCTGCCAAACTGTAAAGCCTGAAAAAATCTATCGTTCGCCATCGCACTACGTACGCTGCCATCTTTATACGGACGGCGGCATAGCAGAAGGGAGGCTGGAACGCAAATGAGTGACCGTGCCCTGCTTGAAGTCAATGAACTGAAGAAGTATTTTCAGACATCCCGGGGACAACTCCATGCTGTTGACGGTGTCAGCTTTACCATTCAAAAGGGAAAGACCCTTGGTCTTGTGGGGGAGTCAGGATGCGGAAAGTCTACCACCGGTCGGACGATCCTGCGTCTTATTGAGCCTACATCCGGACAGGTGCTTTTTGATGGGAAGGATGTCGCCAAGCTGTCGGCCTCGGAACTGAGAAAAATCCGCAAAGATATGCAGATTATTTTCCAGGATCCCTTCTCCTCTATCAATCCCCGGAAAACGATTGCCCAGACGATCGCTCAGCCTCTGACGATGCACAAAATCTGCGGCAAAAAG
>ENA-OPDJ01001570-OPDJ01001570.1-human-gut-metagenome-genome-assembly--contig:-NODE-1570-length-11795-cov-5.696252_pt1 | contig 11795 bp, 11 predicted proteins | sample MGYA00241621_ERZ501505 | MGnify/ENA primary metagenome ERZ501505 (study PRJEB25962, sample SAMEA2042624) | human gut metagenome | biome: human gut; feature: human-associated habitat; material: faeces... | reverse complement strand
TAATGGGCCCTTATAGGGCCTGGTCAAACCTCCGGCTTAGCCGGAGGTTTTGATTTTACGAAAGAGAAACAGAAAAAGAAAGAACGAGGTGAACAAGATATGGCGATTTATCATCTGGAAGCGAAGGTGATCAGCCGGGGCGCAGGACGCTCCGCTGTGGCCGCTTCCGCCTATCTGAGCTGTTCCCGCCTGTATAACGATTACGACGGGATACAGCATGACTACACAAAAAAACAGGGCCTGGTCTGGCAGGAGGTGTTTCTCCCTGCTATGGCACCGCCTGAATGGAAAGACCGGGAGCAGCTCTGGAACGCCGTAGAGGAAGTCGAGACAGCCAAGGACAGCCGATTGGCGCGGGAGTTTGTGGTTGCCCTGCCCATAGAGCCGAACCGTGAAGAACAAATTGAGCTGCTGCAAGAGTTCATCCGAGAACAGTTTGTGGCGGATGGAATGTGTGCTGATGCTGCCATCCATGACACCGACGGTCGCAATCCTCATGCCCACATTCTGCTGACGGTGCGCCCGCTGGATGAGCAGAGACGCTGGCAGTACAAGACCGAGAAGGAATATCTCTGCGTCAGAAACGGTGAAGAAAAGGGCTTCACCGCCGCCGAGTTCAAATCGGCGCAGAACGAAGGCTGGGAGAAGCAATATCCCTACAAGATCGGCAAAAAGAAGGTGTACATGACACCATCTGCTGCTGAGACGCAGGGGCTTGTCCGTGCAGACAAGCATCCGAAAAGCACCCGCTACGGCAGGCAGAATCCTATCGCCGAGCGCTGGAACAGCGAGGAACAGCTTGTTGTATGGCGGGCAGCATGGGCTGATGTGTCCAACCGCTATCTGGAACGCGCGGGACGGGAGGAACGCATTGACCACCGCAGCAACGCCGCACGGGGTATTGACGAGATTCCCATCATCCACGAGGGCGTAACAGCGCAGGCGTTGGAGCGAAAAGGCATGATTGCTGACCGCTGCGGATTGAACCGACAGATCAAATCCGACAATGCGCTGCTGCGGGAGTTAAAAGCTGCGGTCAAGAAGCTGGGGCAGGCGGTAAAGAATACAATCCCGGTTATTGCCGAGGCGATGGAAAAGCTGTTGGCGAATATGATTGTTTTTCACTATCAGCTGCGGCGTATCGGCCTGGGCAAGCAGCGCATGAAAGAGTATATCCATGCCGTTCAGCCGGAGCTGGAGCGTTACACCGGTCTGGTGCAGCAGATCAAGGAAAAGAGCAAGGAGCGCAAATCGCTGGTTGCAGAGAAAAAGGAATTGCCAGTATATCGGGTGAAACGACACAAGGCGCTGGCTGTCCGCATTGCAGAATTAACGGAAGATTTAGAGGAACTGCGTTCTGAAAAGGCGCTCCTTTTGCAAAAATTTGAGTATGCAGAGGATGCGGGCACATAGGCGTTCCGTAAGGATATTGCCACCATGGAGGCTGGTCTGAAAAAGTTGGAGGCGCAGGAGCAGAAATACTCTGCCGAGTTGGATAAGGCTTTGAGTGAATACGCAGAGCTGAAAGCGCAGGTTGCGGAGCTTGACCCAGTGGAGCTATATGCGGCACGGCAGGCCATCCGTCCTGCACACAAAAAGGTGGCAGAGCAGCAGTTGGAGGATGCTTTGCAGAAGAAGCTTTCGTTCAGTCTGCTGCTTAGCGCCAAGCAGGAAACATCCCGGCTGCTCAAAGAGGACGCAGAAGAGCGGCAGGTACGGCAGATGGTTATGCAGCGGCAGGCAGCACAGCAGAAAAGATCACTGCGCAGCGCATGGAAAAAGAACGACTTTGAGCGGTAGAAGATGAAAAAACATCCCCCGGGGAGGCTTCCGGCAGAGCATCTCATCTGCTATAGTATGCTCATCGGTTCATACACCCATTTCCGCCTGATCCCAAGGCAAAGACGCAGCGTTTCTTGGGGAAGAAAACGCTGCGTCTTTGTGTAGGGCGGAGATGCAAAGCAATGCCGCTTCGGAGGGACACTTGGAAACACCTATTTTGCAGTATGACAGCGGCGTGATCGCCGCAAAACTGGATCGCACGGAAAAAGAACTGGTCCACGAAGTATCCTTCCATATTTCCTGCGGGGAAAGTCTGACCCTCATTGGCGAGACCGGATCCGGCAAGACACTGATCGCGCAGTCTGTTATGGGCGTGCTGCCCGGAAATGTGAGACTGGTTTCCGGTGAAATCTTATTTTGTGGGAAGGCTTTGCCGAAGGGAAAAAACCTCCGGTCCATGCTGGGTCGGGAGATCGTATACATCCCGCAGAACGGGCATGAGTTTCTTGACCCGTCCAGAAGCATCCGCCGCCAGATGTTTGACAGCATTGCAAAGCTGGGCATTGCAGCACCTCAGAGAGAGGCGTTTGCCCGCGAAAAGCTGGCGCAGGTGGGATTTACCCAGCCGGAGGCCATCCTGGACCGGTATGCATTCCAACTGTCCGGCGGTATGGCCCAGCGGGTGACCATCGCTCTGGCACTTTGCTCCAAGGCAAAGCTGCTGATCGCGGATGAGCCTACCAACGGTTTGGATCAGGATAGCAAACAGCAGACGCTGTCCCTTTTGAACGGACTTTTTCCGGATGCGGCAAAGCTGATCATCACCCACGATATTTCCGTTGCGGCGACCTGTGACCGTATCCTTGTTCTGTGCGGCGGGAGAATGTTGGAAACAGGCATTTCATCTGAGGTGCTTACCGCTCCTTATCATCCATATACCAAAGCGCTGCTGGGTGCGTTGGTAGAGAACGGTATGCGGGAGACGCCAGCCTTGCGAACAGAAACAGGCTTTTGTCCATTCTACCGCCGCTGTCCTTCGGCAAGGGAGCGGTGTCGCACCGAGATGCCACCGAGAAAAAACAATAGTCGAGAATGGAGGTGCTGCGCGGAATGATCTCCATTCAACATGTTGATAAAGCTTTCAACGAAAATCCCGTACTTCAAGATGTTTCTTTTGATATTCCAGACGGCCAGATCTTCGGTGTTTTCGGGAAGAGCGGAATCGGTAAATCCACGCTTGCCAAAGTGCTTTGCGGCATCTGTCCACCGGATGCGGGCACAATCACGCTGGATGATCAGATACTTGTTTCAGCAGACCAGCCGTATGACCGCAGACTTGGTATCCACATTCAAATGGTTTACCAGCAGCCTTACGCCACATTAGACCCCGCTCAGAAGATCGGGGCCGGTTTCATAGAACTGATACGCTATCACCGTTTCAGTCCTAAAGGCGAGGAGTTGTCATTAACAAAAGAAATGCTGGACAAGGTTGGCCTTGCACCTCAGATCCTTGCCCACCTGCCACACCAGATCTCCGGCGGCGAGGCACAGAGAGTCGCTATCGCCCGGTGTCTGTTATTCCAGCCAAAACTGCTGATTTTAGATGAAGCCACATCAATGCTGGACGTATCCACACAGGCCAATGTGCTGGGGATGGTGCGGCGGCAGATGCGGGAAAGCGGAGGCAGTATCCTGCTTATCAGCCATGATGAGGCTCTGGTGAAATTACTTTGCGATCAAATCTATGTATTTGACAATAAAAACTCACGACAGAAGGAGAAAAACCAATGATGAAAAAAGTCATAGCCCTGCTGCTGGCTATGCTGATGGTGTTTACCATGGCAGCCTGCGGTGAGCAGCCGGACACGACAGATGAACCGTCTGCCAAGATCGAGAGTATTACGGTCGGCACGACTGCTGCCATTGAAACGGCGACCTTTGGCGAATACAATTTCGATATGCTTGCCAGCGGTGTATCCGAATTGCCTCTGGTCTATCAGGATACTAAGGGCGAATACCATCCGCTGTTGGCAACCTACGCTACCGAGGATGCCACTACCTGGACATATACCATTCAGGACGGCATGACGTGGTCCGATGGCGAGAGCGTTACTGCCGAGGACATCCTTTTTACGCTCCAGTACGATCAGGCCAACGGAAGTGCCAACTTTGAGCCGCAGACTGACGAAGAGGGAAAAATCACAGAAGCCAAGTACACCGGCTACACTATCTCCGACGATAAGATGAGCATTTCTCTGACGTTGACGTCTCCCAACGTCCGTGAACTGAGCAATATGACGTCCTTCCGCGTGATGCCCAAGCATGTTTATGAGGGCAAGGACACCGTCACCGACGAGGAAGCTCGGATCACCTGCGGTCCTTATGTGCTGGAGTCCTTCAATAAGGAAGCGGGCACCATCACATTCGTTGTGAACGAAAAGTATCCCCAGCAGCCCAATGTGGAAAAGATCGTCTATCAGCTTTTTGGCAACGAAGATACCATGTATCTGGCGCTCCAGCAGGGCGATATCGACATGGTCTGGGCCTACTCCGCCGGTGTGGCGGGAACGTATCAGGATGTGCTGGCCGGTGATGCCAACGTGTCTTTGATCAATGTGGCCGCAGCAAACGCGCCCGCCGTGCTGGCATTCAACAACGCAAAGGGTTTGTTCTCCAACGAGGATCTGCGTCAGGCGGTTTCCTACGCGCTGGACTATGATGCCTTCAAGACGTATTTCGGCAGTGCCTATGCCGAGATCCCCAATCGGGGCTTTGTACCCGCCACCACAGTTGGTTATAAGGATACTGAAAAGCTGACTACTGATGCGTCCAAAGCAGATGCATACATGAAAGCGGCCGGTTATGCCGAAAAGAATGCCGATGGCTTCTATGTGAACGCAGATGGTCAGGTCGCCGCTTTCACACTGACGGTCAACGCCGCAAAGGAGACCCATGTAGGCTACGCGGAAATGGTCAAGACCCAATTGGAGTCCTTTGGTATTCAGGTAAATCTGGATACGGTGGACAAAGATGCCTACAATGCCAAGACCAGCAATAAATTCTCTGAGAACAATATCACCATGGAGGCGGCCATCTATGGCTACACCGCTGCCGGTATGGGTATGGGGAACGGCCTTGGTTCCATTTATGTGGACGGCAGCCACGCCGTGCAAGGCGGCTGCCAGGTGTTTGACGAGGAGTTTGCCGCGATCCTCAGCGAGATGAAGGCTGCCAAGACCATTGAAGAATACTACGCGGGCGCGGCAAAGCTGCAGGACTACTACGCGGCCCATATGCCGCTGATTGCTCTGTACTGGGACAACATGATGCTGGCCTATTCCTCTGCGCTGGACAACGTGACCGTTGACGCTGTGTTCGGGCTGAACAACGTCAACAACTGGTTCAGCATCACCAAGAAATAATCATTTTAACGCAGGAGGCACACCGGTGAAAAAGTATCGAAAGAATCTGATCCTTGCACTGGTGTGCTTCCTGATCGTTATTGTTCTGAACTTTTTTCTACCCCGGCTTTTACCGGGGAATCCTATCGCCTATCTCACCGGCTTTTCCGAGGAGGATATGACCCCTGCGCAGGTAGCTTACTACCGGCAGGCCCTCCATCTGGACGAGCCGGTATTCGCGCAGTTTGGGCACTATCTGCGCTCGCTTTTTGACGGAACACTTGGCTACTCCTACAAGAAAGAAACCACCGTTTCTGCCCTCATTGGGCAGCGGCTGGGATATACCTTGCAGATTACGCTGCCCGCCGTGCTGCTCAGCACGGCGCTGGGACTTTTGTGGGGACTGCACTGCGGCTACAAAAAGGGCAGCGTCTTAGATAAACTGTCAACGACATTTCAAATCGTGATCAATACGATGCCTACGTTTCTGATCGCATTGGTACTGATGATCCTGTTCTGCTTTCGGCAGCGGTGGTTTCCCTATACCGGGTTGAACAGCGCTGGCGTTGCTCCCGGAACTGCCGCATATCTGTTGGATCGGATACACCACCTGATCCTTCCTGTGCTTACTCTGACCATTGCCGCTGCCCCGTCCCGTTATCTGCTGATGCGCAATACCGTCAGTCAGGTGACGGAGGAGAAGTATGTGCTTTACGCGAAGGAACGGGGGTTGTCCGATCACAAGATCAAATTCGGGTATATCCTGAAAAACATCGCCCAACCCTTCATCACCATGGTGGGCATGAGCGTCAGTACCTGTATCGGCGGCTCTTTGGTGGTGGAAAATATCTTTTCCATCGGCGGCATGGGGAGCCTGCTCTCTGACGCTGTGTACACGCTGGATTATCCGCTGATGCAGGGAATCCTCTTTGTGACAACAGCCGTCATGACCATCTCCATTGTTGTGACGGATGTGATCTGCATCCTTATTGACCCCAAGGTACGCTTCGGAGGTGGTCCGGTTTGAGAAAGCAGCATATTCCGCTTCTCCTGGGCATCGTGGTTTTGAGCCTTTTTCTGACCGCTGCATTATTTCCGACTGTGTTTACGGCTTACGGGCAGAAGGAAACGTTCGGTCCATGGCTTACGCCGTCTGCGGAACATCTACTTGGCACCAATGCGCTGGGGTATGACATCTTTACGGAACTGGTCTACGGAACCCGGCAGACGCTGCTGGTGGGCGTATCCAGCAGCACTCTGACCCTGCTTCTGGGAAGTGTGATTGGTACGCTGGCTGCCGGGAAAGGCCTTTTGGGCGGCCTGTCCAATGGCGTTATCAATGTTTTCGTGCTGCTTCCGAAGCTGGTGACCATGATCGTGCTGGCGACCTTTCTGGGAAGCTCCAGTCGAAATCTGATCCTCCTGATTGCTGCATTCAGCTGGGTAGGGACGGCCCGGAATGTCCGCGCCAAGGTCATTCACCTGAACGCACAGCCTTTTATTGAAAACTGCGTGATTCAGGGATACAGCCGGAGACACATCATTCTCCGCCATATTCTTCCAAACCTGTATGATGTATTGCTTTCCCGGTTTCTTCTGGGTGTCAACAGTTGTATTATGATGGAGTCTACCCTGAGCTTTTTGGGCTTTGGGGATCTGTATTATCCCACTTGGGGCACCATGATTAACTTTGCCTATAAACGAGGTGCCTTTCTTCGGCAGGCCTATGGGTATCTCCTCTCACCGGGCGTGTGTATTATGCTGCTGTCGCTGTCATTCTATCTCATCAGCCTGTATTTTGAGCACCGACAGGCTGCCATTCAGGAAAAATAGGAGGTCATACGATGCAAAAGGAACTGGAATCTCTGTGGCAAAAATGCGTGGCATTCCATGGCCACGGCTGCGGAGGTCTTGCGGTCGGTTTCCGCGCCGTCCTGTATGCGTGGGAGCTGTTCGGGGGCGACCGGGCGTCCCAGGACGAGGAGATCGTGTGCATTGCCGAGACCGACGCCTGCGGCGTGGACGCTATCCAGGCACTGATGTCCTGTACGGTTGGTAAAGGCAATCTGCTTTTCAATCTACAGGGAAAGAATGCTTTCTCCTTTTATCGGCGTTCGGACGGAAAGTCCTTCCGGCTTGTCCTGCGCCCAACACCGGACAAGACCAAGGAGGAGCGGCTGGCGTGGCTTATGGATGGGGATTTCCACGAGATGTTTGACGTGAAGGATGCCCCGGCACCGGTACCGGAGGCGGCCCGGATATTCAAGACCGTTACCTGCTCCGTGTGCGGAGAACGATTTGCCGAGAGCTTTGCCCACCTTCAAAACGGGGAAATCGTCTGCTCCGCCTGTTATCGTCCGTATACAAGGGGGCTGTGATGGAATACCCGTTTGATGCCCTACACGCCGGAATAGAAAGTCAGATTCTCAATCTTCCCGCCGGTATTCCCGATTCCCAGGCGGTCACACAGGCACAGGCTCTGCCGGACTCCATAGAAAAATTTCTGGCTTTGGGGAAGGCTTTTTCCCGGCAGCTTCGTTACCGGGAGGCCATTGATGCCTATACGGAGGGCCTAAAATTGGAGCCAGAAAATCTGCCCTTGCTCCGACTGCGGGCGGGACGGTATCTGACGACACTGCAAAGTAATCCCGCCATCGCTGATTTTGAAAAATGCCTGTCCTTGGGTGCGGAAAAGCTGGACAGTCTCTATCGGATCGGTTTGGCACATTACTATGTCGGGCGGTATGCACAGGCGATGGAGACTTTTGAGAATTGTATGCCTTTATGCGATGACGAAATGGGGATTGCGGTTCTTTACTGGCACACGCTGAGCGCTGCCCGGACAGAGAAAGCGCCGACACTTCTGAAGTACTACCGCCCGGATATGGCGGTGGGGCATCATACTGCTTATGAAAAGGCCATACAGGTCTGGAGCGGTATAACGCCACTTTCGGCCATGCTGCAAATGCTGGAAAGTGAAGAAGATGACCTGGAATATGGTATTACATTGTACGGTCTGCTTTTGCATCCGGACTGCGCCGAAAAAGAGCGCCTTTCCCAAGCACTTCTCCGCCGGGACGGTTTTTGGCCCAGCTTCGCCTATCTCGCTGCGTGGAAGGATTGGGCAAGAGTCTTATAATCTATGGACGCATCCTGTGCTATGCAAATGTATAGCACAGGATGCGTTCAATAATTTATGGTGAATCCACCCTTGACAAATCTCGTCTCAGAAGGATATGCTTTTGCGGTATGCACGGGAGCACCATTTCCCGAACCCCACATTCTTTGTGGATGATGGCGTGAGCGGTGTGACCTATGACCGCCCCGGTTTTCAAGCGATGCTTGCGGAAATTGAAGCGGAACGAGTGGCTGTCTGTATCAGCAAAGACCTATCCCGCCTGGGTAGAAATTCCGCTCTGACAGGACTTTACACCAATTTCACCTTTCCGCAGTACGGTGTCCGCTATATTGCCATCAATGACAATTTCGATACCATTGATCCCAACAGCACCGATAACGATTTTACGGGTATCAAAAACTGGTGCAACGAGTTTTATGCGCGAGATACCAGCCGCAAAATCCGCGCTGTCAATAAGGCAAAGGGTGAACGCGGCGTTCCTTTGACAACCAATGTTCCCTACGGCTATTTGAAAGACCCGGACAATCCCCGACGCTGGAAGATCGACCCTGTTGCCGCCGATGTGGTGCGGCGTATTTTCTCCATGTGCATGGAGGGCAGAGGTCCAAAGCAGATTGCAAACCAACTGAAAGCGGACAAGGTTTTAACTCCTGTCAGTTATAAGGCATTGCAAGGCATCAAAAGCCCGAACAAAAAGCCGGAAGATCCTTATGATTGGCACAGCAGTACCGTTGTGGCGATTCTGGAACGCCGGGAGTACACAGGCTGCACGGTGAACTTCAAGACTTACACCAATTCTATCTGGGATAAGAAGCAAAGGGATAATCCCATTGAAAAGCAGGCGATTTTCCCCAATGCCCACGAGCGCATTATTGACGATGATGTGTTTGAAAAGGTGCAGGAGATCCGCCAGCAGCGTCACCGAATGATCCGCACGGGAAGAAGCAGCATTTTCTCTGGACTTGTTTACTGTGCGGACTGCGGCTCCAAAATGCTGTACGGTTCATCCAACAACGGCGATCTCGATCAGGACTTTTTTGACTGCTCTCTGCACCGCAAAAGCAAAGAAAAGTGTAATGCGCATTTCATTCGCGTCAAAGTCTTGAAGTGGCCGGTTCTCAAGCACATTCAGGCGGTTATGGGGTATATCCTGCGGCACGAGGATTATTTCCGCACGATCATGGAGGAACAGCTCCGCGTGGAAAGCTATGAGCAAGTCCACATCCGCAGAAAGCGTCTGGAGAGCAACGAGCGGCGCATTGCCGAGCTGAAAAGGCTGTTCATCAAGATTTACGAGGACAACGCCAGCGGGCGATTAACAGATGAACGCTATGATATGCTAAGCCAGACCTATGAAGCGGAGCAGAAGCAGTTGGAAGCGGAAGCGATCACCTTGCAGCAGGAGATTGAAGTACAGGAACGACAGAACGAAAACATTGAGAAGTTCATTCAGAAAGCGCACAAGTATGTCGGCATTGAAGAACTGGACGGCTATGCGCTGCGCGAACTGGTGTCTGCCATCTATGTGGACGCACCGGATAAGTCCAGCGGCAAGCGGATACAGCACATCCATATCAGGTACGACGGGCTGGGCTTCATCCCGCTGAATGAGCTGATGAAAAAGGAAACGGCGTGACCGAAGTCACGCCGCCCCTTGAAAACACAAGGTTTTCACCATTTTTTGATTTTACTGTTTTACGAACACCTGTCTAATACCGGGACGCTCTTTTTCTTATAAATTCGAAAAGATTTGCCGTCTTTGCTTGCTTTTATTGAAAAATATGATATACTGGATGTGTATGTAAGCGTCTTGTCTTCATGCGGCTGCCGTATGAAGTTTCCTGTCCGTGGGCATGATAAGTGCGCGGACGTTTTCTACACTACCTAAGAGAGGGTGCCTGTTTTGAATAAGTATATCATCCATGGCGGCCGCCCGCTGATGGGCGAAGTCACCATCAGCGGCGCGAAAAACGCCGCCGTTGCCATCATCCCCGCCGCCCTGCTGGTGGACGGGGTCTGCCGCATTGAGAATATCCCCCAGATCAGCGACGTAACGCTGCTGTTTTCCATTCTGGAGGAGCTGGGGGCCAATGTCCGGGTGCTGAACCGCCACACGGTGGAGATCGACTGCAGCCGTATCCACTCCACCCGCACCTCCTACGAGCTGGCCCGGAAGATCCGCGCATCCACCTACTTTATCGGCGCCCTGCTGGGGCGCTTCGGACAGGCGGAGGTGGCCATGCCCGGCGGGTGCAACTTCGGCGTCCGCCCCATCGACCAGCACCTGAAGGTGTTCAGTGCACTGGGCGCAGAGGACAGCGTGGATTACGGCATGATCACCGTGCGCACCAAGCAGGAGCTGACCGGTGCCCATATCTTCTTTGATAAGGTCAGCGTGGGCGCTACCATGAACGGTATGCTCTCCGCTGTGATGGCACAGGGCCAGACCATTCTGGAAAACTGCGCCAAGGAGCCCCATGTTGTTGATCTGGCAAACTTTTTGAATATGTGCGGCGCGGATGTGCGTGGTGCCGGCACCGATGTGATCAAGGTGCGCGGCGTGGAAAAGATGCACGGCTGCACTTACAGCATCATCCCGGATCAGATCGAAGCCGGCAGCTATATGGTCGCTGCCGCGGCCACCGGCGGCGATGTGCTCATCAAGAATGTTACCCCCAAGCACCTGGAGCCCATCACGGCCAAGCTGCGCCGTGCAGGGATCACTGTGGAGGAATTTGACGATGCTGTGCGGGTATCCCGTACCGGCGATATTCTGCCGCTGAAGATCAACACCATGCCGCACCCCGGCTTCCCCACCGATATGCAGCCCCTGATGGGTGTGCTGCTGAGCGTGGCCAAGGGCACCAGCACCATCACCGAGAGCGTGTGGGACAACCGTTTCCGCTATGTGGACGAGCTGCGCAAGATGGGTGCCAGCGTGCAGGTGGACGGTCAGGTGGCCGTGTTTGAGGGCGTAGAAAAGCTCAGTCCCGCACCGCTGCGCGCTTCCGACCTGCGTGCCGGTGCCGCCATGGTGGTGGCCGCTTTGATGGCTGACGGCACCAGTGAGATCGAGGAAATCGGCCATATCGAGCGCGGCTACGAGAACATCGTGGAAAAGCTGCGCGGTCTGGGCGCTGATATCAGCAAGGTGGAGCGGATGCCCGCTGCGCTGGAACAGGCCCTGTAACACAAACAACAAAACAAACAGCCTGCCGTAAGTTCTGTGCGGCGGGCTGTTTTCAGGTGGTAACATAAGAGGTTTTCATGGCAGAGTTCATTTCATTGTATTCCGGCTCCTCCGGCAACAGCAGCGTGGTGCGCTGCGGTGCGCAGTACCTCATCGTGGATATGGGCAAGGGCGTACGCACCACCACGGCAGCGCTCAAATCGCTGGGGCTTGCCGTCAGCGATTGCGCGGGCATCCTTGTCACCCACGAGCACAGCGACCACGTCAAGGGGCTTTCCACTTT
>ENA-OPDJ01001568-OPDJ01001568.1-human-gut-metagenome-genome-assembly--contig:-NODE-1568-length-11806-cov-3.968513_pt1 | contig 11806 bp, 8 predicted proteins | sample MGYA00241621_ERZ501505 | MGnify/ENA primary metagenome ERZ501505 (study PRJEB25962, sample SAMEA2042624) | human gut metagenome | biome: human gut; feature: human-associated habitat; material: faeces... | reverse complement strand
GTTGCGCATGTGCGCCTCCTCGACATTCTTGCCCGGCTCGATACGTGCGAGCTGCGTCATCATACCGTTCATGATATACCGGGCATATTCCGCATATGCCACATCCAGCGACGGAATCAACCCCAATTCGACCATTTTCGGATCGCCCAGGTAGTAGAGCCCGAAAAGATCGGCACGGGCCTCCTCGAGCGTCGAGGTATAGTTCTTCAACTCACCGCCCTTCACACCCGGCGCCAACTGCCCGGAACCGTGTCCCAAACATTCATGCAGGTCGGTATGCAGATCGTCGGCCAACTTGCCGTACTTGTCGATACGTTCGCGGTCTTCGGGACGCAGCATGAACTCCTCGAGGAATCCGTCGCCATGCGCCGCCTGGGCATAAGCGTAGGTAATGTTGTCGATGGTCACCGACTTCGAACCGTGCTCCTTGCGGATCCAATCCGCATTGGGCAGATTGATACCGATCGGTGTCGCAGGATAACAGTCGCCGCCCAGCATCGCTGCCGTAATCACCTTGGCCGAAACCCCTTTGACCACCTTCTTCCGGTAGGCGGAATCCACGGGAGAATGATCCTCGAACCACTGCGCATTCTCGGAGATAACCTCCGTACGGCGACAGGCCTCCTTGTCCATGAAGTTGACCAGCGACTCCCACGACGCCTTGCGTCCCAGCGGATCGCCGTAATCTTCGATAAATCCGTTCACGAAATCGACGTTGGATACGGTATCCCGCACCCACAGGATGTTATAACGGTCGAAATCGTGCAGGTTACCCGTCTTATAATAGTCAATCAGGGCTGCGATGGTCGCCTTCTGCGGCTCCTGGGCAACGCCTTGCGCCTTCTCCAGCCAGTAAACGATCTTCTCGATCGCCGGCGAATACATACCGCCTACTTTCCACACCCGCTCGCGGATCGTTCCGTCCTCATCCTTCACGAGCTTCGAATTCAACCCATAGGAGACCGGTTCGGGATCGGCAGGATCGGCCATGGCACGATAGAAATCTTCGGCCTCGGCCTGTGTCACGCCTTCGTAATAGTTGTTGGCGGAAGTGGCCACCAAATCCTGACCTTCAGCCTGATTGAGTTGAGTCTTATAAAGTTCGGGGTTGAAAATCGCCTCGCAGACCACAGCCCGCAGCGCATTGAGCTCGTCGCCGAACTTCTCGACGGGGATCGACTCGGCAACCGCGAGGAAATACTCCTTCGGAAATTCGGGTACGAACTTGTCGTTGGAATAGTGGTGATGGATGCCGTTGGCGAACCACACTTTTTTGAGGTATTTCTCCAACGCTTTCCATTCGGGCGTCGTCCGGTCGCCGTCGTAATTCTCATAAATCACCTCCAACGTGCGGCGCACGGGAAGGTTGTATTTGAAATTCTGGTCGAACATGATGTCGCGGCCGCATTTGGCGGCTTCGGCCAGGTAGTAGATCAACTCTTTCTCCCGAAGAGGCAGCTCGGCAAAGCCCGACACCTCGTAGCGGAGAATTTTAATATCGTCGAAGCGGTCCAGGATCCAGGGAGCATCCTCCGTCTTCTTTTCATGGCAGGAAATCATCGTCGTTGCGGTTAAAGTCAAACAAATTGCACTCAATCGGGTCTTCATAGGCACCAGGTCGTCGGTTTAACGGGATTTTACAAAACAGCACGAACGAAACACACGGCCTCGATTCGCGCATCTTTGCAAAGATACGAATAAGCCGGGTACAAAAGCAAATTTATTTGCATTTTGCCGCAATGAAATATCCAATTATCCGATCCAAATCGAAGACAGAGAAAAATGAGAACAATCGTACAGGCTTATACACAAAAATCGCCCAACCGCTTCCTATCTTGAACAAGGATAAACAAATATTCATCCCCGGCAAACACGGAACATCAGTCCCCCAACAGTCCGACCAGCTCCGATAAAACCGACCGCAACTGGTTCAATCCGACACACAACCCTTTCGGGTTATTTCGTTTTTCAGACAAAATACGTTCCACACCACATATCGTCCACAACCGAACAAAAAAGTCCCGGTCGGAAAATACCGACCGGGACTCCAATTAGCGTTCCGCATATCTAGACATCGATGCCCGACACGGCTTCAATTATCTAACGACCGATGCGGACGGCATTTCATCGTTACTATGCCAAGTACCAGTCCACTTGTAATTTGTCTCAAAATACTTCTGGAATGCTTCGATCTGCGCCGAAGTAGCCCAAATATCGACCAGATTAGCCGCAGGAATGAAATTAGCAGGATCTGTCAACTTTGTATTGGTATAGATATTTATCGAAGGATAGATCCATTTACCACTATTAGGTTCACTCTCCCACTTCTCCAAATAAGAGCCGGAAAGATTCAGAGAAGTCAATTCCGTACAACCAGTTACGGTCACAGCAACAATCGCCCGACAATCCTTTACCGTCACGGATTCGATCTTCGGACATTTATCCAGTTCGACACGCTTCGGCCCAACCTCCGTACCGGCCGCACCTGTCACCACCAAGGAGAAAGTCGTCAGGCTCTGAAGACCGTTGCAATCGATTGCCGTCAAACCTTTCACCAACGAAATATCAACCGAAGTCAAATTGATATTACCAACAGCCAAATTCGTATCATCCAAAGACTCCAACCCAGACACCTTCAGCGTCTTCAAATTCCGAAAATATTCGATACCAGCCAAAGACTTCACTTCCGCCGCATTGTCGGCATTAAGCTCCAAATCCGTAACCCGATCAGCTTCCTCCTGCGTAATACCCCCATTGGAACCATAGGTCTCAATCAGGAACTCACGGAATGCATTATCTTTGATCGCATCGACAATCGTACTCGTTTCGATAATCGTATAGCTCTCCTTCTCGATATTGATAGCTTCCACGTCGAGAGTTCCGGCAAATATCTTGGTCAGCGTCGCACACCCCATTACATTCAGAGACTGCAACGACATATTACCCGAAATATCCAGACTCGACAATGCAGTATTGCTCGCATCGAGCGTCTTCAAAGCTGTCCCGTAACCGGCACCAAACAAAGTAAGTTCCACAAGCGGATTTCCGCTGACATTATAATTCTCCAACATCGGAGTCGAATGGAGATAAACATACTTGAGATTGTTATTACTTACGTTCCAATCCGTAAGAACCGCATTGTCGGAACAACTGAAACCGGAAGACTCGCTCAACAAATTATTCGCCACATTTACGCTTTTCAAAGTACTCGTATTATACGAACACTGGAAGCGGGGTCAGTTGGTTGTTACTCAAATCGACAGACTCCAATACCGAGTTTTCGAAAGCAACCTCCTCGAGCATATTGCCGCTACCTTTCAGAATACGCAACTTCTTACATTTATTCAGTTCGATTCGCCCGGTCAGTTGATTGTTCGAAAAATCAATCTCCTCGAGATTGGTGAAGAATCCGGCAACAGGAAGCTCAGTCAGCTCGTTGTCCGAGCAATCCAGTTTCCGCACATTCGTGAAATTGACATATTCCACACCTTTAAGGGACTTAATACCCAAACCTTTGATATTGATCTCGGTGATCGCCTCGACCTCGGTTTTGTCGAGCTTACCGTCCCCGTTCTTATCGAAAGTCAGCAGATAAGTCTTATACGCTTCGTCTTCGATGTTAGCGATAGCATCCGGCCCTGCCTCATAATCCTTGTATTGGATAAAGCTCTCGATATTCGACGTGCTCTCGATCGTCTGCCCCTTACTCAACCAAACCGTTTTCAGGGAGTTCGCCATATATGCCAATGCCGAAGTCAGCAGCAGGTTTCTCGAAAGGTCGATCTCGACGATCGGGGTGCTGCCGAAGTCGATCGAACGCAGATAAGGACAGTTCGTTACGTCGATCTCTGAAATCTTGGTGTTGCTGATATTCAGAACTTCCAACTGTGCGCTTTTCGTAAGATCGAGCGTTGTAATTGTACCCGTTACCGCCAAATTTGTCAATTTTGTATTGTTCGTAACATCCAAACTGTTGAACACGTCGCCGCCGACATTCAGCGACTTCAGTTCCGTGTTCTTCGAAACGTCGATCGTACTGAATTTAGCCGAACTGAAGCCGATGATTTCCAGCTTGGTGTTCTTGCTCAAATCGGGAGCGACCACGAAACCAGCACTCGAAGCATAGAGATTTTTCAAATTAGGTGCAACCGAAAGATCGATCTTTTTGAGCTTATTACACGACATAACGGAGAGTTCTTCCAAGCTGGCAGGAAGCACGACCGACGAAAGGCCGGCGCCGCTGCTCAGGTTAAGCTCCTTCAAAGCATAACACTGCGAGAAATCGGCCTTTAACAAACGGTGCGTAGTGAAATCGACCGTTTCCAAATTCGGGAAATATTCCAGACCGTCGATCGATGCGATCTCCGACCCCGTAAGCTCGATCGCCTTTACCGCTTCGGCTTCTTCCTTCGAAATCTCACCGTCCTTATTCGTATCGAAGTTCGTCATGATGTAGGTCTTCAGCACCTTATCGGGAATCACGGCAGGATAGGTCAGTTCCTTGCCCGCCTGCTTGATTACGATATGCTCCGAAGCATCTGCATTCTTGAAGATAATCGTCGCGTCACGCGGGCCACCCTCCGTATTCGCCAACACCTTGAACGAGAACTCCTTGTCGATCATAGCGCGGGTATCCACAGCCTCGATCCAATCGACTCCCTCCTCGATCGTAGCCGTCACAGGCTCGATGTTCGTCTGAAGTTTCACCGTTACATTCTGCTCCGTATTGGACACAGATATCGTTTTCGAATCCTCGTCGATGATGAGCTTCCCCTCCTGATTCTGCTGGATTTTGAGAGGGGCCTTCTCACTGCCACTTACGAAATTGAATGTCACCTCCTTGGCCGCATCTGTCTCATTGGTCGTAGAAACCGTAAACTTCACGACGCCAGATTCGCCTTCCGTCTTGTCCGCCTCAACCCAATCTGCGCTACCTTCCAGCGTCCAGGATTTCGAACTGGTAACGGTAACAGTCTCCTCGCCGCCCTTGTACGAGAACGACAAGGTCTTCGGACTGATCGAAATAGACTCCGAAGCAGACATCTGACGAACCGTCAATTCCACACTCGTTGCCTCCGGGTAAGTCAGCGTGAGTTTAGCTTCCCGCGCAGCACCCGGATTGGCGTCTGCCTGAAGAGTGAATTTATCTGCACTGACCGACAGATCGTGCAGCCAAGTCGCATCCCACGTCACATCGAGAGAACAACCATCTACGGCATAATCCACGGTGTAAGGTACTGTTACCTTACCCGCAACGGCTGCGATGTCTGCGGGATTCGAGGCCTTAATGACTGGTGTCTCCTGTTTCACACCCGGGTCGTCGCTACAACCCGTGAGGCCCAAAGCGAAAACCGCGAAAAAAGACACCAACAAAAGCGTTAGTTTTTTCATACTGGTTAATGATTTTTTGTGAAAGCACTTCCGGTATCGCTACCGTAAATAGGGACAGTCGCGAAATAGGCTTAAAATTATAACAAATTGATTGTCAATGTGATAAAAATTTCATATCTTAGCTACAGGAATTAAAAATTCCTCCGAACACCCTGGAAAAGTGACTTTCGGAGGAAATGAGCAAAAATAACTCATGGCAAAAGTACGAAATTTATCTGACATTCAGCAAGAGATTGCATTTACAGAGTTTGATTTTTATCAGCGATACGAAGAGAGCTTCAAAACATCGGAACTTGGACGGATCAAGTCACTTCTTCCTCTTCGAGAGATGGCGATATCGTTCGGTTTAGTAGAAGAGAAGCCGAAGAGTTTGAGAGTGAAGCGAGGACGAAAGTCCTTCTTCACACCTGAGGGCAAGGTGGCGTTGGCGTTCTTGAAGATGTATACAGGATTGTCAGCTCCGAAGCTGATGGATGCGTTGAATGGAAACATCCATTATCAGATCTTCTGCGGGATCAGGATCAGTCCTGAGAACCAGTTGACAAACTACAAGCTGATCGACAGCATTCTGGTAGAATTGTCCAAGAAACTGAAGATTCAGGAGCAGCAGAAGGTACTTGCAGATGCATGGAAGCCGTACATGAAGAACCTTGATACTGTCTATACAGATGCCAGCTGCTATGAAAGCCTGATGCGCTTTCCAACTGACGTGAAGTTGCTTTGGGAATGTGTAGATAGAGCATACAAGATGATGTGCGGTATCAGTTCTCAGCTTGGTGAGCATCGAATGAGAACAAAGTACAATGATATCGACAAGGCGAACCTGGCATATAGGAAGCAGCGCAAACATACTCATAAGCAGACCAGAAAGATGATAATGAGACTGCTTGCATTGCTGGGCAAGATACTGGGAGAAATCCGCAGACAGATGCGCGTCCATCCGGATGAAGAACTATTGAATTACAAGCAGTTGGATATGCTTGAGACTGTCACAAGGGTATATCGTCAGCAGAAGAACCACTTCAAGAGTGGTGACTCTCGTGAGAGTATCCCTAACCGTATTGTAAGTCTCAGCAAGCCTTACATCAGACCGATAGTCAGAGGCAAGGAGACCAAGATAGTCGAATTTGGAGCGAAGTGCAACAACATATTGATTGACGGAATATCGTTTATTGAGAAGCTATCATTCAATGCATTCAATGAAGGAACGAGACTTAAGCACTGTGTGTCATTGTCGAAGAAACTTACAGGCGTTGATGTAAAAAAGATAGGTGGCGACCAGGGTTACTCGGGTAATGACAACAGAACTTTCTGCAAGGAGAATGGTATTGAAACCTCATTCACTCAGAAAGGACGAACTGGAAAGAATGAAGTTAAGAACGCTACTAAACGAGAACTTGCACGCGTTCGAGCTACAGCAATGGAAGGCTCTTTTGGAACTCAGAAGGAGCATTATGGTCTGCGAAAGATTGCTGCAAGGATAAAATCGACAGAGATCATGCTGATCTTCTTCGGTATCCACACAGCAAATGTGGTAAACCTTGCAAGACGAGAGTCAGTCCAAGTAGCTCTTGCAGCCTGATGTTCCACGCATGGAACACGACTTTACGGGAGTGGTAGCTCCAGACGTGACTGAAAATGAAAAAATCGGCCCTAAAAACAGAGCCGATGATATAAAAAACGATGAGTATGATCGGAAAAATAAGGGAAAGTCTGCTGGTTAACTCAAATTGAAGGAATTAAATGACTATCCCTAATTTAGACATCCTATTTTGTTTTTTGGATTAGAAAACAGTGGTCATTGTAAAGCTATATCCTTTTAATTATGCTGGGAAGAGTCTAAACGGCTATTCCAATTTCGAAATATTGTCTTAATGATGTTTTTCTCTTGCTGTTTCCCGTCGGAACGATTTTCACTTTGTCAATAGCGCCCTCTTTCGGTTGCCGTCGGAAAAGATAGGTGCCCGTCCGCGCCTGCGGCGCTCGCTCTCTACGCGGCGGAAAAATCATCCTCGCGCGGGCTTCGGTATTTTTCCGTCGCTTCGTTCGCACGGTGCACCAGTATTCTTTCCGAGGCAACCGATCCGTTCGGGATCGCCCCTCGAAGAATTATCGATTATCGTATCCGATGCAAATAGACTTTGCATCGATCAACACGTGAGACACACGGTAAAAACTGTCCAATCATTATGACGAAGACGAAGAAATCCGCCCCACGGAACACCTCTCTCGCTGTCCCGGAGACGCCCTCTGCAGCTCCCGCAGCACCGCTCTCGGAACAAAGTTCGACAACCTCCGCTGCCGCGTCCGAAGCCGTCGCGTCCGCTTCGGAGGGCACTCCTGCCGCTACGCCGATCGTCCTTCTGGAGCTGAATCGGATCGTTTGCAGCACCTATAACCCTCGCCGCAATCTGAATGAGTCGTCGCTGGATGAACTCGCCCTGAGTATGCAGCAGACGGGCCAGCTGCAACCGATCTGCGTACGCGGCAGCGGCGAGCACTACGAAATCGTTTACGGGGAGCGCCGCTACCGGGCCGCGCAGCGTGCGGGCTTCACACACATCAAGGCCCTTGTCTATGAACATCTCACGGACGAGGATGCGGAGGATATGGCCATCACGGAGAACCTCCAGCGTGAGGACGTAGCGCCTCTCGAAGAGGCTGCGGCATTCCTTCGAGCGCTCAAAACGGGCCGTCATACGGTCTCGACGCTCGTCGACAAGTTCGGCAAGAGCGAGCGTTACATCCGTTCACACCTGAAGCTCAACGACCTTATCGAGCCGCTCGCGAACCTGCTCGAACGCGAGGAGATCATCGAAAGCATGGCCATCGAGTTGGCCAAATACCCTTCGGAGATTCAGCAGTGCGTCTTCGAGGAGCATTTCGCAAACGACGGTCACAACTCGTGGAAGAACACGTCACCCCGTCAGGTGGGCCAGTACCTTCACGACCGCTACATGACCAAGCTGAACACCTATAAATTCGACAAGACGGAGTGCTCGACCTGTGCCGAGAATACGGCCAACAACATTCTCTTTTCGGACCTTGCCGAAGGGTGTGCGGGCTGCGAAAACCGGGCCTGCATGATCCGCAAGAACGACGAATTTTTAGTTGAGAAAGCGATCCGTATGCAGCGAAACGACCCTCGCACGCTGCTTGCCGTGGAGGTGGGGCACTATTCGGATGCCGTTCTCGAACGCCTCACATCCCAAGGTTATACGGTCGAGGTCATCGACACCTACAGCATGTGGGAGCCGGACGTTCCCGTGCTTCCTGACGTCGAGGTCCCCCAAGAGTCGGATTACGAGGACCGGGATGAGTATTTAGAGGCTCTGGCGGAGTACGAATCCGAGGTTTCGGAGTACCGTGAGAATATGAAGAAGCTGGATGCGGAGATCGACGCGGGCCGAGTGCGTAAATATGCCCTTATCGGTATGCTGGACGTCGATCTGTTCTACGAGGAGGTTCCGGAGCAGATCGAGGAGACGTCCGACGACGAGGGCGTCACGGTCTATACGTCGATCGCTCCGCGTCCCATTGTCGAGGAGCTTGAGAGCCGCATCGTTATGGCACATCGCTCATGCTATACGCAGATGACGACGGACCTGAAACGAGTACTTCGGGAAACGGAGATTTCTTCCTCCGCTCTTGCGGCTTCCGAGAGCCGGCTGTACGGCTATTCGCTGCTACGCCTGCTTCCGTCGAGATACGCCGAGAAACTGGGTTTGGAGCGCGAAGCCTTGCAGGATGTGCAACAGATCGGCGATTTTCTCGATCATCTGGACGGGGATCGCATGAATATGCTGATGCGCTCGGTGATCTTCGACTGCATGGACCATATCGAAGAGTTCCGGCAGACGGATGAAACGTTCGAGCTTCAACTGCTGCGTCAGTTCGCCCTGCAACAGGACAAGGAGACGAGCGAGCGTGTGATCGCGGAGCATCTGGATCGCCTGGAGAAGACGCAATCCAGACTCGAAGAGCAGCTTCACGCTTTGGAGCAGCGCAAGGCGCAGGAGTTGGCCGCCGAGGTGTCGGCATTCGATCCTGTGGTTCCCGAGGATCCTGACATTCCGCAGGAGAACCCTGCGGAGGATGTTCCGGAGCCTGAAGGAGAGCCGTTAGACCCGGATCTGTGGCCGGAGGCGTCAGCACCGGTTGCGGCATAACAGGTATAAATAAGTCGATACCGTAAGGAGCGAATAACCGCTCCTTACGGCTTTTTATTTCTTAACCAAACCCGACACCATTATGACAAAACCGAGCGAACATTTCCGGGATACGATCCGGGAATATCTGGAGCAGCGTGCAAGCGCGGATGCGCTTTTCGCGGCCTCCTGTGCCAAAGAGCATAAAAACCTCGACGACTGCATCACCTTTATTCTGAACTATGTCCAGCAGAGCGGCTGCAACGGCTTCACGGACGCGGAGATCTATTCGCTGGCCGTGCATTACTACGATGAGGACGACATCGACGTAGGCAGGCCGCTCGATTGCCGCGTCGTCGTGAACCATACGATCGTTCTGACCGAGGAGGAGCAGCGCGAGGCGCACGAGCAGGCGCTTCGCAAAGCCACCGACGAAGCCTATGCGAAGATAACGCACAAGAGCAAATCCCAACCTGCGTCGAATGCCGCAAACGCGGCGAATCAACAAAGTCTTTTCTGAGCCATGAAGCCGAGAACGAAACTGCAACGGCGCATCGTGGCGGCAAGCGGCCGCCTGCCGGAGATCACACCCGCGCAGCTGCATTGGGGCTATGCCCATCTTCTGCCACATGAAGCGTTCCGCACCAAGAGGGGAAAATCACCTGCACCGAATGTCGGCATACGTGGCAGGGAGATCAGCAAATCGACCGTGCCGTCTGCCCGCATTGCGGCGTGCGACTTACGGTCGTAACCACCCGTCGGCGCACGTCCTGGAATAAGACTTACCTCTCTGTGGTCACGACAAGAGAGGGCTTGCAGGTCATACGCTACTTCCTTCTCGAACGGCGGGTGCGGGACGGCCACCCCGCACGCTACGAATGCTGCGAGGTCATGCAGCGTTGGATCGCGCCCGACGGAAAATACGCTACCGTAGCACGCCTGCGCAATATGTCCTGGTATTATGATGTGTGGCGCTGCGGAAGGAATATTGGCTTTACAACCGCATGTCCGTCGAACGGAGTTATCCTCGCCGCCGCCTTATCCCCGAATTGCGAAGGACGGGCCTTCGCTACGACCTCTATGCGGAGGATCCTGTCGGTATCTTCCGCTATACTCTCAGTCAGCGCCACGCGGAAACGCTGCTTAAAATCGGGCGCCACGACTTGTTCCGCTACTTCTGCCGAACGGGCGGGCGTCGGATCGAAGATTACTGGCCTTCGCAACGGCTACCGCATCGACGATGCGGCTTCGTGGTGCGACTATATCGACATGCTGGGCCGGTTGGGCAAGGACATACATAACGCACACTATGTCTGTCCGTCGGATTTCCGGCAGGCGCACGACCGCTGCCATGTGCTTCTGGCCCGCATCGAGGCCGAGGAGCAGGTCGCACGCCGGCGTGCGGAATACCTCGAATACGAGGAACAGTACCGGAAGGCCAAGGGCAGGTACCTCGGCATCGCTTTTTCGGACGGAGAGATCGAAGTTCGGGTGCTGCAAAGCGTTCAGGAATTTATCGAGGAGGGCAAGGCTATGCACCACTGCGTCGAGCGGTATCACGACAAGAGCGATTCGCTCATCCTCTCGGCCCGCATCGCGGACCGGAGGGTGGAAACGGTGGAGGTTTCGCTGTCGCGGTTGCAGGTCGTGCAGTCACGCGGGGCGTGCAATAGGAATACGGAGTATCATGACCGCATCGTCCGCCTCGTGAACGACAACATGTCTCTTGTCCGAGCCGCCCGCCATAAAAGAGATAAAGCTCCCCGTATTGCAACGCTTGGCCGCGCTGCATCGGACAGGCTGAAGGTTTCTGCATAAGATCATTCGGAAGAGACCGGTTATTCTTGAGTCGAATTCGAGATACATCCGGGAAAAAACGGCGAAACAGAGTTGCCGGTGCTGCTGAAAATCGCTATTTTTGCAAATATAACGAACATCAATATGCAGCACTTATGACAAAAGCAGAGATCGTCAAGCAAATTGCCGGACAAATGGGTCTGGAGAGTAAAATGGTCGCAGGTGTCGTCGAGGCGTTGTTGGAGCGGATTCGTGCAGCCCAGATAGGTGGACAGAACGTCTATTTCCGGGGCTTCGGCAGTTTCGTGCGCCGTGAGCGAGCCGCGAAGAAGGCCCGCGACATCTCGCGCAACACGACCGTCCTCGTGCCGGCGCATACCGTCCCGGCGTTCAAGCCTTCGAAGGCGTTCGTCGAGTGTCTTAAAAAATAGTCGCTTCGGTATGAAACAATCGTCGCCGCAGGGGACTCG